>Ga0335072_10002161_pt1 | contig 30951 bp, 23 predicted proteins | sample Lox_Sample_21_FD_206725 | JGI IMG/M metagenome (GOLD analysis project Ga0335072, IMG submission 206725) | Soil microbial communities from Loxahatchee National Wildlife Refuge, Florida, United States - Lox_Sample_2.1 | ecosystem: Environmental > Terrestrial > Soil > Wetlands | place: USA...
TTGCCCTGGCGCTCGCGGTCATCCTCTTTGTCTTCGTCTGGATGGGGTGGGCCCGATGAACATTCAGGTGATGGCCGCAACTCTGGTCGTTCTTGCCATCGTCCTCTTTCTGCTCGCGGCACGATCGCGGAAGAAGACCGGGATTCCCGCCGGCGAGGTGTTCTACCAGGATCTTCCCGGCCAACCCTTCTTCGGAGAACCATTGCGTTCCGACGCTCTGGGCATCTCCGGCAAACCAGACTGCCTGGTACGAGCCGCCGATGGTACTGTGCCTGTCGAGTTGAAGAACTCAAGCAGGCCGCCAGCCCGCGGCGGAGTCTACGCCAATCACATGATTCAGGCTCTCGCCTATTGTGCTCTCGTCGAAGACCAGATGAAAGTCCGCGTTCCATATGCGCTCGTCATCTATGCGGGACAACAGGTTCGGAAAGTCGAGTTCACGGAGGAGCGACGTCAGTGGCTTCTCTGGACCATCCGTGAAGTGGAACTTGCGCGTGCTCGAATGACGGCAAACCGAAACCACGATCACCCGGGCCGATGCGCCGGTTGCGGAGTGCGATCCCAGTGCGATCAGGCGCTCCTTTGAGAGCGTCTCGGGTTCTCGATGTATTCTCGCCGCTCGAAGGCCTCGGCCTCGCGCTTGGCTTCGCGGGACGGGATAAGGTCAGCGTGCTTGGGAGCCAGAATGAACTCCTGGAGAAAACGGACTCTGGCGGGAGACTTGCGCCGCGAGATAAGCAGTTCAGGGTGGCCCGTACAGAATTCTTCCAGCGCATCGAGTTCGATCAGGTATAGGACGTTGCCCTTCCTCGATTCATGTTCGAATTGCCTCGCCTTAAGCAGTCCCTTTTCGATCCATTCTCGAACCCGGCTGTATTTCACTCCCAGATGATCGGAAACCTGACGAAGGCTCATCGTATGCTTGCCCATGTTTGTATGTTCCTGGCGGTATAGGAAGTTGTAGAGGCTCTTCGTGTTGCAGTGGAACCTTTGTGCCGCTGCGTGGACGCCATGGTCGGCAACGTATTCGATCAATTTCTCGAACTTCTCAGGATCGAATTTGTGCCTGGTTGCAGAGCCAGGCCGCTTGACGCCGTGCCTGGTCATGAACCTCCAACACGCGCCCTTGGTTTTCCCGGTCAGAGCAACAAGCTCTTCGCAAATTGCAACGGAGTGTTTGTTTTGGCGCACGATCTCGAATGCTTCTGGTGGATATCGCTGCCACAACCGGCGTTTCGCACCGGGATCGATAGGGGAAGAAGAAGGCATACGTCACCTCTGTCTCCATATACACACAAGTGGACGATAAGGGTTGAGAGGGCTAGCACTTTTTCTCTGGCGTTCTGTGCCAACCTGGTACAGGCAGGGAAGACTGCAATAAAACTCGTTATGTGGAAAAATAGCCCTCTACTTCTATAAGGCATTTTGCTGATGCCTTTGTTTCACGTGTAACGAAATATTTATCGATCCCTCTTGACGCCCTCACTCCAAATTGACGCTCTCCCCCGCGCGCCAACAGTCCAAATCGACTTCTGTGCGCCGGTATGTCTTTCGGAAACGCCGTGATCAGGCTAGAATCGACGCATCGTGGGCTTCGGCCCGTTCGTCGTGTCGAACCAAGCAGTGTCAGCCAGAAGCGCAGAGTTGCTATGGATCCCCGGCCCTCCCTCCCCGCCGGCGATTACTGGTACTTGGGCTCGCCTGATCCGGCGATCGATCAGCTGTTTCGGCGGGCGTGCGGTCTTGCGTGGCCATACGCCATCTATTGCGCGAAGTTTTATCACAACGATCCCGATTTCGCTTACGACCTGATGGATGCGGCAGTTCAGAATGCGGAGCGGTACTACGAACGCTTCGATGGCAAGCGAACGGCGCTGCAACTCTCTTACCGAATCACCAGCGTAATTAAACGGCTGTCAAAACAACGAATCAGCAAAAGTGAGATTGCGGTCGGCTCGCTCTCCGAGCTGGAAGTTCTCGCGCGACGATTTGCCGCCAAGTCCGACATCGAGCAGGACGCGTATATACGCCAAGTTCTTGACCGGATGCCCCCGCGAACGCGCCAAATCGTGCTATGGCGCGTTGCGGGGCACACCTGGCGGCAGATCGCGGACCGACTGGGCGCAGATCATCTTGCAGTATGGCGGCAGACAAAGAAAGAAATCCTTGGACTGCTCGAACTCAAATCTGATACCCCTGATGCGGAAGAACGAGGTGAGAAAGATTAAGGGAAACACCAACCCCGAGCAATGGTTTGTCGAACAGCTTCGTGTCTATACGCAACGACAGCCGCGGAGCGCACGTACTCCCGAATGTCCCGACGACGCCTTCCTTCACGATTATGCGGCAAGACCGCGGTCCTTCTCTCTCTCAGATCCCCGCGTTCAGCATGTGACTTCCTGTGGCCATTGCCTGCCAGCTCTTCTTCACTTCCGCTCAACAGTCGCTGTCCGCCGCCCGGCGACGGCGCGCATCGCTGCCATCGTAATTCTGAGCGCTGCGTGTCTCATTGTCGGGTTTGTCGTTGCGAAATACTGGAACCACCAAAATCCCGTCGCCTCGAATCCACCTGCCGGCCAGCAGGCATCCGCCGCTATCGATCGTACGCTCGATCTCACCAACTATGGAACCTTTCGAGGAGCCGAAGAGCAGCCGCCAAAACCGCCACTCAATCTTCCTGCGGCCTTGCTCCATGTCAATCTGATCCTTCCGCGCTTCAGCGAAGCCGGGCCGTACACCATCATCGTCGTAGCGGGTCACGAAGGCACGAGCCGAATCGCCTATGCCACTGGAAACGCCAGTATCGCAGGCAATCAAACAAAACTCATCGTAACGCTCGATCTGCGCCGCGCCAAGCCTGGAAGCTATGTGCTTCTTACCGAACTGAGCGGGCAGGATGACTGGTACTCCTATCCTCTGAGGATTCAGTGATCCGCGGGCTCCTCCAAAAGCATCAAGCCGCCGGATCAGCCGAGGCTTCTGCACAGCTGATCGATCACACTTCGATGAGCGACTCGGCGATTGGGCATCAATCTAGAACTCATTCTGGCGAAATCGGCGTTTCTCGGGACCAACCCGTTGCGGCAGCGGGTGCCCCCTGTCCCTAGCGAGGGACCGGGGGCACCCGCAACTTGATAAATTACGGTATGAGACCGATCAGGGCCTCGCCTGTCGTTCTCCCAGGTCTCAAAATCGGGACCTGGGGACCTGGCACCCGGCCGGTCACTTCATAGCCGGGACGCGGCGCGGGAGGTGGCAAGGAGTGTCAGAGCGCAAACGAAACAGACAAAAGCCTGCTGGCCCATTCAATTGGCTTGAGAAGTTAGATCAAGAAGCGAGGACGCTGCCGCGAGCAGAAGGCTGGTTAGGACCATACGGGCTGTTCATGCTTGCGAGGTACCCCGATCTCCGCCCTCAGCCTCTACTCAATGACGGTCACAGCAAAATCGCGTGTGAGTCTGGAGAAAGAACTGCCGATAGACTATTCGAGGAGTATGAAGCGGGTATAGCCGGTAACGCTGATACGGCAAATTGCCTTATGGGGCTGGACGCAGTGCAGCGGAGGCAACTCGCTGCCTTGATGCTTGAGATAGAGTCCGAATTAGAAATTCGCCCGACCATTGATCATACGGCAAAATGGGCCAGCCAGCTTCGCAGAGAAGCAGAAGCGCGGATACGGACGCTAAATCGAAAGGTCGAAAAGGCTAGACGCGCAATCGAGGAACTGAAGGAATACGCGCTTGATTCAGACACAGTGGATACCCGGAAAGACTCGCTCCATACAGCAAGAAAAATGCTGGGGTTTCCGTATATGAATGCTATCAACAAAGCTCTCAGCGCATTAGAAGTGAGATTCTTTCCTAACGCACAAGAGCAAATCGAGTTGGTGGAGAATTATGAAGCGCCGGAAGGCCCCGAAGCTTTCGGAATGGTCAGGCTCTATTGGTTCCTTCGTTACGGATGCAGCATAAATGGCGACGAGGCTGAGGTGAGAACAGCACTGCTGAGAAATGCCTTTTGGACAAAGCATAGTGTCTGCGCGGTCAAGTATCGCGCTGAGTACATTGTTGGCCAATCGCGGGGCTGTGAGGCTGTCCACGTCGCTGTGTGGCGGTTTCGTCCGTGACAGGGTACAAGCCGACAGAAAATCCTCTCTAAAGTATTTTTCTTTGTACCTTTTACTCGAATTCTCAAATCGTTCAATCTCAAATCAGGCTGCGATGAACCGTTATTCGCGGCGAGAGGGGGCGAAGAGTAATGAGCGTTAATCAAAGTACACTTCACGCCTTTAATGAGAATCAGGCGGCGCGATACCTCGGAGGCAGCGAGGCAGCGCTGCGTTTGAGCGGCGGGTGGCGCCGGTCTCGTCATAAAAACTGGATTCAAGTCTCGATTTTGAGCATTAACCCGGCTTTGGCCGGCGAAGATGGGAAAGGCGGGCGGCCCCGATCCCCGGATATTTCCAAACCACAAATGAGGGTGCCCCCTCGCATTCGGGACCGGGGATGCCACAGAGCCAAACCCGGAATCCGTTCGCGATGCTTCTGGTCAATCCCCTTAAGTCGCCTTAACAGGCCAATCTCTGCTCGTTTTTATGGTGTGCGGAATTCTGGGTTTACAGTAACAGGTCATGGCACTCATCGAGCGAGGATTAAGATCCGACGGCACCTCCCGCAAAAGTGCCGCTTATGCGTCCGCCCTCCCTTCCCGCAGTGGTGCAGTGCGGTCAAAGTTCTCGACCAACCCCGACCAGTATTCCAGACGCCGCTGGCATCGGGAGCAGATCGCCAGATGCTTCGCCCGTTCCGTCAGGAAGAGCTTGCGCACATCAAAGGCAAACGCTCGAATCTCGTCGTCCGTATAGCAGGCAAAGTCCTTTTCCTCAAACGGAGGTCGAGCCGACGCTGCCGCCAACAGTTCCGCTTTCCGCCGGACTACCATGTCGTCGAAGTGAATCCGCCGGATCGGCGCCTTCACCCAAAGCATGTCGTCCTGCGCCCAGAGGTCTTCGAGCAGAGCGCTGGCATTGAGAGCGAGGTAACGCAAGGCATCCTCTCTACCTTCGACCGACTTCTGCTGGTCTGCAAGCGCCGCACGTGCGATCTTCGCAAGGCCCACGATCTCCTCATCAGCGAACGATCGGGCAAGCTCGCAAAGACCTTCGAATTCCTCCCGCGCGATCTCCGAAAACTCTGAATCTCCGCCCGCGATCCCGGCGACATCGGACGTCAGCGCCGGCAGCTCGATCATCGTTCCCGGAGCCTCATCCCACGCCGGATGGTTGGAGGTGTACATGCCGGGATCGAAGACTTCGAGCAGCGAATCCTTGCGGTCCTCCGGACCGCGAAAGCGGTTCAGCAGGTCCAGAAACCAGCTCAACTGCGGTGGACTGAACTCCCGAGAAGCAGCGCCGGCGGCGTCTTCCCGCCAGGCGTCGAAGCTCTCCATCAGCGAGCTCGGCAATTGGAATCGATTCAGCTCTTTGATCATTTCCTGGATGTCCGTGGTTGGGTTCTGCATGTTTCGCCCCTCTTCGGGACTGTTTTCCCACGGAACCCAATCTCCGTCAAATGGCCCTCGAACCCTGTCGATCATCCTCCCGGAAGCTCTTGAGAACACGCCGCTTGCCGCGAAACTCAATCAGGGCGCTTCCGCGCATGCCAGCCCGCGGAGCAATATCCCAGGACAGGACTTCGAGGCTGAACCTGCCCTGCCGGATTCGCACCCACCGGTTCCTGAGACTGGCCACTTCCACGCTGCGCAGCAGGAAGACCGGTGCGGGGTTTCCTTCGCCGAACGGCTCGAGCAGCGCGAGTTGTTCGTCGAAGTGTTTTCCAACCGTTGCCAATACCAACTCCCCGTCTTCACGGATCTCATGGTTGCGCTCAAGCTTGAGGCCTTCCACGAACGCGGTGAATTCCTTTGCGAAGGCTTCAATTTGGCCGTTAGGCATAGTCAATCCGACAGCCTGACCATGGCCGCCGAACCGTTTGAAGAATCGGCGAAATTGTTCGAGCGCTTCCGCCAGATCGAAACCGGGGACGCTCCTCCCCGATCCGACCGCCAGATTCGGGTCCGGCGACGGCGCCAGCACGATGCTTGGCACCCTGAAGCGCTCGACGCATTTGGCGGCGAGCAGTCCGACAATACCCTTGGGGCAGGCCACCCGATAGAGCACCAGAGCGGGCACGGCCGGCGGTGGGATCTCCGCGCACAGACCGCCAAAGTGGGCCGCGACTAGCTGGCGCCGCTGCTGGTTGAGCTGATCCAGCCTCTCGACGCTCTTGCGTGCGGCATCTTCGTCCCTTGCCGCCTCGAAGACCGACAGCGCCCGTACCGGATGGTCGATCCGACCGGCGGCATTGATGCGCGGCGCGACACCGAACGCCAGATCGTTCGAATCGGGATTCGCGGGGTCAACGCAGGAGACCCGCAGCAATTCCCGGAGCCCACAGTTTTCAGGACGGGCGAGCTCGCGCATTCCCAGGCGGGCGAGCGTTCGCGTCCCCTTTTGCAGGGGAACACAGTCGGCGACCGATGCGATCGCGGCATACTGGCTCATGGCAACCTGTAGGCGTTCGACGCGTTCGTCCTTCCAGCCGGCGCGCAGCGCCAGGGTCATAGCGAACAGGGCCGCGAGGCCAGCGCCGCAGAACTCCTGGGACCAGACGGCGAGCGTATTTGGCTGCTCCTGAATGCGGTGATGGTCGATGACGATCACATCGACACCCAGCCGCTGTGCCAACAGAATCTCTCGCTGCGCGTTGATGCCGTTGTCGACCGTGATCAGCAGATCCGTGCCGCTCAGGGAGAATTTGTGGACGGCGCAGGAGTTGAGACCATACCCCTCGTCTCTATGCGGCAGATACGCTCGTGCTGGAACGCCGAGACTGGCCAGAACCGAACGCAAGATGTGAGTTCCGAGGATCCCATCGCAGTCGTAGTCCCCGAAGACCGTGATTCGCTGTTTGTCCCGAACTGCGGAGAGGACGCGATCGACAACCTGCGTCATTCCCGGAAGCGACACCGGATCGGAAAGATCCTTCCAGGACGGAGGCTGAATGAAGGAATCAATGTCCTCGATCCCGCGAGCGATGAGGACGTCGAGCAGTGGCTGGCACAGAAACATATCGCCTCCTCGCAGCCCGAATCGGGCAGAGTATCAGTTGCTGAATCGAAAACGGAAACCACTGGGCTGTCGCAGTCAGATCGGTACGAAGGAAACGGCGAGTGTGAATCTGAGTGCTTCCATCGACGGCCTCGGGCGGCAGGCCAACGCGGTCGTGAGAAACTGTCTCCGTGACCTTCAAACTTCACGCCCGCGTCAGCCGCTCCGACGCCAAAACCATTCGCCAGGCACTTGCCGCCCTCGCCGCCAAGGCCGATATCGCCCAGGAGGGCGACGAATTGACGATCGAGGCCGAGGTCGACGGCGAATCTGCCAAGGACCTGAACCGCCGTTTTCTCTCCGCACTCAGAAAAGTCCACCAGCGCACTACGCTCCGCGCAAAGTGGACATCGCCCGTCAACCTGACCGAATCTTATTTCGACTACGTCCTCAAAAAAACCACCCAAAACTGATCCCCTAGCTCTCTCAACCCTATATCCCTTTGGTCCTTGGGGCCTATGCGACGCGCAGGTGGTCGCCGCGGTAGACCTCTGCGCCGGGTACGGCGATTTGGTTTTGAAAAGCGTTCTTGATTACCTCGTTACTCGGAACTGCGTCCTGAACCGAGGCTAGAAGCGGGCGTCTGAGGTCGGCCGGGACACTCTCGATCAGCCGTTCCCATAGTGCACCGTCGAGCCGGGCGGCAACGGTTCGATACCGCAGCGGCACCAAGGTCGCGTCGGTGAACCGTATAGAATCCTGACTGTTCTTCTGGATTCGGAGCGTGAATTCACGTCCTTCGATCTTTTTGAGGTCACGGCTCTTGAGGTAGTACATGACCATATACTTCGTCTGGGTAACCTTGCGCTCGCTGCTGCGGGCGCGTTCCTGCAGACGCCCTGCCTCACTCCGGCAGTACTGAACGCGCGCGTCCATCATTCTTAGAAAGCGCCCGATCCGGTCGGCCTTTTCACTGTGCGCCTCGCAGAACTGCTGGAATCGCTCCATCAATTCGACCGAAGCCTCACCGTGGCCCTCGATCTCCTCTTCGATCTCGTCGACGAGGGTGTCGAGTTCACGGTCGATTTCAAACAACGAATATTGCTGTGCTATGGATGCCACAATAACCTCCTTCGCATCACGGATTTGCATGGAGAAACAGACACACCTTGGTAGAGTTGTTTTCGACATTGCCTCACCCCATGAGAGCTTACTTTTGCTCGATGTCTCCTAATTCAAAAGCTCTCGACATTGGGGCGGAAAGGTAAATACAGAAAAGTCTAGTATTTTCTTGGAAAGTCTAGTATTGTAGGGCTGCAAACCGAATGAGCTCTAAACCTCACGCCCGTAACAAGCCAACGAGCGCCAAAGCAAATCGAGCCAAGGATTTGCGTCTTGAACTCGGGCTGACACGCGTGGAATTGGCTCGGCTTGCGGATTTAAGTGAAAAGACATTGGACCGAGTTGAGCGCGGAGCACAGAGCTTCCGTGAGACGACGTACCGAAAGATTTTCAACGCGCTCAACAAAGCGCGCACGAAAGAAGGCTTGCCTGCTCTTGTGTACCAGGACCTTTTCAAAACAGAAGGTACACGGGAGGTTTAGAAAGACGTGCCCACAGCCCAAACCACAGATCGAATTCCGTTTCGGATGCACCCAAGAGTCTTCGCCGCCCTCGGTGCAGATCTCGTCACGAATGACGTTGTTGCCGTCATAGAACTGGTCAAGAACTCCTACGATGCAATGGCCTCTCGTGTCGACGTGATTTATGCCGTCGACAAAGAAAGCGGACCAGTCCTTGAAATAAGCGATGACGGTATTGGAATGTCCCGCCACACTCTCGAAACGGCGTGGTCCGTTGTCGCGACACCTTACCGAACTACTCATTCGGTCGAAAAGCGTGGAAAAATGACACGGCGTTCGTCCGGCGAAAAAGGTCTCGGCCGACTTTCAGCAGCCCGGCTCGGGAAGCGGCTGCAGATGTATACGAAAGCCGCACACGAAAAGTGCTGGCTTGTAGAGGTCAATTGGTCTGATCTAGCCCATCAGGACACGCTCGACGCTTGCGAAGCTACTTGCAAACTCGTAGCAGGTGCGCAGTGTCCGATAAAGGAAACAGGGACGCAGGTGCGGATCTTCGATCTCGAGACCGATTGGTCTCCTGACCAATTCGAAGAACTTCGTGAGAATCTGTCCCGCTTAATCGCGCCTTTCGGCAGTGCGGAGGATTTCGAAATTCATCTTGAAGTCGAAGGATCCGGTGATCTCGATACAAAGATAAGCGCACCGGAATTTCTTTCCAAACCTCCCTATGCGATACGCGGTCACGTAGATGGCCTTGGGAATGTTAAGGCGAAATACGAATACCACCCGATCATTCCCGCCAAGTCTCGATACGATCAGCTGGGTCTGTCATGGACAGATGTAAAGGAGGCCAGTGAAGGCCGCCTTCGTACGCACAAATCGCCGTCGTGCGGTCCGTTCGAATTCGAAATCCGTGCTTGGGACATCTCCTCCACCGACACCGAAGATCTTTCTCAACGATTTCAGATAGCCAAGGCTAGTGTCAGGAAATCGATACGCGCTCACAAGGGAATATCGGTCTACCGGGATGGAATACTAGTACTCCCGAAATCAGAAGATGCGCGGGATTGGCTTGGCTTAGATCTCCGGAGAATCAGTCGCATTGGAACACGCCTCAGCACGAGCCAGATCGTTGGCTATGTTGCGATATCTGCTGATGAGAATCCTCAGTTAGAAGATTCGAGCAACAGGGAGAGCTTTACTCAAAACCCTGCGGTGCGAGATTTTCAGGAAATCTTGAAAGCAATTGTCGCCGTTTTCGAAGTTCAACGCGACCGAGATCGAATTAAACCAGCCGACGAGCTAAAACTTGAATCTCTTATTGACGGCGTTACAGCGAGCGACCTCGTAGATGAGGTCTCAGCGTTGGCGGAAGACGGTTTGGCATCGCCGGAAGTCGTGCATCGCGTTTCGGCGCTTAATGCGAGATTGCAAGTTGTGAAAGACGCCATCAAGCTGCGATTCATCTATTACAGCCGCCTTGCAACAGTCGGTAGCATCGCACAGCTGCTCGTGCATGAAATCCGTAATCGTACAACTGCAATCGGGAGATTCCTTCGGACATGCAAGCGCCCGATGGGCAGCCAAGATGACCTCACTTTCGCTTCCCAACTCGAATTGGCGGAGAGCTCCGTCGCTGCCCTGGAACATCTAGCGGATACCTTTGCGCCCCTAGCGAGTCGTAGTTTCCGTCGGGGAAAACGAAATTCTCAGGTCTACGCAAGCGCAGAGCGTTGCTTGGCGATGCTGGAGAAGGACATAGAAAAAGCCGAAATCTCCGTCAAAACCCGGGTTCCCGATTCCCTATCTGCCGCAATAGACCCCGGAGAGCTCGACACGGTTCTGCTCAATCTTCTTTCCAACGCCGTTTACTGGTTGGGTAAAGTGAAAGAAGATCGGAAACTAGAAATTGTGGCGAAGGAAAACTCTCGTAAAAAGATTGAGATTACGGTAAATGATTCCGGCCCCGGGGTCGATTCCAAAGACGCCGAGAGCATCTTTCTACCTGGAATAACGAAGCGACCCGGAGGCATCGGAATGGGCCTGACAATTGCGGCTGAAATCGTCGCGGAACACAACGGGCATCTAGCTTTGCAGCAACCTGGGCGCTTGGGCGGCGCTACATTCACTTTTGACGTTCCTTCAACATCTCAGGTGAATTAAGACATGCCGCTCAAGATACTCTTCATCGACGATGAACCGCAAAGCGTGATGCCTGTTAGCGAAGAATTGCAGACCAGCATACCCGATACCACTTGCGACATCGTCGATTTTGAAGGGGCTACCGACAAGATCGCTCTCTTGCACCCCGATGTAGTTGTCTTAGACCTAATGAAGAACAATGCCTCCGGATTGATAGACGAAGGCAGCGCGATTGGCCTCGACATTTGGCAGCTGCATTTTTGTCCCCTCATTTTTTATACAGCTTCCGATGAAAATCCGCAGGATTACGGGCATCCGCTCGTCGCGGTTATCAGAAAAGGAAGTGGAAGCGAAGAGCAGGTTCGCGACAAAGTAAAAACATATCTCCCCCATATAGCTGCACTGGGAAAAGTCAGCACAGAGATAAGCGCTGCCTTAAGACGGGCGCTCCGGGAAAGCAGACCACACATTTTTGAAATTGATTCGGCGGAGCAGGAGAATCAACTGCTCACACGAACTATTCGCCGTCGAGTGGCCGCCAGCATGGATGATGCAATGGCAGTAGGAGAGCCGAATGTCAAGAGCTGGGAACAATATCTGTGTCCCCCGAGTATTCCCGACCATCTCCTTACCGGCGACATTCTGCGACTGGCGAACGGCGATAAAGGCGACCCGGCCGCGTATCGGGTAGTTCTAACGCCCTCATGCGATCTTGTTCGAAGCAATACCAGACAACCGAAGGTTGACAAAGTTTTGCTCGCCCGGTGTGTCATCGTAGACAGACTCCTAAACGACCTCGGCCTAACGGTCAACGCTTCCGCTACGGCGAAGACCGTGGAAAGCGTCCGGAAAAAGCTCTCCAAATTTCTTACACAAGGATACGGCCATTCCAGCTTCCCGATCGCAGGGTTGCCCGGGGAATTCCCGGTTATGGCTGCCGACTTCAGATGTCTGGAGATTGTTTCTTTGGCGGAATTAACTGATTCGGCCAAGTACATTCGCGTTGCTTCCGTTGATGCGCCTTTTCGCGAATTGTTCGTTTGGGCGTACCTTTCTGCAGCTGGCCGTCCAGCGATGCCGGACAGAGACTTTGATCCCTGGGCCGACGCAATTATTGCGGAGGTGCAAAGAAACGCAATTCCTCCCAGTGGAGGGGCAAAATGAAGGCGCTCGATTTCTTTTGCGGGGCAGGAGGGCTGACAAGAGGATTGCTGGACGCTGGTATCCAAGTGCTCGCCGGAATTGATGCCGACGCGAATTGTAGGGAAACATATGTCCGGAACAATCCGCACGCAACCTTCTTGCATTACGATATTTCGTCACTTGACAAGTCGACATTGCGCCAACAGCTCGGCTCACTGGATGCGAACGAACTCCTAATCGCCGGATGCGCGCCCTGTCAGCCTTTCAGCAAACAACGCAAGTTGAAGCAGGTGAACGAGCGTAATAAGGTTCGCCGAGAATCGGACGCAAAGTTGCTGGGGGAACTCGCGCGAATCATCGAGGCGATAAAACCCGCTCATGTCCTCGTTGAGAATGTCCCTGGACTCAGAAAGATTCCGGGGTTCAGTACATATCGAAGGTTCATTCGCATGCTTCGGTCGAACGGATATGTGTTTGACGAAGCCGTCTTGGATGCAAAACATTTTGCAGTTCCGCAAACGAGACGCAGGTTCGTCTTGTTAGCATCGAGAACAAGACAGGTGACACTCCCGAAGGCGACGCACGGACCCGGCCTCAAGCCGTACAAGACAGTGCGCGAGAGCATTTCCCATTTGCCTCCGATCGCGGCAGGGAGCCGTAGTCCAATCATTCCTAATCACGTCGCGGCCTGTCTGTCTGAGCTCAACATTCGACGAATTGCGGGCACACCGGTGGACGGCGGCGATAGACGTAGCTGGTCGAAGTCTCTTGTGCTCGATTGCCATAAAGACAACTACGAGGGTCATTCCGATGTCTATGGGAGAATGTTCTGGAACCGACCGGCGCCAACGCTAACATCAAAGTGCAATAGTCTCTCCAACGGCCGGTACGGACATCCGGAGCAGAATCGCGCCATTTCACTTCGCGAGGCAGCGAGCCTCCAAACCTTTCCAGATTCTTATATATTTCATGGGCTCGACCAACAGATTGCCAGACAAATCGGGAATGCAGTGCCAGTTGCATTCGCGCGCGCACTTGGATCGGCATTGCTTAACGCACCCCCAAAAGCACATCGCACTTCCCGACGGCAGAGTTAGGCCTTTTTTATCCCCAATTCAGACGAATGGAGAACATCGGATGTCTTCCGGTTAACCGGTCGTCTTCCGCACTATAGAAGGAAACTCTTCAATCTTTCCGCAACGCCGGCAATATTCTTCAGTTCGCACTGCCAAACAACAAGCGCATGCCAGCCTGCGGCCTCGAGTTCACCCAGAGTACGTTCGTCCCGTGAAACATTAGCCTCAAATTTTCTTTTCCAAAACTCCGTTCTACTCTGTGGTACCGATGCCAGTGCGCACCCACTGTGACGATGCCAAAAACAGCCATGGACGAAGATCACTTTCCGCATCCGAACAAATACGATATCCGGCTTACCTGGTAATCCAGCGTAATGAAGACGGTAACGAAAGCCCAGGACTGAGAGAAGCTTCCTCACTGCCAACTCCGGGCTAGTGTTCTTCGAGCGGACCGCCGCCATCATCAAAGAGCGTGTCTGCCTGTCAAATCGATCGGTCATTCTCAGCGATTATCTATCAGGACATCGCATTCAGTCCTTGTGGTGACGCTACTAATATTTTTCGTCTTCGGTTTTCTGGATTCGACGCATGTTGATGCCGACCAGCGACTTGCCTGATCCGCTTCGGATGACATCGCCGACCTCCCAGGCTACATAAACTCTGAAGTCAAAAGATGCGGCACAAGTGACCCATACTTCTGATTGTTCCGATCGTTCGCGCCGGAACCGCGCAGAGCAATCGAACAAGCACGCCGGCCAAACGAGACAGCCCAGATTCTCTGTGAGTCGCAAATTCACAACGGGCTCGAGGCGTGCCGGGTAGCTGAAGGCGTTGAATCTGACTTAGAAGGAACATTTGTGCCTGGGCTGCAGGCCATCCGATGAAGTTGCCTTGCAACAGCTCCAGTAGATCAGATCAAACCGCTACTGATGTCCGTCGAGTCAAAGAACTAAGGTGCCCTTAGGGAATCCTGCAGCCCGTAACAGCACAGACTGCGGCGACGAAAGCCTCCAAAATCTGTTCGTCGGGAAGCTCGGAAAAGATAGGAAAGTCAGTTGCATTTCCGCTCGGGCCGCCGTCAGCACTTGCCGTGCGTACGACGTTAAGGTACCGTCCTGTGCCAGCCCAATCTCCCTCGCCATCCTTCGTCTGGATCCAAGCGCGCTTCCAACCGCCTGGAGCCTGCTCCCATTGGATGTAAGGCTGTCCCTTCCCGTCTTTCTTGGTCTCGATCATGCACTCCATCATACAATCCAAATCCCTGCAATCCACTTGGTGATCGGGAAGAGGCACTCATAACGTATGCGCGCCTCCTCCTCGTCAAGTCACGGCTTGCGCCAGTGGTCCGGCTTACCAACCGAGGTAAAACGGACGCGCTCTACCAATGGAGCTATCTTTGGATTAAGCTCCCTCGCTCGTTCAATGGCTGCCGCCTGGGTGGCCAACACGGCGCTGGCCCTCCCGGAATTTGGCCTTCTCACGGCATACCCGCCCTCGGAGCGCCGTTCAACAAACAACCGTTCGTTCCATATGCAATCCTCCAATTCAAATCGGGTTGTAAACAATGAAACCGTTCGCCTCGAAGATTGATTCAACGGAGCGAAACGGTGAATGCCGGATTACAGCTGGGCGCTCCCGTAGAAGGCATCTGCGGGAGCGCCCTTCAGTCAGGCATGCTCGACGGTGGCGTTAGACTCCGGCTCCCAGTTTTCCGCATCCGCGTACACATCGTCTGGCTCTCCACGCTCTTCTTCGTCGGCGTGCACCTGCGTGCTCGCCGCCTGAGACGAGGCCGCGTAATAACGCTGGAAGGCGCGACCCCAGACTACGAGTTCCTCGTCGATGCGGCCGAGTTGATCGCGCCAGACGCTGCAGAGTTTGCGGTCCACCCCGGAGACTTCGACGATCGGACGGCAATCGTCGCCGGTGACGCCGGCAACTGCCCGGAACGCCGCGTCAAGCTGCTCCATCGCCCGCGCCAGTTCGCTGACTCGATTGTTGAAGTGATCGGTCGGAGTATCACCCGGACGGGGAGCACGCGCCTTGCCCGCTGGAGGATACTCAGAGCGCAGAAAATTATCGGTGACCATCTGCTCCCCGGATTTATCGGAGAGCTGCCGAATTTCCCCGTTTTCGTCGACAGCGCGGATGGACCGGCCGGCAGCGTAGTCAGTAAGCGCCTGCGCGAGCTGCCGGATTCCCTGCGGTGTCTGACGCATTGCGTCGAGAACCTCGCCCGGAGTGCGCCGGTCCGGCTGATCGCCTGTCGAACCGCGATCCGCGTTCAGGCGCCCCGAAACAATCAGTGGGTACGCTGCGCGAACCGCCAGCTCGAGAGAAGATGGGCCGGGATCGCCGTCGTTCGGGTTTGCAAGCGACTGAAGAACTTCTTTCATCGCTTCGGTTGCCAGCTGCTCGGTGCTCCTGTCTGTGCCGGACCAGCTCTCGCGATGCGCAGACTTGCCAAAGGCATGACGCAGGTAACGCCGATTCTGATCGGTTCTTCCCGCGTCATCGGCGTTAGCCCTGAGAATCAGCGCCGTGGCCAGTTCGTTCAGGAGTTTCGGGCCGATTCTCTTACGCGTGGACTGGCTGGTTACCGCCACACGGATGGCCTTCTTGATTGCCTCGTCCTTCGCCAAAAAGAGGTCCGCGATCTGCGCGGCACGCAAGGCCGGGTCATCAGAGAGATGCGCCGCCCGAGCTTCTGCACGAGTGCAGGAACCTGCGAAGTAGTCCCGCTTCGTCGCCGAGATGATGCCCTGGCGGTACAGCTCATCCAGTACCTCATCCGCCAGCGACTCGTTCTCCGGCCCCGGACCCCAGGGCAGAGGCGGGTCCACGTGGCGCAACGCCACCAGTGACTTGACCGCAGTTGGAAAGCCCGTGCCGCCCGACGGATGCTTGCGAAACCCAACCAGAATCAACGCTGGTACGCGCTCACACCGGAGGGCGACCTGATCATCCCAGTTCGGACCGGCCTCAAGTCGCTCGTTCAGCTTGCGGTAAACCGCGCGCACCTTAGTTTCCTGCTCTTCGTATGGAACGTCTGCGGAGCGGATTTTGAGCAAGTGATGAACAGCGGTGATGCGGCTCGATCCTTCGACAGTTGTAAGAGTCGTGACCGGATCAAACCCGTCACCGTGAACGTAGGTCGTCGACGCGAGCCACACCGCCTCCATCACGCCCTGCGAGGCGATTGACTGCCGCCAATCGTTGGCTTCGAGTACGTACTTCGAAGCCTGTTCCGATGCCCAGGTCAGCTGGTGGCGGCTTTCAATTTCAACTGCTAATTCAGCTTCATCGGTTTTTTCAGCGTTGCGGGATTTCGGTTCAGGAATGGGACGAAACTTCGACTCTTCGCCGCCGGTACCAGGATCAACTGCGAAAGGGTGACGTCGCGACGGTAGAATACGGGGGTTGCGAGGGTCCGGCATCACGCGCCGGGCCCATACCTTGGTGCGGATGCCAAGCAAAGTGCCGCCCGGAACCGAGATCTCCTCGACGCCGGGGTCGAGAGGTTCGCCGATCGTCTTGCGCACTTCGCTGGGATCGACGACGGCATTGGCAATGGTGGTTGCTGCCTCCGGGGAAAGCCGGAAGGCATCCTGAAGTTTCTCGGCCAGGGCCTGGCGCGAACGGGCGTTGGCGTAGTCGGGCAATGCCTCGACCGGCCGAGGAAGCAGACTCTCATCAAATTGGGGTGCCATGAAATCTCCTTAGCAATTGGTGAGGGCAACAAAGGCGTTCACCATCGGTGTATCCACCGGCCTCGGTTGCGACGGTACATGTCTAACCGAGGTGCTAAGGGTAGGAAAACAACCCTGGCGCATCTCCTTCCGCTTACCGGAACATCCCGGCGTCACCGAAGGCGCAACGAACGATTCTGACTTCTCCCAAGACGTACAGAGCAATCAGGCAATCTGATTCTCTCTGCGTAGCCGCCCCGCTCAGATTCTGCCGGGTGGAGGAGCATCGCGCTCGCGTCGCAGTTCAATGGCGATATTCTATCATGAATAGTAGCGCTGTCAAAAAGTTATCTCAAGAGTTCGGTCTCCATAACTGATTGAAGCGCAGAAGGGAAGGACGCATCTGGCGACTCAGCGTCATCTCAATGTCACGCCCCGACCATCGGAACGACCTCCCCAAAAGGCGCTTTCCGAGTCTCAGTTGAAGCCCATATCACCGGATACGTTGGTGCTTCGCTTGGAAATGCTCCGCACAAATCTGTGAGAAACACCAGCATCTGGGGCACGACGTCATGGTCCTGAAGCCAGTCGAAGCACGGGCGGAAATCCGTTCCGCCTCCACCGACTGGAGAGAGCGAGATCGGCTGTCCAGCCTGATACGTCTCCACCTTTTGAACGATCGCGTCGAAGTAGAGCACGTGCACGAGCCGCGGTCGCTGTCCGGCCAGGATCGAACGAACCTCGGCCTCAAAGAGCCCCAACTGCCGTGAGCTGACCGACCCGGAGCAGTCTACGGCAATCGCGATCTCCCCCACTCCTTCCGATGTGATCCCCGGAAGATAGAGCCCCGACCAGACGTGGCGCCGGTTGGGGCGCATCCAGCTGTAGTCGGCAGGTATTGTGTCAGACCAGGCCCGGCGCAGTAGCTCGCGCCAGTCCACTCTGGCAGCCTGCGCGGCATCGAGAGCCCGCACAGCGCCTCCGGGCAGCTTGCCTGCCACTTTGGCGACGGTCTCTGCCTGTTCAACGGCGATCTGCCACTCGCGTGCCTGCTCAGCAACTGAAGGGCCCGATTCTGCTTCCGGTTCTGGCGCGTCCAGAACCTGGCCCACGCCGCCTGGAGTCGAAGGCACCTGGGGCTCGCTTCCGGCTTCATCGTTCTGAAGAGAGCGATCCCTCGACCCGCCTGATCCATTTCCTGGCTGGCTCTCAGACTGGCCGGCGGAGCCCTCCTGCTTTTCGTCCTCCCCGATCAGGTTGTAGATCCGCTCCGCACTCATCCCGCGGAACCGGTTGTCGATGAGAACGTCTTTCGGGAGTGTCAGACCGGCTTCGAGCAGCATCGGATTGATGGCATAGTCGCAGGCCATGTTCCACCGCGCCCGGTCGCGGTCACCGCGGCGGGTATGGTGTTGCAGGGCCGGGTGCATGACCTCGTGCGCCAGGACGCCAGCCAGTTCGGCCGCATTCAGTGTGTCGACAAACTGCGGGTTGTAGAAGAGTGAAACACCATCGGTCGCCATGGTCGCGACCGACCGTGATGCCGTGCCGCCGAGCCTAAAGAGCAGAGTGCCGAAGAAGGGATGATCGAGAAGAAGCGTGGTCCGCGCCTTCTGAATTCGGATTTCACTCGGGAATCGTGTTGTGATTTGAAGCATAAGTTGTCATCTCTGTAGCCATAATGTGTCATCGATGTACCGGTCATGCGTGACGAGCAACCGTCACATATTCTCAGTACAAGTCGAAGCGAGAAGGGGCTCTGTGTGCCGCCCCATCTGCTCAAAGTGGCCTTGTCGATTTCGGTGGGAGTTACTCAGGATCGCGACGACCAGGAGGTCTACATGCTTACCTTGAATTCTTTTCGTACAGTTGCTACAGCAGTAGAGACCTCCGCCCAGTGGTTTCTTTCGCTGAGCAAACTTCTCACCTGCTTGATCGTCGGGTAGTTGCCTTCACCGTGCAGCTTCTGCATGATCTTGCGGACCTCTTGTCGAAGCTGCTTCTTGCGGCGTACTGCAACATCCTCGCGAGCGTGACGATATCTTGCTCGAATCGAAGCACACTCTCGGGGGCACATTTTCTCGAGGGAATGTTCCGGCGTGTTCAACGTCTTGCACAAACTCACGAGCGAGGGAGCCGGCACATCCAAGAGCGCTGACCGTAGGGCCCTTTTCAGTTCCAGTATTTTTTCACGACGATGCAAGCGCCGCCGCGTCAAGATCTCATTGCAGAGAACCGGGAAGTGGTTTTTGAGGACGGTCGAACATGAATACCCCAGCCGTCTCCGCAGGTTGTCAAGAGAAGGAGGCGGTCCATCATTCAAAGCGTTTTCCAGCGCGCGCTCCATTGCGCAGATGCGCTCTTCTGTATCTTTTCTGATCTTCTGCCGGATAGCACTGCAGAGTTGCGGAAATTTACGCTGAATGTAGCCTTCGTTGACGTATCCAAGATTGACCGCAAGCTCGTATACAGAGCGCGGATGTTTCTGGGAAAGTGACTGCTCCAACGTGGCCCGGATTTCGGGAAGCCCGCAAATTCTTCTGGCGCCAGGTTTCCGCCACCAGTGTGATCGGCCCGACTTACGATAGTTAGCAGCGAGTTGCCTCGATAGCGCGTTGTCCACGTCCCGAAGCCCCTCTACTCCTCTATAATTCAGTCGCTGCGCAATCTCAGATAACGAAGGTGGTGGCTGTTCGTGTATTGCCTTTCGCATGGCAGCACGCACTTGCTCCCGAGATCGGGCTAAAGGAACCCGGCAACCCTTACGACAGGTTTGAAGCGCTTGTTTCAACTGATCCCAAGTGGCGGCGTCAGCAACTGGATGGCTTGCGAGAAAGACCGCCAGAGGAACGCCGGCCCGATGGCAAATCTGGAGTAGCGTGGCCAATTCCGGCAAGCCCTTCCCGTAGGTCAAACGGTCGAGCCCTGGTCTCGATAGTTGAACCACCTCGGCGAAAGCCAGCACATTGCCTTCAGCTACCTCTTGTATGCAAGCTCGAAGGTTCGCTTTCAATGCTGCGCACGAGGTATCTAACTGCGGCGCAGCGGCCAGCAATTCGGCGACGGCGTTAGTCTGCCACAGCTCCGTTGTAATTCGCACGCGGTCGTCAGGCTGAACTGCAGGCGTATACATGCCACCGCGGCCCAGCCATTGCAGGCACCTCGAACAATGCCCTGGCCGCGCGTAGACGCCCAGCGGCAGCATCGCTTCGCTGCAACGTGGACAGGTATGCTCAAAGGGTTGTCCATGCCGCGGGCAGATCGTAGCCGATCTGATTGTCCACAATAGGGGCTCATAGATTGGATCATCTGTACGTCTCCAATCTTCATAACAGGCCGGGCACCAGGTGCGTGTGTTGCGAAATAATCCGGAATTTGTAAAGACACCTTCAAATGGCAACATCGTAAGAAACTGAAGGCGCGTTTGCAGAGTGGCTCTCTCCAGGCTTCCAACCCACCGCTTAGCGGTCTCTCCCAAACCGTTGGCCGCTACCGCCCGTCCGCGAAATCCGTGGGGACCTGTCGTTGTGTTTCGCGGCACGAAGGGTCCGAAGGGCCGCACTGGTTTTGACCCAACGAGACAAAGTTCACGGCCAACCAGGTCAGCCACAGAGACCGCGTGCGCATCGGCGAGGCGGCTTACATACCCGGTGACACTCTCCACCAAGGGGGTGCCGATGCCTATCGGTTTTAGAGAATACAGCCGGCTCCGGGGCGGCAAGTCGGCCGCTGTGCAGTCCCAGCAATCAAACAGCTGGGGCGGTCGCATAATTCGCTACGGTGCGAGCAATGGCATCACGAACGGGCCGCCGCTGTCCCGGTCTCTTTTGACGCCGCCTCTGCATATCTGCGCTAGGCTCTTGTATGTGGACCGTTGAATCCTGCGCTGTCCCAACTCCGTGGCCACTTAACCCTAATCGAGTTCGAAGTCGTACCCGCCCCTCGGAGCTTTCACCAAGTCTGACCTCGCCTTCCAATGCCTCGGCAAGCATCTTGTCGCACTGGGAAACACTCAACGCTTGCGTCTCCAAGTCCCGGAATGTTAGGGCGGGAGCGCCACGTCTGAGCACTGCGGTGAGCGCTCTTACCAACCAGTCTTTCAGCACGCCCACGCAGCCGATGCTCCGCTCGTACAGAAACTCCCACTCCTTTGCCAGTTCTGGCGGCTCCGACAGGGGGAGTTGCTGTTCGAATGAGCGTAGGACGGTCAAGAAGGCCCTTCGATCCTCGGAATCCTCGGCTCGATAACGCGGGAAGTGGATATCGAAACTCCGTCGGCTAAGTTGTGCGCTCAAATTGCGGAACGCCAGCAGGCCGTATGTGCCCAACAGCACTTGAACGGTCTTAGTGTAGCTCGCAATCGATTTGACCACGTCCAGTTGATCCGAAAGCCGGCGCCCTGGACCTACTCTCGCCAGATGCTGCGCTTCGTCAAGCATGACCGCGACCGGACGCCGGAAACAAAGCGCCATCTCCAGCGCATGACGGTATTCTGTTCCTGCTGCCCTTGCATTCGGCATGAATCGGACGGTCCGATCCGCAATGTGAATTGATTTACCCGGATGCAACTTGTGATCGAGCAGAGGCTCTTCCATGTGAAGCAACAGGCGGCGGAAATGATCGCGCCAACTGAAGGCGCCAGATTCCGGAGCAATACATTCAACGCTTACGACCGGGAGTCGTCCCGGGTCAGCCTTGAGGTCCACCGACATCGCGGTTGTCAACATTTGCTCCGCTTTAATGCGCAGGGTGGTCTTGCCCACGCCAGTTGGCCCCAAGACCAGAATCAATGAGTTGGGTGCACTCTGGTAAATTGCACCCAAAAGGGCTTCACGAGCCGCCACCAGCCGTGGATGGGCCATGGTGTAACGATTAAAGTATTCGAGTCTTGCCGTCCACGGCTTTGTCAGAAGGTCGCGTGGGAATCCGGGGGGAAGAGTCTCCATCAGAATTCTCCGTACACTTCATTAACCACAAACCCGTCCTTCGGCCGACCGTCGATCTCCACGATCGGCTTCTCGCAGCGCTGGGGAGCCGATTGATCCCCGCCGGCTCTACTTGTAAGCGTTAGCCGAATCGCCTTGCTCTCGAGGTCGCTTAGCCGTTGGCTCAGCAGCATCTCTTCGGCTTCAACCGATTCCAAAAACTCAGCGAGCTGCCGAGCAGAGACTGAGAAAGCTGCCGAGTGGTTGTGGCATCGCTGGTGCAGTTCCTGGGTGGCCAGCATGATCTCTCGCTCGGAGCGGCCTCTCAATACGGTGTAGTACTCGGAGTGACATTGAATCCACTGTTTGTGCACAAAAGCATAGGCGATCCCGGCATCAAATGGGTCGAAGCGGACTGCAACCTGCTGTCCCTGTGCTTCCGGATCGCGAAAAGCTTCGCACCAGTAGTACACATGATGAATCTTGACGCCCCTGCCACTCACAACTTTCGCGGTTCCCCGCGTTGTCGTTGGCATCGTAAAAATCAAGAACCCTTCATCGTAAGGAATCATTCGGTGCCGGCGCTCGCCAGTTTCGGACAACCGAGTGGAGAAAGCCTCCCTTGGACTTTGCCCCAGTGCAGGGTGATCGGTCGTATCGTAGACCTCATACAAATATTTGCAGAGCTGGCTATGGAGTTCGCTGAGCGACCATACCGCGAGCCCCTTGGGATTGACAGATTTCGTGACCTGCCGGACGTTGCGCATGATCAGGGTGTTTCCCCGCAAGTTGTGAATGAATTGGGTATTGCTTACGCCGAACAAGCGCTCGCAGAGGGATCCAAACCGTGCCTTCGCGGGTGGCCGCTCTTTCTTCGTACATTCGTAGTTGGCCAATAGCGCCTCGAAGTAAGTGCTGCCGAACTCCTTCCCCCCATCGACCACCACGATCTGTGGGAAGCGATTCTGGCGCCGCACGCACTCCCTGAGAACCATCATGCATGAACGATAACTTGGCGGATCGAATGTGAGATAGAAGGCAGGCACTCGCCGGCTATAGGCGTCGATCAGGAGGGTCATCCAGGGCCGGCCCAACACCCGCCCTGTGCGTGAGGAGACGACTTCCACATCCAATTCGGTGTGGTCGATATGGCCGATTTCAAGCGGCCGGTCTCCATGGCGAGGCGTCTTCAAATCAAGTTCCCAATAGAACGGCTCCAGGATGTAGGCGCTGCGGTGGCCTTGGCGCTTCAACCGCTGGCGGTAGGGATCTCGTTGACCGGCGGCAATTGTAAACGTCTTGTAACTGGGTGCCACGATCCCCTTGTTCTCGCAGCAGAGCTTCAGCTTGATCCAGGACGAGTAAAATGTCTTCTGCTTATTCGTCTCATAATCGTGCTCGAGCACTTCCGTCATTGTGCGTCGTACCGCCTCAGATAACCTGGGAGTCCGGTTACCTTTTGCGCTGTGATGCGGCAACAGGCCCAGATAGCCGCTGCCATAATTGACTTGTGCGCAGCGATAACGGGCAACCCAGCGAAGAAAGGTGCGCAGAGATATGTCGTCCCCAGCGGGCAGAGATCGACCGTACAGATAGCGACTTGCTAATTCAGCACGGTAATTTGCGGTTCGGAGGTCACTTTCACTGGCCTTGGACAATCGTTCCAGGACGTTCGCTTCAGTGGCTCTCCTCGGATCCTCAGGAACCATCTGAATGCTCTTCTTTTGGACTAGGCTGTCAAAGGCGGCCATCGGAAGCTCTGCCATTTTCTCACTTTCGGAGAGGAGCCCGATTGAAGTATTGCCGACGTTAATCACCTTCCAGAGGCGAGTATCCCAGACGAGGGTACTTCCGCACTGAAGCTTGGAAGGAGATATGAGCTGCGGTTTGCCAAAGTTGCAGGACCTGCCTGCAGCAGTAGCTTCTGCCGAACAGTAAAGTTCAACCCGTGACGGTTCCGCAAGCGGCGAAGCATGAAGGTCTACATAGACATGGTTCGCCGCGATCATACGAAAGATGTCATCCGCCTGAACCCTGTCGGCAGTTGCTCGCATCAGGTCTTCCAGCGTCAGACCGGGGTTTGCAAGCACATAGGCTATGACAATGTCGTGGCTGGCGGCTGCGACCGCGGTCGAATCGGCCCGCAGGTAATCTTCCATGAACTGAACGTTCCGTTGGAATACCCAGTTAATCTCTGCCGAGGAGCGAACGCGATAATAGAGACCCCTCTGTTCTGCGTAAGTCTGGCCAGGTGGGCAATACCACGGCTCATCCCCTCCGGTAGCATAACGATTGGGGTTATGCACATTGAGTCGACGCAGTTCTTCTTCGGTCTTCCATTCCTCCCAGCCTGCCTCTTCGCGGCGAATGACGAAGAAATCAGGCGTATGCAGCACCCCCATCCGCTTCCCGGCAACGCTCTCATAATCCAACTTGATTGCCGGCGGCTGATCGAAGTATTCGAGGACGGTGTCGTCATGTTCCATCTCATAGATACCGGCCAACTCGACTCGATGGCTTTCGAACTGAACAGTGACACCCATCTTCCGACTCGGGTAGCGGCCGCTCACGTTCGAACGGCCGCCACCTACACGCCGCGACGGGCCCGACGACCGAATGTGATTAATCAACGAACGCGCCGGTTCCGGAATGTTCTGCCTTTCGAACCACGCCAACAATTCGTCGTGTCCGAGCACAGCGGTTTACCTCCGGAGTTGGATCGACACTCGTCCAGCTACTCTCACTTCTGTCGGCTGGAAACCCTCTCTCGCTTCCGGGCACACAAATAGCGCACCCCGGCCTCCTTGAGCAGATCTTGTAATTGGCGTCCCTGTTCGAGTGCCTCCTGAATCTCCGGAGCCAATTCATCCGGCACGTAGACTGAAAAGCGGCGATTTCCGCGGTAGCCCGAAAGCGCGTAGCTCCTATGGCCTTGACCCGACGCACAGGCAGCGCAGTTCTCCCGAATGCAGGGGCTTTTGCGCAGGGAAACAGAACCCAGCGCAATCGGCCACAGCTCCCCGATAGCCCGCAGATACCAGCTCCGCACATCTTCCGATGTTTCACTCTTCCTCATGTATAGGTGTCATATGACACCTGTACACCCGCACTGTCAATGACAATTTTGATTCCGATCTTCGGGGGAAGCATCCAGTCTCTCAGATGCCTCGGTGAAATCTGCTGCCCCCAATCGATGTCTGGAGACAGCCAGAGGCTCTCAGCCCGAAAGCGCATAATTGTGTCGCTACAGGCGTGGCCGGTCAACTAGACCCTTGCCACATTCACGACGTCAGGCAGGCTGCAGCGCCACCAGAATGGCGACTCCCCATTTACGGGTGCCGACCCGAAGCTGCGATTGGCCTTCTGTCCCTCTTCGAGGCAACGACACTCGTACCGCGATCTGTGACGACTCAAATTCGGCACAATTTCAATTGCGATTGCCCTGAGAGGAGTGGATAGGAAGCCGAGTCGGGTGCGAATGATTTGTTATAATCACGGGGCCAGATCGGGCTTATGGCGACAAATCCCAAGATTCTGCCGCTTTTTCTGTGTACACGTCACTCTGAAAATTCTTCTCAATACCCGAAGCCTGAGGTAACCTGCATTCACGAAAACTCGTTCTGGTTTGATCATCGATTAGCTCGGTGCCGGAAGGTGAAAACATTATGCCTGCAGAACCACAGGGGCGATGGATCAGAAGGGCCGTGGCCGACAGTGCTGTTGTGTTCGTTCACGGCGTTTTGTCCAGCGGGGAAACTTGCTGGCGTAGTGGCGATGTCTACTGGCCTGAAATATTGGCCCAGGAATCAGTTCTTTCGGATATTGGCATCTACGTATTCTCCTATCGCTCAGATGTTTTCAGCGCTGGATACAGCCTCGGTGATGCTGTCGAGGCACTAAATGCCTACCTTAAACTTGACCAGTTGCTGCAACTTGGAAACCTCATCTTCGTTTGTCACAGTATGGGAGGCATTCTGGTCCGTCAATTCCTTGTCACGCGGCAAGCTGCGCTCATTGAGAAGGGCACGAAAATAGGCCTCTTCCTAGTTGCCTCACCTTCCCTCGGTTCTGATTATGCCAATTTGCTTTTAGCTTTGGCGAAAGCACTTGGAAACCTCCAGGCTGAAGCGCTACGATTTGCGAACAACAACGCCTGGCTCAACGATCTTGATCGGAACTTCATTAACCTGAAAGAATCTGGACACTTGGCTATTTGTGGTCAGGAACTTGTCGAAGATCAGTTCGTGATACTCCCATCTTTTTTCCAAAAGCAGGTGGTCCGGCCCTTTTCCGGGGCCAAGTATTTTGGGGAATCCGTGAAAATCCCGTATTCCGACCATTTTACGATTGCCAAGCCTTCAGGTCCCAAAGACTTGCAACACCGGCTGTTGGTACAGTTCATCGCGAATTTCGTGCAGAACTCAGGAGCTAAAACCCCGTCATCGGATGAACAGTTCGTCCCTCCCGGCCAACTCGATCTAACCACGCCCAAGCCGCGCGTGCTCGATGCAGGAATTCCGACTCACCCTGTTCTGATCATATTCGCGAATCCGCGTGGCACGAGCACTCTTCGACTTGGCGAGGAGGATCGGGCGATTACGGAATCAATCCGTCTTAGTAAGCAGCGCGAAAGTTTTTCCTTGACGAAATGTCACGCAGCCACGGTTCACGACCTTAGCCGGGCACTCCTGGACCACGAATTCAGAATTGTGCATATTTCCGGCCATGGAACTCGCTCCGGCTTGGTATTGGAGGAAGACGACGGAAGGAGATTCGATGTTCCTCAAGAAGCGCTTGCAAAAACCTTCGCTGCGCATGCATCGCCGGCCGGCCGTCTAGAATGTGTAATCCTGAATTCCTGCTATTCGTTGTCAACTGGGAGTCTCGCGTCCTTGGGTGTTCCGTATACGATCGCGATGGAAGGACCAATCAGCGATCGAGCTGCGATTGAGTTTTCTCGTGGGTTCTATGACGCGCTAGGCGCGGGGAAGGATATTCCATTCGCTTATGAGGAAGGGTGTCGACGGGTTGAACTTGCTTCTCCCGGCAGCCGTTTTGCATCGCGACTCTTGCGTCTTGGGGAGTCATTGCGCGCGCGTACAGATTTCCTCGTCCAAAACGACGTGGGCGCAGGGCAACGATTCGTTGGTCGTATGGACGATCTCGAGATGCTGGACCAGGCATGGAATAACCCCGAGGCCGGCGTCTTTTCACTAATCGCCGCCGGTGGTGTAGGGAAAACATCGCTGGCGAAGGAATGGCAGTTGAGATTGAAGAGTCGACTTCCATATACCAGAATTGGCTTCTGGTCGTTTTACGCCCAAGGCTCCGAGGGTGGGTCCCAGGGAGATACGGAGGCCTTTTTTTCGAAGGCGTTTGATTCTTGGTTTAAGATTCCTCGTCCGAATTCAAGGTGGGAACAGGGCCAAGTGATTGCTCAACAGATTCGCGATTCTGGAATGGCTATTGTCTTGGACGGGTTGGAACCGACCCAACGCGCAAACGATCCAAACCTCGGCGCGTTTCTTGATGAGCGACTGATCGCGCTATTCCAAGAATTGGCGCTGCCGGGCAATGGGCTTTGTGTTTGCACTTCGCGTGTGAAGCTTGTCGATCTCACCACACAACTAGGCCACGGCCATTTAAGCAAAGAACTGGAGAACCTTAGCCCTAAAGAGGGAGCGGCATTGTTTCGCTTATACGGTATTGGGGGCACTCAGGAACAACTCGAAAAGGCCTCCGAGTCTCTAGGCAATCACGCTCTGGCACTAACGCTGGCCGCGCGATACATCGCCGAGTATTACCTTTCGGACCCGCACATTCACAAGCTGGATAGCATTCCAGCTCTGACTTCGATGCAATTCGATAAAGAGAGCCGTCATGCCCGTCGGATTCTCCGATACTACGAAGATGGCCTACTGCCTGACAGCCTCGAGCTTGCTCTTCTGAAATGCCTTGGCCTTTTTGACCGACCCGCTGAACCGGGAGCGCTGGAAATCCTCTGGAGCCCAGAGCCAATCGAGGGCTTGAGCGAATCGTTGAGCGGGCTGTCGCACGATGAAATATTGAGAGCCGTCGAGAAGCTTCGGCGGCTAGGCTTGGTCAATAGCTCATTCTCATTTCACGAGATTTCGAAGCCCCTAGACTGCCATCCAATCATTCGCGCGCATTTTGCCGAAGTATTGCGCACAGATTTGCGCGCATGGCGAACAGCTAATCTTCGCTTATCGCGATACTATGCTTCCCGACCTTCCGTCGAACGGCCGAAGACCATTGAGGAGATGCAACATCTTTATCCTGCGGTCGTGCACGCTTGCCGCGCTAATGAGTTCGCAGAGGCATGGGACATCTATTGGAGACGAATTCAGCAGGGCTATCCGATCTTCTTCAACACCAACACCCTCTGTGCGTTCAACGAAGGCTTGGCGGCCTTAAACGCTTTCTACAGTCGAGAGTGGAAAGGTGTCTTACCCGGCGTCGAGGGTGCACTGAGCGAGAGCGATTATCTACAGTTGCTCACAGAGGTTGGATTTCATCTCAAGGTTCTTGGGCGCTTCGATGAAGCAAAGCTGGTAATCCGTTCGGCCATGGACATCTTTGCCGAGAAGGGAAGGTTTAGGGAGGCAGCTATCAATGCCGAGAACCTTTCTGAGTCGGATTTGTTAAACGGAAACTTGAGAGCTGCCCTTACTTCAGTAGCAGTGGGACGAGATGGCCAAAGTTTTGCCGATCGCAGCGGAGACCCTTTTCGCCGTTTGCAAACGCTCGCATTGCGAGGCCAAATTCACTTATATATGGGAAATCTGGATTTAGCAAAGGCTGACTTAATGAAATCGGAAGAACTTCGTGTGGAATTCTGTTCCGCACGGCAGCCGGTAAGAAGTCTCTACATTCTTGACTATTTTGCTGAGACAGGCGAATTCGACAGGTTGAAGCATGTTGCCGAGCTTTTTAGGCCATTGCTAAATGAAGTCTCCGCGAAGCCCTTCACGGGCGCGTTCAATCTTTTTATCGGGCAAGGAAGGGCATTCCAGGCAATACGTACTGGCGAGCCGGTATTTGCAGAAGAAGCACTGGAACTCCTTGAATTGGCGGTCCAGTTGCTTGAGGCTGCCGAACTTCCGCACTTAAAACCTTGGGCTCGATGCGTGCGCGCGAAAGTCTGGGTTTTTCTTGGAAACAAAGACCGGGCTAAAAATGACCTTGAGACTGCGATGAACATTGCGAGGTATTCGAGGCTTCGTCTCTTCGAGGTGGATTGTCATCTCGGATTTTGCAACTATTATCTGGCGTTCGGCGACACAAAACTGGCGCGGCAACATCTCGAGGCAGCGAGACCAGCCGTCGAGAGGGGAAATTACCGACGACCACGAGCTTGGATGGAAGCCATGGATAACAAATTAAACGGTTTCGATGAAGAGGAATCCGTGCGGAATCGACACTAATCTAGCTCGATCTGATCGCGGACGAGGATATCGCGAGACCACGCTAAGGCGGACTAAATTTCTATCGCACTCACCATCGTTCGGACAAGGATACTTCAGCGTAAGGAATCAACTTGTCCGACTTCCCGTTTCTGATGAATATATCTCCGATCCGGATGTCTCGAACTGTCCCGAATACCGTGCCATCGTACCGCGAGACAATCTCTTCAAAGCGCTGGATGAACTCCGGCCTCATCGGAAAAGTCAAATCTCTCGCACGGAACCCGGTAGTGTGGGTGAGCATGGTGTGAAAACAGGATTCGGGACGCAATGGAGCTACGCCTTCCTCGTAAAAAGAGCGACCGATTTCTCCCCGAAGAATCTGGATCAAGGGAAGATTTGGGTAAAATCTCACTCCAACGGAAAGTCCTTTGGCCTCATGTAGATTAGTAAACAGTCCGATTGCATAGAGAACCGTCTCAGGGCCCATAACGCGAATCCACTTCTCCACCGATACTGGAATGGCATGAAGATAAACTCTGAGAGCGTCCGCACCTTGAGGCTCTCCGTCCAATAGGGCTTTGATTGTGACGTGAGCGGAGTTGGAATAAACTTCAACAACGGCACGTGAATCGAACTCCTCGACCAGCGCTCTAAGGCTCTCATAGGGGCCATGAAGCCGCGAAAAAAAGTCCGCATCACCTATTCCGGAGAGTCTCAAGATCACAGAAGTAAAATGTTGCGCGCTGAGAGCGTAGAACTTGTCTGGATCAGTCCGGAAGGTTGGATCCCTCATGCGATCGAGTGTTTCAGTTCTCCGCATGTAGTCGTATTCTGAGTCCAGACTTTTCAGGTGATCATAATGTCGACGCAACCTAGCGGTGTAGGCAAGTATCTCCTCCGGGTCTTCCGCCATCTCGAAGATCGCCAAATCGGTCCTCCTTATTGAAGTAGCCTGGTAACCCCGATGTCCTTTGCCAAATTCTGTTTAGTGGGGAAAACAAGTTGGAAATCTCGGGTAGCATTCACAATGTAGTCGATTTTGTAGCGATCAGACCACCCAAGCGCCACAGAATTCAACGAGATTGAACGTTCATTCGTTAATCAACTCAATCCACAGTGCTTAATTTTGCCAGTTTACGACAAGGCGCAGCAAGGCGTTTGACCTGTTCTGGTGGCAGTGGATCGGACGGGCGGCACCTGGTGCCACTATATGCTTCAAGACAGGGGTACGGCCTGAAACGGGTCACACCGAATCAGCAGGGGTTTTTAAGCACAGCACTGTCATTTTATGCTTCAAACTGGTGCCGTTTTATGCTTCAAGTCACACGTGTCATTACAGGCATACCTTTTCCGGGCCTCCAGTCATAAACTGGCCGCAATTAGTTTGGTTCACTGGATTCCATTTGCTAAACCTTCGACATTCCAGGGAGAAGTTGGCCGCGCGTTCCGTTTTCCAAACAAAACTTGGCCGTGCTACCTGGTCGCACTCAGCGACATTTACCAGGCAATCGGGAGATTGTCATTGCAGTGACGAGGAATCCGTCGCCCAGAAGAGGTTATGGGGAGATTGTGGGGTGGGCGGCGGATTTTTTGCAAAGGTCAGAGTCGCCGTCGGTGCGTCTAGAATGGAACCCGATCCTGGGGAGGGTCACTATGGCGGAGATCAAACCTACAACCGGTGGCTACGCGGACGTGAACGGCATTAGGCTTTACCACGAGATCTACGGCCACGGCGAACCGCTGGTGCTGATCCATGGCGGGTTGACGACCATCAGCCAAATGCAGGGATGGATACAGCCCCTGGCGAGAAGATGGCAGGTGATCGCGGTGGAGATGCAAGGCCACGGGCGCACAGCCG
>Ga0335072_10002162_pt1 | contig 30949 bp, 30 predicted proteins | sample Lox_Sample_21_FD_206725 | JGI IMG/M metagenome (GOLD analysis project Ga0335072, IMG submission 206725) | Soil microbial communities from Loxahatchee National Wildlife Refuge, Florida, United States - Lox_Sample_2.1 | ecosystem: Environmental > Terrestrial > Soil > Wetlands | place: USA...
TGGCTTGCCGGTGATCCGAGAGAGGCCGTCATCCCGGATGATGGTGAGATTGCGCGGCTTGATTGCAGCGATGACGGCCAGGCAACCGCGCCCATTGTGAAACACGCGGCGTGACAACGGGTCATCGCAGCGGATAGGCTGACGAAGACTGTCGGCCTTCGGCCGCCGGCACGGCAAGACAAAAACGGCAAGACAAAAAATGGGAGGATCGCTTGGCGAGGCACTTGACGCAATATTTGACGCTGCTTGCGACGATCGTCGCCGCAGCATTCTTCGCTGACGCGAACGCGGCGGACGATTATCCGAACCGGCCGATCGCGCTTGTCATCCCGCTGCCGCCTGGCGGCACCAACGACATCATGGCGCGCGCGGTGGCCGACAAGATGAGTGCGGCGCTCGGCCAGCGCATCGTCATCGAGAACCGCAATGCCGGCGGCAGCGGCACGGTCGGCACCCGCGAAGTCGCCCGCGCGACGCCCGACGGCTATACGATCATTCTCGGCTACACGTCGACGCTCGCCACCGGCCCGCATATCTACAAAGATGTCGGCTACGATCCGCGCAAGGATTTTGCGCCGCTCGGGCTGATCGCCTCGGCGCCGGCGCTGCTGCTTGTTTATAAGGATCTGCCGGTGCATTCGGTCGGCGAATTGATCGCCATGATGAAAAGCGCCAAGGAGCCCGTTCAAGTCGGCACGCCCGGCGCCGGCACGGTCAATTATCTGGCGTCGGTCTTGTTCGCGCAGCAGGCCGGCGTGAAGGTCGAGCAGATCGTCGAAAAGGGCTCGAACCCGTTGATCACCGACATGATGGGCGGCTTCGTCAAGGTCGGCTTCAATCCGATCCCGGTGTCGCGCGCCGCGCTCGACGGCGGCTATATCCGCGCGCTTGCGGTGACGTCGGCGCAGCATTCGACCCTGATGCCGCAATTGCCGACGCTTGCGGAATCCGGATTGTCCGGCTTCGATGCGACGCTGACCTATGGCTTGCTGGCGCCCGCCGGCACGCCGAAGCCGATCGTCGAGCGCCTGAACAAGGAATTGCGCGCCGCGCTCGCCGACGCCGACGTGAAAAAGCGCATCATCAACGAAGGCGGCGAGCCGACGCCGACCACGCCCGAACAGCACGCCGCGGTGATCGCGCGCGAATACGACAAATGGGCGGCGGTGATCAAAGCGGCGGGGATTGAGCCGCAGTAGGCATCGGGCGAGACGCTAGCCGCGCCCGTGCAGATCCATGCCGCCGCGCACGGCCCATTTGGTCATGCGCCATTCGACGGCGCTCGCGACCGCGTACATGCCGATGCCCATGGCGCCAGTCACGAGCAGACCGGCGAAGGCGAGCGGCACTTCGAAGCGCGACGACGCCACCAGCATGAAATTGCCGATGCCGGCGTTGGAGCCGACCGTCTCGGCGATGATGGAGCCGACGAAGGCGACGGTGATGGCGACTTTCAGCGAGGCGAAGAAATAAGGCATGGCGCGCGGCAGACCGACCTTGCGGATCATCTGCCATTTGCTGGCGCCGAGCGCGCGCAGCACGTCCTGCAGCTCCGGCTCGACGGTGGCGATGCCGGTCGCGACATTCACCAGGATCGGAAAGAACGACAACAGGAACGCGGTGATGATCGCCGGCACGGCGCCGACGCCGAACCACAGGATCAGGATCGGCACCACCGCGACTTTCGGAATGGTGTTGAAGCCGATCAGCGCCGGATAGAAGCCGTCATAGATCAGCGACGACGAGCCGATGGCGATGCCGGCCAGAAGTCCAAAGACGATGGCGAAGAAAAAGCCGACCGCGGTCTCGACGAACGTGAACCAGGCGTTCTGCAGGATGATGCCGCGCCACTGCCAGCCGGCGGCGAAGATTTCGCTCGGCGAAGGCAGGACGAAGGACTCGATGCGAAAACCGTCGACGAAGGCCTGCCAAAGCAAAAACAGCGCGGCGATGACCAGCCACGGCAAGATGCGGCGAAACGTTTTTCGCCGCGACAGTTTCGGCCGCCGGCGTGGCGCGGGGGTCGGCGCCGGCATGGACGTATTCGCGGGCATCGCCATCTCGCTCATGCCGCCCTCACGCCGCCGTCCGCGCCGCGCTGATATGATCGCGCAGATCCTGCACCAGGCCGACGGCATAAGGCTCGTAAGTCATCACCAGCTTGCGCGGCCGCGGCAAATCGACGGTGCGTTCGGCGACGATGCGGCCGGGGCGCGCGCTCATCACGAGAATGCGGTCGGCGAGGAAGACGGCCTCGCGCAGATCATGGGTGACGAGAATGACGGTCGGGCGTCGCGCCAGCCACAGATCCTGCATGGCGAGCCACAGTTCCTCGCGCGTGAACATGTCGAGCGCACCGAACGGCTCATCGAGCATCAGCAGCTTCGGATCGTGAATGAGGGCGCGGCAGATCGAGGCGCGCTGCTGCATGCCGCCGGACAATTGCCAGGGAAATTTCTGCTCGAAGCCTTTGAGGCCGACCAGCGCCAGCAAGGCGCGCGCTTTGGTCTCGTACGTGGCGCGCTCGCGCCGCAGCCGCGCGGCATGCGGTGCAACGATTTCCAGCGGCAGCATGATGTTGTCGAGCGTGGTGCGCCACGGCAGCAAGGTCGGATTCTGAAACGCCATGCCGGTGATCGAAAGCGGGCCGTCGACTTCCTTGTTGTCGACAATGACGCCGCCCTTGGTCGGCGGCCACAGACCGGTGACGACTTTCATCAAGGTCGACTTGCCGCAGCCGGACGGGCCGACCACGGCGACGAATTCGCCGGTATCGACGCGCAAGGTTGCGTCCTGCAAAGCCAGCGTGCCGTCGCCGTCGTCGCCGTAGCGCAGCGAGACCGCGAATAGTTCGACGAAGTTCTTTGCCGGCATATCTGCCGCTGTCGCCGTCGTGCTCATGCCGCCTTCTGCAAAACCGATTTGGCGAGCATCGCATGCACCCCTTTGACATTGTTCACGGTCTGCGTGACGTGGAGGTCGCAGGCTATGCTGCACAAGGCATAAGCCTCGTCCTTCGAAATGCCGGTCAGCGTTACGATCCAATCGATCATCTGCCGCAGCGCTTGCTTCGCCGCATCGTCGAGGTCGCCATCGAGACCGAAAGCGATGAGATGCGTCGGCGTTTCGCCGCGCGGCAATTTCCAGTCCAAGTCCTTACGCAGGTGAAACTCGAACGTGCCGGTGAGCGAGGTTTCGATCGCAGTGCCGTCGACTTCGCCGTGGCCCTGCGCGGCATGTCGGTCGCCGGTCGAGAACAGGGCACCGTCGTTCCACACCGGCAGATAGATGGTCGAGCCGGCGGTCAGGTCCTTGCAGTCGATATTGCCGCCGAATTCGCGGGGCTCCTTGCTGTTCTGCTTGCCGCAAGCCACCGGCGGCGCGACCGCAAGCTGGCCGAAGAACGGCGACAGCGGCACCGTCAATCCGGAAGGCAGGGTTCCGATCTTCGCGGCACGATCCAGCGCGATGTGGACGATGCGATAGTAGTTGAAGTCCTCCGGCAGCGTGCCGCCATAGGATCGGAACAGATTGAAGCCCCAATCCTGGCGCATCTTGATGTCGAGAATTTTGACTTCGAGCACGTCGCCCGTCTTGGCGCCGTTGACTGCGACCGGCCCGGTGAGGATGTGGTTGCCGCTGCCGCGTTTGACCTTTTCATGGATGAGCTTGATGTCGTCGAGCGGCTTGAACGGCGAATTCTCGGGCGGCATCCATTCCGGGTTGCCGGAGACACATTCGATCACGACGCGGTCGCCGGGCTCGATGGTGAGCACCGGCGGCAGCGCGCCGTCGAAATATCCCCAGTGCACCGTGTCCGGCGTCGACTGCAACAGGTGGGTGCGTGCCGCGGCCTCGGTCGCGCTCAATGGCTTGTTCATGTTGCGAATTCCTTGCTGCCGGGCACCATTGAGCTCCCCGGAATGATGCCGGGCTTCATGGCGAAGCAGTAGTTGGCGATGTCGCCGGCGCGCGTGAACCAGACACGGTCCGCATGTTTGTGCTCGACGCAATGCTTGATCGCCTGGCGCAGCGGGCGCAGGCGGAACGGTTGGCCGACAATAAAGCCGTGCAGCGACAGCGCAAAAACCAGCGGCTGCTTCTCGCTCGCCTCCAGCATTTCCTCGAATTGGTCGACGACCATGTCGGCGAATTCACGGCCGGAATGATCGCGAGCCACCAGCGTTCCGGCATCGTTGAGCTCGAGCGGGTAGGGCACCGACAACAGCGGGCCGGAACGCGTGCGCATCCAGATCGGCTGATCGTCGAACGGCCAATCGAGCAAAAAAGTGTAGCCGGCCTCTTTCAAGAGATCCGGCGTGACGTTGGATTCGAGGGCTCCCGGACCCATCCATCCGGTCGGACGAACGCCGATATATTTCTCGATGATTTCGGTGACTTCCCTGATGACGCGGGCTTCGTCATGTTCCCAGAACGGTTTGAGAAGCTCCGCATTGGTGCGGCCGTGGCCGCAGACATCGTCGCCGCGCTCTCTGATCTTATTGACGATGTCGGGATAATGGTAACACACCGCGCTGTTGAGCAGGATCGTCGCCGGCAGTTTCAACTCGTCGAGAATTTCGAATAGCCGCCAGTTGCCGACGCGATTGCCGTAGTCGCGCCACGCCCAGTTCCGTGTCGTTTGCGGGCCGCCCCGATTGGTCGGGTCCATGCCGAGCCCGGCGCCGAACGCGAAGTGCTCGATGTTCAGTGCGATGTAAAAGGCGAGTCGCTTGCCGTCGGGCCAGCTGTAATCGCTTCGCTGCGTGATGTTGGAATGATCGTAGCGCCCATGACTGGGAAGTTTCAGCATTCCCCTCGCACTCCATGACGACCGGATCGCAACCGGAAAGATTTGTGAACTTTATATGGCAGCTGACAACGAAGAAGCAGTGTGATTACCGATGAGGCAGGACAGCGGTCCGTGTGCTTGCCGGAGCGGCGCGATGAGCGGTGCGCCCATCGGCCTGCAACCATCATGCCAGGACACGACCGTTGCGCCGGGCGCAGAGCACGGTATCCCGTGCAGGGCACGCTTTTTGCAGGCTGCTCCAGGCAAATTGCAAGGAGCGAAAGCAATGGTTGTGGATATGGTGCGGCGGCACGCCAGGGGTCTGAGCGCGGTGGTTTTGGTCGGTCTGTGCCTCGCAGCAGCAGGCGCGTTCACCGTGGCGGACTCGATGTGGAACGGTGCGCGCGCCGAGACCAAAAACGTCAAGCTGATGATGGACTGGATCATCCAGGGCACGCATGCGCCGTTCTTCATCGCGCAGAAGAACGGCTATTTCAGCAAAGCGGGCGTGACTGTGGACGCGATCGATGCCGGCAAGGGCGCAACCAATGTCGCAGTCGCCGTGGCGAGCGGCGCCTATCAGTTCGGCTGGGTCGACATGCCGTCGATGATCCGCTTCAACGCGATGAACCCTTCGTCGCCGTTGATCGCGGTCTATATCAGCTTCGACGACACGCCGCTCGCGGTGATCACGCGCGCCGATGCCGGCATCCGCAAGCCCGCCGATCTCAACGGCAAAAAGATCGCCGGCGGCCCGGGCACGGCGGTGCACGATCTGATCTCGGTTCTGCTCAAGGCGGCGCATGCCCCCGACGTGAACGTCGACTGGGTCAATGTGCAGCCGCAGCTGTTCGGGCCGATGCTCAAGCGCGGCGAGGTCGACGGCACCGGCGGCTTCACCAATTCCAACGTCCCGGCCACGCTCGAGGTCGGCTTCAAGATGAGCGATCTGTTCGTGCTCAAATATTCCGACTTCGGCGCCGACATGTATGGGCTCGCTCTGGTGACGACCAAAAAATTCGCCGACGACAATCCGGATACGGTGAAGGGCGTGGTCGCCGCGCTCAATCACGGCACCAAGGATACGATCGCCGATCCCGATGCGGCGCTTAAGGTGATGCAGGCGCGCGATCCGATGATGAAGATGGATATCGAGAAGGTGCGGCTCGGACTCGCGCTCGAACTCACCAAGACCAAGCATGTCGTCGACAACGGGCTGAGCGTGGTCGATCCGAAGAAGCTGCAATTCACCATCGACTCGATCGTGGACGCTTACAAGCTGCCGAGCGCGCCCGATCCGTCGGCGGTCTATACCGATAAATTCCTGCCGCCGCTCGCAGATCGCAAACTCTAGACGCGGCGCTTCTCACTTTCATAGGACGATCCAGGCAAGTCGGCCGTGCCGAGGAAGACTCGGCACGGCCGACTTTAATATGCTGCGTGTTATGTCGCGATTTTCTGCTAAAGCCCTCTGCGGAAACCGCCGCGCATGCCGCCCGCCAAAAGCGAGATGACGAACAGCGCCAACGCCACGAAAAATACGATTTTTGCGATGCCTATCGCGGCACCGGCGATGCCGCCGAAGCCGAGGATACCGGCAATCAACGCAATGATCAGAAGCGTAACGACCAAGTTCAACATAACCGCACTCCGTCTGTCGGCTGTCGTGCAATCAACTCGCGACGCCGCGAGCAGTTCCGCAGATTGTTCGTGGCGGATCGGATGCGTCAGATCTGGCCGGAATCGTTTTTGGGCGGGAACAGAAAAACGCCGAGCACGAGAATAATGCCGAGCGCCGCATAGACCTGCAATTCGGAATTGTGCAGCGCGGTCGCGAACTCACCGCATAGGCGGTCGATCTCCCCAAGCAGCGAAGCCACGGCGATCATTTGGTTCCCTCACCAATCGCGGTACATTGCGCTATAACGCGCCAGCGCGGCGGGTCTGTCGCGCGAAGCAAGCGAAAATGTGACTGACGCAGGCGGTAGAGAGCGCGGGTGGAGCGGCGAACGATGAGAGCAGCATATTCCCCTTATTTTACGGGCGTTGTCGCGCTTCTGGTCGCAGTCTCGGCGGCCTGCTTTGGCGGCAACATCGCTGCGGCCGATGATTATCCGTCGCGGCCGATCCTTCTGGTCGTGCCTTATCCGGCCGGCGGCGGCAATGACGTGCTGGCGCGGCTGGTCGCCGCCAAGATGAGCGTGACGCTCGGCCAGCCTGTCGTGATCGAGAATCGCGGCGGTGCCGGTTCGACGATCGGGACCCGCGACGTCGCGCGCAGCACGGCCGATGGCTACACGTTGCTGATCGCGACCAGCTCGCTTGCGATCAATCCGCAACTCTATCCGGACATGGCCTATGATCCGGTGAAGGACTTTTCGCCGGTCGGGCTGATCGCCAAGAGCCCGAACCTAGTGCTGGTGAATCCCTCGCTGCCCGTGCACAGCATTGCCGAACTGATCGCGCTGGCGAAGAAAGATCCCGGCAAGCTCGACTTCGCCTCGACCGGAATCGGCACCTCGACACATCTGTCCGGCATGCTGTTCGCCGCCATGGCCGGCATCAAGATCAATCCGGTGCCGTATAAGGGCGTGGCGCCGGCGCTCACCGATCTGATCGGCGGTCAGGTGCCGCTGATGTTCTGCCCGATGGCGAGCGCGGTCGGTTTCGTGAAGGCGGGCAGCGTGCGGGCGCTGGCCGTAACGGGCGCATCGCGCTCGCCGTCATTTCCCGATCTGCCGACGATCGCGGAAGCGGGGCTGCCGGGCTATGCGGCCGAACTGCATTACGGCATCGTCGCGCCGGGCGACACGCCGCCTGCGATCATCGCAAAGCTGAACGCGGCATTGAACGCCGCTTTGGCGGAAGCTGATGTCAAAAGCCGCCTGCTCGCCGACGGCACCGAGCCGCTGCCATCGACGCCCGAGGCCTATGCCGCCGACATCGCGAGCGAAGAAGCAAAATATTCGGCGATCGTGAAAATGTCCGGCGGCAAGCCGGAGCGATCAAAGTAACCGGCCATCGTCGCCGCGGAACGGATGCGGGCCGTCGAAGCCGCCGATCGGTACGCTGTGCGTGACGACAGAGCCGAAGCCGGCGCCGGCAAACCAGGCGTGCAGATGGAACGCGGGCGGCTCGATATTGAATGACGGTGGCAGGCGTGCGTTGAGATCAAGCGCCACGGCGTGATTGGGTGCCGGGCAGATCGTGGCAGCGATGCCGGCGAAACCGGTCAGCGTTGCGCGATGCACGTGGCCGGCGGCGACCAGCCGCACGCGCGGATGCTTGCGGATGAGCGCGGCGAGTTCTTTGGCATTGCGAAGGTTCTGCACATCCATGTGCGTGATGCCGGTCACGAACGGCGGATGATGCAGGAAGAGCAGGGCAGGCCGCGTGCCCGATTCACCGAGCACGGTGTCGAGCCAAGCCAGCGTTGCAGCGTCGAGCTCGCCATGCGGCGCGCCGGGCACGCTCGAATCCAGGAGCACGATGTCGGCATCGCCGAGCTTGCGCACCGAATTGAGCGGGCCGTTGCTCTGCGCATAGCCAAGGCCGGGCAGCGCCGCCCGCATCATTTCGCGGCTGTCGTGGTTGCCGGGAACGGCGGCGAATGCGATCGCGAGCGGCGCCAACAATTCTTTCAGATGATCGTATTCGGCGGCGAGCGGCGTATCGACGAGATCGCCGGAGATGACAACCAGATCCGGCCGCGGCGCGAAGCGGTTCAAGGTCTCGATGCAGCGCTTGAGCGCGGCCGCGGTATCGACGCGCCGATAGGCGAACTCGCCGGGACGTTTGACATGCAGATCGGAAATCTGCGCGATCAGCAGCGGGGGGGCGGGCACTATTGATCTCGCGGCAGGAGACGGATGGATTGCGGGTCGACGGCCAAGCCGACGCGGTCGCCGGCTTTGATGGCGATCGAGTTCGGCACGTCGACGCTGATAGCTTTGGCCGCGACGCCGCCGATCCAGGCGCGCTGGCGGTCGCCGACAAAGCTGACGCTGTCCACTTGGCCGGCAAGCGAAGCGCCGTCCGCCGCGACGATGCGGATGGATTCCGGGCGGATCATGGCGAACACCGGGCCATTGGCGTGGCCGTTGATGGCGTGGCCGTTCATAGCGTCTTTGGCGATCGGCAATTTGCCGCCGGGCAGCGTCAACGCGGTGCCATCGCAGGCCGCTTCGACGATATTGGCGGCGCCGACGAATTCGGCGACGAAGCGATTGGCCGGCGCGAAATAAATCTCGCGCGGCGTGCCGATCTGGGCGATCGCGCCTTTGCGCATAACGACGATGCGGTCACCGAGCGCCATGGCTTCGGCCTGGTCGTGGGTGACGTAAATCGCGGTGATGCCGAGCGTACGCAGGAGCCGGTTCAATTCTCCCCGCAACCGCTCGCGCAGCGCCGCATCCAATGCGGTGAGCGGCTCGTCGAGCAGAAGCACGCTCGGCCGCGCCGCGACCGCCCGCGCCAGGGCCACGCGCTGGCGCTGGCCGCCGGAGAGCTGATCGATGCGGCGATGCTCGAGCCCTTCAATGCCGGTCAGCGCCACCAGATCGGCGATACGCGCCTTGCGCTCCTTCTCCGCGACACCGCGGATCTTCAGGCCGTAACCGATATTGTCGCCGACATCCATATTGGGAAACAGCGCGTAGGACTGAAACACCATGCCGACATTGCGCCTCTCGATCGGCACGCGCGTGACGTCCGCGTCGTTGAACAGCAGGCGGCCGCCGGTATCCGGTGTCTCAAGCCCGGCGATGATGCGAAGGAGCGTGGTCTTGCCGCAGCCGGACGGCCCGAGCAGGACCAGCGTTTCGCCGCGCGCGACGCGCAGCGTCACCGGCTCCAGCGCGCGGGTGCCGTCGGGAAACGTCTTGCCGCAGCCTTCGATGCCGAGCGCGACGCCGTGACCGGTATCTTGCAAAACGCCCATCACCGCACTCCCGGCGCCGTGCTGCGCGTGCCGGCAAAGAGCTGCATCGCCGTCAGCAGCGGAATGATCATCACGAAGAATACCAGCGTATAGGCCGACGCCACTTCAAGCCGCATCGAGGCATAGCTGTCGGCGAGCCCGACCGGCAGCGTCTTGGTCAAGGGCGTGTGCAGCATCCATGTCAGGTTGAATTCGCCGAGCGACAGCGTCACCACCATCAGGGAGCCGGCGAGAATGCCGGGCCGCGCGTTGGGCACGATGACATCGCGAAAGCGCTGCCATGGCGAAGCGCCGAGCGACGAAGCCCCTTCGTCGAGCGTCTTCACGTCGATGGCGGCAAAGACCGCCATCACCGCGCGCACCATGAAGGGCAGGGTGAAAATGGCGTGGCCGGCGAGGATGAACAGCCAGGAGCGGCGGAAATCCGTGAAGCCGCCATAGGTGAGCAGAAGCCCCAGCGCGATCGCGAGGCCGGGTATGGCGAGCGGCAAGGTGATGACCTCTTCGATCGCGCGCGACAGCCGGTCGTTGCGCAGGTGCAGCGCATAGGCCGCGGGCACGCCGACGACGAGCGTCACCGCAAGCGCCGAGAAGGCGATGAGGAACGAGCGGAAGATGGTGTCGTCATAGAGCTCCCAGACCTGCGCGACCCATTGCAAGGTCAGCCCGGATTTGATGCCGAGAAAATAATTGACGGTAACGCCCGCCATCATCGACAGCAGCGCCGGCACGATCAGAAACGCCGCGACCAGCAGCGTGAAGGCAAGCTGCGCGGCAAAGATCAGGTGATTGCGCGTCGTCTTCATCCGGCTGCCGCCACGGTAGTGCCGCCAAAGCTGCGAGCCAGCGCGAGAATGGCCCAGGTGATGAGGCCGAGGCCGACCGAGAGCGCGGCCGACATGGCGAAATTCGCCGACAGCGTGAACTCGGTATAGATCAGCATCGGCAGCACATCGATGTCGGTCGCGAGCGTGAACGCGGTGCCGAAGGCGCCCATCGCGGTGGCGAAGGCAATGGCGCCGGAAGCGATGAAGGCCGGCATCAGCGCCGGCAGAACGACATCGCGGATGACGCGCCAGGGCCCGGCGCCGAGCGCGCGGGCGGCTTCTTCGAGGCTCGGGTCGAGCTTCTCCGCCGCGGCCATGATGGTGAGGATGACGCGCGGAATGGAGAAATAGAGGTAGCCGAGAAACAGGCCTTGCAGCGAATAGGCGAAGACCTGCTTGTCGTTGAACAGCGCCTGTGTCACCTGCCCGATCAGGCCCTGCCGGCCGGCGAGGAGGATGATCATGAATCCGACCACGACGCCGGGGAACGCGAGCGGAAAGGTCAGCATCGCGATCAGAAAGGCGCGTCCGGGAAAGCGATGGCGCTGCAGAAAGAGGCCGCTGATGGTCGAGATCACCAGCGTGGCGGCGGTGGTCGCCGCCGCGAGCAAGATGGTGTTGATCAGGGTCGAGCGATAGCGCGGATCGAGCAGGATCGCGGCGTAGGCGCTGAGGCCGTCCTTGCCGCTCGAGCCGACAATAACGAGCTGCCCCATCGGCAGCGCGAAGAACGCCGTGACCAGAATGGCCAAGGGCACGAAGCAAAGAACGATGAATGTCTTCTTGCTCATGCGTGGAGCTTACCGATCGTCATTGCGAGGCAAGGCAAGCAACCCAGTCCGGTCGAGCCGCTCCGGATTGCTTCGCAGCCGAGCCTGTCGCCGGGCCGGCCGCGTCAGGCCGGACCCGTTGGCGCCTCGCAATGACCCGCGCACGCCTCAGTGCGCCAAAGCGAGGTAGCGCTCGGTGAAGCCGTTCTGCAGCGCCTCCATCTTCGCCCAATCGACGCTCTTGGCGCGGGCATATTCGGAGTCCGGCAGGAATTTGGCTTTGACGTCGGCCGGCAGTTCGACCGGCCGCGACGGGCGCAAATAGGCATGAGCCCACAATGCCTGGCCTTTGTCGGAGAGGAAATAGTCGAGCACTTTTTCCGCCTTCGCCTTGTCCGGCGCGTTCTTCACCAGCGAGGTCACATAGGGGAAGACCACCGTGCCTTCGCAGGGAATGACGAATTCGAAATGGCCGTTCTCGCCATATTTGGCGCGATAGGCGTTGAAGTCGTAGTCGAACAGGATCGGGATTTCGCCGGAGACGACGCGCGCATAAGACGTCTGCTTCGGCACGATCGGCTGGTTCTGGTGCAGTTCCTTGAAGAAGTTGACCGCGGGCGTCATGTCGGTATCGCTGCCGCCGAGCGCCATGTTCACCGCGACCGCGCCGACATAGCCGACCGCGGCCGAGGACGGATCGAGATAGCCGACCATGCCCTTGTACTGCGGCTTCAACAGATCTTTCCAACAGGCCGGCACCGGCGCGCCGCCTAGCGCGTCCTTGTTGACGAACAGTCCGAGCGTGCCGGAATGGATCGCGGTCCAGTAACCGTCGGGATCCTTCAGGCCGGCCGGGACCTGATCCCAGAGCTTCGGCTTGTAAGCTTCGATGAGATCGCCGGCGGCCTTGGCCTTCATGCCGAAATTGACGCCGTAATAGACGATGTCGGCGACCGGATTCGCCTTCTCGGCGATGATTTGCGACAGCGCCTGGCCGGAATTCTTGTTGTCGGAGGGAATATCGTAGCCGAGATCGGCCTTGATCTGCTTCAGCATCGTCGCGAAGTCAGCCCATTCCGGCGGGCAATTGTAGCAAATGACATCGGCAGCCTGCGCCTGACTGCGCGGCAGCAGCGCCGCCAGCGCGACGAAACAGCAAGCCAGAATCCCCACGAAAGACAATTTGCGCATTGCTCTGCCTCCCACAGCTAAAGTGCAACAATCCGGTGATGCGCACGATAGTATTGCAGCCCGATGACAGGGCGGCGTGAGACTAGGCTTCCGACCAGGAGCCGCCAATAGACCACAACGCGAGGTTGGCCGGCGGGCAACCGGGCCGGGGATCGTCTTACGACCTTCGCCCCCGCGTGAAGCTCACCAACAGCCAAGCCACAAGAATGGCGCCCGCGATCAGCGCGCCGCTGTCGAGCTCTCGGCTCGGCCGCAGCACCGTCGCCAATGCCAGCGCGGCGAGCAACAAATTGACGGTAAAGACGCGCCTGACGATCTGGATGACGGTAAGGCCGCGATCGGTCGCACGCTGATAGAAATGCGAGCGATGGGCCTGCCACACCTTCTCGCCGTTCACGGCGCGGCGCAGCAGCGTGATGGTCGAATCGGCGAGATAATAGAGCGGCAGAAGAAGAGCAGCGACCCAGTTACCGCTGCCGGCGACGAGAATGAGAAGCCAGGCCAGCATGAGTCCGATCGGCAGGCTGCCGACGTCGCCGAGAAACAGCTTGGCCACCGGGCGGTTGAAAAAGGCAAAGCCGATCATCGCGCCGCACAGCGCGAGACTGACGACGACGGCCCATGGTGGCAGGATCGCCGGCAGCCCGTCGAGGAAGCCGATCGCTGCGAGCGCGGCGCTGACCGGCACGACTTCGGCCGCCGTCATCCAGTCGAGCCCATCCATGAAATTGACGAGATTGACGAACCACAACGCGCCGAAGAGCAGGAGCGCGCGTTCCACCCACCACGGCAGAAATGGGACAACGCGCAAGTCGTCCGGCAGCGTGAAAATCATCAGCGCCACCGCGATGGCCTGCAGCAGGAAGCGCGGCACGACATAGTTCGGATGGATGTCGGCAATGACGCCGACGATCGCGACCAGGATCACCGCGGTAAAGAGCAGGGCGAGCGGCACGGCGCCCGCTTCGTCCGACGCCGAGTACATCATTCCCACCGTGACGGCGATCGTCGCGCCGACCACGGCGATGCCGCCGCCTTGGCGCGTCGGAACGGTGTGCGAAGAGCGCGCATTGGGGCGGGCCAAAGCGTAGCGCCTGAACAGCGGACGCATCGTGACAATGAGCGCGACGCACGCCAGCATGGCGAAGAGTATGATCGCCGCAGGGATCGTGATTGCGTCATCCAAGCCGAAATACATGGTGAAGAACCGCGATGGTTGAAGCCGCTCGTCCCGCCGAGCCTCTAGCACAGAAATCCGGCACGGCGGATTTATTGGTGTCCTTTTTGCGATGTTGATCGGGCCGGCGAAAAATGCGTAAGGCTTGGTGGATGACGCCCGTTTCGCCCGTGCTCCGCCTCGATACCGCGTCCTTGCGGCCGGTTGCCGATTGGCTCGCGCTCGGCGTCGCGCTGGCGCTGCCCTGGTCCACGTCGCTCACCAGTGTTTTCATCGTCGCCTGGCTGGTCGCGGTGCTGCCGACGCTTGATGCGGCCGCGATCAAGCGCGAGCTCGCAACCGCTGCGGGCGGCCTGCCGGTCTTGCTGTGGTGTCTCGGCCTCGTCGGCATGGCGTGGGCGGACGTGGGTTGGATCGATCGTTGTCGCGGCCTGGACGGTTTCAATCGGCTTCTCGTCATTCCGCTGCTGCTGGCGCAATTCCGGCGCTCGGACAACGGCATCTGGGTCGCCTGCGGCTATCTCGTATCCGAGACGGCGGTGCTGCTCCTATCTTACATCCTGATTTTGACACCGGGACTAATGTGGCGGGGCCATCTCGAAGGCGTTCCGGTGCATGACGACATCTATCAAGGCTCGGCCTTTCTGGTCTGCGCCTTCGGCGCGCTCGGCTATGCCGCCTGTCGCGGCAGGGCCAATCCGCGTGTCGCGCTCGGTTTTCTGATCATCGCCGCGCTGTTCATCGCCAATTTCGCCTTGGTCGTGGTCAGCCGGATCGCGCTGATCGTGGCGCCGGTGCTGATCGTGCTGTTCGGCTGGCGCCTGAAACGTCTCAAGGGCGTTGTTGCGGCCTGCGGCGTGGCGTTTGCGCTTGGCGGCATGCTGTGGACTTTGTCGCCGAGCCTGCGCCTTCGCCTGCACGATACTGTCGGCGAAATTCAGCGCTATCGTGCCAGCGAAGCGATGACCTCGATCGGCCTGCACGCGGCGTTCTTCAAGGAATCGGTCGAGATCATTTCCACCGCGCCGGTCCTCGGTCACGGCACCGGCACGATCGCCGAGCAATTCCGTCAGGTGACGCAAGGCGGCCGCGGCGCCGACGCCGTCGTCGCCGACAATCCGCATAATCAGACCTTCACCGTCGCGATCCAGGTCGGCATCGTCGGCGCCGTCGTGCTGTGGGCGATGTGGATCGCGCATTTGCTGCTGTTTCGCGGTGACGGCTTGGCGTCGTGGCTCGGCCCGGTCGTGGTGGTCGAGAACATCGTCTCGTCCACCGCGCATTCCCACCTGTTCGATTTCGCCAATGGCTGGCTTTACGTGTTCGGCGTCGGCGTGCTCGGCGGCATGGCGTTGCGTGAGCGCAGCGGTCCCTCGGCCAAACCGGAATGATCGGCGCGCCGAGCGTCAGCGCTGCGCGCCGAGCAATTGCCGATAGAGTGCAACGGTCTGCTTGCCGATAATGTCGGCGGCGAATTTTTCGACGACGAGCTTTCGCGCCGCGGCGGCATGGCGACGACGCAAGTCCGGCGCGGTAGCAAGCCGCTCCATCGCCGCCGCCAGAGCCTGGGCGTTGTCGACGGGACACAACAGTCCGGTCTGCTCGTGAATGACGATCTCGCGGCAGCCCGGCACATCGCTTGCGATCATGGCGCGGCCGCAGGCCGCGGCTTCCATCAGTGACAGCGGCAGGCCTTCGCGGCGCGACGGCAGGACGGCGATATGCGTGCGCGCCCACAGGCTCGCAATGTCGGCGACGTGGCCGAGCCAGGTAATGCCGGGCTCGTTGTTCCAGGAGGCAGCTTCGGCCGCCGTCACCGAGCCGGGATTGGCGGGGTCGGGCAAGCCGGCGATCAACAGATGCGCGTCCGATCCGCGCGCGCGCAGCAAACGAAAGGCGTCGATCAGTGTGCGCACGCCCTTGTCGTCGAGCAGACGTCCGACAAAGCCGAAGGTCACCGGCGCCGGCGGCTCGGGCAGCGGCGTGTAGCGGCCGACGTCGACGCCGGATCCTGAGATCAGCGCTATGCGCTTCTCCGGGACGCCGAGCGAGCGCAGCGCTGTCTTGTCGTCATCGTTCTGCACCAAAGCGACGCTGCCGTCACGGTCGACCAGCCGGCGCAGCAAAGCGCCGATCGCGCGCCGCAATGCGGTAGCCTTGAAGCTTTTCGACGTGAACGCATAGCCGAGCCCGACGAAAGCATTGACGCAAGCCGCGCCGCGGCCAAGCGTCGCGATGGATCCGAGCACCGACGATTGCAGGCCGACATGATGCGTGACGTCGGGCATCACTTTCCCGTTCACCTGCCGCAGCGCCGCCAGCGTCATCAATGTTGCTACGGGCGACAGGCTGCCGCGCGCGAACGGAATCGGCTGCAGCACGAATCCTTCGGCCTTGATTGCCGCCGCGCCGTCCTGCACGCGGGTCGCGACGTGGACTTCGAAACCGGCATTGCGCGCCGCGCGCGCCATCGGCAGCCGGTGCGACAGGAAGGCCCAGTCCTCCGACGTGACGTAAAGAAGCCGTGGCGCCGGCTCGGCGAGCCGACGCGCAGGCGATGGCGGATTCCCGGAACGATGACTCAAAATAAGCCGCCCTAATCCCTCATATAGAGGTATAAACCCTGTCGAGGGGACCTGCGAGCGGTTCCGGAAATCGCGAAACCAGTTTTTTCATATAAGTATTTCATAGCCTTACATATGTTCACTCGGTGAACGTCGACCTTGACGTTCACGTCATGAACGATGTACTCGTTGCCGCTGGGGAGGGTTGGGTGTGATGCCCCAGACGGCGCGGGACGACGAACCGGACAATGCCAGGATCGTGCTCGGGCTTTTGCAGTCCGTCGAACGTGACGGCGCCCAATCGCAACGCAAGCTTGCGTCCGACCTCGGCATCGCGCTCGGTCTCGTCAACGCCTATCTGAAGCGCTGCGTCAAGAAGGGCCTTTTGAAGATCGGCCAGGCGCCGGCGCGCCGTTATGCCTATTACCTGACGCCGCACGGCTTTGCTGAGAAATCCCGGCTCACCGTCGAATATCTCTCCGACTCGTTCTCGTTCTTTCGCGCGGCGCGCGAGGACTGTGCCAGCGTGCTGCGCACGGCCCATGCCCGCGGCTTCAATCGCGTCGCCTTGGCCGGCGTCTCCGATCTCGCCGAAATCGCCATCATCTGCGCGCTCGAACAGGGCATCGCCGTCGTTGCGGTCATCGACGCCAAATCCGCCAACGACAAATTCGTCGGCACGCCTGTCGTAAGCTCGCTGGGGGCCATTCCCGGCGGCTGTGACGCGCTCCTGGTGACCGATCTGCAGGCGACGCGTGAATTCGTTGCGGCGCTTGCCGACCAGGTCGGCGCCGAGCGCGTGCTGGTGCCGGCCTTGCTCGGGATTCGTCTCAATCGCCGGACGGAGAGCGCGGCATGACACAGGATTTCAGCCTGCAGCTGAACCGGCGCTGGTTCGTCGCCCATACGCGACCCAATGCCGAGGCCAAGGCCGCGGCCAATCTCGTGCGCCAGGGCTTTGGCGTCTATGTGCCGCGCTATCTGAAGCGGCGCCGCCACGCGCGCAAAATTGAAACCGTCGCCGCACCTTTGTTTCCGCGCTACGTCTTCGTCGCCGTCGATCTTGCGGCGCAGCGCTGGCGCTCGATCTATTCCACCGTCGGCGTGGCGCGGCTGGTTTGCAACGGCGACGATCCGGCCGCTGTGCCGGACGCCGTCGTCGGCGCGCTGCAAAGCCGTGAAGACGCGCGCGGCTTCATCAAGCTCGACGCGCGGCCGGGCTTTCGTCCGGGCGAAACGGTGCGCGTGCTCGACGGCGCTTTTTCGTCCTGCTTGGGCCTGTTCGAGGGCATGGCGGAGCGCGAGCGGATCGCGATCCTGCTCGACCTTCTCGGCCGCAAGGTCCGCGTCGTGCTGGACGCCGATCTGGTGGCGGCCGCGTAGTCGGCCGCCACAGGCGGGGCTCAGCGAGTGTTGTGGTTCGGGTGAAGCGGATTCACCCGGACTGCGGTAGCGTGGAAAATCGGCGCAACAATTGCACGGCCGCCGGCAATCAGGGTCTTCGGCGCGAGAGGACATTCGGAGACATCATGAGAGTGCTTGTGACCGGCGGCGCCGGATTGGTTGGAACTGAATGCTGCAAATTGTTTGCCGGCGAAGGCTTCGATGTCGTCAGCGTCGACAATTACATGCGCGCCCGGATCTTCGGCGCCGACGCCGAAACCAAGGGCAACATCCAACAGACGCGGAAGAATTATCGCATCGAGCACCACGAGCTCGACATCCGCGACGAGAAAATCGGCGAATTGGTCAAGAATGCCGACGTCATCATTCACACTGCGGCGCAGCCATCGCATCCGCGCTCGATCGAGATCCCGGTCGAGGATTTCGAGATCAACGCGCTCGGCACGCTGAACCTTCTGGAAGCCGTGCGGAAATACAACAAGAACGCCCCCTTCGTTTTCTGCTCGACCAACAAGGTCTATGGCGAAGCGCCGAATTATTTTTCATACAAGAAAGTCGGCAAGCGGCTCGAGCCGCACGATCCGTCGCTGTGGGACGGCTTTGACGAGTCGCTGCGCATCGACCGCATGATGCATACGCCGTTCGGCGTCTCCAAGACCGCGGCCGATCTCTACGCCCAAGAATACGCGCATCTCTATGGGCTGAAGACCGGCATATTCCGCATGGGCTGCATTACCGGCGGCGCCGCCAAGGCCACCGAACTGCACAATTGGGAGCCGTTCTTCGTCAAGAAGGCGATGAGCGGTGAATTGCTCACCGTCTATGGCCATGAAGGCTATCAGGTCCGCGACGTGATCCACGCCGCCGATCTCGCCAAGCTGTTTCTTGAATTCGTCAAGGCGCCGCGGCCGGGCGAAGTCTACAATATCGGCGGCGCGCGGAAGAACTCGATCTCGCTCCTGGAATCGTTCGATCTCATCGAGAAAGTCACCGGCAGGACGATGAATTACAAGCTCGGGCCGGAACGGGAAGCCGACCACATCTGGTGGATTTCCGACATCAGCAAGGCGCGGCTGCATTATCCGGCCTGGGATATCCGCATCGGCCTCGAAGAGGCTTTTGCCGACATTTTCGAAGCGCTGTCCAAGGCGGCTTAGGCGGCGACACGTTCGGCCATCGAGCAGCCTGGATAACGGTGCGGTCGCGGGCGTGACCAAAAGCGTTTTTCTTTACATGTCGTCGGCCTCGCACAACGCCTACCGCAACATGGTGGCGAATGCGCCGGACGGATTTGAATTCGCCGACAGCGCATCCAACAACGATTTCATGGCGCACGGCCTGGTGCAGGCGACGCGCCGCCTGCCATCGACGTTCGGCGCGACGCTTGCCGCCGGCGCCATGCGGCTGGTGACGAAGGTCCAGCCGCATCTTTCTCCATACTATAATGACGCGCACATCCTCCTGAACAAGCCGAAGGTGCGCCGCTTCCATTCGCGCGACTACGACATCGTGCATAGCGGCCAGAGCCTGCTCGCCACCGATCTGCCCTATGTGGTCGATTTCGAGCATGCCACCGCGTTCTGCGGCTATAGCCAATATGCGCTGCGCCGTCCGGGCTTCGTCCGTGCGCTGGAACGCGTTCTGCTCGATCCGAAATTGAAAAAGCTTCTGGCCTGGAGCGACGCAGCCGGCCGCAGCCTGACCAACTTCGTCACGGACAAAGACGTTGCGCACAAGGTCGAGACGTTCTACCCGGTGATGGCGCCGGCCAAGGCCGTGCCGCGCACCAGCAATTCGTTCAACTTCCTCTATATCGGCAATAATTTCTACGCCAAGGGCGGCTATGAGAGCCTGCTCGCCTTCGAGCGAATCGCCGGCAGGTATGATTGCCGTTTCACGGCGATCGGCGATATTCCGCCCGAGGTCGCTGCGCGCTTTGCCGGCAACGCCAAGGTCGCGCTGATCGGGCGCGTGCCCTATGCCAAGGTGGTCGAGTTCTATTCCAACAGCGATGTCTTTGTCTTTCCGTCGCATTACGACACCTACGGTTTCGTCATTCCCGAGGCGTTGTCCTTCGGCCTGCCGGTGATCGGCGTCGACAGTTTCTCGACGCCCGAACTGGTGCAGCACGAGAAGACCGGACTCTTGATCAAGACGCATTTCAATTCCTTCGCCGCTGACGACGGTTACGCCGCGCCGGCGCAGCGGGAGCTTGCCGCGAAACGTCACGCCGCCTGCGTCAATCCGCCGGATTGGTATGTGACGCTCTTGGCCGACGCCATGGAGCGCTTCATCAGCGATCGGCGCTTGAAGGACGAGTGCTCGAAGAACGCCGTGCTGGAAACGACCGAGGGCAAATTCAGCCCGAAGCGCTCGCGCGAGCAGCTCAAGCGCATCTATGAGAAAGCGCTGACCTGACCATGCAAGCGAATCGCGCCGCCGCGTTCATCCCGCAACTGACGGGCATCCGCTGTCTGGCGGCATCGATGGTGCTGGCGCTGCATGCCGATCAGGCCGTCGGCCACGTCGATCTGGCGTTCGTGTCGCGCGGCTATCTGGGCGTCGATCTGTTCTTCCTGCTGTCGGGCTTCATCATCGCCCATGTCTACGCCGAAAGCTTCAGGGAGCCGTCCGGCCGCCGTTTCGGGCAATTCATGTGGCATCGGTTTGCGCGCCTCTATCCGGCGCATGTCACCGTGCTCCTTTTTCTGCTGGCGGCATTCGTCGCCGCCACGCATCTCAATGTTCCGCTGGACGATGCGGATGCCTGGACAGCGAAGAATTTCGTCAAACAGGTCTTTCTTGTCCACGCCTGGGGCATCGACCGGCATATCGGCTGGAACGCGGTGTCGTGGTCGGTCAGTGCGGAATGGTTCGCCTATCTGCTGTTTCCGGCGATAGCCTTTGTGATCCTTCGCCTGGAGCGTCCGGCGGCAGCAGGCGTGGCGGTCCTGGCCCTGCTGATCATGTTCTCGGCCTTTGCGGCTTTCGATTGGGACGTGGGGTTGTGGAATGGGCCGCCGGCATTGACCCGCGTGACGGGTGAGTTCATCTGCGGCGTTGCGCTGTGGCGATGCGCGCCCATGTTCAAGTTCAGTCCCGCGGTGTTCGACATCCTCGGTGCCGTTGCCGTGACCGGGTTTGCCGCCGGCTCCGTATTCGGTCTATCCGACTTCGGCCTGATTGCGCTCCTGGCGCTCCTGGTTTTCGCGGCGGCGAGGTCGACCGGGGCTCTCGCGCAAGTCCTGTCGATCAAACCGGCGGTCTGGCTCGGCCAGATTTCCTATTCGCTTTATCTGGTGCATTTCACGACAGTGCGCCTTCTCCATAAGATCCTTGCGCATGTCCTGGTCGACTATTCTGACGCGACCAAAATCGCCATGTTCCTGCTGGCATTTCCATGTTCGGTCGTGGCGGCCGCGGCGCTCTACTATTTGGTCGAGCGGCCGGCGAGGGCGCGATTGGTGAAAGCCGAGACGGCGTTGCCGTTCATCGGAGCGCCGCAACAGATCGCCGTCCGTGACGAGAAGCTCCGCGCTTGAACCGCCATAACCCGCGAAACCGCTGAACCGTGACGCCGCGCCTGACCATCGTATTGCCGTTGCGAGGACGCCACCTCTTCACGCTGCGCTTTCTCTGGCATGCCAACAAGGCGCGGCTGCCGTATCGCATCCTCATCGCCGACGGACAGGTCAATGAGGCGCTAGCCCGCCATATCGAGAACAGCCGGGAGACTTTTCCCAATCTCGATATCGACTATGTGCGTTATCCCGACGACACCGGCTACAGTCGCTATTTCGCGAAAATGGCCGATGCGCTCGGGCGGGTGCGCACGCCTTACGCGATGCTGGCCGACAACGACGATTTTCTGGGGATCAATGGGATCGAACAGGCGCTGGATTTTCTCGACTCCAACCCGGATCATGTCGGCGCCTTGGGTCAGCCTGTCGGCTTCGCCGCCTATTCCGGATTCGACGCGCCCGGCGGCGGCGTGTATGGGCGGCTCAATCGTCTTCGCACCTATCCTTCCCGCCCGTCTGCCGCATCCTCGATCGTCGAGCGGCTGCGTCAGGGCGGACTGTCGCTCCTGATCTATTATTCGGTCTATCGCACCGAGGCGCTGGCAACTTTGTGGCGGGAAGATCGCGAGATCGATTTCAGCGACCTGATGCTGCATGAGACCTATCACGCCATGCGCAGCCTCACGCTCGGCAAGGTACGCGCCAACGCGGCCACGATCACCTATTATTCCCAGATCGGCACCTCGACATCGTCCGATCCGATGCGCAACTGGGTCGGCCATCTGCTGCGCAGCCGTTTCACCGCGGACACCGCGGAAATGGTCAAGCGCATCGCGGCTGCCGCCGCGGAAGCGGGCGCTGATGCGGCTGCGGCAACCGAAGAGGCGCGGGGCAACATCGAAAGCTATTTCCGCGACTTCCTTTGGAGCAATTACGGCGCGGTCGCCGAGGTCAAGCGCCGCCTGCGCCGGGCTTCGCCGACGCTGGTCAAATATTGGCAGTCGCGCCCGCGCTTTTCGGCGAGACGCGAGATCGCCGCGGTGCTGAAGAAGCTCGCGGCAGCCGGCGCCACGCCGCGAGACCTCGATCGGACCCGCAGCGAGATCGGCGCCATCGAACAGGCGATGTCGCCGCGAGCCTTCTCGGCCTTTGCCGCTCCGTTCCTCGACATGGCGCGTGTCGATATGGCGGGTGTTGACACGGCGCGTCTTGATATGGCGCGCGCCGGCGGCGGCCGCGACTGGATCTGAAGCTCATCAGATGGCGACGTTGCAAACCCGTGGTGGAAGCGAAGCCAAAGCCGGAAATGGCTCAGGCCTCGGTCCGTCGGCGCCGGACCTGCTCATTCATCTGCATATCGCCAAGACCGGCGGCACCACGCTCAGCAGCATGGTGAAGCACGCCTTCGGGCCCGACCAGGTCTTCGAAACCATGTCGAAGGATCACCAAGTCTACGGCGGTCTCGATCTTCTGACCTACGCATCCTGCGAGCGCATGCTGCGCGATTGCGATATTGCGAATATCCGCTATTTCACCGGCCATGTGCCGATCGGCGTCGACCGCCTTTTCGGCCGACCGGCGAAATATATCGCCGTGGTGCGGCACCCGGTCGAGCGGCTGCTCTCCTATTTCTATTTCCGCATCCAGGGCGGCGATCCCTATCTCAAGGACGGCAAGCCGATCGCCTTCGAGGACTATGTCGAGTCCGGCGGCGACATCATCTTCAACAATTATCAGGTGCGAGTGATCAGCGGCAGCCCGGATCTCGATGCGCCGGCCGGTCCGCGCGGGGCACTCGTCGCCGGCGCTCCCGTCGAGGCGCGTCATCTCGCCATGGCCAAGCGCAATATCGAGGACAATTTCCTGTCGATCGCGCCGATCGGGCAGATCGCCGAACTCGCGCTGCTGCTGCGCCGGGTCTATGGCTGGCCGATGCGGCGGCTGCAGACCGAATACAAGAATCCGACCCGGGAGCGGCCGCGCGCGCCAAATGTCGCGCCGCGGCTCCTGCGCATCATCGAAGAGCGCAATGCCCACGACATCGCGCTTTACGACTGGGTGTGCCAGCGTTTTGCCGCGCAGCGCGCGCTCTACGAGCCGGGACTGTCGCGCGACCGGTGCGTCTATAGTCTGGTCAATCGCGCCTTGACGACGGCGGGGGAAATCCTGCCCTGGACGCTGCGCAAGCGGCTCGCGCAAATCCTGTTCTACGCCCGCCGATGAATCTGCATCTGAAACTGCTCGATGATCTGATGACGCGGCTGCGCTGGCGTTTTCCGGTGCTGGTCGCCTGGACCGCGCTGGTCGGCTTGAGCGAGGGCGTGACCGTCATCCTGCTGCTGCCGCTGCTCAACCGTGTCGGCGTCGCGGCGGGCAGCAGCCAGGGCCTGGTGACCGGTCTCGTCAACAAAGGGCTGGCCTTGGTCGGCGCCACGGCGCCTCTGCCGATCCTCGCTGTGATCGTGGTGGTTGCGGGCATTCAGGCCGTTCTCGCCATTGCGCTGAACTGGTGGAGCGTGAAGCTCGCGCGTCACTATCAGAGCCGCCGCCAGCTCGAAATGTTCAACGCCTTCATGCGGGCGAAGTGGAGCTTCATCGCCGCCCGCAAGGCCGGCGAGATGACCAATGCCATCGTCACCGAGAGCGAGCGGCTGGGACGGGCCTTCACCATCTCGCTGTCGCTGGTCGGCAGTCTCGTCGTCGCGTTCATTTATCTGATCCTGTCGTTGCTGATCGCCTGGCAGGTCGCGCTCAGCCTCGTCGTTTGCGCGGCGGTCGCGGCTGTGGCCATGATCGGCCTCTACCGCAAGGGCTATGAAGCCGGCCGGAGCCTCGCGCCGCTCGACGCCGAACTGCAGTCGGCGCTGAACGAGCAGTTCGCCGGCGCCAAATTCATCAAGGCAAGCGGCATCGACGACCGGGCTTCGGCCCTGATCGCGCCTTTGCTGCAGAAGCTGGAAGACGCCAATACGCTTGCCGGCGCGGCACCGGGCACCGTCCGCGGCGTATTGGAATTCACCGGCCTGATCGGGCTCGCGATTATCCTGGTGCTGGCGAGCGAAGGCATGGGGATCGCGGCCGGTAATATCGTCATTGTGCTGGCCCTGTTCGGTCGGCTGTTCCCGCGGCTCACCGCCGTCCAGGCGCAGATGCATTACCTCACCGGCAATCTGCATGCCATTGTGGTCATCGATCAGTTGCAAGGCACGGCGGAAGCTGAAGCCGAACGCGAGGACGGCGTCGCCGAAACGCTCAAGATCGATCTGCCGACGGAGCTGTCGGTGCGCGACTTGCAGGTGCGGCTCGGCGAGCGGCTGGTGCTCGATCGGGTGAGCCTGACGCTGCCGCTTCCGGGCGTGCTCGCCGTCGTCGGCCGCTCCGGCGCCGGCAAATCGACGCTGGTGCACACCTTGCTCGGGTTGGTCGATGCGAGCGCGGGCGCGATCCGGCTCGGTGCCCATGACTTGGCGTCGACGCCGCCGCGTGCCTGGCGCCGGGCCATCGGTTACGTGCCGCAGGAGACAATCCTGTTCCACACGTCAATTCGCGACAATCTCACGCTGGTCAAGCCGGATGCGACGCGAGCTGAAATCGAACGGGCGGCGCGCCGGGCCCATGCCTATGACTTCATTCAGGCCTGGCCCGAAGGCTTCGACACCATCATCGGCGATCAGGGCGTCAAGCTCTCCGGCGGCCAGCGCCAGCGGCTCGGCATCGCGCGCGCGCTGCTGACCAATCCGAGCCTGCTGCTCATGGACGAAGCGATGAGCGCGCTCGACACCGAGTCCGAGGCCGAGCTGTTGCGGACCATCGAAGAGCTGCGCAAGCAGATGGGCATTCTCATCGTGGCGCATCGGCTCGGCGCCGTGCGCACGGCGGACGCGATTTGCGTCATGGAGGCCGGCCGTATCGTCGAGTCCGGCACCTGGAACGAACTGATGTCGCGCCGCGCGCGGCTTTACGCTTTGGCCGAGGCGCAATCGCTCACGCAGTCGTCCCAGGAAGGCCAAGCAGCCGCAGAAGGCCCGGTGCTGGCGGCGTCCTGATCGCGCCGGCCGAGGCGCTCCTCTCATCGAGGCGATACATCACAATGCCGGATCATAAATTATCGACCAAATGCCGCGTCTGCGGCGGGCCTATCGCAGCCTTCATGACGTTCGGCCGCATGCCGATCGCCAATGGCTTCCTGAAGCCGAGCGAGGTCGCCGACGAATATTTCTTCGAACTGGCGCCGGCCTTTTGCGAGCAATGCAAGATGTTTCAGATCGTGGAGCAGCCCGACGCCACCAGGATGTTCCACGAGAACTACGCGTTCTATTCCTCGACCTCGCGATACATGCAGGCGCATTTCGAGCGCTACGCCAATTTCGTCATCAGCGAATTTCTCGCCGGCCCGCCGGATCCGTTCGTCGTCGAGCTCGGCAGCAATGACGGCATCATGCTGCGGCATTTCCACGACAAGGGCATGCGCCATCTCGGCATCGAGCCGTCGGCGAATGTCGCCGACGCGGCGCGCGCCCGCGGCATCCGCACCGTCAGCAAGTTCTTCAATCCGGCGCTCGCCGACGAGATCGTCGGGGAGCACGGCCGCGCCGACGCGATCCTCGCCGCCAATGTGATGTGCCACATTCCCGATATCAACGGTGTCGGCGAAGGCGTGAAGCGCTTGCTCAAGCCGGACGGCGTGTTCGTGTTCGAGGATCCATATCTCGGCGACATGATCGCCAAGACCTCCTACGACCAGATCTACGACGAGCATGTCTTCATCTTCTCGGCGACGTCGGTGCAGCGCGCTTTCGCACCGCACAGCCTTGAGCTGATCGACGTGCTGCCGCAGGTCACCCATGGCGGCTCGATGCGCTATGTCTTCGCGCCTAAGGGCAGCCGTCCGGTGGCGCCGCGCGTCGAGGAGCAATTGGCCAAAGAGAGCGCGCAAGGGCTGGAACGCGCCGAGACCTATCGGCGCTTCAAGGAGAATTGCGAGAGGTCGCGCGCCGGGCTGATGCAGGCGCTGGAAGCACTGCGCCGCGAGGGCAAACGTGTCGTCGGCTATGGCGCGACCTCGAAAAGCACGACAGTGACCAATTATTGCGGCATCACGCCGGCCCATGTCGAATTCATCTCGGACACGACGCCGATCAAGCAGGGCAAGCTGTCGCCGGGCATGCATATCCCGGTCAAGTCTTATGCCGAGTTCGAGAAGCAATACCCGGATTGCGCGCTGCTGTTTGCCTGGAACCACGCCGCCGAGATCCGCGAGAAGGAGCACGCGTTCATCGCCGCCGGCGGGCAATGGCTGGTCTATGTGCCGGACGTGAAGATCGAATCATGACCGCGCAGTCGATCGACGCGTGCATGATCCCGTGGGCGTCGCCCGCCGCGCAATATCGCGCGCGCCAGGCGGACATCAAGGCTGCCGTCGCGCGCGTGCTCGACTCCGGGGTCTTCGTCCTCGGCGAAGAGGTGGAATCTTTTGAGCGTGCCTTTGCCGCTTATTGCGGTGTAGCTCACGGCATCGGTGTCGCCAGCGGCACCGACGCGCTCGAACTCGCGCTGCGTGCGCTCGGCATCGGGCCCGGCGACGAGGTCATCACCGTCTCGCACACCGCGGTGGCGACGGCTGCGGCCGTGCTCGCCTGCGGCGCCACCCCCGTCCTCGTCGATGTCGAGGCGAGTTATTACACAATCGATCCGTCCAAGATCGAAGCCGCGATCACGCCGCGCACCAAGGCGATTGTGCCGGTACATCTCTACGGGCAGGCCGCCGATATGGACGCGGTGCTTGCCCTGGCGCGCGCGCATGAGCTGCGCGTGATCGAAGATTGCGCACAATCGACCGGCGGCCGCCATGGCACGCACCGGCTCGGCAGCATCGGCGACGTCGCCTGTTTCAGCTTCTATCCGACCAAGAATCTCGGCGCCATCGGCGACGGCGGCATGGTGATTACGCCCGACGCCGATCTCGCCGCGCGGGTGCGGCGGTTGCGCCAATACGGCTGGGATGACGCGCGCAAGACCCATGAACTCGGCCGCAATTCGCGGCTCGATCCGCTGCAGGCGGCGATCCTTGCTGCAAAGCTCCCGCATCTCGATGCCGACAATGCGCGGCGCGCGGCGATCGCCGCCCGCTATGACCGCGGCCTGGCCGGAACCTCGTTCGTGGTTCCGGCGGCGCGCGCGGCGGCAACGCATGTCTATCATCTATACGTGGTGCGCTGTGACGACCGATCGCGGGTCGCGGCGCACCTGCGCGCCGACCGGATCGGCTCCGCGGTGCACTATGCCGAACCGGTCCATGTCCAGAAGGGCTACGGCGAGAAATCCGTGCTGCCGGAGCAGGGGCTGCCGGTGACCTCCGCCATCGTCGATAAAATCCTGTCGCTGCCGATGTATCCGCAACTGACCGATGCCGAAGTCGATCGGGTCGTCGCTTCGCTGCGCCGTTATGACCATCGCGGCTGAACCGGCGCTGTCGGGAAGCGAGCACCCGGCAGCGCATGATGCGGCCGGCTGCACGCCGTTATTTACGATTTTCACGCCGACCTATAACCGCGCGCATACGCTGCATCGCGTGTTTGAGAGTCTTTCGGCGCAGACATTGCGCGACTTCGAATGGATCGTCATCGACGACGGCTCGACCGACAACACCGAAGAATTGGCGACCGGCTGGGCCAAGTCGGCCGACTTCCCGATGCGCTATCTGCGCCAGAATCACGGCGGCAAGCACATCGCGCATAATCTCGCGCTGCAATCGGCGCGCGGCAAGTTCTTCACCTGTCTGGATTCCGACGATGCGCTGCCGCCGGAGTCGCTCGAAAGGCTCGCGCATGCCTGGGACGCGATCCCGGACAAAGAGAAGCCTGCCTTCTGCGGCGTGGACGGGCTGTGCTGCGACCAGCACGGCCACATCGTCGGCGACGCCTATCCGCGCGATCCGTTCGACGCCGACATGCGCGAACGCAAATATGTTTACGGCCCGCGCGGGGAAAAATGGGGCGTCGTGCTGACCGAGATCGCGCGGCTTTATCCTTTCCCGCAAGTCGCGATCGGCAAATATCTGCCCGAAGGCATCGTCTGGCTCGACATGGCCAAGCGGTTCAAGACCCGCGCCGTCAACGAGGTGGTCCGCATCTATTACATCGATGACGCCGAACCGGGAGTGACCACGGCGATCAAGCGGCGGCTTGCCGCGCATGCCGAAGGCAATTGGCACTATTACATCTGGCTCCTGAACAATGATCTCGGATATTTTTTTTCCGCTCCCAAGCCGTTCGTCAAAGCGGCGGCGATGCTGCCGGTCGTCGCCTGGATCACCGGACGGACATTGGGGGGGATATTGCGGGAGTTGCGGGGGCTTGCGGCGAAAGCGCTGGTGATGATGGCGCTGCCGGTGTCGGTCATTATTTTCGTCATCGATCGCACGCGCAGACCGACGCAATGACTCAGCGCCTGACCATTGTCCTCCCGTTGCGCGGCCGGCCGCTGTTTACGCTGCGCTTTCTGTGGCATGCCAATACGGCGCGGCTGCCGTACAAATTCATCGTCGCCGACGGCGAGGTCAGGCCGGAATTGTCGCGTCTGCTCGATGACTCGCAAAAGCTGTTTCCGCATCTCGACGTCGATTATATCCGCTATCCCGACGACGGCGATTTCGGCCGTTACTTCGCCAAGATGGCGGACGCGCTGGCGCGCGTGCGCACACCCTATGTCATGCTCGCGGACAATGACGATTTCCTGGCTTGGGCCGGCCTCGAGCGCAGCCTCGACTTTCTCGAGCGCCATCCGGATTATGTCTGTTGCGGCGGCGGCATCGGCGGTTTTGCCGTCTATGCGCGAGAATTTCCGCGGCTGGGCGGGTTGTACGGGCCGCTCAACAAGCTTGCATACCGCTACATGCCTTACGATCGCTCGCTCGATCTCGGCTCGTCTTCCGCGGCCGACCGATTGCGGCAAGGCTTGCGCAATTCCTGGAGCTATTACGCGGTGTTCCGGTCGCCCGCGTTGCAGACGATCTGGCGGGAGGTTGCCGAGATCAACTTGAGCGATCTTCAGCTTCACGAGAAATATTGCGCCATGCGCACGCTGACCTTGGGCAAGGCGCGCTCCGATCCGGCGACGATCGCCTATTTCCGGCAATATTGGACGACCATGCGCTCGGCCTTTCCCAAGGACTGGGTGCATCATCTGGTGCGCAGCCGCTTCAGCACCGACTTCGCCGAAATCCTCGCCCGGATTTCGCGCGATGCCGCGGCCGCCGATGGCGTCGATGAAAGACCGCTCGCCGAGGATTTGCGCGACAATATCATTTCGTGGTTCGGCGACTTCCTGCGCCGCAATTACGGCCCTTATGCCGCGCTCCGCCGCGCTTTGCGCAACTCTGCGCCGGGCCTGCTCGAATGGGCGAAGACCCGGCGGCGCTATACGGTGTCCCTCGAGCGGCGCGGTGTTCTGGCAAAACTGCGCCGCAACGGCGCATCTGACGATTATCTGATCGCATTCAGCAAGGAACTGGCGCAGATCGAGGGCGTGATCTGCGGTCCGGCCTTTGCCGATTTCATCCGGCCCCATGTGCCGCTGTTCGTGCCCGAGGCGGCGCAAGAGGTGGCCGGGACGCCCGCTGCGGAGCTTGGCGCGCTCGGACGAGGCCAAAGTGCCTGAAGCGATCTGGGTGGTCGGCGGCGAGCAGCGCGGCGTGCCGCACTGGACGCGGGAGTGGAAGCTCTACAAGAAAGCGCTGGTGACGAAAGTGGCCGGCGGTCGCGCCGAGCGCGTTCTGGAATATGAGACGCCGGCCGCGCATTGCGCCGACGACACGCCGTCGATCGTCTTCAAGGCGGCTTCGATCCGGGGCGATCGCGCTTATCTCTGTACCCAGACCGAGGTCCTGATCTGCGACTTTCCGTCATTCGCAATCCGCGATGTCATTTCGCTGCCGTGCTTCAACGATCTGCATCATGTCGCTGTGGCGCCGGACGGGAGGCTCTTTGTCGCCGTCACCGGGCTCGACGCGGTGGCGGAGCTTGCGCCGGACGGCGCGCTGCTCGATCTGATAAGCGTCACCGGCGATCCGGTGTGGGATCGCTTCTCCAGGGCCACGGACTATCGCAAGGTGGCGACGACCAAACCGCATCACGCGCATCCGAACTTCGTGTTCTTTCTCGACGGCGAGCCCTGGGTGACGCGTTTTGTGCAGCGTGACGCCGTGGCTTTGAACGGCAACGGCAAGGGGCGCGCGCCGTTCCGCCTCGGCATGGAGGGCGTGCACGACGGCCATGTCGCCGACGGGTCGGTCTATTTCACCGCGGTAAATGGTGTCGTTCTCGCCTTTGAACTTGCCTCGGGCGCAATGCGGAATTTCGATCTCAATCAAGCCGATGGACCCTATAAGGATCGCCCGCTCGGCTGGTGCCGCGGCATCCTTGCGCGGGGCAACGACATCTGGGTCGGATTTTCGCGCATCCGTTACACGCAGCTGCGGCAGAATATCGATTGGGTCCGGCGCGGCTTCCGCGACGCCGATCGCCTGCCGCCGGCGCCGACCCGCATCGCGCGGTATGATCTGAACAAAAACGCGCTGGTCGAGGAGCTCGATCTCGAGCCCGCCGGCATGAACACGATTTTCAGCATGCACACGGCGTGAGCGCGGGCGCCGATGAACGTCAAGGAAACCGGCCTTGCCGGCCTTCTGCTGATCGAGCCGCGCTATTTTCGCGACGAGCGCGGCTATTTTCTCGAGTGCTTTTCCAAGCCCCGTTATCGCGACG
>Ga0335072_10002163_pt1 | contig 30946 bp, 27 predicted proteins | sample Lox_Sample_21_FD_206725 | JGI IMG/M metagenome (GOLD analysis project Ga0335072, IMG submission 206725) | Soil microbial communities from Loxahatchee National Wildlife Refuge, Florida, United States - Lox_Sample_2.1 | ecosystem: Environmental > Terrestrial > Soil > Wetlands | place: USA...
CCGCCCTGCTCGCCAAGGTGCAGGATGAAGGCGGGCACGGCCTGTATCTCTATGCCGCCGCCGAGACGCTGGGGGTCAGCCGCGAGGAACTGGTGGAGCAATTGCTGACCGGCCGCGCCAAGTACAGTTCGATTTTCAATTACCCGACGCTGACCTGGGCCGATATCGGCGCCATCGGCTGGCTGGTGGACGGCGCGGCGATCATGAACCAGATCCCGCTGTGCCGGTGCTCGTTCGGCCCCTATGCGCGGGCGATGATCCGCATCTGCCGCGAGGAATCGTTTCATCAGCGCCAGGGCTACGAGATCATGCTCACGCTCGCCCGCGGCACGCCCGGGCAAAAGGCGATGGCGCAGGATGCGCTGAACCGCTGGTGGTGGCCGTGCCTGATGATGTTCGGCCCGCCGGATACGCAGTCGCAGCACTCCGACGCGTCGATGCGGTGGAAGATCAAGCGCTTCACCAACGACGCACTGCGCCAGAAATTCGTGGATGCGACCGTGCCGCAGGGTCATTACCTCGGCCTGAGCTTCCCCGATCCCGCGCTGCGCTTCGACGCAGCGTCCGGCCACTGGATATTCGGCGAGATCGACTGGGCGGAATTTCGCCGCGTGCTGGCCGGCGACGGCCCGTGCAACCGCGAGCGCCTCGCCGCCCGCCAGCGTGCACACGACGACGGTGCCTGGGTGCGCGAAGCTGCTCTCGCCCATGCGGCGAAGCAGCGTGCCGCGGCGCGCGCCGAAGCGGCGTAACCAGCCATGCCGGAAGCCGCCACGCCGCTCTGGGAAGTGTTCATCCGCAGCCGCAACGGGCTGTCGCACAAGCATGTCGGTTCGGTGCATGCCGCGGATGCGACGCTGGCGCTGCAAGCGGCGCGCGACGTCTATACCCGTCGTGGCGAGGGACTTTCGATCTGGGTGGTGCCGTCGGCGGCCATTACCGCCTCGGACCCCGCCGACCGCGACACGTTGTTCGAACCCACCGGTTCGAAAATCTATCGGCACCCGACGTTCTACGAAGTGCCTGACGAAGTCGGAAACATGTAGCGAGGTTCCCCCTCCCGCGAAGTGGGAGGGGAGATGGAATGCGATGCTCCTCAGCGAAACCCCTCTGGCCGGCGCCTTGCTCTGTCGTGCGGACGATGCGCTGATCCTCGGCCACCGCCTGTCCGAATGGACCGGGCACGCGCCACTGCTCGAGGAAGAACTCGCGCTCGCCAACATCGCGCTGGACCTGATCGGGCAGGCACGCGCGCTGTACACGGAAGCCGGCGCGATCACCGGCCATGGTGAGGACCAGCTCGCCTATCTTCGCGACGCGCCGCAATGGCGCAATGCGCTGATCATGGAACTGCAGAACGGCGATTTCGCCTTCACCATCGCCCGACTGGCGTTTGTCTCGGCCTACGCGGTACTGTTCTGGCAGGCAGCGACGGGCTCCTCGCATGACGGCATCGCCGCGATCGCCGCCAAAGCGGTGAAGGAGGTCGAGTACCATCACCGCCATGCCGCCGAATGGCTGATCCGCCTGGGCGACGGCACGGATGAATCGCATCGTCGCGCGCAAGAGGCGGTGGACGCGCTGTGGCCCTACACCGGCGAATTGTTCGCCGCCGAGGACGCGGCGCTGGTGGGAAATGGCGTGATCCCCGATCCGTCACTGCTGCGGCCGGCTTGGGAAAGTGCCGTCGCGACGACGCTCGCGCAGGCGACGCTGCGGCGGCCGGAGGACGGGTGGATGCAGTCGGGCGGTCGCGTGGGCCGGCACACCGAGCACCTCGGGCACCTGCTCGCGGAATTGCAGTTCATGCAGCGCGCGTATCCGGGGGCGACATGGTAGCGGACGAGCGCCTGGCACGCGCCCGTGCCGCCGCGGCATCCGTGCCGGACCCGGAGATTCCGGCGCTGACCATCGATGACCTCGGCATGCTGCATGACGTCGCGCTGGCCGGGGACGTAGTGGAGGTGGCGATCACGCCCAGCTATCTCGGCTGTCCCGCGACCGTGCCGATCGCGCAGGACGTGACGGCGGCGCTGGCACGCGCGGGGTTTGCGGATGCCCGGGTGCGCACGGTGCTGGCGCCGGCCTGGAGCAGTGACCGGATCACGCCGGAGGGCCGGCGCAAGTTGGCGGAGAGCGGGATTGCTCCGCCGGATCGTGCGCGGCGGCAGCCGGCGTGTCCGCTCTGCGGGAGCGGAGAGACGGAGTTGATCAGTGCGTTCGGCGCGACGCCGTGCAAGGCGCTGCACCGGTGTCTGGCATGCCGCGAACCGTTCGAGGCGTTCAAGTGCCACTAACAGTCTTAACCTCTCCCGCGAAGCGGGAGAGGTCGAGGTGCGCAGCACCGAGGGAGAGGGTGATCGGGTCGGTACGAGAGTATAGCAGCGTGCCGACCCGATCACCCTCTCCCTCGGCGCCAAGGCGCCTCGACCTCTCCCGCTTCGCGGGCAAGGTTAAAGGTTACGCGGGCGACGTTATCGGTTGTGCGGGCGAGGTTGAAGGTTACGCGGGCGACGTTATCGGTTGCGCGGGCGAGGTTAAAGGTTAGGCGGGCGAGGTTAGAACTTTGTAAACCGCCGCCACGTCCGCGGCCTTGCGCACCTGCGCCACGAAAGCCTCTTCCCGGAACGGGCGCGACAGCGCGGCCAGCGTGGCCAGATGCTGATTGGCGGCGGACTCCGGCGTTAGCAGCAATACCACCAGGTCCACCGGCTTTTCGTCCACCGCCTCGTAATCGATCGGCCGGGCCAGCCGTGCCAGCAGCGCATAGGCGCGCGACAGTTGCGGCAGGCGCGCGTGCGGCAGCGCAAACCCGCGCCCGAGCCCGGTCGAGCCGAGTTGCTCGCGCGCCAGCAACGGCTGCAACACCGCCGTCTGCGGCAGCGACAGCGCCGCCGCCGCACGGCGCGACAGTTCGCTCAGCAATTGGCCCTTGTCGGCGACGCGCAGGCCGACCACCACCTGGTCGGCACCGATCAGTTCGCCGAGCGTCATGCCTTCACTCCACGTTGCGCGAGGCGCATCAGTCGGGCGCCCGCAGCCGGTAGCCAACCCCGGTCTCGGTCATGATGGTGCGCGGCCGATCGGTATCCTCCTCGATCTTCTGCCGCAGTGCGCGGATATAGATGCGCAGGTATTGCACGTCGGTATTCGGCCCCCAGACCTCGCGCAGGATGTAGTTGTGGGTCAGCACCTTGCCGGCATTCGCCACCAGCAGGCGCAGCAGGTCGTATTCGCGCGGCGAGAACTTCACCTCCTGGCCGCGCACCGTCACGATGCGCCGCACCAGGTCCACCGTCAGGTCGCCGGTGCGGAAGATCGGCTTCTCGCCTTCCTGCTGCAGCCGATGCCGCTGCGCCGCGCGAATCCGCGCCAGCAGTTCGTCCATCCCGAACGGCTTGGTCACGTAGTCGTCGGCGCCCAGGTCCAGTGCGGCGACTTTCGCGTCCTCGCCCTCGCGGCTGGACAGCACGATGATCGGCAGCACCGAGCCGGTGGCACGCACCTCGCGGATGACTTCGAGGCCGTCCATGTCGGGCAGGCCAAGATCGAGCACGATCATGTCCGCCGCCCGCCGCCGTATCAGGTCGAGCGCCGCGTGGCCGGTTTCCGCCTCGGAGACGAGATAGCCCTGGTGCGACAGGCCCGCGCGCAGGAAGCGCAGGATCGCCGGCTCGTCGTCCACGACCAGGATGCGCAGGGGGCCGGCGTTCATCCGGCCGTCTCCAGCGGGCGGTCGGCATTGGCCGGCACCGGCAGCGTGATGGTGAACACCGCGCCCGGGCGGTCGGTGCGGTTGGCCGCGGTAATCGTCCCGCCCATCGCCTCGATGAACCCACGGCAGATGGAAAGCCCCAGTCCGGTGCCTGCGCGGCGGTGGTCGGCGCCGCCGGCGCGATAGAACTTGTCGAAGATGCGTTCCAGGTCGCCGGCCGGAATGCCGGGGCCCTCGTCGGCGACCTGCATCATCACCCGTCCGTTCTCCCGCCAGGCACTGATCGTGATGCGGGTGTGCGGCGGCGTGTATTTCGCGGCGTTGTCCAGCAGATTGAACACGGCTTGCTCGAACAGGACATCGTCGAGATCGAGCAGGGGAAGCGCCGGTTCCAGGCGCACCTGCACGTCGTGGTCGGCCAGCACCTTGCTGGCGCGGCGCAGCGCGCTGCCGATCACGTCGGACAGCTCGGTCAGCGTCGTCTTCACCGGCAGCGGGCCGGATTCCAGCCGCGTCATGTCAAGCAGGTTGCCGATGAAACGGTTCAACCGGTCGGCCTCGTCCTGGATGTTGCGCATCAGCGCGTCGCGGGTCTCGGGGTCTGTCGCACTCGGCAGGCTGGTGGCGGAACCGATGATGGATGCCAGCGGCGTGCGCAGGTCGTGCGAGATCGAGGTGAGCAAGGCCGAGCGCAGGCGATCGGTCTCAACCGCCAGGCGGGCGCGGTCCACCGCCTCCACGAGGTTCACGCGTTCGATCGCCAGCGCCGCCTGGTCGGCCAGCGCATCCAGCAGCCGCTGCTGGTCCGGGGTGAGCATCGGCCCCGGTTCGTCGCGGTCGATGCCGATCACGCCCATCGCGCCGCGGCCGGTCTGCATCGGCAGGAACAGACGCTTGGCGCCGGGCAGGGTGTCGGCGCCGCGGCCGGCGGGGTGGTTCTTCTCCCAGCACCAGCGCGCCGCGGCGAGGTCGGCATCGTCCAGCCGGTCTTCCGGCGGAAACCCGGCGCGCACGGAAATGCCGTCGCCTTCCGGCAGCAGCAGCACGACGTGCACCTTCAGCATCAGCGCGATCTGGTGGACCGTGGCCCACAGCAGGTCGTCCAGGTTGGTGGCGACCGCGAGCTTGCGCGAGAACAGATACAGCTCCTCGGTGGTGCGCGCACGCGCACGGGCGGTGATCGCCTGCGCCCGCACCCGCGCCGTGAGATTGCTGACCAGCACCGCCGCCACCACGAAGAAGAACAATGCGACGACGTTTTCCGGGTCGGCGATGGTGAAGGTGTAGAGCGGCGGCAAAAACAGGAAATTGTAGGCGAGCGTCGCCACGACGCAGGCGAACAACGCGGGCCACAGGCCGAACAACACCGCGCTGACCAGCACCGCCGTTAGGAACAGTAACGAAATGCTGCCGACGCCGATCGCCTCGCGCACGGGCAGGCCGAGCGCCGCGGCAACCGCGACGCAGGCAAGGCTGCCGAACCAGATCTGCGGCTGCCAGTCGAACGGCGCACGCTGCGATGGCGTGGGCGGCGTGTCTTCCCCGTCGATCTTGCGCGGCTGGCTGACGACGTAGACCGTCGCGCCCTCGGCCTTGCGGATGATGCGCTGCGCCACCGGTTCCGAGAACCAGTCGCGCCAGCGCGAACGCGGCGACTGCACCGCGATGATCTGCGTCACGTTGTTGGCGCGGGCGTATTCGGCGACGGTTTCGGCGACATCCTGGCCGGGCAGCGTGACCGCCTCGCCGCCCAGTCGCAGCGCCAGGCGCAGGGCCTCGGCGACGCGGTCGCGCTCGGCTTCCGACATGCGCAGGTTGCGCGCGGTCTCGACATGCAGCGCGGTCCAGGGCGCCTTCAGCCGGTCGGCCAGCCGGCGGGCATGGCGCACCACGGTGGTCACGTCCGGGTCGCCGCTGATGCACACCAGGACGCGGTCGCTGGTCGCCCACGGCCCCTTGATCGCGTGCGCCTGCATATACCGCACCATCTGCTCATCCACCCGCTGGGCGGTGCGGCGCAGCGCGAGTTCGCGCAGGGCGGTCAGGTTGCCGGGTGCGAAGTAATGCCGGATCGCGCGTTCCGCCTGGTGCGGGACGTAGACCTTGCCTTCCTTCAGCCGCTGAATGAGGTCTTCGGGGGTGAGGTCGATCAGCTCGATATCGTCGGCCTTGTCGATCACTGAATCGGGCACGGTCTCGCGCACGCGGATGCGGGTGATGCGCGCCACCACGTCGTTCAGGCTTTCGACATGCTGGATGTTCAGCGTGGTGTAGACGTCGATGCCGGCGGCGAGCAATTCCTCGACATCCTGATAGCGCTTGGGATGTCGGCTGCCGGGCGCATTGGTGTGTGCCAGTTCATCGACCAAAGCGAGCTGCGGATGGCGGTGCAGCAGCGCGTCGAGGTCCATTTCTTCCAGCGTGCGCCCGCGATATTCGACCGCGCGCCGCGGCACGGCTTCCAGCCCGGTGAGCAAGGCCTGGGTGTCCTTGCGGCCATGGCTTTCGACGATGCCGACGGCCACGTCGACGCCGTCGCGGGCGCGCGCCTGGGCGGCCGACAGCATCTCATAGGTCTTGCCGACGCCGGGGGCGGCGCCGAGGAAGATCTTCAGACGTCCGCGGGCCTCGCGCTGGGCTTCCGCCAGCAGCGCGTCGGGCGATGGCCGTCCCTCGCGGAGATCGGAATTCGACATGGGGGTGCAGTGTAGGCTTTCGCTGGCCGGTTGCAGAGGGGGCGGCGGTGCCGCCGGGTGTTGCGTGCCGCGTGCGCCACCCTCACCCTGCCGGCTGGACCACGGTGCGGACCGGACTCCGTCCGGTGGCGCCGGCTGACATCTGCAACAGGGAATTGGGGAATGATGCTGCCCGGACAAGATGCACTGACGATCTGTTTCGCCCACGCCGCCTATCAGATGAAGGCGACGTTCGATGCGCTGGGCAGCGGCATCGCCAATTTCGAAGTCCGCGACCGCGCGGCGCTGGAGGCGCGGATCGGCGAGGCGGACGTGCTGGTGATCTCCGGCCTGTGGCACAACGGGCTGATCGCGCCGGCGGGGAAGCTGCGGTTCATCCAGTCGATCGGCTCCGGCACCGATCAGTTCGACAAGGCGGCGCTGGCGGCGCGCGGCATAAGGCTGGCGAGTGCCGCGGGGGTGAATGCGCGGGCGGTGGCAGAGCACGCGATGGCGCTGATCCTGGCGCTGGCGCGGCGGCTGCCGGAGGCGCGTGACAACCAGGCGCGGCGCGTGTGGCGCGGCATGATCAGCGACCTGGCGGTGCGTGAGGACGAGCTCGGCGGCAAGACGCTGCTGGTGATCGGGCTGGGCCGCATCGGCGGGCGGCTGGCGCAGTTGGGCCGCGCGTTCGACATGCATGTCGTCGGCTTCCGGCGCGATCCGTCCGCCGGGGCGGGGGCGGCGGAGTCGGTGCACGCGCTGGCGGCACTGCCGGAGTTTCTGCCGCGCGCCGATTTCGTCGCGCTGACCTGCCCGCTGACGGATGAGACGCGTGGGGTGATCGATGCGCGGGCGTTGGCGGCGATGCCAGCGGGGGCTTGCCTGGTGAACGTGGCGCGCGGGCCCTGCGTGGTGGAGGCCGACCTGGTGGCGGCGCTGCGGTCCGGCCGGCTGGCGGGGGCGGCGCTGGACTGCACCGATCCGGAACCGCCGGTGGCTGAGTCGCCGCTATGGCGCATGGCGAACGTGCTGCTGACCCCGCATACCGCGGGTGAGACGCGGCAATACGAGGCGAACGTGATCGAGATCTTGCAGGACAATCTGGCGCGGCTTTGGCGCGGGGAGACGGCGCTGCGGAATGGGGTGGCGTGACCGGCGCGAATCAGGACGGCGGGGCCAGCCGCTTCCCGGCCCCGTGCGTCAGTCTGTGTGGTGGATGTGAGTCTCAGGCGGCGCGTTGCAGCGCCATGCGCCGCGGCGGACCGGTGGCGAGCGCGGTGCGGGCGGCATGACGGTGCAAGTGTGGAATGACATGGCGCGGCCGCGCCAGCGCCATCCGGTGGCGGCGCCGATCGGCCGCACGCGCGCCGCGCTGGAAGCCCGCATTGTGATGCCGGTGCAGGCCGGCGTTGGGAAGCAAAGACATGCAGCACAGAATGATGAGCAGTAGCGCCTGCGCGGAATGATCCTGCGCTTCGGGATGCGTGCCGGGGCGCTGGTCGTCGGAACGCGGCAGCGCCGGCGTTGCACCGGTCGGAACGGAATTGCCTGCGTCACTGGCCGCAACGGCGTTGCCCGCGTCGCTGGCCGCAACGGTATGGCCGGCGACACTGGCCGCAACGGTATGGCCGGCGGCACTCGCCGCAACGGTATGGCCGGCGGCACTGGCCGCAACGGCGTTGCCGGCGGCGCTGGCCGCGACGGCATTGCCGGCGTCGTTCGCGCATTCGCGATGGCGGGCGTCGCCGGCCGCAACGGTATTGCCCGCGTCGCCGGCCGCAACGACATTGCCGGCGTCATTGGTCGCAACAGCATTGCCGGCGTCGTTCGCGCATTCGCGATGGGGCGCGCCGGGGCGCCGGGATTCCTGTTGCGGCGACGGATCGTTCTTCACTGGCCGCGCAGCAAATGCCGGTGCGGACTGGTTATCTTCGCGCCACACCGCCGCGCTGGCGCTATAACAGGCGATCGCGCCGGTCGTGGCGCTCCAGAATTCGGTCGTGCACATGTCGGCGACAACGCCGAGATCGCGGCGGATGTCGCTGATGGTGCGCCCGATCGGACGGGCGAGCACTTCGGCCTCGATTTGCGCCGCGGTTGCCAGGTTCGCCGGATCGGCCGGCGCGTCGAGCCGCGCGCGTTCCGCCACCAGGCGGTCGACCTGGGCGTCGAGGGGTTCGCCATCCGGGCCGGCCTCGGCGATCGCGGCGCCAGTGGCGCGCGGCGCGGGGGTCGGGGCCACGTCGTGGCCGGCGGCGGCACGGGCGAGCAACAGGGTTTCCAGTGCGGAGGCGCGCAGGATGGCGCGGTGGATGTAAGCCTGGATAACAGGCAGCCGACTGGTGCCGAACACGGCACGGAACAGCCAGAAGCCGTTGCTGGCGGCGCGGCACTCGATGGTGTCGGCGAGGTGGCGGCCGAACGCGAGCAGGATGCGGACGATATAGAGGATTCGCGCGATGTTTTCGGGCATGGCGGGGCCGGCCCGAGTTGCATCGGGGGAGCAGGCGTCGACCGGAGCGGCGGGCGGGTTATGGGTCATGGCGGGACGGGTGCGGCGGTTGCCTTTCGGTTCGGGTTGCAGGAAGCGGTGGTTAGTTAGCACAGGTGAAGCGGAGAAGTCTAGTATTACTAACTGGACGCCGTCAGAAAAAATAGCAGATCGTCGAGAACAGCGGATCGTCGAGGGCGGCGCGGCGAGGGCCGGGGACGGCGGCGCGGCTCCTGGCTTCACCCATCGCACTGAAGCATCAGTCCTGCAGGTTTTGTCCGCCATGACGCGTCGCCCATCGTCCGTCGCTCTACCCGCTCGTCCCCCCGATGCCCTGCCGACACGACAGGGATTCAGCACGGATCGTCACTTGCAGTTGGTGCGGCGCAGTTCGACGCGGCGGTTCTTGAACCGGTTCTCGTCGCTGGTGTTGGGCACCAGCGGCTGGGTGTCGCCGTAGCCGCGCGAGGAAACCCGCGGCGCGGCCACGCCATGCTGGATCAGCCAGTTCCTCACCGCGGCGGCACGCGCGTCGGACAGCCGCATATTGTACGCCGCGGTGCCGATATTGTCGGTATGCCCCGCCACTTCGGAGGCAAAGCCGGGAATCGTCGTGAACAATGCCAGCACCTGCCTCAGCACCGGCGCCGATTCCGGCCGCAGGGTGGCCTTGTCGAAATCGAAATTCACGCCATAGACCTCGATGGTGCACGCCTTGGGCGGCGGCGCCCCGGCGGTCAGTGTCTGCACCTTCGGCCGGACCACGGCAATGACAAGGTGCGGCGCGCCGGACAGGGTAACGTTGCGCAGCCAGCCCTCGGCATTTTCGAAGTCCGCATAGATGTCGTAGCGCCCCGGCTCGAGCAATGCCTCCGTATTGCTCTGGACACTGCCGATCGCGGTGTCGCTGCCGGGCGGGAAATAGGTGACCGTGGCCTTGTCGGCGAGGTCGACGCCGTCGCGCGTCACCGTGACGGTGGGCCTGGTGAAGACGACGCCAAGTTCGACCGTGCGCGCGACCGTGCCGGTGAAATTCTGGTTGTCGATCCAGATCCGCTTTTTCACCAGGCCCTGGCCGAAGTCGATCCGCACGTCATAGGCCCCGTCCGGGACGCGCGCGTGATCGCCCGAGTTGCCCCAGCCGATGCCGTCACCGTCGCGATGACCGGCCGGAAACAGATGGAACTGTCCCGCCGCGCCGGTGCCCTTGGTGTCCACACCGGCATTGGTGATGGTGTAGCCGACCTCCGCGGTGGCCACGCCGGCTTCGACCGTGCGCGCAACGACGCCGGCGAAGCTCTGGTTGTCCAGCCAGATGTCCCGCTTCGACGCGCCGTCGGCGAACGTGACATGCACGTCGTAGCTGCCGGCGGGAACGTGGACATGATCGTCCGAATTGCCCCAGGCGACGCTGTCGCCATCATGATGGCCGGGCGGATACAGATGGAACTGCGCGCTCACCTGGGTGCCCTTGGTGTCAACGCCGGCATTGGTGATCTTGTAACTAACGTCCGCGATGGACGTGCCGATTTCGATCGTTTTGGCGACGCTGCCGGCGATGGCCTGGTTGTCGAGCCAGGTCTCCTTCTGCACCGATCCGTCGGAGAAATCGATTTGCACGTCGTACGTGCCGGCCGCCACCCGGACATGATCGCCGGAGTTGCCCCACGCGACGCTGTCGCCCCCATGGCGCCCGGGCGGATACAAATGGAACTGTCCGTTCGCCTGCGTGCCGTTGGTATCGACGCCGCCATTGGTGATCTTATAACTGGCGTCCGCCATCGTGATGCCGATTTCCACCGTCCCGGCCACCGTGCCGGTGATCACCTGGTTGTCGAGCCAGACATCCTTCTGCGCTGCTCCGTCGGAGAAGTTGACGTGCACGTCGTACGTCCCGGCCCGGACCCGAACGTGGTCGTCGGAGTTGCCCCAGGCGATGCTGTCGCCGTCATGGTGGCCGGGCGGATACAGATGGAACTGTCCGCTCGCCTGCGTGCCGTTGGTATCGACGCCGCCATTGGCGATCTTGTAGCTGGCTTCACCGATCGGAATGCCGATCTCCACCTTCCCGTCGACGGTGCCATCGATCTTCTGATTGTCGAGCCAGATCTCCTTGTGCGCCGCGCCATCCGAGAAGGTGATCTGCACGTCATAGGCACCGGCGGGGACGGTGGCGTGATCGCCGGAGTTGCCCCAGCCGGTGCTGTCGGCGTCGCGATGGCCGGCCGGAAACAAATGGAACTGTCCGGTCGCCTGGGTGCCGTTGATCGGAACGCCACCATTGGTGATCGTGTAGGTCACGTCGGCATCCGCGGCGTGCGCGGCGCCGGCCGGCACCATCAGGCCAAGGCAGAACAAGCCAGCAGCGATACGCACGGCGCCCCTCCGGTCCGATGAGGGCGCCACGACACCGATACGGATGGCGCGCCAACCGTATCGGATCGCCGGTTGGGTGCCGCCCCCCTTGCGCATCCAGAATATCCCTGACGCGGAACTTACGGAAGCGCAAACTCGGAGATGCGCCAATTCGGACGCACAGGAAATCAGAAGTTTGTTAAATATGATCCGCGCAAAACCAAACGCGGCGGCCAGCACACGCGGGCGATGCCGGGGAAATCTCGCCGCTGCTGCCTGCGTTTGTCCGACCGCGGCCGTCACCGCGATACGGCAAGGAACATTGCCGCGATCGCCAGCCACGCCAGCACCAGCGTCGACAGCGTATAGGCCGCATTCCATACCGTGCTGACCGTCCACGGCGACACCCGCGCCCAGCGCGCGGTGGTGATGGCGGAGGCCGACATCGGCGTCATGCCCACGCCCAGCCCCCAGCCCAGCATGCAGGCGAACGCCAGCACCGCCGGCGGCACGCCGAACGCCGCCGGGTTCGGCATCGCCGCGCCGAGCAAGGCCACCACCGCCACCGGGTTCAGGCCGATCTGGCCGGTGGCGATCAGCAGCACCGGCACCAGCAGCGGCACCGCGACGGGCGGCAGATGCGCGAGCCATGGGGCAATGCCGGCGCCCGACAGCGCGCCACCGACCGCCACGCCCATGAATCCGGAGCCGGCCAGCACGGTCGCCTCGCTGCGGAAGTTCGGCACGCGATGCAGGAAACGGAGGGCACGGCGTCCCAGCGCCGCCCCCCATCCCGCGCGCGAGCGCGCCACCAGGGGATGCGATTGCACCGCCACCCACGCGGCACCGGCCAGCGGCACCACCAGCGTCACGCAGGTGACCAGGGAAATGCGCAACAGGATGCTGCCGGCTTCCGCCAGAACCATAACCCCGGCGACCAGCGCGATGATGCGCAGATGAATGCTCCAGCGCTCGGTGGTGGCGGGGCGCGTGGCGCCGCGTGTGGTGGCGCGGGCGGCGGAGATGCGGTCCTCCAGCCAGCCCAGCGCCGCCATCCCCACGGACGCCACGAACGCCACCGGCAGCAGCAGGCGCATCGGCGCCGCCGGCACCGCGGTGGAGACCACCGCCGTCATCAGGTTGATCGGGTTCCAGCAGTTCATCACGCAGAAGCCGCGATAGATCGCCATCAGCATCCGCCGGGCGCGCAGCGCCTGTACCTGCGGCGCGCCGCCGGCTGCCTCCAGCGTGTTGGCGCGCGTCACCATCGCCGCCAGCAGTTCGATCGCGCCATAGGACAGGATGATGCCGAACACGTGGCCGCCGGCGGTGAGGGCCGCGTAACGCCGGCCGGGCGGCTGCGCCACCAGGTGGTGGCCGCAGCGCCGCACCAGGGGCGAGGTCTCGGCGGCGTCGCGCAACGTGGTGAGGGCGAAGAAGAACGCGCCATAGGCGGCGCCGCGCCGCCAACCGGCCAGGAACAAGGCGGCGGGATCGGCGGCGTGCGCCACGCCGAGGATGCCGATGCCGACCAGCGCGCAGAACAATACCTGCGCGTAGCGGCGCTGGTTGCGGAACTCCAGCAGCAGGAACAGTAGCATGGCCATGCCGGCGGCGTCGCCGAGCAGACGCAGGTCCAACAGCGCCCGGCCGAGCGTGGCGGCCCAGGTGAAGGCGTAGCACCACGCGCTGAGCGAAACTGGCGCGGAACGAGCGGGGGCAGGCGGCACGAGCAGGACGTCGGTGTCCGTGAACGGGCCGGCACTGTGCCGTGGCCGCGCCGGTCTGGACAGGGCCAGGGCGTTGCGTAACGCTCTTCCCTGCTCCTCACAGCGCGCAAGGAACCGCCATGCTGTTCGATGTCGTCGGCACGTCAAACGAGAACGTCTACAAACTGCTGGTCGCGACCATCGGGCCGCGGCCGATCGCCTGGGTGACGACCCAGGACGTCGACGGCACGCTGAACGCCGCGCCGTTCTCGTTCTTCAACGCGATGTCGGGCAATCCGCCGGTGGTCGCGATCGGCATCGGCGGGCGCGGGCCCGGCGACGTGAAGGACACCGGCGGCAATATCCGTCGCACCGGGCAGTTCGTGGTGAACCTGGTCAGCTACAGGCTGGCAGAGCAGATGAACGTCACCGCGATCGATTTTCCGCAATCGGTGAACGAGCTGGCGGAGGCGGGGCTGGAGACGGCGGCGTCCACGCGGGTGAAGCCGCCACGCATCGCGGCGGCGCCGGTGGCGATGGAATGCGAGCGGCTGGTGATCGTGGAAGTGGGCGTGGACCGCGCAGTGATTTTGGGCAGCGTGGTGGCGTTCCACATCCAGGACGACTGCGTGCTGGACAAGGACCGCTGCTACATCGACACGCCGAAGCTGGACCTGATCGGGCGCATGCACGGGGCGGGCTGGTATGCGCGGACGACGGACCGGTTCGAGATGCCGCGGATCAGCGTGAACGACTGGCCGCTGCGCAAGGCAGCGGAGTAGCGGGGCGAAAGGCGCCGCGGCTTGCGGACGACCGGCGGCACGCGCCGGCGGCGCTTGCCGTGGCGCGCCGACGATCCTGCCGGGGGCGTTCACGCCGACGATCCTGCCGGGGGGCGCTCACAATGATGCCGTGGTGCGCCGACGGTCCTACCCGGGCCGCCCAGCCAAGGTCACACGCATGTGCGCAACCTTCCTCACCCTTCCCGAACCAATGAACCCTTTTCAATCAAGAAGAAAGATGCATTTCCGCATACGGTGTGCTAAGAACCCGGTCTATGTCCTCCATCCGGCCGATCTCCCGCCGCCTGCTGTTGGGCCGCCTGGGCTCCGGCACCGGCGTGGTCGGCACCTTTCTGCTGCCGGAGTGGATGCACGGCGCCATGGCCGCCGGCCTCAGCCGCCACCATCCGCACCGTCACCCCGCACCGCCACGCCCCGAAAAGGGCAAGGACCTGCCGCTGGTGATGCTGGATCCCGGCCACGGCGGGAAGGACCCCGGCGCGATCGGCGTCTCCGGCACGTATGAGAAGCACGTCTCGCTCACCACGGCGCTGGAGCTGCGGCGGCTGCTGGAAGCCAGCGGCCATTATCGCGTCGCCCTGACGCGCGCCCGCGACGTGTTCATCCCGCTCGAAACCCGCGTCGCCATCGCCCAGGATCACGGCGCGTCCCTGTTCGTCTCGATGCACGCCGACGCCCTGGCGGACCATGCGGTGCGCGGCGCCAGCATCTACACGCTGTCCAACACCGCCTCCGACGCGCAGACCGCCGCGCTGGCCCAGAGCGAGAACAGCGCCGACCGGTTCGGCGGGCTGCCGGTGCCGCATGTGTCGCCGGAAGTGGCGCGCATCCTCGCCAGCCTGGTGCGGCGGGAGACGCGGATCGGCTCGGCGCGGTTCGCCCGCGACCTGGTGGGATCGCTGGACCAGGACGTGCCGATGCTGCCGAACCCGGAGCGCCATGCCGGGTTCGTGGTGCTGAAATCGGCGGACATCCCCAGCGTGCTGGTGGAAATGGGCTTCATGTCCAACCCGCGCGACGAGGCGGAGTTGCGCAAGCCCGCCCATCGCAAGCTTGTCGCAATGGCGATGAAGCGGGCGGTGGACGCGTTCTTCGCCGGGCAGATGCGCATGGCGGCGGGGTAGCCAGGCAACCCGCCGGCCCGCGGCGCTGTCACCAGGCGTCAGGCATCACGCATCACGCATCACGCATCAATCGTCAGCCATCAACGTCAGCCGTCAGCCATCAACGTCAGCCGTCAGCCATCAACCTCAGCCGTCAGCCGTCAGCCGTCAGCCGTCAGCCGTCAGCCGTCAGCCGTTGGGCTGCGCCAGCACGTAGCCTTTGTCCTGCATGCATTTGCGCATTGCCGCGCGCACCGCGGGCGGGCCGGTGATCGGGGAGATCAGCCATCGCCCCGGGGTCGCGGCGTTCTTCAGGCGCACCGACTCGTTCGACGCGGAGCGGCATTTCGCCAGGTCGTCCTGGTAGCGCTGTGCCGCGTGGTCGCCCTGGAACGGCGGATCGTATGGCGCGCATGCACCGGCGCAGGCCAGGACAGCAAGCGCGATCAACGGGATGCAGCGCACGGCGGAGGCTCCGATGGTCATGGCGCGGGTGGCAACGGCGGCACGCGGTCCCACAGCGCGTGCATGATCGCGGCGTGCACCTCGGCCTCGGTGCCGTCGGCCGAGAGCAGTACGCAGCGTTGCGGCTCGGCCCGGGCGATGGCGCGGAAGCCGGCATTGACCCGGGCGTGGAACGCGGCGTCCAGCCGTTCATAGCGGTCGGCCGCGCCGCCCCGTGCGCGCAGCCGGCCCAGCGCCACCGCGTCGGACACGTCCAGCACCAGCGTCACGTCGGGGGCGAGGCCGATCAGCGACGTCAGCGCCGCGATCATGGCGCGGTCGGCGCCCTGGCCGTAGCCCTGATAGGCCATGGTGGAATCGGCGAAGCGGTCGCTCACCACCCAGGTGCCGGCGGCCAGCGCCGGGCGGATGGTCTTTTCCACATGCTCGGCGCGGGCAGCGAAGTGCAGCAGCGTCTCGGCGGGCGCGGACCAGGGAATGCGGCCGGAGAGCAACAGCGCGCGCAGTTCCTCCGCGCCGGGCGCGCCGCCTGGTTCGCGGGAGAGCAATACCGGGATGCCGAGATCGGTCAGGGCGGCGGCGAGGGAGCGTGCCTGGGTGGACTTGCCGGCGCCCTCGCCGCCTTCCAGGGTGATGAAGCGGGGTTTGTCTGGCACGTGGGACCCTCATTTCCCGGCCCTTGCGGGCCGGGCCCCTGCTCTCCCGCTAGCTCCCGGTCACGTAATGCGTCAGCACCGCGAAGGCACGGCCGGGCAGGCCCATTTTCGGCACATCCACGCCGGCAACCAGCGAGACGGTCATCGCCGGCACGCCGTCGCCGCCCAGCGTCAGCTTGCCCAGCGGCGTGCCCTTCGCCACCGGCGCCCGCACCGGCGAGGCGTAGCTGATCTCCACCTTGGCATGGTTGCGCCAGTTGCGCGGCATCGTCACGACAAGCTCGTGCTGCGGCACCAGCGGCACCGTGGGGCTGGCGCCCAGCCACACCGGCGCCTGGTCCACCGGAGCGTCGGCGGCAAACAACAGCACGTCCTCGAAATTGGCAAACGCCCAGTCCATCAGCCGCTCGGATTGTTCGCCCCGTTCGCGCATCGTCGCCATGCCGTTCAGCACCAGGATGATGCGCCGATCGCCATGCTTGGTGCTGGCCACCACGCCGTAGCCGCCGGCCTCGGTATGTCCGGTCTTCAACCCGTCCGCCAGCCCCTTCTGCACCAGCGGGTTGCGGTTCTGCTGCTCGATATTGTCGTAGCGGAAGGTCTTTTCCGAATCGTAGTGATAATACTGCGGGAACTGCCGGATGATGTCCCCGGCCAGCGTGGCGATGTCGTGGCAGCTCATGTAGTGGTCGTCGGCCGGCCAGCCGGTGGCGTTCATGAAATGCGAGTTGGTCAGCCCGAGCCGCTTCGCGGTGTCGTTCATCAACTCCGCGAATTGCTCCTCCGACCCGGAGATCGCTTCCGCCAGCACGATGCAGGCGTCGTTGCCGGAATCGACCACCACGCCGCGGATCAGATCCTCCACCGGGACGGTCGCGCCGATCTGCACGAACATCTTGGAACCGCCCATGCGCCAGGCCTTTTCCGACACCGGCAACTGGTCGGTAAGCTTCATGCGGCCGGACGCCAGGCGCTCATAGACGATGTAGAGCGTCATCAGCTTGGTCATCGAGGACGGCGGCATCCGCTCGTCGCCGTTCTTGTCGAGCAATGTCGCGCCGGTGTTGAAGTCGGTGATGAACGCCCAGCGCGCGGTGGTATCCACCGGGCCGAGCGGCGTGCTGGCGGGGCTGCCCGCGGGCGCCTGCGCGGCGTCCTTGTCCTTGGCCGCGCCCTTGGCATCCCGGGCGGCGGCCGCGCCGTGCAGCACCGGACGATGCGGCTGTGCCAGCGCCGGCATGGCGGCCACCGACAGCGCGGAACCCCACAACACGGAACGGCGTGTCAGCATCGCCCAACTCCTATTCCACCACCACCCGCGCATCGACGATACCGGCGCGGACCGCCTGCTCCACCGCGGCGTCGGCGGCAGCAACGCTGCCGAACGGGCCAAGCATCACCTGGAAGCTTTCGTCCCGCCCCTCGAACGCCGACTCGATCCGCGGGGAAAGCCCGGCCAGCCTCGCCCGCTCCACGGCGGCGTATTGGTAGGACTGGAAGCTATCGAGTCGCACCCATAATCGACCGGGTTGGGGCGGTCCCTGCGTCACGATCTCGGGCACATGGTCCGGCAGGCTGCCGCCCGCCTGCGGCCGCACCGCGGGCGCCGGCGCAACATGGCCGCTCTCCTGCCGGGCGCCGGGCGGCGGCGGGAGACTGGCGGAGGCCACGTCGCCGCGCGGGGCGGCGGCGATCGCCAGCGCCGGCGCACCGGGCACGCGTTGCTCGGCCGCCTGACTGGGGCCGGGCAGCACGGTGAGCCGCACCTGCGCCACGCCGCCGGCCGACATCCCCAGCAGGCCGGCGACGCGCCGCGTCACCTGCACCAGGCGGGCGGGGGTCGGCGTGCCGCGGTCGTTGATCCGCACCAGCACCGAGCGGCCGGTCTCCAGGTCGGTCAGCCGCGCGATCGCCGGAAGCTGGAGGGTGGCATGCGCCGCGGTCAGCGCGCCCTGGCTGAAGACCTCGCCGTCCGCGGTCAGCGGCGGATGGTCATCGGGGTAGACGGCGGCGAGGCCGGTCTCGTTCAGGTCGTAGCTTTGCCGCGGATACCACCAGATGCCGCCGGACTGGTACGGCTGGCCGACCACGTAGTGCGGATTGGGTGCCGGGGTGCGCTGGCAGCCGGAAAGCCATGCCACGGCGGCGCATGCCAGCAGCACGCCGCCGATGCGGCCGGTCCGCGCGCCGGAGGCCACGGCCTGGCGCGCGGGTGCCATGGCGGCGATGCGGCGGTTGCTGAAGGGCATGAACGCTCTGTGCCATGCCCGCCCGCGCCGAAGCAATCCGCCGCGTTGCGGGGGAGTGTTACGCGGGCATCGCGGCGTGCTGTTATCGCGGTGCCCCGAACGCCGCTGCGGGATAATCGCAGTCCGGCTGGCGGGCAGGCTGCGGAACGCACGTGCGGTTGGCCTGGGGGTGCCGCTGCATTGTTTGGAATCACAGATGAACGCCAATGAACGCAGATGGAGCGTACGGACAACGGCTTATCTGCGTGCATCTGCGGCTGATATTCTTCGCTTTTCGCATACGGTACAATGTTTGGGCCATAAGACAGGTCGCTGAATTTATGAAACCGGTCGCCAAAAGTCTCTGCACCTATACCAAGACGCATTTGAAACGCAATACGTCACCGTTATAGCGGATCGCAGTACTGCGGATCGTGTTGCCAAAGCCAACCGGGTTTACAGTGGTTCGTCTCCGGCGTGTAAGCAGGGAAGCCGCCTGGCTGGAGGCAAGTAGCCACTCAATCTGGCCACTCAATCTGGCCACTCAATCCGCCACTCGATCCGCGGCGGATCGGCGATGGCCGGCCCCTACTTCGCCTCCCCACCCGCCTACCGCGCACCGGCCGGCTTCAGGCCTTCGCGGATGCGGTGCCCCACGCACCGGCCGCTTCCCAGCGTCATGCGCCGCCCGCGGCCACACCGCCGCGCGCTACACCACCAGGCCGCTCGCCTGCTCCGCCAGCGCGGAGAGGTTGCTGCCGCTGCCGGCGCTCGACTGCTTGTTCTCCTGCATCGCAAGCAGGTACTGGTCGGTCAGGCTGGTGACGTAATTGCGGTCCTGCAACTTCGAGATATTCAACCGCGAACCGATCGCGCTCTGCTGCGCCGACTGGTCCTGGTAGACGATGGTCTGCGGAATGCCGAGTGCCGTGGTCACCACCTGGAAATTGGTCTCGTTGGTCAGCACGTCGTTCACCGACTTGATCGAGCTGGCCTGGCCAAGGAACGTCAGCGCATTCGCCAGCCCCGGGGTCGCCTGGTCCAGTCCCTGCCGCCACTCCACTTCGGCATAGGCATTGGCCAGCGTGGAAATCACCTGCGGGTTCTGCAGCTCCGCCAGCCCATTCTTGCCGAAATTGTAGGTCTGCACCGTGCTCAGCCAGGTCGGGTTGCCCAACTGGTTGACCAGCGACCCGGACTTGGAAGGATCGGACAGCAGCAGCTTCTGCACCAGCGCCGTCTCGCCGATATAGCTCGACAAGCCGTTCGCGGTCAGCAGCACCTGCTGCACATCCGGGTTCAGCAGCGCCTGCTGGATGCTGGTCGCGTTCGCGACCGCCTTCTTGAACGCGGTGACGACGTTGGCGATCTGCGGCTGCTTCGCTTCCGCGGCAACGCCGGCGGTCTGCTCCTGCTGCGCCAGCTTAAGGTCGGTGATCGGGTTCCCGGTGGAGACGAAGGTGGTGGTCGGCGTCGAGGATGACGAGCCGCTGTACAGCGCGGTGAGAATCGCGGTGGTCGCGTCCGTGGTGCTCTCGCCCGAGAACAGCAGGTTGTAGTTGATGCCGCTGACGATACCGCTCATGTGCGCGCGCGCGCTCCGCACCGCCGATGCCAATCCGCGATCATGCCGGGGAAAGGTTGACGGTTGGTTAATCGCCCCGGTCCGCCGTGCGCGCCAGCGCTGTCCCGCCGGCCCGCCATGCGCGGCAGCGCTGCCCCGCCGGTCCGCCGCCCGCATCAGCTCAGCAGCACCGCCTTCCCGATCACCGTGCGGTCGATCACGGCCTGCAATGCCGCGGCGGCCTGCGCCAGCGGGAAACGATGGGAGATACGCGGCCGCAGCTTGCCCTCGCCGGCCAGCCTGGCCAGTTCCCGCATGTTGGCGACCGCCAGCTCCGGCGCCGCTTCGTTCAGCCCGCCGATGCGCACGCCGACCGCGTCGATGCCCTTGATGAGCAGGTAGTTGCTGCGGATGTTGGCGGGGCCGCCGCCGAGGAAGCCCAGGATGAGCAGCCGGCCGCACCACGCCAGGCACCGCAGCGATTCGTCGGTGACCGCGCCGCCGATCGGGTCATAGACGATGTCCACGCCGCGGCCGCCGGTGAGCTGCTTGACCGCGTCGACGAAGCCGCCGGCGTAGCCGATGGCATGCTCGGCGCCTTCCTCCAGGCACGCGGCGCGCTTTTCGTCGCTGCTGGCGGTGGCGATCACCCGGGCACCGAACAGTTTGGCGACCTGGATGGCGGCGATGCCGATGCCGCCGGCGGCGCCGTGCACCAGCACCCATTCGCCCGCCTGCAGCCGGCCGCGCTGCAGCAGCGCGTGATACGCCGTGCTGTAGGCACCGCGGAACACGCCCGCCGCTTCCAGGCTCATGCCATCGGGAACCTTGTCGCAAAGTTCCGCCCTCGCATTCCCCTGCTCGGCGAAGGCGCCCAGCGTGTGACGGCTCATCACCCGATCGCCCGGGCGAAACGCGGTGACGCCGGGACCGATGGCGGTGACCTCGCCTGCCGCCTCGCCGCCCGGAATGAACGGCGGTTCCGGCCGGAACTGGTATTTGCCCGCGAGCATCAGCACGTCCACGTACTGCACGCCGCGCGTGCGGATCCGCACGGCGATCTCGCCCGGGCCGGGCGGCGGCGGATCGGGCACCTCGCGCAGTGCCAGAACCTCCGGGCCGCCGAATGCCTCGCAGACCATCGCTTTCATGTCGTGTCCTCTCCGAACCGCCGCGGCCAGTTAAGCCCAGCCGCGGACGGCGCCCAAGGCCGGCGCGGCGGCCGCGGCCGCAAGGGGCCGGCGCCGATCAAAGCTTCGTGAGCGCGGATTGGCCCGGGCCGGCGCGGCGGGCGTCCCCGTCCCCGGCGGATCCGCCGCGGGCCGGCGCGGCGCTCCGCCGCCGCCACGATCGGCCGGGGAAAACACAGCAAGATTGGGACCCCGCGGCCGCCCGGGGGATCGCCGGCATCGATATGGGTTTGCACCGTTCGCGGCGGATTTCCCCAGGTCTGTCCAGCCAGTGTCCGTGACATGCACGTTTCGTAATGCAACAGGCCCGGCAATGGTCTTGATCCTGGTCAAGCGCCATCGGTATCCCTGTGCGTCGTGAAGAGGTAGCCCCATGTCCGCAACCTATTTGCCGCCCGTCCCGGTCGCCGCCGTGCCGTCAGACCCCACCTCGATGCCCGAATTGCTGCGTCTCACGCCGTTGTTCGAGGCACTGGACGACCGGCTGATCGAACGCGTGGCGGAAATCGCCCACGAGGTGCGGCTGCCCGAGGACGCCGAAATCTGCCGCCAGGGCGATGCGGCGAAATACCTCTATGTGTTGCTGGAGGGCCGGGTCGCGCTGTGGGCGACCGCGCCGGACGAGTCCCGCGCCGCCGTCGAGGTGATCCGTCCGCCGGGCTATTTCGTTCTGGCAACCGTGCTGAGCAAGCTGCCCCATCTGATGAGCGCGCAGACCGTCGCCGCGTCGCATCTGCTGGCGATCGACAGCGACGGGCTGCACACGCTGGTGGCCCGCGAGGTCGATCTCGCCAACGCGTTCCTGCGCGCCGAGGCGCTCAACTTCCGCGCCCTGGTGCGGCAGGTGCAGGACCTGAAGCTGCGCACCGCCGCGCAGCGGCTCGGCTGCTATCTGCTGGCACAGTGCAACGATCCCGATGCCACCACCGCCCGGTTCCGGCTGCCGTTCGACAAGCGGTTGCTCGCGGCCCGGCTCGGCTGCCGGCAGGAGAATCTGTCGCGCGCGTTCGCGTCGCTGCGCAGTGTCGGCGTGGAGACGCATGGGGCGCGCGTAATCCTGCACGACATCCCGTCGCTGCGGAACTTCGCGGTGCCGGACGACACGGTCGATCCGGGACTGCCGTTCTCCGGCTAGCTGAGGCCGCGGCCCGGATCTTCGCGGCATCGGAACGGATTGCGCGTGGCCGGATCGTTCCGCTGCCGCCACGGCTTCGTTTGAGTCCTGGAACACGCCGCGATCGGGTGATAGCGTTCGCCGCTGCCTCCCAATCGCCAGGACCCGCGCATGACCCGAAACTGGCTTGCGGCGCTTGCCGCCGTGCTGATGCTCGCCTGCGGCACGGCCGCCGCCCAGACCACGCCGAAAGTGCTGCGCGTGGTGCCGAGCGCCGATCCCGCCGAGCTGGACCCCACCAAGGGCATGAACCTCATCGCGCGGATCTATTCGCAGATGGTGTTCGACACGTTGTTCGCGCTCGACAGCCACCTGACGCCGCGGCCGCTGATGGTGGATACCGAGCAGGTCAGCGCCGATGGCCTGACCTATACGTTCACCTTGCGCTCCGGGTTGAAATTCCATGACGGCAGCCTGATCACGTCGCGCGACGTGGTGGCGTCGTTGCAGCGCTGGATGAATGGCGTGTCGATGGGGCCGCAGCTCAAGGCCCGCACCGCATCGCTCGACGTGGTGGACGAGCGCACATTCCGGCTGGTGCTGAAGAAGCGCTTCGGGCTGGTGGAGTTCATCCTGGCCGGGCCGGGCGCCCCGATCGCCGGTATCATGCGCGAGGCGGATGCCAAGCGTCCGCCCGACACGCCGCTGATCGCGCCGATCGGTTCCGGCCCGTTCCGTTACGTCGCCGGCGAGCGCGAATCCGGGCATCGCGTGGTGTTCGAGAAGTTCCGCGACTATCTGCCGCGCAACGAGCCGCCCGATGGCCTGGCCGGCGGCCGCGTGGTGAAGGTCGATCGCGTCGAGTGGATCATTTTGCCCGATGCGATCACCGCAGCGAATGCGTTGATCAAGGGCGAGGTGGATTTTTGGGAGCAGGTGACGCCGGATCTGACGGGGATGCTGCGCCAGCAGGGCGTGACGGTGAAGCGTATCGCGTCGCTGCCGACGGTCGCGTTCGTGCGTCCGAATTTCCAGCTCCCGCCGTTCAACGACCTGCGCGCCCGGCAGGCGCTGGCCTATCTGTTCGACCAGAAGGAGATGATGGAAGCCGCCGCCGGCAACGGCGTGGGCTGGCAGGAATGCCATTCGTTCAGCGTCTGCGGCGGGCCGTACGGGACCGAGGTTGGGTCGGAGCAATACCGCAAGCCGGATATCGAGAAAGCCAAGGCGCTGCTGAAGGAAGCCGGCTATCACGGGGAGAAGATCGTACTGCTCGGCACGCCGCAGCTTCCCGCGATCAACGCGATGACCCTGGTGGCGGCGCAGCGGCTGAAGCAGGCGGGGATGAATGTCGACGTGCAGATGACCGACTTCGCGGTGATGTTCCAGCGCATGCAGGCCGCGAACAAGCCGCTCGACCAGGGCGGCTACAATCTGTTCGCCTATCATGCGACGGGGAATGCGTGGTTCCATCCGCTGATGAACCTGTCGCTGGATTTGTCGTGCAATGGCAAGAACTGGGCCGGCTGGCCGTGCGACCCGCAAGGCGAGGCATTGCGGCAGGCGTTCCTGGATGCGCCGGACGATGCGTCGCGCCAGGCGGCATTCGTTGCGTTTCAGAAGCGGTTGTGGGAGTTTCTGCCGTACATTCCGCTGGGGCAGTTCGACGTGGTGGCGGGATGGGGGAAGAATGTTTCCGGCGTGTTGAATGCGTACATCACGACGTATTGGAATATCGACAAGATGTAGGAACGCGACGGTAAGCCGGAAAGAGATGCTGGTTTGCCGGCGAAGGCGATATTGAGCGAAAGGCACGGCGGGCGCACCATGTCCCTGGCGCGGTGCTTGCCCGATGCCTGGCGCAGGAGATGGCATCATGGATGTCAAGGATGCAATTCGTATAGCCAAGGCCTACGTGGGTGAGGTCATGGCCGATGAGCAGGTCGCCGACCTCGGGCTGGAGGAAACCGAGTACGACCCGACAGCGGGACGCTGGTCAATCACCGTCGGTTTTGCCCGGCCGTGGCATACCCCGCGGACGCGCGCGCAGGAAGTATTGGAAAAACTCGGCGCTACGACAGCGTGGCGGCGAACATACAAAGTGATTACAATCGCCGATGACGGTCAGGTGCTTTCAATGAAGGACAGGGCTAGAGCCGAAGCGGCAGAATAATGGGGCCGGTTCTGGTCGACGCAAACCTGCTGCTGCTGCTCGTGGTCGGATCGGCAGACCGGCGTTACATTGCCATTCACAAGCGTCTGTCCGGATATACGGAGGCAGATTTCGAATTGCTGGTGGAGGCGATCTCGCTGTTCTCGGATATCGTTCTGGTGCCGCATGTGCTGGCTGAGGTGTCCAGCCTTTCCAGGCAGGTGCAGGATCCGGCACGATCAAGAATTCAAGAAAAGTTCAGGGACCTTGTCGAGATGTCCGGCGAGGTTACGGTGTCGAGCGTGGATGGGGTACATCGCGAGGAGTTCCTCGCGCTTGGTTTGACCGATGCCGTGATGCTGCATCTTTGCGGCGCAATAGACGCTGCTCTCGGACTCACTCTCTTGACCAACGATGCGCGGTTAGCCGTGCAAGCCGAGATGCTCGGCTATGATGTTCTGAATTTTTCGCACTTGCGGTAGCCTTGGTGTTGCGACGCCGACCCGGTGTCCCGGCTCCATTTGCGTCATGGCTGGGCTTGGGCCGGCCGTCCATGTCTTCGCTGATCACGACTATGAAATTCGTGGATGGCCGGGCCAAGCCCGGCCATGACGCATGGGTCAGTGCTTCCGCTGGCTGGTATAACACCAGAGTCTCAACACCCCGCCCGCCACTCTGGCCACCCGATCACCGTCTCCAGCAGCCCAGCCAGGTCCAGCAGCAGCCGCTCGCCGAACCACGGACCGACAAGCTGCAAACCAACCGGCAGCCCATCCGCCGTCAGTCCCGCCGGCACCGACATCGCCGGATGTCCCGTCAGATTGAACGGATACAGCGGCGCCGCCCATGCGGCGTAGGCTTCCGTCGCAATCGAGCCCTCGGCGTCCAGCACCTTCGGCGGCGCCGTCATCGTCGGCGTTGCGATCACGTCGTACCGTTCGAACAAGCGCTGCACCGCTCGGAACAATGTCGTGCGCCAGTCATGCGCGCGCATCCAATCCACGGCGGTGTAGCGTTGGCCGTTGGCGATGCTGGCCTTGATCGAGGCGCTCATGCGGTCGCCCCATTTTTCCACCAGCGGTCCATAGCGCGTGGCATGCGCCGAGGTCGCGATCACGATGTACCGCTCGAACACGTCGTCGAAACACGGATCGTGCAATGGCTCGACCACCGCGCCCCGCTCGGCCAGCGCGTTCACCGCGGCGGCGGTCAACGTTGCGACCGCCGGCTCGGTGCGATAGCGGCCGAAATGTTCGATCCAGCCGATGCGCAGCCCCTGCGCCGCCGTCGCCACCGCGCGCGGCGCCGGCATCGCCACCGCATCGGCGGCAAGGCTGAACGGGTCGCCGTCATCGCGCCCCGCCATCACCGACAGCAGCAGCGCGGCGTCGCCGGCGCAACGCGCCATCGGCCCGATGAACGAGTAATTGGCAAACCCGTCCGGCACGCGCTCGGACGGCACCAGGCCGAGCGTCGGCTTCAACCCCACAACGCCGGTGCACGATGCGGGAAAGCGGATCGAGCCGCCGCCATCCGTGCCCACCGCCAGCGGCGCTACGCCGGCCGCCAGAGCCGCGCTCGCGCCGCCACTGGAACCGCCCGGCGTATAATCCAAGTTCCACGGATTGCGCGTCACGCCATAGGCCGGGCTGTCGGTCACCACCTTGTGGGCGAACTCCGGCAGGTTGGTCTTGCCGATGATGATCGCACCCGCCGCGCGGATGCGCCGCACCACGGCGGCATCCACCGCCGGCACGAAATCGGCGAGCGCGGCGGAGCCGTTGGCCAGCGGCAGTCCGGCGATCGGCACGTTGTCCTTGATGGTGATCGGCACGCCGTGCAGCGGCCCCAGCGGGTCGCCGCGCATCACCGCGTCCTCGGCGGCCCGCGCGGCAGTGCGCGCGGCGTCCGCCATGGGAAGGGCAAACATGTTCAGCGCCGGTTCCACGTGCGCGGCGCGGGCCAGCACGGCCTCGGTCACGGCCACGGGCGAGACCTGCCGCGCCGCGATCAGGCGCGCGAGCGCGGCGGCCGGCGTGAGGCAAAGCTCGTCGGCAGGCGGAGAGATGCGGGACGCGTCGGTCGGCGGCACGGCAATGATCTTTCCTTGCAACGGATGCGCGATCGTGCCGATCCGTCCCGCACGGCGCAAGGATCGTGGCATTGGCCCCCCGCCGCGGCGGCGCATGGGCGCGCCCGCCGTTTCCGGCCCACCGCGTCCAGGCTAGCCTGCGCCGGGTCAGGCATGGAGTTGGGCATGGCCAGCGTCGAGGCAGCAGCAATCCACGCCGCCGTGGCAGCGCAGCGCGATTTCGCCGCCTCCCTGCTCGATCGCCTGCGCCAGGATGGCCTGGATGAACCGGGCGTGACCCGCGACCCCTATGGCCCCGGCGAGCAACGCGCGCACGCAACCGTGGCCGCGGCGGCGCAATCGCTCGGTCTGGCGCTGCAGCACGACGCCGGCGCCAATCTCTACATGACGCAGCCCGGCACAGACCGCGCGGCGAAACGCGTGGTGATCGGCTCGCATCTCGATTCCGTGCCGCATGGCGGCAATTTCGATGGTGCGGCCGGCGTGGTGGCCGGGCTTGCCGCGCTGGCGGCGCTGGCACGCCTGGGCCTGGCGCCCGGCTGCGATATCACCGTGATGGGCATCCGCGCGGAGGAGAGCATCTGGTTCCAGGTCTCCTATATCGGCAGCCGCGGCGCCCTTGGCACGCTGCCGGACGGCGCGCTGGACGTGACGCGCATCGATACCGGCCGCACGCTGGCGGACCATATCGCGGCATGCGGCGGCGACCCGCGGGCGTTGCGCGCCGGCGGGCGCTTTTTGAATCCGGCGGACCTGCGCGCCTATCTGGAACTGCATATCGAGCAGGCGCCGAGCCTGGTGGAGGCCGGGCGGCCGGTGGCGATCTGCACCGGCATCCCCGGCAATTTCCGCTACCCGGACGCGCGCATCGAGGGCAGCCACGACCATGTCGGCCTGCCGCGCCGCTTCCGCCGCGACGCCGCCATGGCGGGCGCGGAATTCGCCATGGCGATCGACCGGCTGTGGGAAGAGCACGATGCGCGCGGCGTCCCGATGGCGGCGACGATCGGCCGGTTCCACACCGATCCGGCCTTGCATGGCCTCACCATCGTCCCCGGCGCCTTCCATTTCAGCCTGGACGTGCGCGCCTATGATGAGGCGGTGCTGGCGGAACTCGATGCGGCGGTGGACCGGATCATCGCGGGGATCGAGCAACGGCGCGGCGTCACGTTCGTCCGTGGGGCCAAGGCGCGCGCCGCGGTGGGGCCAGTGGATCCCGCCATCCGGGCCGCCCTGGCCGAGGGCGCGGCGGCGCTCGGCATTCCGGCGCTCGACCTTGGCAGCCCGGCATCGCACGATGCCGCCGCGTTCGCGGCGTGCGGGGTGCCGATGGGCATGATCTTCGTGCGCAACGCCAACGGCAGCCACAATCCGCACGAAGCCATGACGCTGGAGGATTTTCTTGCCGGCACCGCCGTGCTGACCCGATGGCTGGCCGCGACGGTCGTCTAGCCGGGACACCGGCGCTCTGGCATGATTGACAAAGGGCAACCATGGTTCCCGCATGAAACGAAGGCCGCAAGCCGGAACGTCACCATCGATCGATGGGTCTGTCCTGCTGGCCGGCCCGCGGCGGCACCTATGGCTGGCGGCGGCAGTCAACGTCGCCTGCGCCGTCGCTTTCGTTGCCGATCTGACGCACGACATCCCGTGCGCATTCGGGGTGTTCTATCTGCCGCTGGTCTGCACCGCGGTGTTCTACCGCGACCCGCGCTGGGCCTGGTGGCTGGCGGCGGGCGCGATCGGCATGGTGTTGCTCGGCCAGGCGCTGCCCGTCGCGGACCTCGATCTGCAATCGTTGGCGAACCGGGGCCTGTCGATCGCCGCGATCCTGGCGACCGCCGCGCTGGTGCGCTACGCGCGGACCACCCACGACCTGCTGGCCCGGGAAACGCAGCGCGCCCAGTCGGCGGACCGCCTGAAGACGCAGATTTTTTCCGGCCTTGGCGACGCGTTGCAGGCGCCGGCGGCGGCGATCGCCGGCCTCGCGGACACACTCGCCGCGTCCATCCGTCCCGAGCGGCGCAACGAGCTTGAACGGCTGCGTTCCGAAGCCGGGCGCCTGCTGGCGGCGATCGAAAACCTGGTCGATCTTGCCGCCGCGACCGACCGGCTGGTGCAGCTTGAGACGCTGGATGTCGGGCGCATCGTGCGCGAAGCGGTGGACGCGATCCGTCACAACGCGTCGGAGAGCCACATCTGGCTGGAGACCGATCCTGGCGCCGCCGCGGTGCCGGCAATCGCCGACGCCTGGGCGGTGCGGCGGATCGTCGACAACCTGCTCGGCAACGCCCTGAAATTCACTCCGCGCGGCGGACATATTCGGGTTGGCATCGAAACCGGCGCGGGCCGCGCGGCGATCGTGGTGGAGGATACCGGCCCGGGCATTCCGGCGGACGTGCTGCAACAGGTCGGGCAGCCATTCGTTCAGGCCAAAAACCGGACCGATGCGGCGCCTGCCAGCCTGGGCAACGGCCTGGCGCTGTGCCGCAAGCTGGCGGATGCGATGGGCGCGACGCTCGCCTTCAGCAGTGGACCCGGTCAAGGAACGCGGGTTCAGGTGAGCCTGCGCACAACCTGACCGGTTGGCTCGTCCCGTCGGCGCGCGTCCCGTCGGCGCGTGTGCCGGCGGCGCGCGTGGCCATGCCATTGCGGACTGGCGCGCCGATCATGCAGCCAGGCCCGTCCAGCCTCGCGAGGTCCGCGCGGGCCTGCGCCAGCAGCGTGCACACCACGCCCGTCTGTCTGCGGTCGAGCTCGCCGCTTTGCAGAAGTGTCTCAAAACGCTCGATATTCTCGTGGATGACGTAGCGGTGGTGGTCGGCCATGGAGTCCACCCGTGGATCACGTGCCCGTGAGTTGTATAACACTAAAATTCTTCGCGCAATAGCATGCGTTGCGTGCGCGGTGCGCAGTCCGGGTTTCAGCCGGGCAGGCGCGACCGGGGCGGCAAGGCCGCCAGGGCCACCAGCAGCGCCAGCGCCGAGAGGGCGACGAAGCATTCCAGCGACAGGTCGTAGCTGCCGGTGCGGTCGCGCAATATCCCCGACAGCAGCGGACCCGCGGCCTGCGCCAGCACCTGGCCGGTGAGTGCCAGTCCCCGGATGGCGCCGAAGCTGCGGCGTCCGTAATAGTCGGCCCAGGCGAGCGGCAGCATCGTCATCAGGCCGCCGATGCCGGCGCCGTATGCGGCGGCGCCCATATAGGCCTGTGGCGGCGCGTGCACGCCCAGCAGCACCAGCACGCCGGCGCCTTGCAGCAGCGCGATCGCGGCCAGCGCGTAGCGGATCGGCAGCGCGCGGGGGATGAAGCCGAAGGCCAGGCTGGCGGCGCTGGAACTGAGCGAGAAGGTGCTGACCACGCTCGCGGCGATGACGGGCGACAGGCCGCGCTCGATCAGGAACGGTGCCTGGTGCAGGCTCACCCCTGCCTGCACCGGGTAGGCGAACAGGGTGAACAGGGACAGCAGCCAGAAGGCGGGGGTGCGCAGGGCCTCGGCGCGGGTGAAAGCGGGTTCGGGTGGTGGCGCGGTTGGCGTGGCTGACTGCTTTGCGTGCCGGTCCGGGACCAGGCCCATGTCCTCCGGGGTGCCGACCAGCAGCAGCCAGGTGGGAATGAAGCCGACGGCCAGGACCGCGAACCCCACCGCCAGCCAGCCGCTGCGCCAGCCGCCATGCGCGATACCGAACTCCGCGATCAGCGGCAGCAGCACCAGCCCCAGCATCTGTGCCAGCGTGGCAATGGCGGTGGCGAGGCTGCGGCGGGCGACGAACCAGTTGTTCACCGCGCCGTAGATGCCGAGGTCGAACGGGCCGGCGAAGTTCATCCGCGCGATGCAGAACAACACGTAAAAGGTCAGCAGCGAGCCGGTGGCGGAGAGCGCGGTGTTGGCGAGGCCGGTGAGCAACACCGCCCAGCACAGCACGGCGCGCGCGCCCTGGCGGTCCAGCAGGCGGCCGAGCGCGGGGGCGAGCAGCGCGGCGAGCAGGCCGCCGAGCGAGACGGCGCCGGAGATGGCGGTGCGCGACCAGCCGAAATCGCGGGTCATCGGCTCGACGAAGATGGTGAGGGTGGAGACGGCGCCGCCCTGGCGGGAGAAGCCGGCGCAGCAGACGCAGCCGAGGATGACCCAGCCGTAGAAGAACGGCAGGCGGCGGGTGAGCCGGAGGGGGAGCGCGCGGGCGGACATCGGGTGCGTCGGGGGGTTGGCGTGACGTGGGCTTATCGCGGGGGTGAGCGGCGTGTCACGTGCGGGGGTGGGGATGAGGGGCGATGTTCGGCGGGGCGCCGCGTGCGGCGCGGTTGTGGGTCAGTGCGAATCTCGGCTTTCGACCCCAACACGTCCGGGCGCCATCGAGTCCGCTGTCCCGCTGAACCAGTCGCTCGTCGCGAACCTCGTTGGCGCTGCCCGGCACTGCGACCACCGTCCCCGGCCCTCGCGCGCCGCCCTCGACGATCCGCTGTTCTCGACGATCTGCTATTTTTTCTGACGGCGTCCAGTTAGTAATACTAGACTTCGCCGCTTCACCTGTGCTAACTAACCACCGCTTCCTGCAACCCGAACCGAAAGGCAACCGCCGCACCCGTCCCGCCATGACCCATAACCCGCCCGCCGCTCCGGTCGACGCCTG
>Ga0335072_10002164_pt1 | contig 30943 bp, 23 predicted proteins | sample Lox_Sample_21_FD_206725 | JGI IMG/M metagenome (GOLD analysis project Ga0335072, IMG submission 206725) | Soil microbial communities from Loxahatchee National Wildlife Refuge, Florida, United States - Lox_Sample_2.1 | ecosystem: Environmental > Terrestrial > Soil > Wetlands | place: USA...
TGTGAGATTCTGGCTGGTCGTTTTCAGAAGCAACGGGTATGCTGGCAGGTTGCTGGGTATCGTCACGGTTGGATATGTCGTCCGTAGATCGACGATTTTTGCGTTTACGGCGCTTCTTGGGAGAATCTGGCTGGTCATTTTCAGAAGCAACGGGTATGCTGGCAGGTTGCTGGGTATCGTCACGGTTGGATATGTCGTCCGTAGATCGACGATTTTTGCGTTTGCGGCGGTTCTTGGGGGCATCTGATTGCTTGTCGTTCTCTGAAGGAACTGGTATGTTTGCTGTTGTCGGGTTGTTGGTCGTAGATGGCCGGTCCGTCAGTTGGTTAGGAAACGTCGCCTTTTGCGTGGCTCGGGGTGTAATGGTAGTCGTCGATTTAGCTGAACTCGACTTTTTCCTGTGGATATCCAGGTAACTGTGGAGAGATTTCCACATCATCTCCTCAGCTTCGCCTTCGTCAGTATTTTTTCCGAAAAAGACGCCGCCTTGCCTTTCCCTATTGTCTTCTGCTGCCGTGTAGATAAAGCGCGCGTAGTGGTCAAGGTCATTCCAGTCTCTCTTGTTCGGATATCGTGCAGAATATTTTCCCTGCCCAGCAGCTTCTCCTCGGCGTATGGCGTTTCGCACAGCGTTGAGAGCCGGGCCTTGCCGGGCCTTCCCACCTTTGGCCTTTTCTATTTGCTTTGGCGTCCAGCAGTTGACAAGAAACTCTTCCATATGTGGTTTAAAAACGATAGATTCGAACCACTTTTGTAGAGCCTTTTGATTGTCGATGCCTAGAAGCGTACATAGATTTGCCTTGCTAAGCGCGGTCTTTGGGGACGCCGCAGCTCCTTTAGAGGCCATGTTTGAGGGGACCGAGGCGAGTTTTGATCTGGAAGCGTCGGAAGGTGGCGGAGTTGCAAAGGATTTGCGCAACGTTTGAGAGAGGTGAAGTGCTTGGTGGTCGGAGGGGAAGGAAATTGAATTCGAGGTGACGGGCGGAGAGATCGGCGGAGAGGGTCATATGAAAGTCGAAATGACTTGGTATGGATAAGGCAAGTGATTTAATCGAAGCCAACTCTAGCAGTCCTAGAATCGTCGACTTTGTAACAAGTTTGCGTAATGGTGAAGACGTCGTGTGCAGCCTGAGAGTGTTGGGGAGTGGAACTTCGCAGATCGACTGAACAAATAGTGATTGCGATGAGCGAAACAATGTGAATTGCAGGCCCAAAAGGACTAAAAATCAATGCACTGAGCAGTGAATTAACTCACCAACCGCAAAGCTGTGGCTGAGTTAGGGTTGCTTATCTCGACTCTCGCTGGCTGTCGTAGCCGACCTCGAAATCTCGAGCTACATGAGCGCGTCCGATCTCAACTCTTTTCACGCTTTTCTGCATCTGACGGAAATTAAGATGCTGGGAACGTCGTCTCTTGACGCTTCAGAGCTTCGATCTTTCGGCCTCTGATATGGCTAGAGGATGATGCTGTGGTGATTTCACCAAGTCCTTTGAATATTCCGACGAATGGCCGACCAATCCAGGAACCTCAGATACCCCTGAGATGCATCGGGCCAAGGGTTATTATCCAACATAATTCCAAGTCCTTCTCCGCGTACTTGTGGTTATGGAAGATACGTCCTGTTTCGCCCGCCCCGGTGCTCTGCGCAATTTGGGTCGTAGCACCTACTCTTTCCAAAATAGGCCTCCCCTAAATGAGGTATAGGAAGCCCATTCTTTCCACATCCGCACCTTGTGTGCAGACTGTATTCCTGAAAGCAGCAGGAAAAACGACGTATGATCGGTGTAGCTGGGGCAGGCGGCACATACTGAGGTGGAGGAATGTATGCCTGTGCCCTCGCCCTCTCAGCCTTCTCCCTCTCAGCCTTTTCTCTCTCAGCCTTTTCTCTCTCCGCCTTCTCTCTCTCCGCCTTCTCTCTCTCCGCCTTCTCCTTCTCTACCTTCTCCTTCTCTACCTTCTCTCTCTCTGCCTTCTCCCTTTCCGCCGTCTCTTCTCTAGCCTTCTTCCTCTCTGCCTTCTCCTTTTCCGCCTGCTTCTGCTTACCCTTTCCAAACATGCTTCTCGGCCTCCTTGGGCCGTCATCTTCACTGGGTATCCAGCCTTCCTCGCCGTCACTGGGTACCTGGGCCTCATCGTCATCGCCATGGCCCCCGCCGTATGCCGCCTCTTCATTAGGAGGCTGAGAACCGCCCGAGCCAAAATCATAAGACCCGCTCCCGTGATCGACACTCTGTCCAAGAAGCTCATTTGCCCTGACATCATACCGCCCCCGATCATTTCCAAGCCGAAAGGTAGCGACGTAATACCGCTTGTCATACCTTCCAGTCGGCTGCGGGGTGTTATCGAACACACTGGCAATGTAGCGACAGTCGATAATGTCGCCAGTGCCAGCTGGGTTGGGTTCCTTGCCCGCTGTTGCAACCAGCAAGGCCGGCCCAGTGGACCGCCAGTGGTCACGCAAGAGGATGCAGTTCTGGTAGCTTCGAAGGGCGTTATTTGTGCGATTTTCATCTGGTGGATTGGAAATGTTCTGCTCCTTGGCGTATTGGGATCTAGGCTTTGCTCGGGACGCGTTGTACTGTACCAGGACCCCCTCCCGAGTATCGGCGGAAGTCACGAAGCGGTAATAGAAGGATCCGGTGACGGCGCCACGGGCATCGATCGTGAGTGTGGTGTTGGTCAGAGTGCCTTCATTGAGATCCCCCGCCGCCTGCGAAGGCATGTCTCGCAGCGCGTGGGGACACCAGGAGAACCCACCGGTGAAGGCGATGGTCTCGTACCCATGGAAGAGACTGGCCATTCCCACCTTGCCCACATGCGTGAGAATGGCACGTGTGTGATCGGCCTCGGTTTTGTTACCACCCCCGTCGGTGAATTCTGCCAGGAGGGCCGCGATGAGCTTGTAGTCCCGCTCCCACGAAGTGTTTCGTGGCTGGAGAATGGTCAGGATATCCGAGACGTCGGAGATAGGCTTGCGCAAACGACGGATAAGGGATGATGCGATCCAGTGTGCTCTTGTACAGCGGGCCGGGTCGGAGGCGAGGACTTCAGTGTTGAGGTTCTTGATGAGAGGCTTGTCGGGGTCGCTTCCTTTGAAGAGCACCCTGACACTACCGGCCTTTGCCAGCTCAAGAGCAGTCCAGCCGCGTGTGAACCAAGGCGAGAGCACGAGGGCGAGACATGGCATACCATCTTCACGCCACTCGCATTGAAGGAGGTACTCGTCGTGCACAACGGTGAATTCAGCGCTGGCATAGTTTATGTGCATCTTGTTGATGGCCTCCCTCCGAGCATCTGGCTTCAGGGGGAGAGAGATGGTGTCCCACCATATGCCGTCGCAGTCCAAAATATCCACGATGGCAGCAAAGTAGTCGTATAGACAGCGATTCACCGTGTCTTTATCTCTCCCTCTCACAACCCCTACCCCCGTGCCATCGGACCAGACCTATGCAGTGTTAGCTTGACCAATATATGACGTTGTGGATTGAGGACAACGTGCGTGCGATATTGCCACATAGCTCTCACCCGGATTCAGCATCCGCGTTCTCTGAAGAGACCAAGCAGTGCTGCTGTTGCTCCAGACAGCATCCTCTACAATTTTGGAGTGGAATTTGTACTGCCCGCAGTCGGATGGGTCACCTGTGCACTTATGAAGCTGCTCAACTTTCGTGCTGTCAACCTCCGCGAAGAGACAGGATTCTGCGGTGCAGTCCTCATGATTCTCGTGCCTCAGCCCTGGATGCTTCTGGGCAGCCTCGACGAGGGCGGGGAGGTCGGCCTCCTTGCGCTCGCTCACAAGAGCCAGGTTCTGGATTCGGTTCTGGCAGAGGCCACTCTGGTGTGATATCTTCTTGGCTTTCTTGATACTAGAGCGGATGACTCGCTCCGGAATGAAGTCAGAGCCCCATTTCCCCTCGACGACATTGTCGATCCCCATGGATGCCTGAATTGTCAGCATCCAGTAGATGACGTCGCAGACCTGCACCAGATCCACTCTCGTCCGCCGGCTGCCGGCCAGGATGTTGTGGAACTCCTCAGCCCTGTTCTTGTACCATGCCAAGAGGGTATTGAAGAGGGAGACGGCCGTCGCGATATGCATGTTGGCACGGGCGAGCCTCTGCGCGCGGGTGAAAGACGCTTGGCAGGACATGGCCACTATTGCCCAGAGCCGAAAGGATTTCCACTCGCATTCCGGCGCTGCCTTCTGGATTCTCTCTCGATTGCTGAGACACTTTGGGTTCTCGCACTCGTGAATCTTGGCACCGAGGCACAATTGACCCAGTCGATTGAGGAATCCCGCATGGGGGTCGGCCAGCATTTCAAGCGCCTTGGGATCGTCGCGAGCCCACATGTCCTGGCGGTCCTGCACATTGGCACAGCCGTAGCCCTGGTTTGGGGGTGAGAGAGTCAGCTGAGAGCTTAGCTCGAGAAACATCTCTTCGGGTGGGGGAGGTGGCTCCCCGGTCCCGTTCTCGCCAAATCGGGCCCCGAGTTCATCATCGAGCGAGTCGTGGAAGTGGCGGAGGTGAGCCTCGCTGACTTCTTCGTCGAGAAAAGCCATGTTTAGTTTTGGACGACTCTGCCATACGAGGGCCGCGGGGTAGGAGACGCGGGCAATCTTATATGGAGGCGAAATCGTATCTCTAATACATGAAAGAATTATCCTGATTCCTTGATGTTGTTGATGTTGACTTGGTGTTGTCTCCCACCTTGAGGGAGACCACCATTTCATATAGCCGCAATGATGCCCAAGAGGCCCATCGTTATAGGACGCTAGTGACGTGTCAAGCGCCACTGTCGCGTCCTTCACCGATCGACTAATCTACCAATGAGGCCTGTCGCAACAACATTTTGTCACCATCACTCCCATTTAAAGGGCTCTATCTACTTGGGGTTGGGCGCCCGAATTACCGTTAATTGACCAAGTATGCTAATGATGGATGAAAGTGGAGGGGAGAAGCAGAAAGGCCTAACGGCTACAAGAGTTGTTCCAGGCTTGTGGTTGATAGCTTAATAAGCCTTAGGGAGTAGTGATACACCTACACTATGGTGTAAATGAAAACTGGCTTGTGCACTGAGTATTACTAAGCTACCCCCACGTCACGGGATCAGGCATTACTATCTATCTCTGCTCCCTACCTTGCGTGAGTTCGGCCCCTTCGGGGCTGTTCCCTTCATGATGCGTTTCGGCATCCTGGGATGCCGAAACACCGGACGGAAGCACGGTTATATATACCTCCTTAACCCACCTTCTCTCCCGACAACGGCCGATCCCACAATGCTTACAATCAGTAAAGGATAGGAAGCATTTACCCGTCTTCACCCTCTGATTTGCCTTTGAGATTTCGAAATTCATTCCGCCAATTCAAGTTGGGTATATCATCGACCAAAGTGTCTCCATCACTGTCATACGCGAGGGCGTTAATAGATGAGTCGCCTGCTGAGCTCTCTCGGGAGTCTCTACACGAAGAGTCATCGTCCGCAAGTAGCGTACCTGGCCGACTGCCGGTGAAAGCGGAGAAAAGCATTACTAAGCCCATTTGCACACGCAGGCGCTCGTTCGCGAAGGTAGACGTGCCGTATTTCCAATGCCATTGCAGCAGGATACTAAGGTCTTCGGCGCTCAAGGTATCCTTTCGTCGGGCGTGGCGACTGACGTCGTGGTCTTCATGCATCTGCTCGTTAATGTACTAAGGGAATAAGTCAACCTTAGGCGCGTCATCCATTAATGGAGGGAATAGGCCGTACCCGTCTCACTTGTTTTAGGGTGTAAGAGTCCATAGGCTGCTCGGCCAACAGGCTGTAAGCTTGGCACAAGGATTTCCATAGCTGGCTGATGGTTTTGTCCGTCTTCTTCTTGGTTGTACGTTGGGTCTAGTAGATCCAGCTTTCGAAGTCGGCGGGTCCGCTTTATCGTAGGTGTTGATCAGGATCAACACCGAGATGGTCACAATATCTGAGAGCACGCCGTTAGTCACACGTACCCTGACACCACTTAGAGGTCAACAAGGATCAGGTACCTGTTCCAGACATTCTCTGCCCATGTCACGATTTTCTTCGTCTTGGGTCTAAGATTCGGTGGACGCCAACCAATCTTTTGAAATTTCTCCCGTACGGCCAACGTCTCTTCGCGGCTCACGGGAGCCGTCCAGTGCTGACGATGAGAGACAGTGCGGGATTGCGACGATATTGCGCTCATGATTGAATGCCCGGGTTCGGCTGGAAAGAAAGTAGACACCCAAGCTTAGAGAGGGAGGACGAGTAAGGAAGCGAGGGCGATGGGCAAATGGGGACAAAGTCCCACATATACTGTGAGCCATGACCCGCAAGAGATCGAGAGAAGTCCATTTCAGGGTGTCAGAGGTCGAGGAGCCAAAATAGGTCCCCTTGTAAGGGGTTTTTTGGGTGTGGGGGGGGAAGATTGCCAGGAACCAGCCTGCGCTGCGGAGAGCCCAAAAACCGTCCAAGCTTGGCGCAAGAGGCTAAAACGAGTTTAAAGCGACGAGGCTCACGTGTTTGGGGTGCGGTGGAAAGGACCGATTATTGTATGCAGTAGCGAAAATTGATGGCAAACTTCTACCATTTTCTAACACCGTGTCATCTCATATGGCTGGTCCATCCTGGACCGAGAATCGAAGTCAAGATCATTTCGTCCTCATGAAATGAGAACGTGAGGTAAGACGCAGACAGAACGCTGGCTGTGAATCTTCATTTCGTTGACTGTGAAAGCGGCGAAGCACCGCTAGACTCTGGCGAATCGGAGCTTCCCAGATCGGGCTCCCGCTGCAGTTCCCGCCAATCGCAGAAATTCGAGTCTGATCTTTGGAGATTCAGAGCCGACCCAAGGCGTTACAGCAGCTGCATATCCTGTATTTAGCATTCGCATCCGCTCCTGTATAAAGCGGGCTACAATATGGGGAAGAAGCGCAAGCGCCAGGCGAACGATGATGCTGGCCCTCAGATTCGGAAAAAGCCTCACAATGGCGAGGCAGTACCGGACGGCATTTTCCATTACAAGAGACTCGACGACGTTCCATGGGATACGCAGAGGTGAGTAAAGCTCTCCTAACTTGTCGGTGTAGCTCAGAAAAACAGGAGTCAACTGACTTAGTGCCAATGTGTTCGAGTAATGCTGACTGTGTGTTGTCACATAGCTACTTCAGACAGAGACACAAAATCTTCTCGAAGTACGACGAAGGTGTCTGGATGACCGAAGATGCTTGGTATGGAGTTACGCATGAGGCAGTCGCAAAGTATGATTTCACAATTTGTCATTCCCAAGTACGGGCGTTCAGATCGTTTCTTACAATGACCACAGAAAAATAGCAGAGCACATCGCCACAGCGGCTCCAGCAAATAGGTCGATAATGCTTGACCCGTTTTGCGGCGCTGGCGGCAACGCCATTGCGTTTGCACTCTCTGGTCGCTGGAAACGAGTCTACGCTATTGAGAAGGACCCAGCAACGCTAGAGTGTGCTATGCAGAATGCCCGGATCTACGGGGTACATGACCAGATCACTTGGTTTGAGGGTGACTGTTTCGAGATTCTAGGGCTAGGCAACGGGGACAAGGAGAAGGAGGTTGGCGTCCTGAAATCAGTCATTGAACAGTACGGAGTTGTGTTTGCCAGTCCACCATGGGGAGGTGAGTTACTCGATCTGCAGGATAGAAATGCTATCTGCTTCCCGGAATCTTTCAACAGCCTTTGACAAATTTTCTAGGACCGGGATACAAGAGCGAGGCAGTCTTCAACCTCAACAATATGCAGCCGTACTCGCTAAGGTACATGTTCGAAAGGTTCAAAGGCTTTGCGAAGAACATGGTTTTCTATCTGCCACGGACAAGCGATCTGCAACAGATTGCGGAGTGCGTGGGGAAGGACGAGAAAGCACAGGTGGTGCACTATTGTACGAATGGTGGAAGTCGAGCTTTATGTGCCTATCTCGGTGACTGGAGCACTGTCCACCCTGGGTCGAAATGAAGCAGATTACAAAAGCTCCTGTGGCAAAAGCGTGTACAACATTTATTTTGATCGCGTGCGCTGCTTAGTATCCAGGACTGGGCGGCAATCAGATCCAACAGCGTCAATAAGCTTGTATGCAGATATGCACTGGTGGGCTGAGCAAGTAGCTCATCACGACTCAAGCAAACGGACTGGAGGGTGAAATTGTGAGAAATATAACCTCAAAGTCACCAGTCCACCCGGTAGCGCATCCAATTAACAGGAGAGACTGTTGCATACATAACATGATTGTGGCTCAATGATAGAGCCAACAGTGAATGCAGGAAATTTAGACGTGAAGGTCGCGAAGGTTTGTTACGACTTCGGTGTGACGGCTGGGGTGATATTCACCAAGGCGCGCTAGCGATGTAGGGCCCCGCATGGACCTACATTGCGCAACCTAAATTCTTAATGCCTCCTTCAAACAGCTGCGGGCACGCTCGACCTGCCTTCATACTCGAGCACCTGTCTCTGTTTAAAGGGAAGGCGCATGGAAGTGATCACGTAAACACCGGCAGCGGCCGCTTCGTAGCGGTGCCTGCTACGCTTGCGATTTTGGCTACCTACCCTTCTGCAAAATGGCTCCCAATATGTATTCGCCAGCAGTCCCGCTGTCAGCCAACGGCTTCTCCTCCTCCTCTCGCCGCGACTCAGACCCCTTCGACTTTGGTGCGACCTCACAACAGACCGTGACTGATGGGCCAGATCCTTTTGACAATGAAGAGATGGGTGACACAGATGTTTCGCCCTTTGGCGATGGCTTCACTTTGCCAACGGAAAATGACAACGACGACGAACTGGGTGATCTCATGAAACAAGCTGGCGGCGCGCTTGATCTGAACACACTGAATGACGGCGAACTCAACCTTGGGGGCGAAGCAAAAGATGATGCGGCGATAGACTACGCAGACATCAGTGATGACGATGACGACCTGCCGGAGGAAGAAGGGTTAGCTGGCGGACCAGTCCAACAACCAGTAGCACCGTTGCCTGGCATCACAGACTACGCAGGCGATTATGACGATGACCTCTTCGGTGACGGGCCGTCCAGCCCGGCTGGTGCAGCGGATGGACAGCGAAGTTTCACAGATGGTCGCGGCCCTGATGAAGACGAAAACTCGGATCTTGCCTCTGAGCACGAAGATGCTATCGCTACAGATGCTCAGGGTCTGGATCAAGACTTGGATGAGGACAAACTTGCTCAGCTTCGAATCCAGAGGGAGCTCTTCGCCCAGAGCGGTAAGACTGCACCGACCACTCAGGAAGAGAACATCGAACAATGGATAAAGCATGACTTTCCTGGCTACGACCGAAATGAAATCCCTCGATTCCACAGACTTTTCCCACCAAAGCCCAGACAATTCGTAGGGAAGACCCCCCTGAAGCCCCCGAAACCTATCAAGCCTACCAAAGTCAACCTCGAGCTTGACCAAGACCAGAAAGCACACTTCAACTCAAATGCTTTACCGCGAAAGCGGCCTTGGGAAGGCGACGATTCGGTTGTGGTTGTCGACGTCCTCCAGGACGTGGAAGAGGATACGGAGAGCACAATGGAGGAGTCAGACATGGAGGAGCAGCTGCCTGGTGGGATTACAATGCAAGACCTGGAAATATTATGCGCCGACTTTGATACCCTCTCTGCCGTAGCGGAGTCAGATGCGGAGGCGGAAGAGGTAGCGGCCCGAATTGCGCATGATGATGCTGATATGTTCGGTTTCGACGATTTTGCGGATTCGCCTCGCTCCACGAAGAAACGAAGGCTGGGTATGGATCCCCGGGATATCGTTTCGATACGCCATTACCACATGCCGAACTTTGACGACCCGGAACGCTTGACACGGAAACTTTCCAGGAAAGTCATTCTTGACCTTAACGACCCGAAGCTCTTGCTTGAAGAGGTTTCTCCCGAGGTTGCGCGAGCAAAGGTGCAATCTGGCGATCTCAGCAGAGGCTCCAAAACCGTCAACGACCTGCTACAAGAACGATTCAACCATTCTAATGATGCTGAGTACGATTTACTTAAGCAAAATCATCAGCACAAGATTCGTAGTACCTTGGGTAACATGTCCGTCGAACACTCTGTGCCTGCACTTCGTCTACAATATCCATACTACAAAGTCAAGCTTGACATCATGGAAGCACGCAAGTTCCATCGTCCCGCCACGATCTTTAGACCCATGATGCCGATTCAATTCACTAAACCGAACAGAATCAAGAGGAAGCATACCAAAGGCAAGAAGATCAAGGAGTTGTATGCATCAACCAAGGATCTGTCACTTGGCGACAATTCCACAGCCTTGCTGCTTGAATATGCGGAGGAGCATCCGATGGTCATGTCACAAATCGGCATGGGGGTTAAAGTCATCAACTATTATCGGCGCAAGACGAAAGATGATACATCGCGGCCAAAAAGTGATGTTGGCGACACTGCAGTTCTGCTCCCGGAGGACAAATCACCCTTCCATATATTCGGCCACATAGATCCAGGTGAAACGGTCAAAGCCTTGTACAATACCATGTACCGAGCTCCAATTTTTGAACAAGAGCCTCGAACCCAGGATTTTTTGGTCGTTCGAAGCCATACGGGCATGAATGGCTCACAGTACTTCCTCCGCATCATCGACCACCTTTGCGTTGTCGGTCAAGAATTTCCTTCCATCAACATTCCTACTCCGCATTCGCGAGTGGTCACTACGACGTCCAAGAATCGTCTGAAAGCGATCTCTTTTCGCATTATTCGGCGGAAGAAGAACAAGCGCCTCCGCGTTGAAGATGTTACCAAGCATTTCCCAGACACAACCGACATGCAAAATCGTCAGAAGATGAAGGAATTTATGACCTTTTCCAAGGAGCACAAAGAATGGGAGATGAAGCAAGGTGAATACATTCCAGACGAAGAGCAGATCCAGAACCTCATCAAACCCGAGGATGTATGTTTGCTAGAAGCGACGCAGGTTGGGCAGCAATACCTCCATGACGCAGGCTATGGAGACGACGATGAAGATGAGGACGACGATAAGGAGGGTGAAAGTCAGACACTCGAACAGGAGCTGGCGCCTTGGAAACAATCTAAGAACTTTTTGCAGGCGACACAAGGGAAAGCAATGCTTAAGTTGCACGGAGAAGGTGATCCTTCTGGTCGTGGCGAGGCTTTCTCTTTTATCAAGACAAGCATGAAAGGCGGGTTCAGAGCCATTGGTGAGAGCGTTATGGACAAGTTGACGGAAAAGAAAGAGCTTGGCGGCCACAGCTACAATGTCGCTCGCCAACAACGCGCCTATGAGGACTCAATCCGTCGTATATGGGACGCACAAAAGGCCGCTCTATCCTCGACTATTGAACATTCGGATGCCGAGATGGATGATGGTGTCGATGGTATGGAAGAGAATGTCGGAATTTACAACAGACCTACTCCGCGATCGCAAACAGCAACACCAGCACCGTTCTCGCGCCGTGATGATGCGTCTGCCACCTCGTTTAGCAGGCGGAGCGTTAACAGTCAAAGCCACAAGTTTTTGAGGATTACGAGAACAGTACAGAAAGGCGACCAAACCATCACCGAAGATTACATCGAGGAGGATCCTGCTGTTATCAAGCAATATCGGAAGAGAAGAAAGGATCTGGATATGGCTACCTCTGCGTATGTTGAAAAGTTTGCCATTCGAGACAGCCGGCTGACAGAGGATGTAGACTCGCCGACGCCATGCCTACGGGTGATGCTGATGTTGACGCACGCAACCGCAAACGGCATGACCACTCCCGTCCCCTTTCCCCTGTTGGCGAAGATACTGACAATTAGTCCCCTAGTCTCGAAGATGAGCTTGCACGCTTGGAGAAGAATAAAGACCGTAGGCTCGCTCGTGAAAAAGCCAAGGGCATCACCGCGCCATCGCCGGCTGATTCTGCTATGCTCCCAGATGACGCTGTCGGAGGCAAACCACAACCACAAGGAACTCAACGCAAATGTGCAAACTGTGGACAAGTCGGACATATCAAAACGAACAAAAAGTACGGTCTCGCCTGCCCCGTGTGCAAAATCCCCTATGGCTCGAAGCCCTCCCCTTTGGCACAGACCATGACTTTCTCCCACTCCTGGTGAGATGTTCAACTTCTGTCAATGGAGATTGGATGTTACTCGCCCGAGAGCTGCTCTCTTTACTTCCTTTTTGGCTTATTATCCCATTCATGTCGCACTGTCGCCAATCGAACCTTCAGTGTCCGCTTGAGGTGCTGAATGTGTGACACGACTTGCTTCATCTGTCTTCCTCCACTTAAGACGCTTTTCCTATCGCATGGCTCGTCAACGTTATGTTCCATATCCCAAACCCGAAGGAAAGAACCCGCTTGCTAATTAGTATTTGTCATCCACACAGACTTTGCCCCTTACTCAACGGTACTATCAAGCAAGAAGATGGATTCAACAATGCGGCGTTCATGGGCGCACCACCCACCATGTCTTGAGAGGACATTTCGTTGCAAGCATTTTAGCGAGGATATTTCATTGCATAGCGGGGGAAAGGATGGTGTTGCATTGGGCGGATATGGGCGGTACCAGCACTTGAAGGAACAGACCTGGAGCATAGTTCAGCATCGGCCACCGAAAATTTATCAAGTAATGCATTTTTCCGATACCAACTGTCTAAATTGCCAAGTGGACAATAGTCTCAGCATGTTTTCCGTACCCTCACACGTCCCGGTCCTCCTGACGGCCCAGTCTAGGTTAACGCTTATACGGGTTTCTAGGGGAGCCGAACTTGGGAAGAGATCAATCCCAGAGCTTCGAATCGGACCATTATTATTCCTTTATGACCTGCTGTCAGCTTTCAGCTGAGCCAGACGCCAAGAGCAGGGCCGCCCAGGGGTTTTGACCATTTCTCGCTCGCCACCGCAGGCCTCTTTGGTTCTTCGTCTTTGGTATCCTCGTTAGAATAGCTGAATTGAATCCATTCTTCACGCTGCCGTAACACTATACCAAAGACCCTCTTTCTTCGGACCTAGTCGAGTTAGAGTGAAAACGAAGCCAGGAACCCTGCAGAACGAGCTGCGAGCAGTCCTAAATGTGGCACGACTGGATTGCTTGCCGGTCAAAATAGGTCAGTGCTGTTCTAAAGAGCCAACGCCAGCTTGGTCCACATGTAGGTGAGCTTGGTGACGTGGGAAAGACACGACGCTCTTGTGCTCCATACGTTGCACCGTCACAACCTATGAAATGAATTGCCTCTTTGGAAGGATTCCGATCCACCAGTGAGGCCAACCGAGCTTGAACGCCGTCCGCTTACCATAAAGCTTTTAGCTTTTGGGGGGGGGGGGGGAAGGCGAGAGCTTGTACAGAATTTTTGCAGGGTAATCTGCCAATGATTTCACTGAAGTGGAATTGTTTGACCTTTTTGTCGCCCACATGAGCGAGGGGCAAGGGCAGATCCTCACAAAGACGTTGGGCCCTTGAATGGCTGCAAACATTGGAGCAGGGGCGGCTGGACTTGCTGCGGATAAGGCTGAACAGAGGAGGATAATAGCAGTGGCCAGAGGTTACATATGAGTGAGTCTCCCCGGGGAAAAAAGAGGGGAAGGGGGACACGACTACAATATAATCATGGCTATGGGGGACCTAAGCCCCTGTACCCTAGGCCCGCGCTTACCTCTAAGGCAGTGCCTAATTAAAGGTCCTTATGTAGACCCCAGATAGGTCAGAAGTTGCGCTAGCCTCAGTTCTATAGGTACCTTCTCTCAACGCATCTCACATATCCTTTTTGCCCTTTTTACAGTGATGCTAGTGTTGGCGACGTGTCCGCCGCTGTTCGGTTGTAATCCTCCGCGGTGCGTCTTCGGCTCATAACGCTCGAGAGGAGAGTAATGGAAAGGTGAGGGCAGGGGGCGGGAGTAGAGTGGATTAGAGCACGAGGGCAAGTGGAGAGTAGAGTAAGGTTAGAAGAGATCTTCAAAGGAGAAGACGGAGGGAGGACAGGCGAGGGAGGGTGCTCTTGGAAGGGTTATATGGAGCAGATCCATCTTCCCCTCCAACGCTGCGATGCCAGAGTTGTCCCCTTGGCTGGGCTGTGGTGCGACCCAAAAAAGGACATCGTCGCGGCGGCCGCGCTGGCTGCGAATCAAGAAAAGTTCGACATCGGTGGAGAATGAGGAGATGGAGAGAGTCGATTTGAGTGGAGTGGGTGAGGTTGGGTGAGGAAGGGTGTGACGGCGGGTGCTTGAGAGTGAGGCAGCTAACCAAGGGTGGGCGTTGGATCACCCAGCTCGCGCGACTTGGGTGAGCGTTAGTACTGCGCCTGAGCGTCGTGAGCGCCTTTCGTGAAACCTGCCGAAGTAGTAATTTCCCTTTTTGGACAAGGAGGCGGGGGTGGCAAATGGTTGTCCATGTTAGCTGCCCCTTTAGCCTATGAGAGAAAGGCCAACATGCCGTCCCGCGGCAAAAAGAGCCACAAGGTACTATTTCAGCCGCAGGGAATCAATCGAATTTGTGTGAAGCCTTGTCGCTCCCACTTCTCAAAAACAGCACATCTTACTGTGCACAATGACGCCTTGTTGGCGGGTCCAGCTTGCGCTGTCAAAATCGAGTATCTAGCTGCAGCCCTCCCTCACATCAACAAGTATCCGACCAGGTGCCCCCGCCATCAGCCAAACAAATTGGGCGGAGACTCCTTCGCAACCAGCCGAGCAAGGTTTTGCACTTTCAGATCGTAATGTAACAGCGGCCTTGATTGACATGGCCGGCTGGGGGACAGGTGAGCGGAAGCTAACTGCGCCTACAAATGCTTTGTGTGTCTACAGAAGTGTCCTCGTACAATCCCCTGCCTGACAGAAAGCAGTTTTCAGATCAAACGGAAATCAGTGGGAGCAACTCGCTCGAGTGCGATAGATCCACCCGAAGACAATGCTTCATATTTTCACCACCGTGGCCAAGCTAGCCAGTCCTTCTCGCCCGGGCTGTCTCTTCCAGATCTCAGAGGCCTGGAAGATGAACAGACTGAACGCACGGCTGCCTATGATCCAGGCTTAAGTCCGTACCCAAGTTATGAGTTGCATTCGGTCAGCAGTAAGCAGACCATGCACGTCAATGACTACGGGTTCGAAGCAGCTTTGCTACTTGACCAAAACACTTCGTACGGCGATCCGCCTCTGTTACCAGAATATGTCAGAGATCCAGGTCACTGGTATATGCCACGAATGCTCGTCAACAGGACCCTGAGAGGCATGACCGGATGCATGGTCTTCTTCGCTTCACTGATGCTGTTCACATGCATCAGTCATATCGGAGCCCTGCGATCTATCGCGATTATGGGGTCGACTTCGGTGCCCTTTCACAATAATGGCGACACAGGGTCATGCAAGTCGCTCGAAGGACAGAGCTTGGTATTGCACTTGGTAATCAACATTGCAGCGACTATGATTCTCGGGATCTCAAACACTTATCAACAGTTGGTGACATCGTTGAAAACGAGTGAGATACGTTGGGCACTTTCTAAGTTTCGAGACGTCCGAGTGGGCACCAATGCGCCCTCGAACATCAATCGCAAAAAGACCGGGAAAGGCAAGGCATGGTGTTTCTGGACGTTACTGATCTCGACGTCTTTGCCTGTCCATCTGCTCGCCAACTCCATCATTGGACCCGCCCTTGTCTACAAAGGTCCTGAACTTACCGGTGTCTTCGCATCGAAGGAGGCCGCCAGAGCATCTCTGCCCGCCACGGATGCCGCCGGTTCACTAATTGAGTCCTTCGGCACGGGCAACAATAGCGCAGCCTGTTACGAATCATTTCGCACGGGCAGTCTCAGCTGGGGTTTCGATGATGCGCGCTCTGCATATGCCTTTGACGGTAGCAGTTCCACAGCGAATATGTCCCAGCTTGCAAACTCAAAATTCAGCGCCGTATTTGACTCGCCATGCGCATCCTTCAGCGGCAAAGCATCATACACACAGGCAAGAACAGAATACGTGACACTGTTCGAGAGTAATGATTACTACCCTCAGGACATGTCGATCGGAGGGTCTTGCTATCCAGGCGACCACGTTTCGTGCATGATCTGGCTTAGCCAGGATGATTCAAGTCCCGCCTGCCGCCTACAGATCCGCATGCAGGCAGCTTTTATCCTCATGGGCTGTCTGATATTCAAAGCGATATACATGGTCCTTGTCAACTTCAGAGCATCAAAAGTGCACAATAAGATCTGCATTACGTGGGGCGATGTTGTAGCAGCTTCAACTGTCGAACCAGGGCTCAAGATCAAGAACGAATGCCTGGTCAATGCCGGTGATTCATTTCGACAGCGCGTGGCGCATGTTTGCCACAAGCATTGCCGGACAGGCGCGCAAGAGGACAATACGGGCGACTCGCTAGGTCATTGCCAGAAGGAGAAATGCAAGAAGTTCAACATCATCGACAAGGCTGCTGACCTCCCACAGCCCAGCCTTGCAACCAAATTCAAGCGTCCGTTGCTTGCGGGATTGGGTCTCGCTTCAATCGGCCAGATGCTGATCTTGACTACATGTTCAATGGGTATGGTCGGTCTCTCAATCTACTTGGCTCTGGTGATGGAAGCCTACAGCTTGAGTTGGCATGATTGTAGAAGTGGGCTGATCATAGATTCAACGGAGTGCGAAAAAGGTCTCGCCGCCTATCTATGGCAGACTTCTGGTGAATTTGGCGGGTTCCAATCCTCCATGACTGTCGCCTCGCTCAAGCAGGACAGTTTGACCTCGGAAATCCTCACCTTCTTTATTTCCAACGGTCTGCAGCTGCTGTACTCGGCCATCTACCTGCTCCTCATCTACAACATCTCGCTCATAGTTATGGAGCACGACTGGGGCAAATTCGACCATGCGCGCCAACGCCTCCGCTGCACCATCTTCAAGGGTGACGGCTTCGACCAGTCCTACTTCCTGCAGCTGCCGCACAATGTCCTAGTACCTGTTATGATCTTCAGCTCCACGATGCACTGGCTGCTAGGCCAGGCGCTCAACGCGCGCGAGAATATCTATGTAGGTCACACCAACAATCGTCCCCATTCACAGTATGATGTTACTTTCGGGACGACGCCGTTTTGGATGGCGACATGCTTTATGATGACCATGACTGCCGTGTGTTGGTGGGCATTTACGTACAAGCGGGAGGGATTTATTCCGCAGATGTACGGATCGATGAGAGTGTTGTGTGCTTCGACGACGGAGCTGTTTGAGTTCGGACACGACGGTGTTATGTGGGGTGAAATGGTTGGGAATAGAGAGACCAGGTTGGCAGGGTTCTCATCAGGTCCTGTGAATCCAGTACAGCCCAATAAGTTTTATCCTGGTGTCAATCATGAAGACTGAGATATCACCGTATCATTGGATAAGGAAAAAGCCAAATAAACTTTGATTTTCATGAAAGTGAGCCTTTTGTTTGGTCGTCTTCGAGGTCAGATATTGTCAGCCATCCAAAATGAGCTCTTGATATCTTCTGAAACAAACAAGTACTGTAATACAATAGTTTTTGATGGGTCCCCCTAAAGTGTCTAACAACACCTAGGAAATTAGGCAAGTGCCCCTATAAGCACCCATAAGTTAGGTAAAGGGTCCCTTTTGCTGCCCATATAGGAAGCCTAGCTCTACCATGTCTCAAGCCTCGCGTGCCGCCTAAGGATCTTACCGTATATCCCTAGCTGTACCTAAAATTTCATATTATGCTTCCCGTTATCTCAAGTGCTGTCTCTCTTTCGGTGCGCCCCTCTCTTATAGCTGTTGGATGTGGCTCGAGCTCCTAGCTCCTCAGCTGTGGCTTTTCGTCTCGCCAAGACAGCGTTACCTTGGAGTCATGAGTGCTCAGTTTCACAAAGTAACACTCCTGCCTCTTTCTTTCTCATCATCGAGTTGAGACTCGGTGAGTGTGGGATAATTTTCTAAGTAGCCGGTGTAGTGCACGTCACTCTAGGTAACATCTGATGCGTGAGTCATGAGTCATCGCTCTGTTCAATTGGAGTTTGCTTTATGGACGCCAGCGTTTTTGTCGACAATAAATTGAGCTTTTTGCGTATGGCACCCAGGCGGGAGAAGTGCCTTTCTTGCCACTCTCTCTCAATCCTTGAAGAACTGAGAAGGATTCGTCCATCTCCTTTCAATGGCACTTCTTGTTCCATTCGACCACGTTTCGGCGCTGCCCTTTTCAGAGGAAGAGTCGGTGGATGGGGACGTGCCAGATTACGATGACGGTGATGACGCAGAAGACGACTCCTACATCCCCTCCTGGATGGGAAGGTCGTACGGCTTCAGAGATTTGGGCCGCCTCCAAGAAGAGAAAGTGGTTGCGCTGATTGAGACACATCTGCCCTCGGACGTGGTCGAGTGGGACTATCTAGAGAACCAGTCTTGGCTGTTCAGGTATCCTGAGGTCGATGTTCGCCTTATTACATCTTCGGATTCGCCTTCGTTCATCCTGCCCGTGGAAGTCATCAATCGCAACTACACTCTCGAAAGGACGGTGATCGATCCGCTGCGGCATGGGCTGAGGAATATCATATCTCAAGAAGGACCCAGGTTGACGTGCTTTTACGAGTTCGCGCTGCTGGTGTTACGGGTATTGGAGGAGACGAGTGCGTGTTTGCGGATCTGGAGAGGTGAAGAGATCGTGAATTCCTCTGGAAAAGGCTGGCGAGCATGGCAGCCAGATCAGGTCAGGAGCTGGGAAGAGGTGCTCGATAACCCCGTTGGTGTCGATTTGGCAAGTATCAAGGATACGGCGCATCATATCCTGGGTAAGACGCCGGAGCAGATTTGTGCTAAGCTTCCCGAGAAGATTAGGGTCTTGCATGTCGAGTCTGTGCTGCGGAGCGATCTTGTGGACAGGTTCTTCGAATGCCGTGCACGCATGCGCCAAAGGCTGCGCACAAGGCCTAAAGCTGAGCTCTTGAGATGCATTGCGCACAATTCCCTAGCAGATAAGGAGAAGGAAGATAAAGAGGAGATGGTCGAGTGGCTGACGACGCCGCGGCTCACGTTTCACGGTACGAGGCGGAATTTCATACATTCGATTGTGCGGTATGGCTTTGCGAAGCCGGGTGGCAAGATTGGGGATACAGGAGCAGAGCTGAATGTAAGGTGTGGAAGTACGTATGGGCGTGGAATTTACTCGTCACCGGATCCGGGCTTTTCGCTCAGCTACTCGGGCTATGGAGGCACGCCCACGAAGAGGAGTGAGATCGCGAGCATGAAGCTCATCGTGTGCGCTACGTTGATGGGCCGCACGGCGAGTGTCACGAGAGAGGACAACTGGAGGAGCTACGATGAGGCGATGCCGAATGCGGACTCGCATGTTGCGAATAGAGAATATGAGTATATCGTCTTCGATGAAGCGCAGATTGTTCCTTGCTACGTTATCCACCTGGACTGGGGAGCAGAGCAGGCGCGAAGGTTTCTGGAGGATGTTCCGGACGACCCTGAAACGTGGATTGAGCGGCACAGGAACAAGACACACCCGAAGCTGGTGCAAAAGGTCATGTACGCCGGAGATATCGAGCGAGAAAAGGCCGCCAAGCAAGCGGCTGCGGCCAAGTGGTTTCCGTATGGCTATGGGCCAGCGAAAGGGACGAAGTTTGTGATTGAGGAGATTGGGGAGACGAGTGATGATGAGGAGAATTATGGAGAGTATCAGGATGCAAAGGTGGAAGGAGATATGAAGAGGAGGGAGAGAGCGCAGGAGCATAAGAAGTTGAATGACGAGGTTAAGATCGGCAAATTGAGTATTTTTGATGAATTTTTTGAAGCGGCGAGGACGAATCGGCAGCAGAAGGTTAGGTTGGAGGAGGGGTAGGAGAAGGGCGTTCGAGAGTGTATGCTGCGTAACATGTGTCTTACTGCATGGATGCTCGCGGACCTATCTATGTTCATTCCTGAGACGGCGGCCTTATCTCGGTGGGTTCGTGGCTTATGAATTCCAAAGATTCCTATTCAACGACAACCTCCTGCCTGTGCGGCTTGATGTATCGCCCACTCATGTTCTGCGCCACTGGAACCCCGTCCCGCTCAGTGAGCACAGGTATATAGCCTCAGCAATATTCTTGCCGCTATGTGAGCCTTTGATTCTTCCCAGTCCTACAAGTAAGTCCCGCTTCTTTAGATCCTCATCTAACCAGTGTGCAACAATTCCGATAAATGCGCACCGATTTGGTGCAGTCAACCATCAAAGCTGATATGAATCTTTGTGTTGCGAATGGACCGCGTTTCGGTGGCAAAGTACTTCAGCTGGGCAGGTACCAGCTGAATGACACGACACGAGCAGGGTACTCGGCCGACAAGTATCTCTCTGTAGAATAACAATAAGCAGTGCTTCCACAATCACTCCCATACTTGCTGCGCGCAACACCTTGAGCGCGCTTTGGCTAATTTTGCTTTGATTACTAGGTTCTGACCCTCAAAGAGCTTCAATATCCAGTTCCGAATAGTCGTTGCCGAAGATATCATGAAATCATCAAGAGCTGGAGCAATCACAATGAATGAGCTCGCGGAAGGACTCGCTCTCAATCATAACTAATACAACGTGCACTTGGATAATCCATTTAAGCGGAAACCACCTAAAATCGTCTATCCGGATCTTTGTTACCAGGCCCTGAGCTATTTATGTAGCTCTTGCGCCTGCAGTTCTGAATAGAGATGGGATGGTTGCGGAGAGTGTAGGTGAGGCCGGTGTACTGTTTTCCTCCTCTTTTTCCTTATATTCGATATTATGGTCCTTCCTCAGATGTCAAATTACTGCAGCAGTGTTGCTATTACCACCTGGGCTGGTAATCTCATATATTTGTGTGGCAGGTAAGCAGTGATGGCAGAGCCAGTGCTTATCGAGGTTGGGGCTATCCAGAGCGCGCAGTTCGGCCCCATACAGCCAGGTCTTTGATACCTTCGAACCCTGACGCCGATTCGCGGTTTGGTCGACTACCAGGTGCATTAACCCTCCAATATAGTGTATCTGCTGCTCCGCAGGCCCCTGACTAGAGGCTGGAAGGTCCTCTGGCACTAAATCATGGGCGAGAAGGGTCTCGGTGCCCATCTCATTGTTGAGGTCATCACTAAGGAGGTCCGGATCGATATTCATCGTGTTTGAAGTCACAAGTTTTGGCTATAAGAGAAAAATCTGTCATGCGCGCGCCTGCGCGCGCAGTTTCATCAATGAGCCGCATGACCCCGATCTATACCATCTACGACCTACTCTACACTACATTTAGCTTAGATGTGCGCCACCACCCGGCTGTTTGGCCGTCCTGTTGGGAGCACTGCTGGGATCTGTGGATTTGGGTTCTGGATCTCTGGATCTCTGGATCTCTGGATCTCTGGATCTCTGGATCTGTGGATCTATGGATCTCTAGATCTGGATCTGGTTCTCTGCGTCTGGGATCTCTGAATCTGGGATATCTGGCGACGGTCACCCTACGCTATGGCGACGGTTTACGGGCATAGAATATTCATTATGCTTGGTCAGGCTACTCCGATGAGAAAAAGCATATCTTGTAGCTATCGTGTTTGGCCTCTCGACTCTCATTATCTCTAGTCGGCAGTAACTCGTTGTAAAACGCCTGATAACCCTTGGTTAAGCGTATCGGGTTTCCCTCCGAGGGACCCTCTTGAAGCCTTGCTTGCTTCTTATGCTAGTTATTCTCATCTTCCATACTCTCATCTTGCTTGCTCTCATCTTGCTCCATGGACGAACGAGACGTCAAGGCCTTAACTAGATGATGGATCGCCTGCTGACGGTCGGCTTTTTCATGGTTGGCTTCGGCGATGTTATTCTCACCCGATTCTAACGGGACGGTTAGTGACGCCAGGGAAAGGAAGGTCTTGAAACTGTAGTTGCTGAACTTACCGGGCTTGCTCGTTTAGACTGCTTGCTCTTCATCTGCACCACCCAAATTGATATCAGGCTGAAGAGGAGAGTCGATATCCATCTCGTCCTCCTCGCCTTCTTTGCCTTCCTCGCCTTCCTTGCCTTCCTCGCCTTCCTTGCCTTCCTCGCCTTCCTCGCCTTCCTCACTCTCCTCACTCTCCTTACTCTCCTCACTCTTCACAAATCCTTCAGTCGAATCGGCAATCTGACTTGGACCAGGCGCAGAAAACAGTTGACGTTGGCTTAAAGGTCTTATACGACGACGCTTAGTAGGACTTGCTTCGGGTTCCGGAGGTGGCTCAATTGCTGTGCGCACGGTTAGCAATCTTACAAGGTCAAGGAGGGGCGCTACAGAAGCCATAGTTTCTAAACCTACAAAGGAATTGACGCTTCGCGCGAGGACTCAAAGTGGATGGATCGTTAGAAGTTGGCGCCACTCGGATTCGGTGTGGGGTGCGTTGCGTATCCTCGCCGTCTTTGTCGTACAAGTTCTTGGAACCCCATGTGAGTCGTGAGCAGCGCATGCCTAAGAGACGGGTTAATCGTGCATCCACCTGCATAAGTAAGTGGGAGTCTCCCAGTTCAGCCAAGAGCTGATCCACATCCTCGTCGTCCTCGAGGCCATGGAGCTTGCGCAGGTTATCCTTGTACTGGGACACGTCACCGACATGAAATTGTTCGAGATCTGCCTCACCGAGCATCTGGACGACCATCTTTTTGACCGCCTTAGCTTGCAACATCTGGTCATACGTGTGATCCGTTCCGAGGACCCATATCTCCTGAACCTTATGCTGTCCCAGGCGATGGATGCGACCAATGGTTTGGAGGAGTGTGTTGATGTTTTCGGGGAACCCCATCATCAGGAGCTTGCTGCAACCACGTTGTAAGTTGATCCCAAACGCTGTACCGCGGAAGGTGCAGACCAGCACAGGGCAAGGATCGGACACATCGTCGAAGCGGTCTGTGACGCGTGCTTTCTCCGCTGCACTCATGCCGGAATTAACCGACATACAATCGATGCCGAGATTCTGGAGGAGACAACACACAAGCCATTGTTCAATCGGCCATGTCACAAAGACGAGGAGTTTCCCGCGGGAGTTAGCTGCCCCATAAAGCGCCTCTCCGAGGATCTTGCAGAGGTAGCGAAGTTTGGGCGACATGGAACAGATGTACTCACACAACGACCACCGATCGGCAAAGTTGGGGAGTCCCGGGTCGGGTCTGGTGAAGCGAAAATACAAGGACGCGCCATGGTCGAGGTTCTTGCCGTACCACACTTGAACCGAGGCGGCCAAATTTTTCTTGGATCTTGTCAACATTGTATGCAAACGTAAGTCAAAGGTGCAGAGACTGATGTGTCGGTGGACGCGGATATTACGCAGCCCTTTCGTGTCGGCCTGAGGCTTGGGCCTGGAGTCAGTTAGACAATGGGATCTGGAAATTATGGCTTGTAGACTCACTGGAATTGGCCGCCGGAGCTATTGAGCTGGCGCGATAGAAGCAGGCTCCAACTCTCCCACATAGTCCTGTATTGTTTCTCTTCGAACGCTCCCATTTTCAGCTCTACGGTCGTGATTCGGTACATGGGGATTTTATCCCCCACGCGAATGTTGCGCCCGTTGACGTTCATCTGATGAGCCATGCCCAGGCGCATTTGCAGTAGTGCGAGAATGGGGCGTAAGACATTGTAGGCGACCGTTCCTTGCAGATGGCCTCGATTGTAGAGCGTGGCAAAGTACTTAGGATGGAGGATAAAGAGGTCCAAGTTGCAGTAGCCCTGAGGAAAGCGGGAGCTATATTGGGGAACTTGCTGACGGTGGCCTCGGCGAAATGTGTCGGAGTAGAGATCGACTAGCGAGCCAGGCATATCCTCTTCATTTAGCTCCCAATCGGCCTGCCAAAAAAGATTCAAGTAACCCAGCATATCAACAACGCTGTTCAACATCGGGGTTGCCGAAAGAATCCACACACATGGTGCGAAAGTGTTGAAAACTGCTCGGTGATTGCGAGTGCGGCTGTTCTTCAATTTGTGCCCTTCATCGCAAACGACACGCCTGAAACAATGCTTGAAAACGTTCGTCCAGACCTTAGATTCGTCTAGGCTGGTATCGGTGTCCTCGTTGACGTTGCTGTGGAATACTTAAGTTCCTTCATGTCGCGTATCTATCCCGGGACCGAGGTCTAGATCCATTTCGCGGGACTCGTCTTTGGGCAGGTCATTCGGACCCGGTGCGGAGGGAGCAGAATCGAGTACTACTATCACACCGTCAGCATGGAAAGTGGAGACGTCCCAGGGTCATGCAGAAACTGTGGAGCGTTGTTGGTGAATAGATCACTCACCTGCAGTTCGTGTTGTGCGCTCCCGTAACCCACGTCGTTCTTCCCCTACTGTGCTGGTGAGCAGTGTTCTCTTGCCCCACGTCTCGTACGAGCAAATCACGATGAGCCGGGCAGTCTTCGGGCTGGTCGGAGGAAAGGCCTTGAGAATCTCCTTTCTCGCTGTTTTCGCATTGCTGGGCAGCGTGATTTCTTTGCGTGCAATGTCCAAATCGTCGGTGGTGTTGCCGTAGAACTGCCGGAAGTAGAGCACATTCTGAAAGAACGTCCGCCATTCTTTGTACCACACGTCGACGATGCTGTTGGGACACAGGACCAAGGTGGCCCGGCAGTCCACCGCTTTGCCCGCCTGAACCTGCGCCTCTACCTGCTCGGCCTGCTTGGTAATGTGCATTAAGGTGGAGATCGTCTTTCCCATGCCACAGTCCAAGGCCAGGAGCCCTCCTTTGATGGGTCCGGCATCCTGTTCCTTCATCCAAGCGGCGGCCACGACCTGCCACGAATTTGGCACGACCGAGCTCGCTCCCCGCCCGTCCATATGTCGGATCGGATGGTCTTCCGCAGCGGCCTCATCTGGAGAATATCCCAGGCTTGCACACGCGTTGGTGTAGGACGGCATCGCGCCCGTGACCACAGACAACTTCGCGCGCAAGTCCCAAAATTCCGTAGATGCCTCGCCCCGCAGCTCTCCTTCTTCCAGACTGGTAATCATATTTTCAGCCCCGCTAATCGCAACATTATCAAGAGGGATGGCGTCAGCGAACTCGTCATGCAGGACCTTGACCTTTTGCGCCTGAGATGCAAGAAAGCGGGCGATCTGCGCCGGTGAAAGCGTTTCACGGGCGGTGCTGACCCCAGGCTCTAGTGGCTTGTCCTTTCCTTCCAAGAAGCGCGTGAACTCCTCCTCAGGGCTGTAATCATCATCCCAAGTCTTCGTGACTTCGACGACCTCGTCCTTTTTGTTGGGTTGAATGGCGGTGTCGTTATCGAAATCGTCCGAGTCGTCCCAATCGACCTGCATCTCTTCCGCGACCAGGCGTCGCTCAGGGCTTTCGGAAATTGTAGCTTCCGGACCCTCTGCGGTCTCACTGGAGAGGTAGCTTGGCACAAGTGCATTCTGTAAGGCAACTTTCTTATCTTTCTTGAGCCACAGCAGACCGTACCGGAACAGAGCATACGCCCGGTACCAGTCTTCCGCGGTGTGCCCATAGTAGACGCGAGCTGGCACGGGAAGCTCCTCGGTCTCCTGGAACAGGTCGGGGTGTGCCTGCAGGATGGCAAACAACATGGCTGTGTACACGGCTAGGGCAAACGTCCGCTTCAGGGGATCCCAATGTTTGAAGCATCGATCCTTCAAGTCCAGCGGAATGGCGGCCGTGCACAGCATTCCAACCTTTGTGCTGGCATCTTCTTGGATGGTTTTGAAAATGACCTTGACCTGTACCTGTGATGTTGCTGACCAGTCTGGGATCCCAAATCCTTGTTTGCGCAGATTTTCAAAGGACAACAGCAGCGCTTTGATTGAATCGAGCACTTTCTTGAGGTCTGCTGTTCCAGGCAGGCCTAGATATCCCGCTAGCACCTGAGCACTGCCAAAGATGTTCCGGTCGATTACTCTAACCCCTTCAGGATTAATGCAGCGTGCCTCAGTAGCGAGCTCCTCAGCACTCTTCTTCTTTTTGTGGGGCGCAGGTGGCACTCCAGTGCTTTTTTGCTTGCCTTTGGCTTTTTGTTTGCCTTTGCTTTGACTTGCGGAGGCTTTCTCAGGACTTGACTCCGTATCAGTGCTTAATTCGACAGTGTTCTTTTTGTCTAACGTAGGTGGTACTTTTGTGACGTTTTGTTTGCCTTTGCTTTGACTTGCGGGGGGTTTCTCGGGGCGTGACTCCGTATTGGTGCTCAAATTGACAGCGCTTTTCTTCTTTTTGCCTGGCACTGCTGTTGCTTTGGCACTCTTTTTCTTACTTTTGAGTTGACGTGGAGGGGCTTCATCAGATTCCAACTCTTCATCAGATTCTAACTCTTCATCCGAGCCTGACTCTTCATCGGAGTTCGACTCCACGGTATCCTTGTTCTCCTTTTGACGCGGTATATGTGCTGCTTTGGTGTTCTTAGCATGAGTCTTATGTTGAGGTTCTTGTATTTTGTTAGAGCTCGAGTGCTCCGTGCCGAAGCATGTGCTTGACGCCATCTCAGCTTAGGGACAGGCCTAGAAAATATGGTTTCTGTCAGTAAGCATTGCCCAACGTGGAAATCACTCCGCCTTACCTGTTTGACGCCGAAAGCCGTCGGAACAGCCAAGAAGACCCAGAAGAGGCTTGGAAACTACCCTTCCAGTCTGTCAGTCTCACCTCACATGGAAAATGTCCCTGCTTCAGCTCTCGCAGCTTCGAAAATGTCCTCAGCCTCAGCTCTCGAAGCTATGAAAATGTCCCTACCTGAGCTCTCGCAGCTTCGAAAAGGGCTACGATAGGCCAAAAGGCTCTGAAAAGGGCCGTAAAGGGCCTGGATCCAGCCAAAAGAAGCCCTACAGGGCCACAACAAGTGAGTAAGGGAGTCAGAAAAGGTAGAATAAAGTGAGTGTAAAGTCAGGGAGTGATGGGGTTGAAAAAAGGAAGATTTTGAAAAATAAACAAAAGAGTGAATGGGTTGCCGGTGTTTGACGGTAGGTAATCTGGAATCAAATTACAGTTTTGGAGCCCCCTCTTTAGCCCTTGATGTGACTATCGTCGTACCCACGAGGTATGCACGAGGGAATGTATACCTGCTCGGATATATGGGTCATGATTGGAGCCAACAATATGGGGATGCCTCTTGATACGACCACACTCTACTGTGGATACGCGCGCCTATGGTCGACTCTGCACTGTAGAGATATCTAGTAGAGAGACTAAGAGTAGTAGGCTAGTAGCCGTGAGAGTAAACAGTATAAAGAAGAACATAGCTTCAGCGAGATAGAATGCTTGAAAACAAGGCCGGCTCTAGAAATACAGTTTCTAGGCGTTACTGTAGTCCATTTTTCATCAGTAGCCACACAATCCCCTCGTACCGAAGCTCAGTTACCTAGTACAACACCTCTCCCCTGCCAGCCTTGCGGCACACATCGTCTATCGCTTCACACTATCATCTGGCTTTCATTTGCATCCTGGCCACTCTTGGACCGCGGCCCCTCAACTGCTCTCCCGAAACAAAGGTTATCAAACCTCTGCCATCATCTTTGTGACTAAGTTGATGTCTGCATCCGCATCCGGAGACAGGTCGGGAATATAGCTGCCAGAGGTGCTAGTTTGCGCATCCGAATCCGGAGCCAGAGGAACCCGATGCACCATGTACCCATCATAGGAACCTACCCAGCGCTGTGCGATGAATTGATAGGTGCGAAAACAAACTTTATCACTCTCGGGAAACGATGGTGGGAACTGCCATGGCCAGTACGACTTGCTATGTGACCCCTTGGTCACAAAGCGGGTTTCGTGCTCGCGATTGAAGGCTTCGAAAAAGGCGCTACAACCTCTGCAGGAGAGCTTCGAAACACCAATATAGGTGTACGCTTTGGGGATGTCGGGGTTTTCGTTTTCGGTTTTGAAGATGTGAAGTAGAATTCTGACCTCACAGTGGATGACGAGATCTCGCTTGATCGCATTTCTCGCCATGTACGCTGTATCTTCCTCGATTTTCTCTGCGTTGATGACATAGTCTTCCCCTTCCTCCAGCTTATATTTATTTCTGAAGAGCAACGCTTTCTCAAAGACGGTTTCCCAGTCCTTTGGAGTTTGTGGAACACTGATGGCTTTTGAAACCTGGCCGCGTAGAGGTATGACCTTGAACTTGAATTTAAAGAGATGTTGGCACTGGGGAGAGTGTGCTAATTTCACGAGAACTTCGATATCATTTGTCAATGACTCGACCTTGCGTAGGTATGATTCGTAGCCTAAGAAGGTTTCAGCTACCGCAACATCTTCCGCACGAAATCCTCCATCGTCGAGGAATGTGTCGATAGCGCGTTTTGTCGACTTCAGACAATTCCATAGCCTCACCCATGCTTTGGTGTCATCATGGCGAGGCTTCCCGATCTTCGTGCCATTATCACGAGTGAAGGCTTCCTCAAGCACATTTACGTACTTTCGGACAATTTGAAAAGGGTGCTCTGGGTCCAAGTTGTTGACATCGATGGCGGAGAAACGGTCAAAGTTTTTGTTTATCCGCTTCTGTAGCCTGCTGAAGGAAAACTCGAGACAAAGCTGGATAAGTTTGGCAGACAGTTTCAAGACTTTGGGGTCTTCAACGGTCCGAGGTGGCGTGTCTTCTTGAGGACTAAGTGGGTGACGTTCGTGACATAAGGTAGATACCTGCTGCAAGGTTTTCCATATCTCTTGAAGGTGGGCCACGGTGGAATTTTGGACGTTATCGTTTGATGCTATGATCAATTCGATCGATTCGGCCTTGTAGTCCACCCGTAATGCGGTCGCAATAACCTCGTGGTTCGTTTCGGATACACAAAGATTGGCCAGGGAGTCGAGCACCTTCGACAAACGCCAGTGTTGCCGTGTCGGGGAGGAACGTGGTTCATGGGATTCATCTTTGGGAGTTAGGCGCTGTGATGCGACCTGCGTCTGCTCTTTCCTCTCAATTTTTGCAATGGCAGCTAGTAGGTCATGAATATCCGATTGTGAAGGTGTGAAAATCGGACCCTTCACCACCCTCGTGCGGCTCTTCATCGCTATTTCTCGCGCCGCTTTCTCTTGGAGCTCTTTTGGTGGAGGGAGGTCTTGCCAGGAAAAACTAGCCGTCACGTGACCACTGGCACCATGGCCACCACGTTCACCACCACGGTCAACCCCACGGCCACCACCATGGTCACCACCACGGCCACCACGGCCACCACCACGGCCACCACCACGGCCACCACCATGGCCACCACCACGGCCACCACCGCGGCCACCATGACCGCGGCCACCACCACGGCCACCACCACGGCCACCACCAAAGTTTTCAGACATTTCCCTGGAAGGAGATGAGGTGAAAAAGCTGACTGAGGAGTGGAAAAATTATCTGAGTGGAAGCAAATGAAGCGAAAGAAGTTGAGGCTTGAAAAACCCTAAGCTGAAGAGAATTTACGTTCACACGCGGTTGCCCTAAGCTGCCACTGCCGTCAAGCTGCCCTACAATCCGGCCCACAAAACCGTCCCCATTCAAAAACAGACCGCCTTGGGCACCAGGTGCAGTCACCGACGTCAACGCGCGCGGCGCGACGTGCTTTACGTCTATCGGGTCAGGGAAGTGCAAATACAGTGATCACGACGATTTCAGCGACGACGAGCACCCTCCGCCATCGAAGATCTTTGGCGCCCGCCAGTCAACGGTAATTGGCCTCACAGGCGACTCTTCCGACAAGGTAAGCAATCCCCTTGCCGGATCGGTACCATGGCTGATACTGACGCACTCGGGCTTGCAGGCGTCGTCTCTGTCAACCCCGCCTCCTCCCGTCTATCGAACACAGCCAACCTACGGCTCGTTGAGCACATTGAGGTCAAGCACCCAAGAAGAGTCAAAATGGACCAAACACACCGGCTTCCCCAACGCATCTGCGGATATCGCCTTTTGAGACGCGGAGGTATCCTTGGTCAATTTTCCCTCGTGACGACAGCCCTTCTGGCCAGGCGGCTGTCGACGGCTCAACAGAGCAGGCGGTCTTTGGTGCGGCCGGTCTTACAGCTGCCTAGAAGGCAGGCCAAGGCAATCATCAAGGTAGGCCACGTTGGACCTTCGATCATGCTGTTGGTCTTGTGTCTCTGATAGTCACTAGAAGACCCTATCGTCGCGAGAAAAAGCATCGCGATGAAGAGGACGAGCCCTGGCCGGTCGGCCGTCGCGATGCTCAACTCGAGCCCGATTGTGCAAGGACAGATCACGACGTCATCGACGCCGGTCCCAGAGGGACGCGGATATGGTCGTGACTGCGACCGCGACTGCCTCTAAAGTGGACGCAGTCGCGCAATCTCGTCGTTCAGATGCTGCCCTGACAACTGCGGCGGCGACATTCCTCGCTCTGAAGCTCGCAGAGTCCAATATTAAGGCTGTCATCGCCGACAAGACCAACAAAACGTCCTTTCGATAATTTCGTCTTCGACGTCTTCGCCGAGAGCGATTGTGAGGATGACAAGACTAACGAGGCTGCCGCCGCTGCAATTGGGTGCCGAAGCGCTCACGCTGCAGCGACGTCATCAACGACATTGTCAAACGGCGTGCTCGGCCTCCACGGTCCGCGAGACTTTTTACTCTGGAAGGACCGCAAGCGGAGTTGTACAATGACGGGGCTTGGATTCCGCAGGAAAAGTTATCGTTGGCTAAACGCGGCCGTGGGGACCAACCACAGATTAACATAACCTAGTAAGTTCATTTGGATCAGCACAATAAGCTGGGTCCATGATACAGGCCCTGCGAAGGTTGATAGAACTGTCATAGGAGAGCTGAGTGCTTCAATTATTCAATGTCGAACTATACAAGCAGGCACTGAGGTATTTCCTGAGTGCTGGGGAGCCGAGGGACAAGACTCTTATCAGGCGGCTGATACCTGCCAATGAGATGGCGCAGCTTGATAGGGAATGTCAGGAGCAGCTGTATGCAGTTATTTTGCGTCCTGAAATAGGTCGCCTTCCGTTGGATGCTCGCGGACCTATCTATGTTCGTTCCTGAGACGGCGGCCTTATCTCGGTGGGTTCGTGGCTTATGAATTCCAAAG
>Ga0335072_10002165_pt1 | contig 30941 bp, 32 predicted proteins | sample Lox_Sample_21_FD_206725 | JGI IMG/M metagenome (GOLD analysis project Ga0335072, IMG submission 206725) | Soil microbial communities from Loxahatchee National Wildlife Refuge, Florida, United States - Lox_Sample_2.1 | ecosystem: Environmental > Terrestrial > Soil > Wetlands | place: USA...
GGCTGAGAGAGGGCACGAGGCGGTGGTACGGCTGCTCCTCGAGAAGGGCGCCGACGTCGAGGCGAAGAGTGGAGGTGGGTGGACGGCGCTGCACTGGGCGGCTGAGAGAGGGCACGAGGCGGTGGTACGGCTGCTCCTCGAGAAGGGCGCCGACGTCGAGGCGAAGACTCCAGAGGGGTGGACGGCGCTGCACCGGGCGGCTGAGAGAGGGCACGAGGCGGTGGTGCAGCTGCTAGAATCTAAAATCAAGCAAGGTTGATCAGCCATCCACACCCTCCCCACCCACCACCTCCATACTCATCGCGTTTATGTATTTACTCATCTCTTCAATATCGCTTCCAGAATATTCCTGGAAGCTTACGTAGGCTTGGATTTATAAGCAACATCCAAAGAATGTAAGCGGGCTTCACGGCTATGTATCTGCTGTCGTATTTGCCTACCGGGGGTTAAAGCAAAGGCTGAGCTAAATTCTGCATATGACTGCACAGATATTCCGGAAGCTCCCTGGTCTTATCACAGGAGCACTGGGGGCCACACTAGACCTAAAAGTGTGGCCCGCTATGCTCCCAGTGATCCCAACAGGATCCTTAGGAGCCACAAGAGCCGGCCAAGAATTATAGATACAGGCGCGCCATGAAGACCGTCCTAGGGACTCCTCATGGTCAACTCAATAGATACACCTTGCTGCCCCAAGCCAAGCCTATGTCCCCTAAGAGCCCCCTGCCCTTCAACAGGACCTGCATGGAGTCCGTTTCCCTTAGCCAGCGACCTCTGGCTAAGCAAGCCTGAGCAAGACTTGTAACATAAAGGAGGCTAGAGGTACACGAGCCTAACGGTCATACGCCGCCTAGGTGGTCATGAGGCCCAGGCGTAGGAGGCAGAAAGAGAGGGAAGAGTAAAATGGAAACGAGAAAAAAGGACATTAGAGCGACGAGGGTATATGGAAAGAAAGCCTTGGCAGTTATGTAAGGCAACAAGCGCCGGCGGCAATACTAAGGTTGAGGGAAAAAGTACGGAGCGGAATATCTAGCATGTGAGTAGCAGCTTAATCGAGGTAAAATAAACAGCCAGGAGCGTTTACCTCAGCACTATTCACGCGAGCTTAAGGCAGCCATACTCACCCACCAGAACAGGAAAGGCAATGGCACTTTTGTCCTGCTCCGAGTTCTGCTCCCCCAAGAAGTTCCGCAGCAATTTCACTGTGAACGCTAGCGGCAGCTTTATCCATAAGCCCCAAATTCACAATTCCAACCCAATACCACCAGCGAGTGAGGAGGTGGTTGTCTTTATCTCGTTCTGGATCCAGTCCTGACATCTTGTCCCTTGGTCCGCTTCACGCTCACCATAACCAAGCCGAAAAGGCAAGGTGAAGATAAAGAGCACCACCACCAGAAGGATTTGTGGTTGTTGTTGAAGGCGTAGCTGTGGCTGCATCAAGAACTGCGCCCTCGGTACCAAAGAATGATTTGGCTTTCTCGGCTTAGTCCAGCCTTTGAATGCATTGGAAATTTGATCATGGGCCTTTGCAGCCACCAAATTGAACCAGAGGAGAGCTGAAAGAGGTTGTGGCCGGGAGCGAGCCGCCGAAGTGGAGGTTGTAGTGCTTGTACTCTGCACAAAGGTGCCGGAGGCTGTTGGGGTGCTTGTAACAAGTGACTCGACAACAACGGTTGTAGAGGTGCTCCCTACGGTGTCACTAGAAAGTGAAGCAGCCGGAAGATTTGTTGTTGGTATGATGGTTGAAGTTTTTGCCAGTGCTGACGTGTTCGAAGGGGTGATGGATGTTGGTCCAGAAAGTGTGCAACCATATGTCGAGTTGAAGCCCATGTTTCCAATGGCGAAGCTGCAGATGGTAGTGCTTGTGAGGGATGCGGCAGGAATCCTAAGCGCGATAAGTGGCCTGCTAGTGTTTGTCGCACCTAGGGCAAGAATTGAGCCGTTGATCAGAGCTGGAGGACCTTGGACGTTGGCAGATGATGTTGTACCCATCCCATCTCTATCTTCAGGTTCTGAGCACGATATCGTGACGGTAATAGTAACGGTTGTGTTATTAGGATATGTAGGCATGGCTTTGGTATGGTTTGGATTCAGCTCGAGCATAGTCATGGTGGGTGTGACTGTCGTAGTAGTAGTAGTAGTAGTAGTAGTAGTAGTAGTAACCGTATGAGCGGTATTGACGCCGGTGTCATTGCAGGCAATGAGCGCGGTGACCTGGACAACAAACAAGACAACAAGAAGGACGCCTTGAAGCAGATGCATCATGACTGTCATTCAGAGTGATAGAGCTATTTGGAGATAGCGAACGGATGATAGACGAATGGACAGATTTCTACCGTGAGAATGAAACTATTGTGAGGGGAAAGTTGAGGACAAACAGTGACAACAAAGCGAATACAAATTTGAACAACAACGCTAGTGGATTCACCTTTTCATTACCAAACACACAAAGCGAAGCTGAAAGACCGAAATGCAGCCGCTTGCCTTCCATCTCCATCCTTCTGGAGCTCCGACTCGAACTGCCTACTATCAACTAGCTAAAATTGTTGACAGCTTTCATCTTGTCTGCAATGACATATCATGCTTACCAGTTTCCTAAGTCATTGGGTTCCGAAGTCAGTGTCTATCGAAATCGATACATTATAAGGAGAAGGCGGCTGATATAAATGACGTTTGGGCTGCAGCTACGCAAGATCCTCTTGAACGACTCGTTCTTGGTCTCAAGGTCTGCGAGAACAAAAAGGTTTCCATTCCAAAGTGGGAATTGGATCGCAGATCTCGTACCCAAGTACGGATTGCGGCCAGTACCAGCATATGCGGATTGTGGTGAAACGCTACATGATCCAGATACGCCGTCCAAGTACCTAGACTTTGGCAATTTTGATTATTCGGGTTAGGAAGCTACTTTTGCAGCCGTAGCATGTCGTGTCTAGTAATGTGGCACGGCGCAACAGGGGATGTTCTGGGTTATTCTGTGGACATAATTCAGCGCAGGCAATGAGGAGAGAGCAAAGACTGATAAATTCGAAATTGTGATCAGGGCAGTTATGCAAAGCGTCTTGGTAACAATGCGGAACCCTCTGCCATGGCCAAAGTCACGATATGTTTGTAGCAAGGATGTAGACGTGAGTGTACAACGATACAAGGTGATGAAGAAAGAAGAGGATGATGAAGGTCAAGTCGATTAGAGGCGGGAGGAGCTTGCCAAGACGTGGCTTTCTGTCAAAAAATCTTGAACTAGGCAGTATCTACTCATCTTCTCTTTTTCAAGTACAGCATCACTGATTGGCAGTACTCTCTCTAATACACGGCTACCTATCGCTCTCAATGCTCTCAAACGTGACCATGATCACGACTTAACGTCGGTGAGATGAGGTCATTCATATAAGGGGAAAGCTGGAGCTATCCTATTCAAGATACCTGCCCCAAATACTTTCCTCGGGCTTTTACCCTTCTTGACCACCCAAGCATCATCTTCCACGTCAAAGGAGAATGTCAAGTCACCACCATCATGACCACGACGGTCACAGCCATGGCCATGGTCACGACGAACATGATCATTCCCATGATCTAGAACCTGCGTTGCAGTCAAACTTGTACAAGCAGATTGATTTTGAAGGTATTACCACTCTGAATGAGGCTGAACCAAGGTCGGGTGCCGCAGTTGTGAAGAAGACCTGGGCTCAACGCTTAGACGATGCACCGGAACTTGAGAGTGACGCCGACGAGCAACTCCTCATACATGTTCCGTAAGCCCGGGAAGCCTATCCACTTCGCTATGAACTAACAGTTCTTTAGATTTGTAGGGCAGATAAAACTCTATGCTCTACTGATCCGTACATCAGACTCTGGGTCGGCTCCCAGAACACTCAAACTCTTTCGAAATCGTGATGATCTCGATTTCGACACAGCGTCAGACCTTTCGGCTACTCAGAAAATCGATCTTCCACGCGGCAACGATGTAGCTGAGATCCCCCTAAATAGAGCCCTGTGGAACACAACAACATCGATAAATCTATTCTTCCAGGACAACCACAGCAATGGCGAGGATGACGTGACTAGGATCAGTTACCTGGGTTTCAAGGGAGAGTACATGGCTCTAAACCGTGAGCCAGTCACCTTCCTCTACGAGGCAGCTGCCAATCCGAGCGATCACGTAGCTATCCAAGGATTGAGCGGAGTCCATCAAACGATGCCAGGGCAGTAGGTCCAGGAAGGCTCAACGTTGCAACGTCGGCTGCTGTTCGCTGTTTCCATACTGGCGATTACTATACAGTCCGTCTGAAATGCAAAATACTCATGGCGCCAGATACACCTTCGGTCAGATGCAAGGATCTTCTCAGTGTAGTAATGACACTAGGCTTCCAGAGCTACTCTCCTCGCCTTGGCCCTTTCCTTCTGTCGTTGCTGACGCTCCTCTTCCTCGTTTATGCTCAATGGAGCGTCTGGTAAATCACCTTCCCCAATGACGGTCTTTTTGGGCGCATCCGGCATCTTGACGCCCTCCACATCTCTCTGCATCGCTTCGAGCTCGTCCTCGACTTCGTCTTCATCTTCGTTTGACATCTGTCCAGCCAGAGCTTCACTGATCTCCTATTCGTAATAAGGTCATGTAAGCAGATGTTCATTAGAGAGTGATGCTGCAATATAACGCAGAACCGTGCCCTTATATAGACCCTCATTGGTTAAGTTAGGGCGCAAGACTGCTCACCTGCTGGTATGCCCTAGCTTCCTCTGTCTCGCCCATCAGCTTTTCTACAGCCTCAAGTCCACCCATTTCTTTGTGAATCTGGTTTAGGACTTGTGTGCCTTGCTGGAGGCCGAACACGACATCTTTCTGCACCAGCGCGAACTCAACGCTGGAGGTCAACTTTTCCAGCTGCTCCAGCTGCGAGTCTGTTTTCGCAAGTAGGGATTCTTGGTATTTTTTGCGCCTTAGTGCAAGTAGTGCTTTGTCTTTTTCGCCACGAGCAAGGCATTCTTTAGCGATCTCCTTCTCCCGAGAAGTAATGACTGTGATCTTTTTCTGGTATTGACGCAGCTTGTCGCGCTGGTTTTTCATATCCAGGATCGCCCTAGGTCACGGTCAATTGAAAGCCTCTGTCTCCATGGCGGGCCCAGACCTGTCCTGCGCCGAGATCTTGCTTTGAGTGTTCCCCATCCCGCCTGCATGGTCGCATGCGAGAAAGACACTCCCGCTCGAGACCTAAGCAAGGGACTGCGAACGAAGGTTTGCTTGCGGCCTGCGTCATGGCCTTATCGATAAACATTCTTGGCGAACTTTCGCGGCGCGGGCTTTTTACACACAAGCTGAGCGACCTTGACGATTTTTCATGGACCAGATCCGTGGTATTGCACAAGACCCAACCGCAATAACAACAGATACCTGGGTTCATGCCGCGAAGACACAACGGGAATCGGCTTTCACTAGGCCAAGGGCTAGACCGCGACGTGAGCATACTGTTCAATACAATATGGAAGACTCGTTCCTAGGCTAACATTGTTATTCACAAGGTCTACCAAGTGGTCCGCAAGATAGCAGACGAACGTAGCCAATATGGCGATCCGGAGTCTCGCTTGTCCTTCGCATTCGTCTACGACGAGATCAAACGGTCGAACTCGAGCCTCAGCAGAAAACCCAAGAAGTTGCTAGAGGATAGCATCGAACGGGTACTTGAGACCTTGGAACAGGATGACGAACAGGACTCTCCTTCGGAGTCGATAAACGGTGAATTCGACGGTATAGAAAGTAGCTCGAGCAAGAGGAAGAGCACAGCTTCCAATAGTTTGAATAGGAGCATTGTTGGCGCATGGGCGAATTCCTCACACAACGGATCCTCCACCCCAGGCCGAGGCTCCTCCGTGCCGAAACAAGACCAAGAACAAGGTCGCATGGAAGTCTCATCAAGAAAAGATATGCGACAGGCCAACGGAGAGCCACTCCCAAAGAAGCGAAAGGCTGCGAGTGGCGGTGCTGCAGATAGATCCCCTCCTACCCATGTTACCCTCGACGATCTAGGAGGCGTCGATCATATCGTCCAGCAGCTCAAGAGCGTGGCCCTGCCTATGACACTACCAGAACTCTACACTTCATTGAAAGTCCAGCCAGCCCGCGGAGTGCTCATACACGGCCCTCCTGGATGCGGCAAGACGGCCATTGCGAATGCGTTTGCCGCCCATCTGGGCGTTAGCTTCATACCGATCTCGGCGCCTTCAATTGTCTCTGGTATGTCCGGGGAGTCGGAGAAGGCACTCCGTGAATATTTTGAGGAGGCCAAGAAGCTTGCGCCGTGCCTCATGTTCATCGACGAGATCGATGCAATCACTCCCAAGCGAGAAGGCGCCCAAAGGGAGATGGAAAAGAGAATTGTCGCCCAACTCCTGACTTGCATGGACGATCTAGTACTCGAAAAGACGAATGGGAAACCGGTCATTGTTCTCGCCGCCACGAATCGACCAGACAGTCTCGATCCAGCGCTGCGTAGAGGAGGTAGGTTCAATAAGGAGATCAATATGAGCGTACCAAACGAGGCAAGTCGAGAGAAAATACTTCGTGCATTAACAAGGCAAAGCAAGGTTTCAGAAGATGTCGACTATGGAGTACTCGCGAGGCGGACGCCCGGTTTCGTGGGGGCTGATCTCGAAGATTTGGTCCTGACCGCGAGCGAGGTGGCGATGCAGCGATGTCTTTCTGTGCTGGAAGCTGACGCTGCCGCCGCACTCCCACTCATGGAAATGGACATAGACCCCAACAACTCTGCCTCCGATCGCCCACCGACGTCCTCTGTGGTCGCTTCGCTAGATCGTCTAATTAAGTACATCAAAAATACTTCCCACCTACATACCTCGCCTCCCACCATTCTCGTTAGCAACGCCGACTTCCTCTCCGCCCTCCCCACTATTCAGCCTTCGGCCCTACGTGAAGGCTTCGCCACCATCCCCAGCACCACTTTTGCCGACATTGGGGCCCTCGCTCACCACCGCTCTTCCCTCGACACTACAATCATAACTCCTATTGCGGATCCCAAGGCTTACGCGTCCATCGGTATCGCCCCAGCGACCGGTTTGTTGCTATGGGGTCCTCCTGGCTGTGGCAAAACTCTCCTGGCGAAAGCTGTTGCAAACGAGAGCAAGGCGAACTTCATCTCTGTCAAAGGTCCTGAACTACTCAACAAATATGTAGGCGAGAGCGAACGTGCAGTCAGGCAAGTATTCGCGCGTGCGAGATCTTCGGTGCCTGTGGTAATCTTCTTTGATGAGTTCGACGCGCTGGTCCCGCACCGAGCCGACGGAAGCTCCATGTCTGAGGCGTCCTCCCGGGTCGTAAATACCATGCTGGCCGAGCTCGACGGGGTCGGAGACGGGCGCGACGGTATATATGTCATCGCTGCAACTAACAGACCCCATGCGATCGACGTCGCGATGCTGCGCCCTGGACGCCTCGAAACAGTTCTGTTTGTCGGTCTGCCCGATGCAGAAGAGCGCGTCGACATATTACGGACCCTCGTCCGCAAACTACCTAATTTCGAATACACTCCCGAAATAGCTGAGATCGCCCGGCAGGCAGAGGGATTCAGCGGCGCAGATTTAGGCAGCCTACTGCGCAAAGCAGGTTACAATGCGGTCAGGAGACGGACGTCCTCTGGAATCGAATATCAGGACTTCGTGGCCGCGCGGGCCGAGGTCAGGAGGAGCGTCGGCGACGAGGATCTCAGGCGCTATGAAGCTCTGAAAACGCATTGGCGGGATGTCACGATGTTGTAGCTTTTTGTAGTACAGGCGGGCACACGGGATGAAGATGGGGTACTTGGGTATGATCAGAACCTGAATTGAGAATATGTCAGTATCTATATCGAGCGACGGTGCTCGTGCAGCCAAAAATCCACGAGCGTGGGCCTCAAGCAGCGCGCTTACAAGTCTAGCATAGCACACCAGTGTCCACTTCAAATACTTATGGACACGAGAACGGGATGAGTACATTTGATGTCCTGACATTGCTCAGGTTGTATTACAAGCTTTCTCTATGTACAAGAAATGCAGGGCGACCAAAACAAGATCAAGTCTGCTCTGCATGCGCAATCTAATAGCGCCAAAAAGTGTACAGATGGACTGTCCAACCATATCGCTCAAGAGTTACTCTGCAGACTCCTGAATCCGCCCGCCGTACGTAGTGGCTGCAACTGACCTCAATTAGTATTCTCTTTTACACGACACTCGTGTTCCGAACTTGGCCGCCGACTTCTGGATCCCGAGCGATCGCGCTTTAGTAGCTTTCTCGGTACCCTGGCCTCGTCCAATGAATTCGCCGACACGTTGGATCCCTCTCCCCATTCCTTGACAGGGGTGGGCATGGCCAACGTTCCCACAGGCAGGACCTCGAAGCCAGAGTTGATCTTTCGTGTGGTTATGTTGTGGTGCGAAAGGTCAACATTGGCGAGTGGAACATTTACTAGCTTTCGGTCATCCAGTTGTACCTCCTCCAGCTGTTCCTGCATCCTGTCCGTCCATGCAGAAGGACACGCTTTGGACTCTGCAATGCGTCTTCTTACGCATAGTGATGCCGGGTTGGGTTGCCACCCGACCAGGCTATCCACTGGCGGCGCACAATTTAACTTGCTCGAAGGTTTGTGCACAGGCACCAGCTTCGAATTTTCTCCATTCCTCAGAGGTGGCAGTGGGATGTTCTTTGCCAAAATATGAAGGGGAATATACTCGCGCATAGGCGGTGCTGATCGTGTTATCGGTGTGGCACCGTTATCGTAGAAGTTCGAGTTCGACGTCGGCCAGGAGACCGATCGAGGGCAGGGGTAGTCTTCGCCAGCCTCACACATGGATATATTAGGGCTAATGCTAAAGTCTCCGCTATCAGCTTTTCGACGCACTCGTGGGATAAGCTGGCCAGTTTCTGTTGCATGGCTGCGATGACGTGAGTTCACGTCTGCAAGAGTCTCCATGCCTTTGGAAAGAGGCATGACTCGCGGCTTGGAGGACGAAGGCTGCATGTCTGTATCATTTGATGGGCATGGCGTATGTGACGAGCGTTTAGCGCAGTCAGAAACATTTCGATTTCTGGTCGAGATTTGCGGGGCCGAGTCATCAGAATGCAGCTGCTCGCTGAGTTCATCAACTGTGTTAAAACTTAGCAAATTGTGTCAAAGCGCAGAGTCCGTAAGACCGGCTGCGCAAGTTGAAATAGCAGCCTTCAACGAAGACGTCCAAGAACTTGGAACTAACGTACCGTTGCTGCTCCAGGACTGCTCCGGTTGTGATCCAGACTTAGATAGAGGCAGAATAGATTGGGTAGCAGTGACTGTTCGGTCATGGTATAATGCTAGCTCGGGACCATCAACCAGATGATCTCTCGCGAATGCCCCATGCTCAAGGTGCTGTACGCCTGCTGCAACTTGATACCGTGGTGTGGTCCCAGGTTCCTCGGACGGAATTTTCAGGAACCTAATACCTGGCCCCGTCGACTTTGAAGGCACGGAAGCGGGCTCTGGAATGTCCAATTGAGACACATTAGACAACGAAGACTCCCTCTTGTGCTTTTTAAGTGTGTTCTTTGCTTTGAGGACCGGGCTACTAGCCTTGCTGGAAGATGGGGTGTGTAGGGGCGTAGTTGCTTTTGAATTCCATATACCATCGACCATACAACCTCTTTCGATGGCTCGAATGCCGAAGGGTACTTCTTCACTGTTTCTGACGACCTCTGCCACCTCGCCTCGCTCTTCAATCTCCGTTGCAATGCGGTCAGAATGTTTCTTCAGCTTTCTTTTGTTCGAGTACCGAACTCCGGTAGCGTAAACAAGCACCACACACTGTCCGTAGCCGTCAGCAAAGGCGCGGTTCACAGCAGGTGGATGGCTCACTATCGAGCATGCTAGAACCTGTGATTCGCTAAAACTCAGCAGTGTTCCCGCAGAACACAGGATTGCACTTACAAATGTCAACTTGACCCATGTTTGCCATGAAGTGAAGAAAGCCATTATTGTCCAACGTCAGCGATGGGTTGTTGATTTTCGACTTTGATGGATAAAGGGGAAGATGCTGTGAGCCAGGTATGATCAAGCAAAGAAAGAATTCGCATTGGAAGGTCAAAGAAAGTTACCTTGAACTTGGCCAGCGTGAATACGAGCAGCACAAACGCGGGCACACCGCTTGGTCCATTTTACCTAATTCTCGACTTATACTTATCTTGCCGGTTGTAGCAGCTAGCTAACTTCTTTCCGTGTTGTTCATAGTCGCCCCAAATCTTATTCGTTTTCGCCAGGGCATCATTCCCATCGCTCGATGTGAACCCACTCTTGCATATCGCTGCTTTGCCAAAGTTGCAACTCGTCAAACTGTGCCTGTCGGAACAGGGTGGCTGCAGTCGGCGATGCCGCAAAAACAGGCTGACTGCAGCATTCCCACTTCCCTAAACGGATCGAGCATATTGGTTCCATCTTCATCATAGTGAAAATACCTAGTTGCCGAACCTGACAACAAGGTAGATATATACAGTGGTGCCATAGCAACGCCGAAGCTCATCCTACACGCCTCCTACCAGATCTCGTCTCTTTGTTGCATGCCCATTATATACTCCGCGAGACGGGTTACGACATCTCTGTACCTGCATTGGCGGGGACTTGCTGCGCATTTCAAATTCGGCATTCGTGTCGCCACGAGAATTAGACACGAAATCATTGAACCTTCGATTGCACACACCATCGCGACCATTTTAAGGGACTAAAGCCCTTTGTAAATATCACACACTGCAGGTAGGGTTACGGGGATGGAAGGGCAGCGAATGCAGGAGGTCGTTAAGAGGGTTTGCATGCGTTGTTTTTGTCGATCTGCCGGCGCAGATCCAGCCGAGGCTTTGCCGAGGCAGCTGCTCTTACAGGGTCTGGCATGTCACCTATTTTTGGAATTGCCAGGGCTGCAGCCGCCCGCAAGACGGGTGATTCGTAACTCCCCCAAAGTTTCGCGACAGACCCACGGAATCGTGGGGTGTCCTAGCAATAGAACCACATCGTTTGTGCTTTGAAGGTAATAAGTTCCGTGACAGATAAGATAAGTGCCGAGAATGAAGTAAACCTGCCTGATATTTGCTGGGTTCTAGCGATTCTGAGATAGGGGGGTCTACTGTCGGTCTAACATCTGAATGTCAATCCTAATGATTTGTGGCAAGGTAGCTTACTGATCTAGACCTGGGCTGCCGGGCAGTGGCTGCGCCTCAACCCTGGACCTTCCTCGCTTTCTCACGGATGTCCCCGGTTTGGCCATCGACGTTATGCACGACGCCAAATAAACATCCATCCCACTTCTGGGCCAGCATTTTCTTCAACTCAAACAGACGTAATACTCACATTGCGTTCAGTTGCATGCGTTGCACTCGATAAGATAACCCATATTTCCATAAAATGCCTCCCTTCAGAAACCCATTCTCCGTCAGGAAACCCACAACCAATGGCCTAGAATCGGTCAATGATGAGAACGCGCAACCCCTTTCCAATAGCGCTTTCGCAGATGGTCAAACGCCGAAGCCGTCGGTCGCGCTCAGCATCAAAGGCAATCGTGATGAGCCTAATGAATTCAAGTTGAGTGGTGAGATTCAAACCCCACTACTTCAAAGAGTCAATGCTGACCACTCCTAAGCCGTCAACGACAGCGGCGTATATCTACCAGTAAATTCGACCCTCTGTGAGAACATTAAAGAGCTTGACTGACATATGGCTAGCCTTCACCACCGGAGAAGAAGAGCTTTTGGCACAAATCCCCCCACTCGAGCCAATCTTCCGCCCACAGAAATATCATCAATGAGAACGAGGCTTTTACCATATCGCGCGAGTCTTTCGAGTCATACCGGAGATCATTTGTAAGAGCTACATCAAGCAGACAATGGAGCGTGTCATTCTGACGATTCCAGGACATATCAGGAAGATCACCAGTCCTCGGACCGGATAGCCACCCATCACGAGGCTCACTGGACTCACGAGTTGCACGTTTGCCAAAGTCAGCTGTCAGCCACAACGCACTTGAAAAGCCAGGCGCTACACAAGAGGAGGGGTTTGAGGACGTTGGTCTCAATGATGAAGCGAAGCCTAAGAAGAAGAGCTTTTTATCACGATTTGGGGAGTCTGCCTCGGAAAATCCTGGTGCCAGTACCGATCCCACTCCTCTGGCGCACCATGGCTTTCATCTACCTGGCATAACCGGCCGGAAACGAGGGCAAAGCGGCAAGGGGGCCGAGCTAGGCAACATCGAGAGACCGGGATCTAGGGAAAAGGGCGATGGGGTTATCCGATAACTACGGATCTTATTCTTATCATTGCATTGCATTCAACGGAATCATTCTTGGGAACTGGCGCGTCGGATTGGGGTAGACTTTCGCAGTGGACATGGTCTAGATTTGAGGTTTTGCCTGCAGATGCGACCACAGTTGCAAGTCCATAAGCTTTGGATCGCTTCTACGATAGGATGATAATGATAATGATAATGAACGTGAAGAACGAAGTGCCTTTTCTCAAGACTTGCCTCACGCAACTGCTCCTGGCAGCGATTGAGTCGCCAAGACTTGATGACGTAGAAGCAGGGGTTCTCGTGCGTGAAATTCAGAAAAATAATTGAGACGTAGCGGAGAGTTAGTTTGGGAGTGAAAGTAGCTGCAGGCACGAAGGCTCAGAAACGAAAACTGAATCAGCGATTTTCACCAATTGTTCCTCCTCAACATGATGGGTGTTAAGCGACCAGCCCGGGAAACGCACAGGTCGAGCACGAAAAAGCTCAAGGTTCAGGACAGTACCAAGTCGTACCCGACACCGCCAGATTCCACACCCTCAAAGAATGTACCCGCACAGAGCTTGAGCTCAGAGAGCGCTTCTGAAGACACACCAAGCGATTCAAATCTCTCTGCAGAAGAAAACGGCAAAGATCTGAAGGAGAATGCCAGGGGTGCAAGGTCGAATGGGCCTCCAAAAAGAACCCGGACGGACGACGGCGACGCGAATGATATCCTAAATGGTCCGTATCCCCTACAAAACATCCCTTCTCAGGGCTAAGTCTCAGCTGACACCATTCAGGGTCGACGTCACGAGAGTCTCACGCAAAGCAAAAAGCGCTCGCCCAAGAACGGAAGGCAGCGAAACCAAATTCTGATTCGATAAGTAGATCGAAAAAGTTGTGGGAGCGCTTGCGCCGCAAGTCACATGTCCCAAAAGATGAGCGTCAGAATTTAGTGGCAGAACTGTTCGAGATCATAACCGGGAGAGTCAAGGATTTCGTGTTCAAGCACGACTCGGTTAGAGTGATACAGACAGCTCTGAAATATGCTACGCCGGAGCAGAGAAGGCAGATTGCGACAGAACTTAAAGGAGAATACAGAGCACTTGCAGAAAGCAAATATGCAAAGTTTCTGATTGCAAAGCTCGTGGTGGGAGATGATCAAATCAGGGATATGGTGGTACCCGACTTCTACGGCCATGTCAAGAGACTGATTCGACATCCTGAAGCATCATGGATCATGGACGATATTTACCGAAACATTGCATCCAAGAAGCAGAAAGCTTGCATGCTGCGCGAATGGTATGGACCAGAGTTCGTCATCTTCAAAGCGTCAGACCAGAAGGACCCCACGGCAGATCTATCGCAGATACTGAAAGAGCACCCGGAGAAACGAGGACCCATCATGCAACATCTGAAAGAGCTTACGAACCAGCTGGTCCAGAAAAAGACAACTGGATACACCATGCTACATGACGCTTTGTTACAGTACTTTCTCAACTGCAAACCAGGTAGCCCTGAGGCGACCGAGTTCCTGGAAATGCTGAAAGATGATGAAGCAGGAGACTGCTACAAGAATCTCGCTTTTACCAAGTCCGGCTCTAGGCTTGCCTGCTTAGCGCTCGCATATGGCAGCTCTAAGGATAGGCGGACCATTCTGAAGTTCTTCAAAGGCGTCATGAAGATGCTTGCAGCAGATGTTCATGGTCATTTAGTGATTTTGACCGCCTACGATGTGATTGATGACACTGTCATGAGCGCGAAAGCCATTTTCCCAGAGCTTCTGAACAAAGACATGGCGGCTAAGCAGCGTGACCAAGAGCTTTTGGAACAAGTTACCCATTTGACCGCTCGGATACCGCTACTCTATCTTCTAGACGATAGCCAGCCCAGTTGGCTATTGTCAGAAGAGGACAAGAAGGTACTTCGAGAGATTCGGGAAATCAGAACCACAACTTCAAAGAAAGATGCACAAACTAGAAGGCTCGAGCTCGTCAGAGCGATATCAGACCCTTTACTGGATCTCGTTGCCGCGCATGCTGAGACTTTGGTGGAATCAAGTTTTGGCTGCCAATTTGTCTCCGGAGTTCTGTTCGGTGCTGTAGGCGAGAAGGCGGCTGCGCTGAATGCCGTTGCGGCTTGGGCGGAGAATAAATCTGCCAACTTTGATAATCCTCACTCGGGTCGTATGCTGAAGGCGCTTGTACAGGGTGGGCCATTCGACCGGAAAACAAAATCGGTGAAGCCAGTGGAACCAGCACTGGGCTTTGCTGATCTCCTGTATGAGAAGATCAAAGATAACATCCTACCGTGGGCGTCGGGACCGGACTCATTTGTCATCGTCGCAATGCTTGAGGCAAAGGCTTTCGCGAAACGGGAGACACTCATGAAGCAATTGAAGCAGTATCGCTCTCCATTGGAGCAAGTTGGTAAGACAGTAACTTATCAGGAAGGAGGTAACGCTGGCGCTCGGATTTTGGTCCGGATGCTTGACGAGGCTTAACGCAAGTCATGATCATTTCTTTGCAGGCCTAATCATGCACACGTTCCAGACCTCTTTTTCATTCCATGGACTCAACTCAAGTTTGAGGCGATCAACGATCTCGAACCCATACTTACGATAAATGTTGACGCCGCTGGGAGTACCTTCCACATAGCCTGGAAGGCCCTTCTCGTCAGCAAGCCTTGTGCCCCATTCCAAGCACAAGGACGCTGCTCCTTGTTTGCGGTACTTGGTAGCTGTTCCCACGGCAGCAAGATCTTCGCGCAATAGCAGTAAGCTCTTAGTCGTCTGCAGCAAAATCTAGAAACTCATACATGCATATGCTTTCCCGCCCATTATTTCATGTCTCTTCCGGTATCCATTCCTGATTAAGACGGTTCCAGCTTCCTTGTTCGCGTCGCTTGGCAAATCGACCTCCTCGTTCAACATTTCTGCGTCAATCTGGTCCTGTGATCTTTCGGGCAAGAAGTGCCAAATAGCGAAGCCAGCCAGCTCACCGGTCTCATTATCGGTGACTTTCATGACGTGACATGAAGCATCATTTCGGATGTCGTCTTGGTTGTGCTTGGTGAAGTTTGCGATTGCTTCGGGGGTGCTGCCATGAGGAAAGATTACTGCGAAGCCGGGATCTTCAGCGCAAGCCTCGAACTGGAGGCGGATGATGGCCTCTGAGTCTTCTTCCGACGCCGGCGATAACGTGAATGGCATGCTTCTAATAACTTCTCTCTGGGACTGTACTGCAAAAGTAGGATCATGTACATCAACCCTCCCCATTTCCGAGACTTGCGCTAGTAGCAGGCCATGACTTTAGCGTGGAGCTCGGCACCCGCTAGATCCGATGGTTAGCGCCACGAGTTTGTCCCTAGTACCTGCATCCTCAAAATCGCATCTGCAGGGGATCATTTGCCGCCAAGTCACAATCTTCCCAACTCAGCAATGTTTTGTTTCCTCTCGCTATCCACCGTTCATACTCGCGCACCTTCCTCACCGTGTCTGACTGTGCAGGTGTCAATTTTACGCACCATGATGTGATAGATCAGATCTCACGTGGGTTCGACGCGCCAGAAACAGGCCACCAAATGACAAGCTCGTCAGCCGCAATGATCGGAAATCCTTTCGTCTGATGTCTTCGGTGTATATCCATAGTTCTGCACATATACGCTTTATCGATCTCACGACTCCGCGCAATGGCCACCATCTATGCGCATCCTCGTATACAAACACCAACCCGCGATTATAAACCCACGACATTCCTCCAGTCCTCACCCACCCTGACCAACCCTGACATGATCCTACCGTATCGAGAGCAGCAGTCGAGTCCTATACCGTTCTCCTCATCACCAACATTCGACACAACGCCGTCCTCGTCACCTTCGCACTCGTATGTGCTTAATCTAAGCCCTTCAGACCCACCCGCCGAAGTCGGGGTAGCGAGGTCGTTTGCTGTGCCTCTGCGCATCAAGCCTCCTGCGCCAACGACAATCACATATCCGCCTCATAACTACGAGCATGGCGCGCCTCTGAGCGTTATTGGCGAGGAGGAGACAACCCCGAAATCGAGACGGACAAAGAGTCGTAGTCCGTCTCCGGGCGATAATAGCTCACCCACCAAGGCCACCTTGTCTGCGCAGAGACATGCAAGAAGGTTAAGCAGTGGGTCCGAATGTTCTTTGGGCTCCGACGTCGCGAAGTGGGAAGATTTCGAAGTCCTGACTCCGAGCAATGCCAGGTTGAAGGCGAACCTAGAAAATGAAGGAGACGATACTGCAGACTTGGACGGCCTCGACAGCAAGCGCAGCAGCGGCATTACGGGTGGCGACGATGATATGAGAAGAGCAGAACTCATTTTGGCGAATGCAAAGAAGCGCTTGACGGTACAGATTCTCCCCTTTCCTAGAGCTCTTCCCTCTGTGATGCTAACAAAACACGCTAGAAAATGGAGGATAATCTGACTAAAGCCCGTACATCCATTTTGGTCTCGCCCAGATCTTCTCCTATCATGGGCGAGCACCAGCCCGCTGGCGGTCTATATCGATCGATATCCCTCGGCGGTGACCGTAAGTTGGCCCAAGGAGGGCATCTTCGGAGATCTAAACCGCTCTACCCACTGGTCAAGAGCGTAGCCTCTAATCACAGTAGAGTACTCAGTGAGACGTCCCTTCCCTCCAGCTCTGTCAGATTATCTCGGACGCCAGAGGTACGGTCGGCAAGTGCTCTTGACTACAGCCCGGGATACAGCTTAGGTTCGATGCGCCAGGACGGCTCGTCTCCTGCATATGCTCAAGGCTTCTCGCCAGCATCGGTATCGTCTCGGTCCTTCAATAGTCCCTTGAAAGTGTTGAAGGAAGAAGAAGATGACAGCCCCTCTTCCTCTTCGACCAACAAGACTTCCCCAGAAATTGCCATACCACGTGGTTTGGGCATCACGACGAATTCTGGATTCATACAGGACAATACAAGGCTTGGAGGAGAGAATGCTTTGGTCAACGAAAATGGCCTGACCAGATCTCTATCCCAAGCGTCAACGCGCTCGGCCCGTGACTTGCGCGATCAGATGATGGGACTCAAGACCAAAGTTATCGATCTCAAAGCAAGGGCCCAAGCAGACAACCTTCGGAGGCGCAGTTTGCAGAACGTGAGAGCACCCAGTCCTTATGACCAATCTGCTGAGCAGTGGTATGCAGGAGCTGCAGAGTATAAAGCAGGCGAAAGCCCGTTGAGTACAAATGCTGGCCTTGGCTGGAGCCCGCGGCGGCAGCAGGTGCAAAGCCCACAATTTGTGGCTCCCACTTCACCCGGAGAGGACAGTACTACACTTAGAAACGAAGCTAATGGGGCCTCTCTGACCACCCCCGAGGCTATAAGGACCGATGTCAACACTCCCACCCTGCATATGGATCTCGGCAAAAGACAACCTGGCCGTAATGGCGAAGATTCCCCAGCTGAACCATCGCATTACGAGGACGCCTTCGAGGAGTCTTCGGACCTAGAAGACGCAGTAGCTGCATCGGAAGAAGAACAAATCTACCTTAACGAAGCCCTTGAGGAGTCTCTGCAAGAAGCGGAGCCGGAGTTTTCGCTGATGTCGGAAGGCGCGGTAGAACTCACCGGCGAACCAGAGCGCCACGAAGATCGGGTCGATGCATTCGATTACGAGAACATGTTTTTACACAGTGCGCTCGGTAACTACTCTCAACAAGGTCTTCACCGGAGATTGAGCAACTCAAATTCCGAAGATAGCGAAAGCAGTGATGCTAGCGCTGAGACCGCGAGAGGAGTGGCACAAGAGGATGAAGAGGAGGAAAGAGATGTCGAAGAAGATGACGTCAATGGATTTAGCAATGGAGATTTGCCAACCCCGACGGCACGTCGAGCACCTTGGGCTCACTCAAGGAGTAATAGCGCGGAATCTGTATCAAGCACGGCGACATACGCTACAGCGGCCGAAGGTGGCGTTGACAGCGAGTCCGGGAGTGACACCATTCCAGAGATTCTGAATTGGGGTAACCGGCCATCGGCATATAAATCTTTGGGAGGCTTCCCAACTCCGCCATCCACGTCAACCATCCTGGGAATGCAATCGAGGGCTGCGAGGAAAGGCAGTAGTCCCTTGGTAACTTCGACATCCCAGTCTGAACCTGAAGCAAAACGACTAAGCCGGAGCAAGGGTTTCGGTGGAGAATTACCCACTCCTCCCGAGATCTCGCCCAATAATGTCAAGCATCAGTACCCCATGCAAAATCAACCAAAACCTCAGCAGGTGCCGCGCCCTGCAGATACCGAAATTTTGATGACTTCCCTTATTACGCTTGCGGATCCCAAATTCCAACACCAATCTGCAGACAGCCCAACCAAAGCACCCCCAAATATGTTTACGAATGTGGACAAGGATCTTGTGCTCTCACTTTTGCGGTCTGTTGGTGCGGTATGTAGCAATATTCTGACCAGTGACCGCAGAGGCGATGCGTATGAAAGCCGCGTCTGGCGAAGACGACTTGACGCTGCAAGGAGGGTTCTTATCGGCGAGTTTGAGGTTGAGGAAGATTGAAAAAAGCCTGGTTGGACTGCTTATTTCCTTTTTGTCTATATATACGATTGATGTTTGGAAGATCTGCGCTGGGAACGGGTGCCGAGCCGCTTTGTGAACGTATGTGGAGTCAGAGTTTGCGATTTATCTTTGCTTGCTGTGTCTCTATCTGATGCCCTGTTCTTTTATTTCCAAGTCAAGTACAATTGGAAGATTCAAAGTATTTTATCGGGGTTCGGAAACATCTGTCGAGCAAAGCAGGGGCACACGGGATGGCACCGTTTGTGGAACCATGGATCGCGTTGGCTGGACCGTACGATCGAGGGACATATACAGCACTATTCAACCGTCCATAAATGTTGCTTTGATTGCAAAGGCTTTGGAGTTAGAAAGTGTTACATTTCAGATTCCAATTTACGCTAGTGTCCAAGATCAAGTCCGATACGTTCATGGCAAGCCCCATAACGCTAATTCTCAGCGCTCTTGATTCCACTCCTTGTCCAATCCAGCGATGCTTTCACATATTTACCGCGCCATCCCGCCAGCCTGTTTCTTTTGCTTACTCTGACGGTCTGATTCACCAATTGTAGCTGATTCGTTTGGCAGCCTTGCATATCGAATAAGGCGTACCCTTCCCACGTAAGCCCCATCAGCCGGCTAGTTCTCTAGCAGTTCTCTGAACGTGACTAGCTCAACGCTACAAAAAGGGCCTTCCGCCCGCACTGACATGCCCCCGCGTTCGCGCTCACAATCTCCCAGCCTTTGATGAAAGCTTTCTGGTTTGTACGCCGTTTCCTAGTTTGCATACATTGATCCAACAACATCCGTGCCAACATGTCCCTAAAGCCTACACTGCTGTTCGTGCACGGCGCGTGGCATACTCCCGAGTGCTGGGCTAGGGTCATTCCACTCGTGGAAGCCCAACACTACAAATGCGTTAGCGTAGGGTTGCCATCCGTCAACTCGAATCCGCCCAAGCGACTCGAAGACGACATCCAAGCAGTCCGCACAGCGATACAGTCCGAGACATCCCAAGGCAATGACGTCGTGTTAGTGGTACATAGCTACGGAGGCGCAGTCTCTAGCAGTGCCCTCAAAGGCCTCACGCAGTCTACGCAAGACGAGTCCGAAAGCAGCAAGAACTCATCGGGCCGAGTCCTTGGCATGGTAATGCTGGCCTCTTTCTTCGTGCCTACAGGCTGCGCGTTCCTCGCTAGCATTGGGGGTGAATTCCCGCCATGGTGGAAACCGAATCCTACGACTGGCCTTGCCGACATAACTGTCGATCGTGCGGAACTGTTCTACAACACCGACCTATCGCCCGAAGATGCAAATTACTGGGCAATGAAGACGGGCACACATTCGGCAGCGGCTTTTTTGGAAAGTGGTGAGCATATGTATGCCGGATGGATGGACGTGCCTGTGTGGTTTCTCGCCTGCACGGAAGACCTGGTAGTGCCGGTTGAGATCCAGAGGATGATCATCCAAGGTGCGAAGGACGCTGGGGCGAACGTGGTGAGTAGGGAGATCAAGAGTAGTCATTGCGTGATGGTGTCCAGGCCGAGGGAGGTGTTAGAGTTCATTATCGAGGCATTGGCTGCTTTTGCATGAGATTGGGTGGGCGCCCGGGGTAGTATGACTGTGTGACCTACTTGTTGTGTTGGTAGAGTAACGTACCGTACGCAAACGTGTTCGAGTTCCCAAAAAAACCGCATGACCGAAAATGGTGGCCAGTCTACCCATCTGAGACTCGGAGTCTCCATCTGCCGTAATGGGTACCAAGCGCGGTTGTGAAGCTAAAAAATTTATCTTCACCTGCATTTGGTCCCGAATTCTCACTCTCCATTTCTGTTCTGATGCTGGAGCACCCGCCGCCCTTTCACCACCCGTCTCAGGTGATACCTCACCCACCCTCGCGTGATGTTCCATCACCTCGAAGCCAACTTTCGGCCAGGTAGCCAATGCCTGACTCTAGAAAACCGAACGGAAGTATGCCCTCTTTATTTGTCAGGTGCTGCTCCCCGAGATCCTCCCAGGTTTCTGCTGACCTCCCACTTCAGTCCTCCTCCCATCTCACCTCGCCTTGTCTTACCTCCTCTCGATGCTTTCGGATGCCTCCTTTATGTGAACTGCCACCCTCTTTTGTTTAGGTTCACTGAGATATTCGATTTATCTCACCTCCACTTCTCACTGCTTTGATCCCCCCAGCTTGGTTCCTCAACAGCATGAGGGCTGAAAGACGAGCACAGATTGCGATCACTGATGCTTTGAGTAGGATACCTAGCAATACCCTCAGACACCATATTAAAGCCGATCTTGGACCAACTTGAAGAAGACCATAAACCCCTCTTCCAGCTCTGGGGGTGTCGCGTGAATAGGAGGATTTTACAAATATCCGTATGACGAGTTGACGGGCCATATTTTCTCAGTAGGTTTGTTCCCCGGTACAACCCTAACGCCAACCTCGTTATTCAGACTGCAAAACACTTCACCCAACCCTCCTTTGGAATCCGCTGGCCAGGTAATCACTCTATTTGCCGGCCGTACCTACTCAGTTTTCCACTTGATTAATCCGTCAAGATTTCGCAACGCAGCCATATCAAACCCAGTACCTTGAACCCGCCCCTCACCCCCCCGGGAGTCTGCTGTCCGCGCGCGAGGCTCCCGAGACACGATCCTCTCAGCGGGGCCGCGCTTATGAAGTCACTATCGTGCCGAATAGTGTGTCAGTCTCTCGCCACTTTAAACGATACTAGGGAACCTGATGCTGTTAGTTCTTTCTGCAGCTCCGATTTCGGACTTTTTGGCAGCCTCACGGGGCATTTGGCCACCACTCGGGAGGCAAACCTGTCCGTCAACCAGGAAGATGCCGAGTGCAAGGACTCCGTATGATTGATGCTTTATCGTTTGGCAGATCAAGGCGATCGGCACGCGCTGAGTAGCTTATTAGTCGAGCAGCTTCTTTCATTTCTAACTCCAGGTGCAAGAACCATTTACTCTCAAGCAATGTATCAGGAAAGCTTGGCACCATCCCAGACGTCTTTGATGTCTTCTACAACCTCACATTGTGATCGTATAAGTTGTTTAGAGCAGCCGAAATGGCATCCATTAAAGTCCAACATCCTGTGAGGTCACTGGAGGTAGATCCCGCAGAGGTCTATGGCCAATCAGGTCCGGTGAAGCTGCGCATAGCGACTGGCGGAGCGGGACAGTCGGGATTGCTGAGAGCGCTCGCGGAGCAATTCATCCAAAAATGAGTGCCTCGTTCTTGCTCTACAGTCTCAAGTGGCAGGCTCCCTCTCATTGCCAAGCGTTTTTCCACGTGTTCAGTTCAGTCTATTTGCCAACCAAAAGAGATTTTCAAGTCATACGCATCGGGGCCAGGTTGAACCATTCAAGGTCGCGTGGCTGGCGTCAGACACTTCTGCATCATTCAACTACTTAGCACAGAATGCCGCCGACGTCAGCATCACGTATCATGCCGTGGCGGAGTTGGTTGCAATGCAGCAGGGGGTCGCAGATCGGTGTGAGTACGCATGGCGTGATCACTGGATGCTTGTCGGTCAGTACGCTTCCTGTTGCGACAGACCTCTACTCTGAATCCTACAAAAGGTCCCAAAAACAACCCAGCAAAGTTACCGACAGACGGCAACCAGTCCATTTATGGGCTTTTCGCTCAGATCTTCCGCGCCGCCATTGACACTTTGACCAGCAAAGAGCCGGTCCGGTTTCTTTCCAGATACGACAAGTCCGCCGCCAACATCGCTGAATCACGCATATGGGCGACGATTGGCCAGACACCGTGGGCGCATCCTTACTCGCCCTGGTATCACCGCTTCGTAGACTTCCCGTTTCAAGCACTAACGGCAGCGAGCAAGCTTGGAGAGTATACAATCATGGATCGAGGGACTTGGTGCGCGGTTGAGCCTGAAGTCCGCGATGCAATGGCTATTTTTGTGAGTCCAATAACAATGATCCCCATTTCACACCTGGCTTCGCAGGTATGCTAATGAAAGTCATCGTGACTACAACAGGCAGCTGGCACAGACACTGGGGAAGACGATCCGCTATTGAATCCTGCACATGCCCTAGTGGGCGCCTACGGAACAAACAAGGAAGTGGCAACAGCTTTCGTAGACTGGCTCATTGAGGCAGAAGGGGGTCAGAAGACGATTCGTGACTTCGCGGTCAATAGTAAAGTGCTTTACACTATTGCTCCGCCTGGTGTGGATCCTCTTGCTAGAGCGAGGGGTATACTATTGTGATCCTAGGTCTGTTGTAAACTTGCTACTAGTAGTATGTAGGCCTGTGGGAGTACTAGTAGGTACTAGCTAAGGGAGTTACTAGTATTCATGCCTTAGCCGAATACAACAGCTTGGCAGGAAGAACTCCTCGTTCCGAGAAAAAGATGGGTATCATTTGGGACTTGTAACTTTTCGACAGGCCTCAAATGCTGAAAGATCGGGGCGACGAGAGACAGAGTAGTAGTCTATAGAGTACTAGTACGATTAGTACTATGCTCTCCCTGAGAAGATACCATATCCGTTCGACGCTTCTCACTTACCCGAGTAACATGCTTTCTTCTCCTCAAAAATCTCTGGAACAAACTTGAAGTGAAGTTCAAGGCCTAGCACTAGTATGAACAGAAGGTCTCCCAGACGACTTTGTATTGGAAAAAGTATCGGGAGGCGCGAAAGGAGAAGGTAGTATTACTATACTGCCCCCCCCCCAAAGTCATCAAATACTATGTACTGTACAGTAGTACTAAACTAAACGGCTATGTACCTCTCGACGAGGAGAGACCCCTCCCTCGCCTTTGTATACACACTAGGTGTACTGCAATATATGTGTGTGAAACATCCTCGAACTCCCGTATCACGCATCACGTCTCCCCTGCACTAGCTTTGACCTGCTCGCCACCAAGCTCGCCAACTCCTTAATACTCCTGCCTCCCTCGTTCAACTCCAAAAGCTGCACAGTGGCCTTCAACTCTGCCCTGATCCAATTCCTCAGCTCCACGCTGATGAGCGAATCCACACCATAGCTCGTCAGCGTATACGCTGAACTCAGTCCCTCCGACGGTACTGTTAGAAGCTTACCCAACTGATGCAGAATTGCTTCGCAGGCAATTTTGCTCGCTTCTTCGAGGGAGAGTGCACTCTGCAGGGCTCTGACGTGCTTGCCACTGCTCACACTCCCGCCTCGTTGATCCTCGGACTGTGCGGCCGCCGCGTTGCCGTGAATTCCGAGCCAACGCTTGAACTTAGGGTCCCTCAGAGCAGTGGGAGATACGCCGAGGCCAACGCAGGTTTGGCTTAGCGTAGGCGTCGCAGCCTTTGGATGGGTGATGACATAGTTGAGGATGGCAAGGAGGTCAGCCACGTCCATCGAGGTGAAACCTCTAGACCCCAGCGAGGCAGCAACTTCAGCATTCTCACTCACGAAACCAGCATCTCTAACCACGCCGACGTTGATCGAGTGTGCAGTGAGACCTTTGGAGTTACGATGCCGTGCAAGGGCGTCCAGGAAGCTGTTGCCGGCAGCGTACGCGGCTTGGCCTGAGTTACCGACAATGCTGACGATGGAGGAAAGCGTGATGAAGAAGTCAAGGGATTCACGTGGAAGAAGATTGTGGAGGTTCAAGGTGCCTTGCACTTTCGGGCGGGTCGCTGCCAGCCATTGGTCGAAGGTCATATTTTCGAAAATCGAGTCCTAAAATGTGGGAGCCATCGACGTCAGGTAGGGACATTCATAGGAGGTTTCTGAAGAATGTAGCACGTACCTGAATCACCATTGCGGCCTGTATGACTCCTCGAATCGGAGGAACTTTGCCCTCGACGCCATGTAGAGCAGATCTCAACCCTTCGGAATCGGCAGCGTCGCACTTGAGAACGGTGAGAACAACTTCGCGAGATTTCATTTCATCAACTAGGGACAGAGCTTTTGGACTATCAAGTCCGGAGCGAGAAAGCGTGATCACGCTACGTGCACCGAGATTAGCCATCCATGAGATCAAAGTCTGTCCAAGGCCTCCGAGGCCGCCAACAATGAGATACGACGAATTTTCGTCGAACCGTGCACGTTGTGGTCGTGGAGGAACGACCTGACACCTTGTCAGCTACTAAGAGGGGAATGGGTGAAACCGTTATTAGAAGCACGTTACCTTTACTTGCGTGTCCGCATCAGCATACAGCACAAACTTGCCCATGTGCTTACCTGCCTGCATCTGACGGAATACACGTTGAATGTCTGAGAGAGGCGCGGAGGCGATATTGACTGGCTTGACTTGGCCCGCCGAAACCAGTTCGACAGACTCTTTCATCAACTGCCTCGCCAGCGAAGGTTTCAACTGGCCCACTAGCATGAGGTCAAGGCTGGAAAAGGTGATGTTCTTCACGAAGAAGCCCATATCCATTCTCGCATTCATTAAGAGGTCTCTCTTCCCGATCTCAATAAACCGGCCAAATTCTGCCAGGCAGTTGCACGACTCACGAAACTGTTCACCTGTCAACGAGTTCAGGACAACATCCACGCCCTTACCCTCGGTCATGCCGAGGATGCCTTCGCGGAATGCCGTCGTCCTACTCGAAAAGATATGATCTGCTGCAATGCTGAACTCGTCAATGAGGAACTGCTTTTTCTCTGCCGAGCCCACGGTAGCAAAGACCTCTGCGCCGAGGTGTTGGGCGAGCATCACGGCAGCTTGACCAACTCCCCCAGTAGCCGAGTGTACGAGTAGCTTCTGTCCTCTTTGCAGCTGACCAATATGAATGAGAGCATACACCACGGTCGAATATACGATGGGTATAGATGCGGCCACCTCGAAGGTCATGTCGTCAGGTATCCTAAAGCAGGTGTGACCTTTGACGACAGGATAGCTTGCATATGGCTGCGCTCCGAAGGCACACACTCTGTCGCCGATGCTGAATTCGTTGCTGAGATTGGTGCCGACTGCGGTCACTATACCACTGCATTCGCCCGCCATAGTTGCGTCCTTTCCTAGTTGGCCAACTGCCACAAGCAGGTCACGGAAGTTGACACCAAATGCACACGCTTTGAGACAAATTTCGTCAGGTCCAGGGCGGAGGCCGCGCTCGGAATCGTCGATCCACCGGAGAGTGTCCAGCAGCCCCGGTTGGCCTGCTTCCAAGGTGAGCGGACGACCTTGCTGGAAGAAAGCAGCGATCTTCGCATCAGGGGTAGTTGTGAGGTCATGCAAAGACTGAGTGACTTCTTCATTGTCAACAATTCGAGCGACATGTAATTGGCCTCCTCGGTCGGCATACTCAAAATCGACGTCCCCCAAAGTTGCTTCAGGAGCAAAGCAAGGACCTTCCACCATGGTCGATATCAGCTCTGTGACTCGTGCGAGACTGAGATCATGAGGGTCCAAGTCCAACGTAGCGAATCTCAGATGCGGGTTTTCAACACGAAGTGTCCTTGCGAGCCCCGTAATAGTTGCGGCAGAGGGATTAGCGCACTCCAACACGGCGCCAGCAGTCACCCACAGGATCCCTTTAGCGTTTAATACTAGTCGTTGTAAGCAATGGAACTCACTTTCCTGCAAGTTAGGTAAGAACAATTCGTTATCGAAGGACAGTAGGACGCAAATATTGTCTGTGAATGAGCCATCCTGCAAAGAGCTGAGCCGCACCCGAGCATTTTCGAGTCGCTCTTGGAGTTTTGAAGTCAGGTCTGTTGCCTGTGACAGGCCGTCATGCTGGACGATTTCCACGCAGTATTCCACCGAATGGCCAGTACCGTTCACCTGTGCGGTACCGGTTGGATCGTCAGTACCATTTATCTCCACGGTACCATTTGGATGGCCAATACCATCAGGATGCTCGATACCGTCTGAACGTCTTTGCTCAAGTCGAATACCGGATTCAATTGGCTCCCAGATTAGGTTGGTGCAAAGCTGACGAGCGGCGGAGTCTAGGCCCTGGCTTGGGAGCTCAGTCAGCTGAAGCTTTTCGATGGACAGCAGAAATGGTAAGGTGTTAGAGCTAGGATGGGTGGCAACGGTCCCAATGTTGTGATTTGCGCCTGAAGATTTGCAGAACAGGTGCACTTCAATGCCACCACGGCAGTCCAGGTCGACAGAAAGCTCGAGCTTCTCGATGAAAGTCACAACGTGAGCAGCCAAAGGCCGGCGTCCGTGGGCCATGACGGGTACCAAAGCGGTCTGAAAACAAGAGTCGAGTGTCCCAGGGTGTATCAAGTATGGTATCTCGTACCCAACGGCCGGGGACTGATGCGTCTGGACGGGTCGAACGGTGCAGAAGGAGCTTGAAGGCCCGGCCGAAATTCCGGTAAGATTGCCAAATGCATCGTGCCAGTTCAGACCAACTTGCTGAAAAGAGCTGTAAAACTTCTCCGGTGAGATGATGGTCTGTGATCTGGCTTTCACTTCAGACACGACTCCATCTAGGTTTACCGACACCTCTTGCTCCAACGATCCTACCTCGCTCGATTGCGAGATAAGTCTCACTCCTATCAAGCCTCGACAGTGTTCATCCCAGTGCTTTTTCTTGTTAACCGAGAACACACGGAACTCATCCCAAATGCTGGAAGACTCTCGCGCACTTCGAGGGAGAGGTCTCAGTGTGAAATGCATCTCTACATCTTCCGCTTCGGCATCAACGATCAATGCTTTGCTAAAGACGATATCGCGTAGTGTGTACTTTGATATCGCTTGTGGTGGGTCATGAGTCGCTGCCTGTTGGCGAGCAGCCTCCAAGGCCATTGCAATATATGCAGCAGCAGGCCAGATTACTTGTCCATGAATTTCATGACCCTTCAACCACGGGATCTCGCTCAATCGAATGTAGTTTCGCCAGCTTGGCTCTAGCACGTTGAAATTCGGAGCACGTACTCCCAGGAGTTCGTGGCGCGGGAATACTCGATTTCTGTATTCTGAGCTCAGTCGAGTCTCGTGCCAATACTTTGTGTCATGATCCCACGGGTAGTTTGGTAAGTCAGCAAGGAGCTTGCCATGCGTCTGCCCAAAGACGGTACTGATTCGTTTGATGTCGACAGGGTGGCCGCGAACAAAGAGCGTGCCTAACATGTCGACGAACGTGGTGACTGCATTTTTGTGCCGTGTGAGGGCATTCGAGTAAACGACATGACGAGCTTCTTCGCCAACCGATTTCAACGTCTGCTTGACGGGGCCAGCAAGAGTTGAATGAGGTCCAATTTCGACAATTGTATCGATTGTGAGTGGATCAGATAATGTCCGATCCACGCATGTCTTCTCGAGCGCTTGGGCGAACAAGACAGGGGATACAAGGTTGTCCACCCAGTACTTAGGCCCAACTACCTGGCTCCCGAGGCACTGGCCGGTCACAGAAGAGATCCATCTCACAGATGGGTCAGGAATTCGGCCTTCGATATGAGAAAGAGCTCGAAGGTACTCTTGCGCAAGGGGTCGCATTTGATGTGAGTGATAAGCAACATCATTGGTCTTCAGGAGGCGATTGAAAACTTGTTCTCTGTCGAGATCTCCACGCAGTTGCTCAACAGCGGCCTTGTCTCCAGACACCGTTACACTTCCTGGGCTGTTGATGCAGGCTACGACCATGCTGCCCAAATGACTTGGTACTTCGGCGATAAGCTTTGTCACTCTCTCTGGAGTCTCGCCCACAGCCAGCATTGCTCCTTTGGCTTCGGAAGTCTTGCCGTGCGAGTTGACCAAACGTCCGCGATGGTAGGAGATAGCAATTGCATCTTCAAATGAGACAGCACCGGCAGCATAGGCAGCGGCGATTTCACCACTTGAATGTCCCACGACTGCTATAGGCCTCAGGCCGAGACTTCTGAGTGCATCCACCAGCGAGATTTGAATGGCGGTGCAGATGGGCTGGCCGACAGCAGGATCGTCCACTCTTGAGGTCTTCGCGGATTGATGTAACTCAGTTTGAAGGTGCCAGTCACATCCCAGTTTTGTGAGACTGTAAGAAGCCCTGCGCATAGAATCTTGAAATGCGGCGCAAGACTCAAGCAGCTCCTGCCCCATCCCATACCATTGGGCGCCTTGTCCAGTGAACACGAACGCAAGGCGAGGATTTGGCAGAGACAGTTGCGGCTCAATGTCGCGACCTTCGATTGATCCAAGTCTTTCAATGAAATCTTCTGCATCGCTACATGTGAAAGCTATGCGGTACCTCAGCGCAGAACGGCGGGCAAGTGAAAAGGCAAGGTCATTGAGTATGCTGTCTTGAAGATCCGATGTGAGGATTTTCGCTGCATATTGTGTAAGATTTGCTGCAATTTTTCGGCAAGCATTTTCGCTGTGGCCACTCAACACGAACAAATGGTCTCTGGCGACCGTTGCTGGCGGAGTAGGATAGTCCTCCGGGCTTGAATGACCATTCATACCTACCAAACGACGCGCTGGAAAGCCCGAGTGAATGCCTTTTTCCAGAACAATATGAGCATTTGTCCCCCCAAAGCCGAAGCTGCCTTGGTAAGTGACATTCTCTCCCGCATTTGCCCTCAGGACTTACCTATTTATCGAGATACGACGTAGGTTGTCGCAACGCTGAAATTTCTGTGGCACCTAAGGCAAGTGTCAGTCAAAATCAAGCAGAGTAATGCTCATTGAAATTGGGACTAAACCCTTACCGTTAGGTGAAGATTCTCCAGACCGATAGTCTTGTTGGCCGTCTTGAAGTTTGTGTTGGGTGGAATGGCCCCTTTCTCCAGCATCAAAACCGCTTTGATGAGGCTGGCAATTCCAGCTGCGCCTTCGAGATGTCCAATGTTGGTTTTCATTGATCCAACGACGAGTGGATTATCGTTGCTGCGACTTGCTGATAAGGTAGCTGCGATCGCTTGGGCCTCAATCTACTTTAGTCAGATATGAACCTCAGACGAGACCCACAAGTATCGTAGATCATTGATATGACTCACCGGATCACCCACTGCTGTACCGGTCCCATGAGCTTCAACATAATCGGCCTCCGGTTTAAGGCCTGCTTGTGTGTACGCCTTGCGGATTGCTTCCTCTTGAGCGGCCGCGGAGGGAACGGTTAGTCCTGCCGTCTTCCCATCCTGATTGACAATCGTGTTTCTGATTATGGCTCGAATGGAATCTCCGTCTCGAATAGCTGCATCCAAAGGTTTGATCAATACTCCCCCGACACCTTCTCCTCGTCCATAGCCACAAGCACGCTCGTCGAATGTGTAGCAGCGACCCTGCGGTGACAAGAGTCTTTATGGGAAGTCAGAAGTCAGCCTCGCTCCAATCACAGGGCCCTCAAGTCATGTACTCACCTCATTCTGCCCAGGCCCATGAAAGCAACTGGATCTAAGAGCAAGTTCACACCAGCTACAAAGCATTGCTTGGTTTCGCCACTTCTGAGGCTCAGAACGGCTTGATGTAGGGCAACGAGGCTTGCGGAGCACGCAGTATCCACTGTTAGACTTGGGCCTTTCAAATCAAAAAAGTATGATATGCGATTTGAGACAACTGCGCCACTGATACCGGTGCTCTCGTACACAGGGGCATTCTCTGGATCGCGAGAGAGATGCATCTGATAGTCGTGCGACCAACATCCCACGTAAACTCCAGTATCGGATCCTGCAATCCTATCAATTGAGTAGCCAGCATTCTCGAAAGTCTCGAAAGCTATCTCGAGGACGAGTCTGCTTTGAGGGTCCATTGCCTGTAAAATTCAGCTTGGCTAGCTTGTACGAAGATCCAGATGAAAACGAACACTTGCTTCTGTGGCGTTGATGTTGAAGAAATTGCGGTCGAATGTGGAGACGTCTTCTTTCAGGAAGTGAGCTCCTTGGGTGAACAGCTTGCATGCTAGTCAGCACGAGCACGTACACGGATTATGAAGGTGCCAACAGACCGAGCCTGGCTTGCCTATATCAGGATGGTAGAATTGGTCCATGTTGAATCGATTTCCAGCGTTCGAAGTCCAGGCACTCCGCCCTGTTGCGAGCATATCCCATAGATTCTCCGGGGACGTCGCAGTACCCGGAAGCCTGCAGCTGAGACCAATGACGGCGATCGGGATGGCATTTTGGTCTCGTAAGCCTATGGGCCCGTTGGCAGTAGGTCCGGTGGAGGAGCGGGATCTGAGACCCCGTCTGATGATTGTCATGGCTTCAAGTCGGAGTCGATATCAAAAGCGACTG
>Ga0335072_10002166_pt1 | contig 30929 bp, 33 predicted proteins | sample Lox_Sample_21_FD_206725 | JGI IMG/M metagenome (GOLD analysis project Ga0335072, IMG submission 206725) | Soil microbial communities from Loxahatchee National Wildlife Refuge, Florida, United States - Lox_Sample_2.1 | ecosystem: Environmental > Terrestrial > Soil > Wetlands | place: USA...
CATGATATCAGCTTCGCTTTACCGCAGGGGATGCTGGGTGACGCGGAGGTTCGCTGAGTTTTTCCAACGCAGTCATCGCGCCTTCCCATCCTTTGCTTCGCAAAGGATGGGGCACCCTTTTTCGTGCTCCTACTAAGGAAAAACAGGTCCTTCGCTTTGCTCAGGATGGCAAGGGCTTTGAGCTATTCGGTTTGCGGACGGGGCCAGCGGGCTTCAACGATGGTGGAGATGCCGCCGCGCGGACGGAAATCGCCTTTTACGACAGCCCAGATAGGATCGCAGGCTTTCACAACGTCTTCGAGTACCTGATTGACGACGTTTTCCTGGAAGATGCCGAGGTTACGATAGGTGAAGAGATATTCCTTATAGGACTTGAGTTCAAGGCACAACTCGCGCGGCATGTAACGCAGGGTGATGACGCCGAAGTCGGGCAGGCCGGTCTTGGGGCAGACGGAGGTGAATTCCGGATCGTCGATCAGGATTTCGTAGCCGGGAAACTGATTTTTCCAGGTCTCAATGGAGGGAAACGGAAAGTCGAGCCCGGCTTTTGCGTGCTCGTCTGAGTATCGTTCAGATAGGACCATACATTTATTGTATGGCAGTCACGAATGGAGCAGCGGTTTCAATCCCTGCTCCCAGCAAAACCGGCACTTAAGGTCCTGCTCGCACATTTTCGCAGTATATTTCCTGACGCGAATGTGCATCTCATTGAGTCTTATATACTGACATTCGGTTCCAGGATGGCAACAGCAAGAACGGCGAAGAATCGTAATGTATGGATCTGGAGCGGCGCAGCTGTTGCTGTAGCGCTGGTCTTTTACCTTGTGCATCTGGCGACGCGCACGACGCTGCCAATACAGGTGGCAGTGGTGGAGCGGAGCAGCTTGAAAAGCACGACTCCTACAAATGGCAAGGTTGAGCCTGCCTCGAATTTTGAGGCCCATGCTCCGTTTCCCGGCCTTATTAAGGCTCTCTATGTCCATGAAGGCGACAGGGTCAGCGCAGGCAGGCTGCTTCTGCAGATGGATGATACGGATGCTGTCTCCAAGCTTGCGACGGCGATTGCCGCCCTCAGAGGCGCGCAGGCGAACTATGACGCGGTGATGAAAGGCGGCACGCCAGAGGAGCGCTTATCGCTGAATGGGGATTTGACCAAGACGCGGATGGATCGCAATCAGGCGCAACGCGATCTGGCTGCGCTCCAAAAGCTGCAGACGCAGGGCGCGGCTTCTCCGGCTGAAGTTGCCGCGGCGAAAGATCGCCTGACTGCGGCAAATAATTCGCTGGCTCTGCTGGAGAAGAGAAAGTCGGGGCGGTATGACTCGGCCGATATTGCGCACGCCAAGGCTGCGCTTGAGGATGCGCAGGCCGGGTATGCCGCCGCGCAGGAAGTGGTGAATCAGGCAAATGTAAAAGCTCCATTTGCGGGGACGGTGTATTCGATTCCTGTTTCCAAATCTGAATTTGTGCAGCAGGGGGACAAGCTGCTGCAGATGGCGGACCTGACGAAGATACAGGTGCGCGCCTATTTTGACGAGCCGCAGGTTGCCAAGATCCGCGAGGGCATGCCGATTGCGATCCGCTGGGACGCGATGCCGGACAGAGAGTGGCATGGCCATGTGATACGTGTGCCTTCGACGATCATCACTTACGGGACGCGCAATGTAGGACAGGTGCTGATCTCGATTGACGATGCGGATGGCAAGCTTCTGCCAAATACAAATGTGACTGTTACGGTTACAACTTCCGATACGCCGAATGCTCTCAATGTTCCGCGCGATGCGCTGCATACGGAGCAAGGTAAATCGTATGTGTACCGCGTCCTCAATGGAACGCTGCATCGTACGCCGGTCACTGTGGGCGCGCTGAACCTGACCCAGGTGGAAATCCTGTCCGGACTGCGCGAGGGAGACGTTGTGGCTCTGGGCACGACGAACGGACAGCCGCTCAGTGAGGGCGTCGCTGTGAAGATTGTGCGGTAATGCGCGTGGTTTCTCGAATTTTATTGTTCGCTATGCTGTGCGCGGTTTCCATCACGCACGCTGACGTTCCGTCTACGCAACTGCTGGAAGCGGTGCGCGGCGACCTGACGCATGGACGCGCCGATGATGGACTGCAGGCGCTCGATCAGGTGCTGACAGTGGATCCGCAAAATGCCGAGGCATACAACCTGCGCTGCCGCATTTTGCTGCAGGAGCAGCGTTGGAGCGACGCCATCAAGTCATGCCAGATGGCGGTGAAGCTGGCGCCGGACAACAGCAGCTATCACCTGTGGCTGGCGCGAGCGCTGGGCGAGAAGGCCGACCGGGTGGCGTTCATTACCGCCTTCAAGATGGCGAAGCAGGTCCGGCAGGAATTTGAGACGGCGGCGAAGCTTGATCCGCATAGCGTCAGCGCGCTCTCCGACCTGGGTGAATTTTATGTAGATGCACCGGGGATTGTCGGAGGCGGAATGGATAAGGCCGAACGCGTTGCGCAGCAGCTGGATGCGTTTGCTCCGGATCGCGGGCACTATATTCGCGCCCGTATCGCGGAAGGCGAGAAAGACTATCCGCGCGCCGAGCAGGAGTACATGGCTGCGATTGCAGCAGCGAAGGATCCATCTGACGCGTGGATGGATCTGGCATCGTTCTATCGCCGGCGACAGCGCTGGGACGACATGATTCAGGCGGTGCATAAGGGAGCTGCCCTGGATAAGCAGCATGGGGTGGCCTTGGCGGATGGAGCTTCGGTGCTGATCCGCGCGGGACGCGACCTGCCGTTTGCGCGGCAGTTGCTGGAGCAGTATCTGGCTTCGTCGAACAAATCAGAAGACGCGCCGGCATTTCAGACGCATGTACAGTTGGGGAAATTGTTGACGAGCATGGGGGACGCGCCGGAGGCGCAGCAGCATTTTGCCGCAGCTGTGGAACTGGCAAAGGATTACCAGGCTGGTACACGGGCGGCGACGAATAGTGGCAGATAACGCCAGAGCTGAAATCATTCTGGAAGCGAATAGAATCGGTGTTTTGCAGTTTTATACGAGGTAGCCGCGGGTGAGACGACTTTGGAGATGGACGACGCTAAGCGCTATTGCAGTGCTCTCTTGTGTGAGCGCAGCGGCGCAGGTCTCCCTCTTTACGGTGGTTGATCTTGCTTTGCGCAACAGCACATCCGTACGCATGGCGCAGGCAGATGTGATGCGCGCGGCCGCCGGGCTGACGGAATCAAAAGACGCCTACATTCCGAATCTCAATTTCGGATCGAGCCTTGGCTATTCTTACGGCTTCCCTCTCGGCGAGCCCTCTGTATTCAATGTAAGCTCGCAATCGCTGCTGTTCACATTTTCACAACCGGACTATATTCGCTCGGCGCGCGCAGCGGTACGATCCGCGGAGTTCAGTTTGAAGGACGCCCGCGAACAGGTCATCCTGGATGCCTCTCTGGACTACATTCAACTGGATAAAGCACAACAGACGCTGGCCGCGCTGGATCAGGAAAAACAGTATGCGGACAAACTGGTAAGCATTGAGGAAGACCGCGTGCTCGCCGGAGTCGAAAACCGGATCGAGCTGACCAAAGCAAAGCTGACGGCCGCGCAAATCGACCTGAAGCGCATTCATGCGCGAAACGACGCTGAAATGGTTCGCCAGCAGCTGGCTCATCTCACCGGGCTTCCCGCTACAAGTTTTGTTACCAACCCGAACAGTATTCCTTCGACGCCCCAAAGCCCGTTCACTCTGGAAGAAAATCAGCCGACAGCGATGCAGAACGCCGGAGTGCAGGCGGCGCAGGCGAACGCGAAATCTAAACTATACGTGGCCTTTGGTGATTCGCGGCAGATCTTCCGTCCGCAACTCTACGCTGGGGGCAACTACAGCCTGTTCGCGAAATTCAATAATTACAACGAGTTCTATCAGCACTTCCAGTACAACAACTTTGATATCGGCGTTTCGATCAAGGTCACGCTTTTTGATGCTTCGCTCAAGGCCAGGGAGCGCCGGTCTGCGGCAGACGCCGCACATGCCGCGGCGCAAGCAGACCAGGCGCGGAATGCAGCCAGCGAGCAGATTTCTCAACTGCAAAAAAGCGTGACCGAACTGACCGCCCAGCAGCGGGTTGCACAGCTGCAGGCGGAACTGGCGCAGGAGCAACTCGATGCGATTGACACCCAGCTGAACAACGGCAGCGGGTCACCAAACGGTCCGGTGCTTACGCCAAAAGATGAGCAGCAGGCGCGCATCCAGGAGCGCCAGCGGTATGAGGATGTGCTGGATGCGAACTATGCTGTGCTGCGCGCTGAGCTGAGCCTGATGCGGTCAACGGGAAGCATCGAGGACTGGGCGAAGTCCGGGCCGCAATAATTTTCGGAGTCCTCATTTGCGGGTGATTCGTGTAAGTCGCTGAGGCTTTTAACGATACCTCTGACAGCTGTTTCCAGGTATCCGCGACGGCACCCGCGAAGCGTGATAAAAGTGCTCCAGATGTTACACTTAGGTATACGCCAATGCCACTGAAAACACTGTTTCTGAACCCGCCTTCCTTTGAGAATTTCGATGGTGGCGCCAGCTCTCGCTGGCCGGCCACGCGTGAGATTGAGTCGTACTGGTACCCGGTGTGGCTTGCCTATCCGGCCGGCATGCTGGAGGGATCGCGCCTGCTGGATGCGCCTCCGCACCACGTCTCGGCGCAGGAGACGATCGAGATTGCGAAGGGCTATGAGTTTCTTGTCCTGTTCACCAGCACTCCGGGCTGGACGGGCGACCAGAAGCTGGCGGAAGCTATCAAGCGCGCCAATCCTTCGATCCGCATCGCCTTCGTCGGGCCTCCGGTGACGACTTCACCGGATCGCGCTCTGAATGAGTGCGGGGTGATCGACTTTGTGTGCCGCCGCGAGTTTGATTTCTCGACGGTGGAGTTTGCGAACGGCAAGCCGCTCGACGAGATTCTCGGCATCAGCTATCGCAAAGATGAAAAGGTCGTGCACAATCCCGACCGCCCGCAGGTGGACAACCTGGACGCGCTGCCGTGGGTGACTGACATCTACGCGCGCGACATGGACGTGACGAAGTACAACGTGCCGTTCCTGCTGCATCCTTATGTTTCGCTGTACTCGACGCGCGGCTGCCCGGCACAGTGCACCTTCTGCCTGTGGCCGCAGACACTCTCGGGACATGCGTGGCGCAAGCGTTCGACCGATGACGTTGCCGCCGAGATGGCGCATGCGAAAGAACTCTTTCCGCATGTGAAGGAATTTTTCTTCGACGATGACACCTTCAACATTCAGAAGGCGCGCACGATTGAGCTTTGCGCGAAGCTGAAACCGCTGGGGCTGACGTGGTCTTGCACTTCGCGTGTGACGACCGATCGCGAAACGCTGAAGGCGATGCGCGAGGCCGGTTGCCGGTTGCTGATTGTAGGCTATGAGTCGGGCGATCCGCAGATTTTGAAGAACATCAAGAAGGGCGCGACTGTGGAGCGTGCGCGCGACTTCACGCGTGACTGTCACGATCTGGGGCTGACGATTCACGGCGACTTTATTCTCGGACTTCCGGGCGAGACGAAGGAATCGATTCGCAACACGATCAACTTTGCCAAGGGGCTGGACGTCGAGACGATTCAGGTTTCGATTGCGCACGCGTATCCGGGGACTGAGTTTTACGAATTTGCCAGGGAGAATGGCTTCATCATCAACAACGGAGCCATGGTGGACGATGAAGGCCACCAGCTGGCGCACATCGAGTATCCGGGGCTGCCGACAGAGTACGTGCTGGAAATGGTGCACCGCTTCTACGACGAGTACTACTTCCGTCCGAAGGCTGCGTGGCGCGTGGTGAGCAAGGCGATTGTGAATCGCGATGTGCCGCGTCTGTATCAGGAGGCGAAGTCGTTCCTGAAGCTGCGTTCACAGCGCAACAAGATTGTGAAGCAGAAGAAGCAGGAAAAGGCCAGCGACGCCGCGAAACCGGTCGGCGCTGAGGTTTAATCGCAATTTCGAAATGACCAGCTTCCGTACTATTGAAGAGAAGCCTGAATTCAAAGATAAAATCCGGCCAGCCATGCGCTGGCCGCTTTCTCTTCTATGACCCGAAGCACCATGACATTCCGGCGTTACCTGGTGCTGGGGTTTGTTTCTGTCTCGGCGCCGCTGGGAGACACGTTTCTTGATGTCGGCATGAAGAATATCGGGCCGGTATCTCTGGCTCACTTCACCACGCTCTTTCATGCAGTGTGCACCCCTTGGGTCGCTTCCGGCATTGTGCTCCTGATCGCATTTTTTGCGTCGTATCTTACAGCGCTGTCGTGGGCTGACCTCACGTTTGTTCTTCCCGCCACCTCCTTTGGAAATGTGATTGTTGCGCTGCTGGCCCGCTTCTGGAGACACGAGCAGATTTCCCTTTCACGATGGGCAGGTATTTTTCTCATCACAGCCGCTGTGGGATTCGTCACGCGCGGGCCTTCGTACACAGAGCATGAAAAACCAGTGGCTGTTTTGGATATAGAAAAGGTGTGCCAGTGACGATTGCGCCGCATCATTCCGGACTGGCGAATGCCGCGATGATTGCGAGCATCGTTGTGGCCGCGACTGTCGGCGATGTGATGATCGCATCCGCGATGCGGCAGATTGGCGACCTGGATGAGATCAAGGCTGAATCTGGGCTTTTAGGCGCGATCAGGGCCGTTGTCACCAACACTCGCTTCTTCTTTGGTGTCGCGGCGATGGCTGTAAGCTTCTTCTCGCTTCTCTTTGCCTTGAGCCATGCCGATCTTAGCCTGGTTGCGCCTGCCTCTGCGTCGCTCACAGTGGTGACGAATACGCTCGCGGGGAAGCTTTTTCTCAAAGAGAACGTCGACAAGCGGCGTTGGCTGGCTGCGTTGTGCGTTTGTGTTGGCGTGGTTCTGCTGGCTCGTTAGCTCTTCCCCACCCTTCGCCTTCGGCTCAGGATGGGGCACCCAAGCTCTCGCCAAAGTTCGTTACTGCCACATTGCGTTGTTCTTTCCATTTAGAGCGCGGTCGAGATACGTGCCGGCGCTGATTAACGCCAGATGCGTGAATGCCTGGGGGAAATTTCCCAGATGCTGTCCGCTGCTTCCTAGCTGCTCGGAGTAGAGACCGAGGTGGTTTGCGTAGCCGAGCATCTTGTCGAAGAGCAGGCGAGCTTTCTCTAACTGATGCGAGCGGGCGAGACACTCGATCAACCAGAACGAACATGCGGTAAAGCTGCCTTCCATGCCCTGCAGGCCGTCGATTGAGTTTCTTCTCGTGTCATAACGGTAGACGAGACTGTCTTCGGTCAGGGTGTCTTCGATGGCTTTCATGGTGGATAGCCAGCGTGGATCGACCGGGCTGATGAAGCGCATCAGCGGCATCAACAAGGCGGACGCATCAAGACAGTTGGAACCCTCGTACTGGACGAATACTCTCTGCGATCCATCCCAAAAGTTGGCGTAGATGTCGTCGGAGATGCTGTCGCGTGTCTCGAGCCATTGCGCGAAAGGGCCAGCCAGGGAACGCTTGCTGCCTAAACGTAAGGCACGGTCAAAGGCGACCCAGCACATCAGGCGCGAGTGCAGAAAGTTCTTTCGTCCGCCGCGCACCTCCCAGATGCCTTCGTCAGGGCGCTTCCAATTCTTACTGAGCCACTGCAGAACGCGGGTGACGCCTTGCCAATCATCGTGCGAAATGCCGTCGCCGTATTTATTGGAAAGATAGATGGCATCCATCAGCTCGCCATAGATATCGAGCTGCAGCTGACTGGAAGCTGCGTTGCCGATGCGCACGGGGCGAGAATTCTCATAGCCCCTGAAGTGATCGAGGATGACTTCTTCCAGCTCCTGATCTCCGTTGATGCGGTACATGACCTGCAGCGGGCCGTGTTCTGCGTCATCGTGCAAGCGGCCGCGCAGCCAGCCGGTGAACGCCTGGGCTTCTTCGGTGAATCCGAGACGCAGGAAAGCATAAAGGCTGAAGGCGGAGTCGCGCAGCCATGTGTAGCGGTAATCCCAGTTTCGCTCGCCTCCGATTCTCTCGGGCAGACCAAATGTGGGCGCGGCGATCAAAGAGCCATGTTCCTGGCTGCAGAATAGTTTCAGCATAAGAGCCGAGCGGTGAACCATCTCTCGCCAGCGGCCTGAGTAGTTCGAGCGCGCGATCCATTCCCGCCAATAGTGAGACGTTTCCTTGAAATGCTGTTCAATGAACTTGGGCCTGAGAACCTTTACATTTGGAGCGGACTCGCCGAAGGTGAAGGTCGCGGTTTCGCCGGACTTCAAGGTAAAGCGGGCGACGGCGTCCGCATCTTGCAAGGCCAGAGGCACGGTCGCGTGCAGCGTCATTTTCTGCAGGCCGCCGCGTTCCGGCTCAAAATGAACACGGTCGGATTCAGCATGCGCTTTATGGTTATTGCGTGCATAGTCAAAGCGAGGCGCACAACGCAGGCGGAACGAGATTTCGCCCTTGACCACGCGCACGATGCGGATGATTTGATGAGCGTAAATCTCGCCTTTTTTCCCGGCGAGGATCGGCATGAAGTCGGTGATTTCCGCCACTCCGGCGTCGGAGAGAAAGCGCGTTACAAGGATATTGGTTTCGGGAAGATACAGTTGACGAGTGCGCTGGCCTTCCAACTCAGGCCATATGCAGAAGGAGCCGCCGTGTTCATTATCAAGCAACGCGGCGAACACTGTAGGCGAGTCGAAGTTTGGAAAGCAGAAGAAGTCGATCGAGCCTTCCATGCTGATGAGCGCCATGGAACGCATATTGCCTATGACGCCGTAGTTTTCAATGGGCTGCGCAGCCATCTTCACTCCAGGTACACATAGCTTAGATGTTCCGGGCGTTAAAGGTGAATGGTTGATCTCGAAATCACTTGAAGAGGCGCATGAATCCGGTGGGCGGCAGATCGGGCTGGAGGAATTTCTGCGCGGCGCCGGAGGACTCTATAAGGGATTCTGCGGCGAGGTAGCCGCTGCGGGCTGCGCCCTCCATGGTGGCAGGCCATCCGGAGGCGGTCCAGTCACCAGCGAGGAAGATGTTGTGCCACGGGCTTTGCGATGTCGGGCGGATCCGGTCGAGTTGCGGGCGAATGGAGAAGGTTGCGCGGACTTCTTTCGTGACCGCGCCTTTGAGTAGTTTGGCTTCGAGCACTGAAGGGAAAAATAGTGCCAGTTCGCGCAGCGCAAGGTCAATGAGTTCCTGGCGCTGCATGGGAATGACGGAGCGGAGGACGCTGATGACGACTTCGATGTAGTGGCCTTGCTGCGCGTGGCGCTGCGGTTGCAACTTCGATTTGTTAAAGAGCCACTGGATGGTGGTGTCGAGCAGCGATGCGTGTTCGAGGTCGGTGATTTCACGGTCGAACCAGAGATGGATGGCGGCGATGGGCGCGTGGGTGAACTGGCTAACCTGCGCGGTAAGGGTTTCTTTTCCTGGCACGTCGGGTAGTGTGGGCAAAAGCTTAGCCATGGCTTCAAATGGAACGGCGAAGATGATGGCGTCGCTTGAGAAGCGCTCTGTTTCGGTTTCGATGGCCCATTGATTCTGGTCGCCTTGTGAGATTCGCGTGACACTGCTGCGCAGGTTGATTTCTGCTCCGCGTACTTTGAGGGATTGCAGGGCGTGGCCGTAGAGATCGCTCAGCGGGACGGAGGGGATGGCCATGCGGCCTGCTTCGGGCGAGCGGAGGAACAATTCACGGCAGACTTTTGCGGCGTAGTGGACGGAGGTCTTGCCCAGTTCTTCGTTCAGGGCGGCGAAGAGCACCGGCTCCCAGAAGCGCTTGATGGCTCCGGGTGTTTGTTTATGGCGTGCCAGCCAGTGCGCGAAGTTCTCTTCGGTGTCTTCGGGGATTCCGGTGATGAAGGTGTTGAGGCCGCGTGCTATAGCTATTTTGTCTGCGAGTGAAAAGGCATGGGCCTTCAGGAATCCGGGACTGGCGTGGAGCGGTGCGGGCAGCGGCGATGGACCCAGTACGCTTCTGCGGCCACCGGGTTCAATCATGGTGATGTCGTCAAACCAGCGGAGTTTGTCGAGCGCGCCGATGCGGCGGTAGAGATCGATGAGGTTGGTGCAGCAGCCGAAGAGCAGGTGCTGGCAGTTGTCGATGATTTCGCCTGTGCCCGGGTGCTCGTAGGAGGATGCGCGGCCGCCGACGTAGGGGCGGCGCTCGATGAGACGCACTTTGTAGCCAGAATCGGCGAGGGCTTGCGCGGCGGCGAGTCCGGCTACGCCTCCACCAATGACTGCGACTGACTCGATCGGGCGGATTGCTGCAGACATCGCTTAGCTTTTTCCTCGCAGGCGGTTGGCCAGCGTGCGGAGTAATCCACGAGCAAGGATGGCAAGCTTCGTGATCGTCGGGACGGAGACTCGCTCCGTGAATACATCAAAATTCTTGCTTTCGATGCGCCGGAGCAGGCGGTGATAGATGGTAATCAGGACCCACAGGGCTGGTCGGGCATCGGCTGCGATGAGAGGCAGCAGCGCTTCGCCTGATTTGTAATAGTGTTCGGCACGTTTTGCTTCGAACTCGAGAAGTTCGCGCTGGTTGAGGGTGAGATGACGACCGTCCTTCAACTGCTGGATTTCGTTGATGGATACGCCAAAGCGTTCCAGGTCTTCGAGTGGCAGATAGATGCGGTCGCGTTCGAGGTCTTCGCGCACGTCGCGAAGGATATTGGTCAACTGGAAGGCGATGCCGGTTTCTTCCGCCAGCTCTTCTGCGCGCGGATCGGTGTATTCGAAGATGCGGATGCAGACCAGGCCAACGACCGAGGCTACGTAATAGCAGTAGCGGTAAAGATCGTCGAAAGTCTCGTAGGTGTCGAGGCGCAGTGGGTGGACGGAGTTGCTTCCGGGAGTCTCATGATTGGCGTGGGAATGCAGGTCCATCGCGGTCCCCTGCACCAGTTGATCCAGCAAGTCGGTCGTGATGTAGAAGCGTGATTGCGCATCTCGCAATGCGATGAAGACAGGATCTTCGGTGCTCTCGCCTTGTGCTGCGTGATGCCAGGCTTCGAGCCAACTATCGAGATTGGCTCGGCGCTCTTCGCGCAATTTGGTTTCGTCGTCGGAGAGGTCATCGGCGTGGCGCATGAAGGCGTAGACGGCGCAGATGGCGTTGCGCTTGGCTTTGGGAAGGGCCACGAATGCGTAATAGAAGTTCTTGGCTTCGCGGCGTGCGATCTGTCGGCAGACCGCGTACGCCTGTTCGACGCTTGGGGTCACGCAGCGCTCCGCCCGAAAAACTTTCCGCTCAGTGCTCGGAGAAGCAGTGCGACCTTTTTGCCTTTGGAGATGGCGGGGCGCGCGCGGAGCACGTTGTAGTCCTGCTGCTCAATGGCGTTGAGGATTTCGAGGCCGCCGCGGCTGAAGAGGTCGAGATCGACGGCAAGCTCGCTGTCGACCATCCGGATCAATGGCATGCCCTTTGCGAACATCTGGCGCGCGTATTCACCTTCGTAACGCATCAGCTCGCGGAATTGCGGCGTGAAGTTGCGGTTGGCGATGGTCGCTTCGTCGACGCCGAAGCGGCGCATGTCGGCAAGCGGAAAATAGATACGGTCTTTTTCGTAGTCGACAATGACGTCCTGCCAGAAGTTAGCGAGTTGCAGCGCGGAGCAGGTGTGATCGGACAACGCAAAGCGCTCGGCGTCGCGATAGCCGCAGGCATAGAGCACGAGATGGCCGACCGGATTCGCCGAATAGTGGCAGTAGCCGAGGACGTCATTCATTGTTTCGAAGCGGGTGACGGTCTGGTCCTGACGGAAGGCTACGAGCAGATCGGCGAACGGGTCTTTCGGGATGTCGCAGATGCGAATTGTCTCAGCGAGAGCTACAAATACCGGATGCCGGGCTTCGCCGCGATAGCAGGCGTCGAGTTCTTCACCCCAGAAATTGAGCAAGGCCAGTGCCTGTTCTCGATTCCCTACTTCATCGCCCAGATCGTCGGAGATGCGGCAATAGGCGTAAATGCTGTGAAAATGCGGACGCAGGCGCTTGGGCAGGAACCACGATGCCACATGGAAATTTTCGTAATGTGTTTCGGCGAGACGCTGGCAGTAGACGCTCGCTTCTTCTAATGTGGGCGCTTTGTCGGGGATGCGGTATTCAGGCGGGAGTGCAGCCCAGGCTTTTTCGATCAAATCAGTTTGTGCTGTGTTTGCAGTCATTGCATGCCTAACGAACTTTCCCTCGGCGGCTAAAGCCGCTGCATTCCGCGGTCTTACGGCACGGCTGAAGCCGTGTCCCTTCAAAAGCAGTTATTGATTCTAGTTTAAGGGATGATGGCGGTCTTGATGTCGTTTGAGCGGTCCATCAGCTTGCGGAAGACTTCATCGAGACTCGCGAGTGGCGCGCGGCCGGTGATGTACTCGCGGCAATTGAACTGTCCACTGGTGATTAATTCGAAAGCCCGGCGCGCGGTTGCCGGGGTGTGGTGGAAGCTGGCCTTGAGGGTGATGTCGTTGTAGTGGAGGCGGTTGGTGTCGAGCTCGACTTTGGTGCCGGCGGCACAGCCTCCGAAGAAGTTGACGACTCCTCCTTTGCGGACCATTTCTACCGCTTGCTGCCACGTTGCCGGAATGGCGACGGCCTCTACGGCGACATCGACGCCGCGATGATTGGGAGTAAGTTTGCGCACCGCAGCGACCACATCTTTCACGGCGGTGGTTTGCACGACGTGTTCCGCTCCGAAGACCTTTGCGGCTTCGATCTGTTCGTCGCGCTTGACTACGGCGATGACGTGCATGCCGGCAAGCTGCGCGGTATGGATGAACATCAGTCCGATCGGGCCTGCTCCGATGACGACGACTGAATCGCCGAGCTGCGCGTTGGTCTCTTCGAGGCCGCGGACGACGCATGCCAGCGGTTCGGTGAGCGCGGCGTGCTCGAAGCGAACGCCGTCGGGAACGTGGAGAGTGTTCTTCTCGACGATGCGTGCGGGAATGCGGATGTATTCGGCATAGGCGCCGTTGTTGAAGAGCAGGTCGTCGCAGAGGTTCTGCTGATTGTGCCTGCAGTAGTAGCAGGCGTCACAGGGCGCGGAATTGAGAGCGACAACGCGGTCGCCTACGCGGAAATCTTTTACGCCTCTGCCCGCTTCGACGACGACGCCTGCGAGTTCGTGTCCGAAGGGGATGGGCGGTTTCAACATTTTGGCGTGGTAGCCGCGGCGATAGACCTTGAGGTCGGTGCCGCAGGTCAGCGCTGCGGCGACGCTCACGACGATCTCACCCGGGCCGGCTGAGGGTACGGGCACCTGCTCGATGCGCAGGTCTTCTTTCCCGTAGAGCACAGCGGCCGTCATTTGGTTCGCCATATCTTTCTATTTTCTCAGATTCGGCTGAATAAAAACTTTCATCGACGCGGCTGTCGGGTTGGATGCTACTTCGATAGCCTCGACCGCTTCCTCCAGCGGAAATCGGTGCGAGATGAGCCGGGTCAAGTCGAATCCGTTACTGTAGCCTTCAAAAACTAAGTCGGCTCCTTCATCCTGAATTTCAACTGAAGCGCTGTAGGAGCCGAGCAGCGTTTTTTCGTCCATGCAGACTGCGGCTGGATCAATAATAGCCTCCCCGTGCTGCGTTTGCGCGAAAAGCAGCACACGGCCGCCTGGGCGGGCTGCGTCCATGGCGGTGCGGATGAGGCTGTTGCCGCCTACGGCGAGGATGACAGCATCTGCACCGCGGCCTTCGGACTCGCGCCTGGCGACTTCGACGACGTTCTCTTTGGCTGCGTCGATGGGGTGCTTGAGGCCGTACGCAGCGGCGATCGCGTGGCGCTCGGGGTAGAGGTCGGATGTGAGAACTTTGGCTCCAGTGCGCGCGGCGAGTGCTGCCAGCAGAATTCCGATGGGGCCCTGACCGATGACCAGCACAGTTTCGTCGGGGGCGAGGTTGAGGTTCTTGATGGCTTTGAGGCAGGTGTTGACCGGCTCGACGAATGCGGCCTGCTCGAAGGGGACGCCGTCGGGGATTTTTACCAGACCGCCCATTGAGACGATCCAGGGCATGACGCGGACGTATTCGGCGAAGCCTCCGCCGGAAGGCTCGAAGCCGGCGGTGCAACCGACCTTCTTGTAGGTGGCACATTGGGCGAAGGTCTTCTTGCGGCAGTAATAGCACTTGCGGCAGGGAATGTGGTGGAAGACCATGACGCGGTCGCCTATGGCGAAGTCGTCGACTCCTTCGCCGGTTTTAACGACAGCGCCTGCGGTCTCGTGGCCGAAGATGCGCGGGGCCGAGTGCGAGCCGGTGTGGATCTTTTTCAGGTCGGTTCCGCAGATGCCACAGGAGTGGACGCGCATGAGGACTTCACCATGGCCGATTTCCGGGACAGGAACGGTCTCGATGCGCACGTCATTGATGGCGCGATAAACGGCGGCCTGCATCGTCGCGGGGATGGTCTCGCTCGTGGAAGCGGGCGCATTGCTGGTAATTGTCGCCATGAGTGTTGCTACTAGATTACAGCGTCTTGCCCAGAGATTCAGTGACTATGGTCGCGAGATTGCGAGCTGCCGATTTACTGTTCTTGCCCAGTTGCCTGAGCGCGGGCCAATAGGCTGGGTGCAGCAAAGCATAGGCTACGAATGCAGGCATCTGCAACTGGCCGTTTTTCCCGAGGAAGCGGTTAAAGTCGGGCAGCCTGTCGTTATAGCCGTCGGAGATGCCTTTGAAACAGTAGAAGGCGATTCCATTGATTTGCGCGATGCGGGCGACGGTCGCGGCTTCCATGTCGACCAGCGGGGCTTGATATTTCTGGGCGATTTCGCGCTTTTCGTCGTGGCGGGCTACGTGGTCGAGGGTAACGAGCCTATAGCCTTCTTTTGATGCGGCTACGTATTGCTGGCCGCTGGCGCTGTCGATAACGTCGGCGACGACACAGGCTGCGGGGGGTTTGATACCGCAGGAGAGCGCGCCGCCCCAGCCGTAGGAGACGAGCGCGTCAAGCTTTCCATCAGCCAAGACCAGTTCGCAGCCTCGGGCGGCGGCTTCGGCTCCCATGCCGCCGGCGATAGCGATGCATTCAGTTTCGCCGATCTGGCCGAAGTAGAGCGGTCCTCTTTGTTGCCAGCCTTTGACCAGCGGTTTCAGTTCTCCGGGGAGGGCGGCGATGATGCCGATGCGCTTCATGGGGCGTATCCGTAGGCGCGGAACCAGTCGATGGCGGCACGCAGGGCCGGATAGACGGGGACCTCGCGAAAATCCAACTCGCGGACGGCCTTGGCTGAGGATGCGAACATCTTCTTTTTGCCCATGCGGACGGCTTCTACGGTTGCCCGCGGCTCTTTGCCCAGGATGCGGCCGGCGATGGTTTCGTCGAAGAAGGCGAAGGCCATGGCTACGGCATGCGGGACTTTCATCGTCGGCGAAGGCAGACCGGTGATGGCGGACATCTTATCGAGGATCTGCTTGAGGGTCAGATTTTCGCCGCCGAGGATGTAGCGCTCGCCGGGTGTTCCCTTTTCGATCGCGCGAACATGAGTGTGGGCAACTTCTTCTACATCAACGAGATTGAGGCCGGTATCGACGTAGGCGGGGAATTTCCTGTTGAGGAAGTCGACTACGATGCGACCCGTGGGGGTGGGTTTGATGTCGCCGGGGCCGATGGGGGTGGTGGGGTTGAGGACCATCACCTCCTGGCCGTCGTAGGCGGCCTTAAGCGCTTCCTGCTCGGCGAGGAACTTGGAGCGCTTGTAGTGGCCGACCATGTCGGCGAGGGAAACAGGCGTGTTTTCATCCACTATCGTTCCGTCGGTCTTAAAGCCCATGGTCGCCACGCTGGAGGTGTAGATGACGCGGCGGACGCCCTCTTCGCGGGCGATACGGAGCAGTTCGCGGGTGCCATCGACGTTGGCGGCATACATCTGCTTCGGGTCGCGGACCCAGAGGCGGTAGTCGGCGGCGACGTGGAAGACGAAGTCACAGCCGCGGATGCCGGGGCGGAGCGATTCGGGGTCGAGCAGGTCGCCGGTGATGGTGGTCATCGACCTTGGAGCTTGCATTCCGGCGAGGTTCGAGAGGTTGCTGGTTTTGCGGACGAGGAGACGGAGGTCTGCTCCCTGGCTGGCAAGGACCTTGGCTACATGACTGCCGACGAATCCGGTGGAACCTGTGACGAAGACTTTCATTCTGGTTTCGATCCCCCGGGGTGGTGGGTACCCCCTCCCCATTTTCTACGGAGATCCTTTATTTTCAGGCACTTACAAGCGTTGTTCCGTACGAGAATCGTTTATTTTCAATCACTTAGGCTGAGTACTGGCTTTCCTGGGCAACGGCACCTCTCTGCTCAATTGATTCCCTATATCCAGAATACCTGACGGAAGAGAAATATACGCCAAATGCGCGACTGCGGAAGTGGCTTGCGATGAATAAGTTAGCAGAATCCTCGAGAAACAAGGCTTGAGAGCATGAACGCTGCGCGGCTAAAGCCGCCCGGGAGAACAACACTGCTTCCTTCTCCTGCTAGTTAGTGTCTCACTTTGAATATTCGAGCCCGGCTTTTTGAGGCATGCTTGTGCTAGGGGTTCCTAGATTGAAAACGCCGCTTCGCAACTTTGACATGCAAGGATTGCATGCCGCCGTAGATGCCGCGCGACGCGCTCGCGAGTTAAGCTGGACCGCTTTGATGGTCGAAATCAACAAGCCTTTTGAGGGCACGCCCTCCATACCCATCAGCGTCTCCACGGTGAGAGGCATGCGGAACAAGAGTTCAGTAACCAGCGCTGTCGTACTTCAGATTCTCAGATGGCTGGGCCGGACACCCGAGAGCTTCCTATCTGGAAGCTGTGCCGCTCCGCAGGCGAGCGAAACCCTGCCCGAGCCTGGACCGGGTCGCATTCTCCGCTTCGACACGCGTGCAATGCACGCTGCTCTCGACGCGGAACGCCTCAAGCGGAGCATGAAATGGAAGCAGGTCGCCGAAGAGTTGCCGGGCTTCAGCGAGAGCATGCTCACAAACCTCGCAAAGGGTCCGTTGATCGGCTTTCCGAGGGTAATGCTGATTACCCAATGGCTAGGGCGTCCAGCCGCAAGCTTCGTGCGCGATCATGGCCGATAAGCCAGCGATTCTATCCGCCAGACCTTACTACTTGTCTTGCGTGGGGATTGGCTTTACGGAGCCGCAGTCTGCGCCTTTGTAAACGGATGAGGATTCGGCTGTCCACTCTATAGGTTTGCTGTCCTGTCCCATCGACATCGATCCGACAAAGTGGACTTTACCGGTGGCGTGCTCGTCGTCGCTCCACGAAGATTCCATGCTGCCCTTGCCGCTCATGTGGCCGGTGCAGACGATGTCGGCGGTCATGCTGTTGGTCTTTCTGACGATGTTGGTGATCTGGCAGCCGTGCGACGGCTGGGTGATGGCGCCGTACTTGTCGATCTGCTCCTGCGTGAGGCACACCTGCGTGGTGCGCGGCCCTCCGGCTGCCATTGGGTTGGCCATGCCGGCGGGAAACGGCGACTGTTGCCAGGTCATGGTCGAGGTCATCTCCCATAGACCGGGTTTTCTGGTTTGCGCTGCGGAGAACGGCGTTGCGGCAGCTAGACAGCAAAGCAGGGTGATCCAGTTTCTGATGGGATGCATGGTTCCTCCCGTCTGGCTCGGCGAATCTACTCTACGTCAGACGGCGAGCAGCAGAGAAGAAAAATTTGCTTTGTGCGGGAGGCAAAAAGACTTCAGGGCTCTCGATTGATCGAGATTCTTTACCTTTCAGTCGCAAAGCTTTGGACAGCGCGGCACTACGCGAGTTTGGATGGCTGCGAGGTGGTGCTATGAGCTGGATAGAAACAGTGGAAGACAATCGCGCGGTCGATGCGCTGCTTGCATCGGGCCGTTTTCTGCTTGCGTTGCCCATGGTGATTTTCGGCGTGGAGCATTTTCTGTTTGCCGGCATAGTGGTAACGATCATGCCGCCGTGGATTCCGTGGCATTTTTTCTGGGCTTATTTTGTGGGCATTGCACTGATTGCCGCAGGGGTGGCGATCATCTTGAAGCGCGAGGCGTGGCTTGCTGGTTTCTTGCTGGGGACGATGATTCTGGCGTTTGTGGTGCTGATTCATTCGCGATTGCTGGCGCAGTGGCCGGGCGATGCATTTGCGATGAACCCGATCTTCGGGCCGCATCCGGGGCGGCTGCACAATGCGTGCAAGGACCTGGGGCTGAGCGGAGCTGCGTTTCTGTTTGCGGGGACGCAGTCGGAGGCGTGGCAGGTTTCAGGCAAGGACAAGGTCTTTACAGTTGGACGAGTTTTTTTTGCCATCGCGGTTGCGGCTTTGGGGGTGTTGCATTTTGTGTATCCCGCATTTGCGCCAGGGGTGCAGCCGATGTCGGCGGCGGTGAAGTTTCCGCTGCCGGGACAGCCGGCGTGGTCGTATCTTACCGGCGTTGCGTTTCTGGCGGCGGGGATTGCGATTTTTATGAACAGCAAGGTCCGGCTGGCGGCGACGCTTCTGGGGATTTTGATCCTGCTGTTCGGGCTGATTGTTTGGGTGCCGTGGCTGGCGGCACATCCTGAGGCAATTGCCGGAGGAAATTACCTGAAAGACATGGGGCTGGCGGGTGGGGCTTTGTTGCTGGCGGGCGCGTTGCCAAAAAGAGATGGATGATGGCCGCGTTACGATGACAAGATTTTTACAAATCGTCATCATGGCGCGCATCCAACGGGAAGGAGAAATCACGCATGGTCAAGTACTCGATTTGGGCGGAAGTTCAAGCAAAGCCGGGCAAAGAGGCTGAAGTTGAGGCGTTTTTGAAGTCGGCGCAGCCTTTGGCGGAACAGGAACCGGAAACCATCACATGGTACGTGGTGAAGATGGGGCCGGGCAGCTTCGGGATATTCGACACTTTCGTCACTGAAGCCGGGCGGGAGGCGCATTTGCATGGCGAGATCGCCAAGGCGCTGTTCAGCGAAGAGACCAAGGCACTGCTGGCGAAGGACCCGCAGGTGCACAAAATCGACGTGATCGCGGCGAAGGTGCCTGGAGCTTAAGTCCTGTCATGAACGAGATTTAGTCGTACTTTGGATACGCGGTTACTACTTCTACACTGCGAGGCGATCCAGTGCCTTACCAGCGAATGGTGTTTCAGCCTGTTTATCCTGCCTATCCGATCGATCCGAAATATACGCAGGTTGCATACGACCTATCAGAAATCTTTACGAACTTATGGAAGGGCTACAAGGCGAGTGAAGTAAAGAGCAAGGTGTTCTGGAGTAAAGTGTCTGCGCCGCAAAGCGCACAGCAGATCTGCGCTGAAATGATCGATCAGACGAAGAAACGGAAGGATTTCAAGCGCGTGATCAAGTGGCGCGTGGCTGGGGGCCTGAACGAGCTTTATGTGGATCTGCCGGGCAATCCGATCCTGGTGGGACGCGTGCTTGACAGCGGCCAGTCTTTCGCACCGGCAGTCGGTAACGTATTTTCACGCCTCGATAATGACAAGGAATTTGTGCTCGATGGCTGGGGCCAGAATGTGCCGCGCTATGTGTATCGATCGGTTTCGGACACCGATGTTTGCGAGCATCAAAAGCGGTGACGGCATTCCGCCGAAGTCGCTGGCAGCGACGGATACGATCATGGAGCACGTCTGCGGCCGCAAGGAAACGCACTGGGTTTCGGCAACGCGCCACAAACGAGACACAACGAATGCGCACGGCAATGGTTTCGGCGACCGGCGGGTGAAGATCGATCTGGCGGTCATAGCGACAAACCGTATTTACGACCTGAGCACCCCGGAGGCGGAAAGAGCGTTGATGAAAGAGGCCAGCGGCTCTCCGGGCAACCCCGAGACGTATTCGAACACGGTCCAGCAGGCGTTGAAGGATGCGAAGCGAACCAAAGAAGTGTTGATTGAAGGGACGGTGCCACAGGATTCGATTGTCGAGAAAGTCAATTTTACGTGAGGCTCCTGGCGTTTCGGTCCGATTATCGAGTCGCCGAACTTGACCTGAGGGCTTGGGATTGAAAGACTGCTGCCATTGCACATGGCCTACTCGATCAAAGTGGAATATGCGGCGCAGCGCAGGATGCGCGAGCGCAATACGTGGCTGTATCGGCTGGCGCACTGGCCGATCTGGATATGGGTTTTCTTTCTGGCGCCCGGATGGCTTACGTTCGACCTATTTGCCGCGGGCGGGAGCGTGCGGAATTTGCTTTGGCTGGGCGCGGTGCTGGTCGGAACGGGAATGGCTGCGTATTGTGGCAAGCTGCCCGGGGCTGAGCCTGCGCCTTATATTCTGCGCTTTGATGAGGACAGGCCGAATCCGCTGTATCGTAAAATCTGTTACACCTTTGCGTGGAGTGCGGTGCTGAGTTTTGCGCTGCTGAACCTGGCCGGGCTGGTGGATGCGGTGGTAAATCGGCGATGGCACATGATGCAGATTTACCGGTATGGGTATTTCCCTCTTTGCGCTGCGATTCTGCTGTTAGGATTGCTTGGCGTGCTGCCGCGTGTCCGGCGGTCAACCAAGGGTGAAGGCACCGAGCGGCGGTATTTCTATGGCTCGGTCTGGGCGGTGACGCTGGCGCAGGCTGTTCTGCTGGTTCTTTGGAAGACGTTGCCGAAGAACCACACTACCGACCTGGTCAAGCTGGCGGTTTATACTTTTGTGCTTCTGGCCGTGGGACTCGCGGCTGTGTTTGGGTTGTTGCCTCGGACTCGACCGATTTTGCCGGGGGAGTTGATGGTGGCTGACTAAAGAAAGAGGGGAGACGGTTATGTCCTGGAAACCGGCTTATATTCGCGAACAGATGCGGAGATTTCTAGCGTTGGCCAGCAAAGAATTCTATGGCGGCGGAACACCGAACTGGGACGGAACAAATCTGGTCGTCGATATACAGATCGACGAGAATGACATGACGGTAAACGCAAACCTTTCTCCTTTTGGAGGGGGTTATGGTGTTCTGGTCAGCGAGTTATTCACGCTGATGGTTGAGGATCAGATAGCACAGGTATTTGTTCTTGGCCATGAATATGGCCACGGCATGACCGAGACTGTAATGCAGGCAGCCGGCCTGACCAATCTGTCGGGGCCAGCTCATGAGGTCATCGCCGACCTGATTTCCGCATACATCCTCAGCCGCATGGGCATCGCCCCGGACCAACTGGTAAGAGCGTTAGAGACGGCAAAAGAACATGTCTTCAATACGCATGCGAATCAACAACAGGCCGGGCACCATCCTGAAGGAGACGATCGCATCTCTTATATCCAGACATTAAATGTGATCATGGAAGGCGGCCATACCTTCCCGCAGGCATTGTTCCTGCTTCTTGAACAATTAGGGTGCTCGTAAGCACAACCGAGCCCTGAAATTCCCCGCGAAAAGCTGACGGTATATTTTCGGCTTGACATATTCCTATATGGGAATATACAGTTCTTCCATGGCCAGGGCTGCTACCACCACCGATGTCTTTAACGCGATTGCGGAGCCGCGGCGGCGGGACATTATCGGCATGCTGTCGGATGGGCGGGAGCATGCGGTGGGGGACGTGGTGCTGCGGCTGCGGCTGCCGCAGCCGGCGGTGTCGAAGCATCTTGGCGTGTTGCGCAAGGTGGGCGTGGTGACGGTGAGCAGACGCGGGCAGATGCGCTACTACCGGCTCAACGCGAAGGAGCTGAAACCTGTGCATGACTGGGTGAAGGTGTATGAGCGCTTCTGGACGCACCAGCTCGACCGCATCAAGATTCTCGCTGAGCAGAAGATGGCGGCACGGATGGCCCGCGAAAACCAAACGAACAGAAATCGGGAGGAGAAATGAGTTCGAAGGTATCGGAGCAGGGGATGGAAACACTGGAAGTTACGCGGGAGATCGAGATTGCGGCCACGATCGATATCGTCTGGGAGACGGTGCTCGAAAACATGGGGCCGCTCAATGAGTCTCCGGACAAGGAGCTGCACAACCTGACGCTGGAAGCGTGGCCGGGCGGGCGATGGTATCGGGATTTCGGCAACAACCGCGGGCATTGGTGGGGCACGGTGCAGTCGATCAAGCCGCCGGAGTTGCTGGAGATTCATGGGCCGATGTTTATGTCGGCGCCTGCTGTGAATCATGTGATTTTTCGTCTGAAGGAAGAAAACGGGCTCACGCGGATTAACTTCTCGCATCGCGCGGTGGGGCTGATTCCGCATCACCTGATGGATGGCGTGGACGTGAATAATGGCTGGTCGAATTTCTTTGCGAACGTGCGGGCTGGCGTAGAGCAGCGGTTGAAGACTAAGTAATCGCGGCATATGACATCGGGAGATGAGCAATGACGACTGGTTTGGCGGCGAAGGCGCAACGGGATGTTCAGGTACTTGAGATCGTAAAAGAGATTGAGATTGCGGCTTCGATGGACATTGTGTACGAGTCGCTGCTCGAACAGATTGGGCCTTCGAGCGAGACGCCAGACGGCGAGTCGATACCAATGACACTGGAGCTGTGGCCGGGCGGCCGATGGTATGGAGCGACCTGGTGCTGGGGGCATGTGCAGGTGATCGAGCCGCAGGCGCGGCTGGAAATCTGGGGGACGCACTTCATGCAGTATCCGGCGGTGGCGCACTTTCAGTATCTGCTGTCTGAAAGCAATGGATTGACGGTGCTGAAGTTCCATTACCGCGTGATTGGGATGATCGAGGAAGCAGACCGCACGAATGTGGGGCGGTGCGAGTTTATGCAACGCGTGCGCAAGATGGCGGAGATTCGCAGCGGCGCGAAATAAGAGGAGGAACGATGGCGCATCTGGAGCCAACATGCTTTGAGAACGGCAGGCCGATGCTGATGGCTGGTCTGCGCGAGCGGTACACCTCTGAGACGGCGGGCGATATTCCTTCGCTGTGGAGACGGCTGGTGCCGCACCTGGGCAGAATCTCTGGGCAGGTGGATCACGTTGCTTATGGAGTCGTCTCAAACATGGCAGGCGCCGACGGCGGCTTCGATTACATTGCTGGCGTTGAAGTCTCCCATGCAGATGCTCTTCCTGATGGGTTTGTGGGTCTTTCGATTCCTGCGCATCGTTATGCGGTGTTTGCTCATGTCGGTCATGTTTCGATGTTGAAGGAGACGATCAGCGACATCTGGAATCACTGGCTTCCGGTTTCCGGTTACACGACCAGCACGACACCCGGCCTGCTGGAGCGGTATGGCGAGGGCTTCAATCCTTCGACTGGCCTCGGTGATATCGAAGTGTGGGTGCCTGTTCATAAGGAGACGCGATGATGCGCGCTGATGTCAGAGTCGGAACGTTTGCTGTCGTACTTGCCATGCTTTCGGCGGGCTGGTTGCGGGCACAGAGTCCCAAATATCCTCCGCTGAGCGAGTACATGATGAATCCAGAAGCAGAAGTGGCGCTGGCGAGAAGCGCTGCCCCGGATACGGTGTCGGGGCGAGCGACGATCCTGGTTCTCACGGCCACGGGATATAAGGTTTCGGCGCGGGGCGACAACGGATTTGTGTGCATGGTGATGCGCGGCTGGGGCGCTCCGACGTTTACGCCGGAGGCCAATCGCAACCTGGTTTATGACGCGCAGACGCGCGCTCCGATCTGCTTCAATCCGGTGGCGGTACGCACGGTTCTGCCGTACCAGGAGCTGCGAGCGAAGCTCGGCATGGAGGGTAAATCACCTGCGGAAATCGCTGAAGAAATTCAGGCAGCGTATGCGACGGGTGAGTTGCCACAGATGGAGACGGTCGGGTTTGGGTACATGTTTTCCGCGGACCAGAAGCTTGGGCCAGCGGGAGCGTGGCATCCCCACATGATGGTGTACACGCCGTATTACACGAACGCGATGCTCGGGGGAAATCCGGGTGGGGGCGAATTGCCCGCCATTTCAGACGACGCCGGGACTCCGTTTGCAGTCACTGTGATTCCGGTGGATCACACGCTGGCGGTCAAGGCGCGGTTCAAGTGAGATAGACGTTCTTGTGCAGTTTGAATCATGCAAAGGCGGCGAAGACCGACGGAAAGACGATCGATATGTGGTGGCGCTCGACGTTTGCGCTGCAGATTCCATGGTGGGCGGGTGGTTATGAATGTGTCGGGCGGCGGTTCGTCGCTTGATGTTCAACCGTATGATCTTCAGAGTTCCGATGGAGAAAGTGTCATGAGCGCAAATGTTGAAAATCATGCAGTCGTTTCGCAGCAGGAATGGATTGAAGCGCGAAAAGCGCTGCTGGCAGAGGAAAAGGCTTTCACGCGGCAGCGTGACGAACTGAGCCGCAAACGGCGCGAATTGCCGTGGGTTCGCGTTGAAAAGAAATATGTATTCGATGGTCCTAATGGCAAGGAGACGCTGGCGGAACTCTTTGACGGACGGAGCCAGCTTGTCGTGTATCACTTCATGTTTGGCCCTGAGTGGGATGCCGGTTGCCCGAGATGCTCGATGGGTGCGGACCATTTCAATCCCAGTGTGATTCATCTTGCACAGCGCGATGTGACGTTGATTGCGATTTCGCGGGCACCGTTTGCTGAGATCGATGCATTTAAGAAACGCATGGGATGGGGCTTTCACTGGGTGTCGTCTTACGGCAGCGATTTTAATTACGACTATCGCGTGTCATTCACTCCGGAGGAGATGGAGCGCAAGCGGTTTGATTACAACTATGGCACAAACGGGTTTCCGAGTGAAGAAGCGACGGGCACGAGCGTCTTCTATAAGGATTCCAGTGGCAATGTCTTTCATACTTATTCTTCGTACGCACGCGGAGGTGAAGGGATGCTGCTTCCGTATCACTTTCTTGACCTGGTGCCCAAGGGGCGCGATGAAGAAGACTTGCTGCCGGATGGGATGGCGTGGGTTCGGCACCATGATCGCTACGGGAAGAAAGAAGAGTTTGTGCAGCTTGGGAAGTAGAAGAAACACCGGAGCTCGTTGCCGCTGAGCAGGCAGAGGATAGAAACTACAGGTCCCTACGCTCCGCGCTTCGCGCTCCGGTCGGAATGACAAATGAAAATCACAGGAGAATGCGAATGAGCACGATGAGTGTGAGTCACAAGATCGTATCGAGCGCGGAGTGGCTGGCCGCGCGCAGGACTCTGCTGGCCAGGGAAAAGGAACTGACGCGCCTGCGCGATGAGTTGAACCGGCAGCGGCGCGAGTTGCCGTGGGTGCGGGTGGAAAAGGAGTACGTCTTCGACGGACCCCACGGCAAGGAGACGCTGGCGGATATGTTTGATGGGCGCAGCCAGTTGATCGTTCAGCACTTCATGTTCGGGCCGGGATGGAAGGAGGGTTGCGTCGGGTGTTCGTTCAAGTCAGATCACATTGACGGAACGCTGGCGCACCTTGAGCACCATGATGTAAGCTTCGTTTCTGTCTCGCGGGCGCCACTCGAAGAGATTGAAGCGTTCAAGAAGCGTATGGGATGGAAGTTCAAGTGGGTGTCGTCGTTCAGCAGCGATTTCAACTATGACTTCCATGTGTCGTACACGCCGGAAGAGATTGCCAGCGGCAAGGTCTCTTACAACTACGCGATGATCGACGCTTCAAGCGAAGAGCTCTCCGGGGACAGCGTCTTCTATAGGGATTCGAGCGGCGATATCTTCCATACATATTCGACGCATGGGCGCGGGGATGAGCAGTTTGTTTCGACCTACATGTACCTCGACATCACGCCGAAGGGGCGCAACGAGAACGGCCCTCGTTATAACCTTACGGACTGGGTGCGGCACCATGACCGGTATGAAGCAGGCGGGTCGGTGAATGAGCATGGGCGGTATGTTGCGCCTGCGAAAGTATCGCCGTGCGGTTGCGTCGAGAGTGAATCATGAACGCGCGTGCCTGCTGCGGCCGCAAGGCCGCAGCGCCGCCACGCAGTTTCTGGAAGCGTGCTTCTGGCGGGGCTTTGTCTGGAGCGCTGCTGGTGCTAACGCCGAAGTGTCCCATGTGCATTGTGGCTTATGTTGCGGTCGCGACAGGAATGGGGATTTCTGTTTCGACGGCGGTGTATTTGCGCGAAGGTTTGACTGTTTTGTGCTCAGCGTCGCTGGTGTTGCTTGCTGGATGGTCTTTGCGGCGGGCCGGTGTTTTGAGACGCGGGAGAATTGTGTGATGTGCTATCCCACCCTTTGCGCGCAAAGGATGGGGCACCCGGTTTCGTGTCGTAACGAAACGAACTGCAGGTCCCTCCGCTTCGCTGCGCTACGGTCGGGATGACAAATTATTATTGAGAGCTGGTGGTCAATCCAGCTTTTCTGGCTCAATGGCAATGTTCTTTTCGCCTGCGGCTTTCTTTTCCCAGTACTTTTTGACCCAGGCTTCGAAGGTCTTTCCTGCGGCGGTATCGCGGCCGGTGAAGGCGAGGGCTGCGATGTCCGAGTACGGAATGGTCACTTTGGTGCGCTCTTTGGACGGGATGATGCGGACGTCTGAGTCGGCAAGCGTCTTGCCGCTGCGTCGGTCGAAGACGTAGCCGCTGATCTGGCGGCCGTCTTTCAGAGTTATGGTGACATCGCCGCGGTAGTCGAAGGCCTTCTCGAAAGCTTCATGGATTTCTTCGTCAGACGCGAGAGATGGAACCCAGCCTTCGAGGTTCTCTTTCTCGCGTCCCGCGATGTGCTCCAGCTCATCGGCACTGTGCTGCCGCAGCTGTTCGATTTTCAGATGCTCCTGCTGCTCTGTCGCCATGGTTCTTTAGTCTCCCGAGACAGCCTGCAGCGTTTCATTGGTCGTGCTGGCGGGCGTTTGAATCTGGACCAACGGGTTGGTGTGCGCGGGCTTCCACTCATTGAGAAGTCTTTGCGCGTCCGCATCCGGATAGAGCGAAGGGAACATGTACTTTTTCGCGGATACCAGAAATCCCTTCAGCGAGCTAAAGTTGTAGTCCACCGCCGTGGCCTCGTGGCCGGAGTGCACCATGCAGTTGGCGCAGCGCGGATTGCCGCTCTTAGCGCCATAGTTCTCCCAGTTCGTTGTTTCCATCAGCTCCTGGAAAGTGTCAGCGTAGCCGTCCTGCAGCAGGTAACACGGCTTCTGCCAGCCGAAGATGGAGAAGGTCGGCATGCCCCAGGGCGTGCACTCGAAATTCTGCTTGCCCATCAGAAATTCTGAGAACAAGGGGTGCGTGTTGAACTGCCAGCTGTTTTTACGGTTGGAGAGAATAGCGCGGAATAGCTTGCGCGATCTTGCCTTGCCGAGGAAATGGTTCTGGTCCGGCGCCTTGTCGTAGGTATAGCCGGGAGAAACCATCATGCTCTCGACGCCTGCCGCCATAAGCTCGTCAAAGTGCGCACGCACCGAATTCGGGTCTGCTCCGTCGAAGAGCGTCGTGTTGGTGGTCACGCGGAAGCCTGCGGCCACTGCGGCACGGACGCCTTCCATTGCGAGGTCGTATCCGCCTTCGCGGCAGACGGAGAAGTCGTGGTGTTCGCGCTGGCCGTCCACGTGGACGGAAAACGAGAGGTATTTGCTGGGCTTAAAAAGATGAAGCTTTTCTTTAAGAAGCAGCGCGTTCGTGCACATATACACGTACTTTTTGCGCGTTATCAGGCCTGCCACAATCTCCGGCATCTTCGGATGCAAAAGGGGTTCGCCGCCGGGGATGGACACCATCGGCGCGCCGCACTCTTCTACCGCGCGGAAGCATTCTTCCGGGGTCAGGTCCTGCTTGAGGATGTGGGCCGGGTACTGAATCTTGCCGCATCCGGCGCAGGCCAGATTGCAGCGGAAGAGCGGCTCCAGCATCAGCACCAGCGGGTAGCGCTTGCGGCCCTTGATCTTCTGCTTGAGGACGTAGGTGGCTACCGTCCATGCCTGGGAAACTGGTACAGCCATTCGAGGTCGTTCCTCCTGCCTTCAGGGGCTGAAACCCATTCGGCTCATCTTCCTAATACGCGGGCTCAGGCCCGCGTATTCCTTCTTAAATTGTGCGGCACTTTCGCGCCGGTCTTTCAAAACCTGAAAAGCAGATCCTTCGCTGCGCCCAGGATGACAGCCCGTGTACTACTCGCGCACCAGTTCTATGCGCTGCGTTCCATGGCTCGCTTGTAATTTGTGAGCGCAAGCAGCGGGAAGTAGTTCCGGTACTCGTGGTAGGCGAGGTAAAAGACTCGCGGGAAACCTGTGCCGGTGTAGATGGCCTGTCTCGCCACTCCCTTGCCGATGCTCTCGTCCCAGTTGCCATCCTTGAGCTGGTGTTCGAGCAGCCAGCGAACGCCCTTGGCCACGCTGTCGCTGCGGGTATCGCCAGCGGCCAGCAGTCCTAGGATTGCCCATGCTGTCTGTGATGGGGTGCTGGTGCCTACGCCGCGTGTCGCTGGGTCGTCGTAGCTGCCGCAGCTTTCGCCCCATCCGCCGTCGGAGTTCTGCACCATGCGGATCCACTCGGCGGCCTGCTGGATCTGCGGCTCGTGGTTCCAGACGCCGATGGCTTCAAGGCCGCGCAGGACGAGGAAGGTTCCGTAGAGATAGTTGACACCCCAGCGGCCAAACCAGCTGCCGTCCGGCTCCTGCTCGTCGTAGATAAACTTGATGGCCTTTTCGACGCGCTTGTCTTTGCGCGTATAGCCGTAGATGGCCAGCATCTCCAGGATGCGACCGGTGATGTCGACGGTCGGCGGGTCGAGCATCGCGTTGTGGTCGGCGAAGGGGATGTACTGGAAGATCATCTTGGTGTTGTCTTTGTCGAAGCTGGCCCAACCGCCGTTTTTACACTGCATGGCGAAAACCCAGTCGATGGCGCGCAGGCAGACGTCGTGCTGGTAGCGCTCGCGGGGGTTGTCGACCTTATTCAGTGCGAGCAGAACTTGTGCCGTATCATCGACATCCGGGTAAAACTCATTGTTAAACTCGAAGTACCAGCCACCGGGCTCAGTATGGCGGACCTTCATCGCCCAGTCGCCCTTGTGACGGACTTCCTTCGAGAGCATCCAGTCAGCGGCTTTAAGCAAGCGCGGATCATTGCGGTCGGCTCCGGCTTCGCCGAGGGCGTAGACCGCCTGTGCGGTGTCCCACACCGGGGACATGCAGGGCTGCATGCGGAAAGTCGGTTCGGGACAGGCGGCGGAGCCATTGGGCTCGTCGATGCCAAGCCTTTCAAACTCGTCCATGGCGCGGATGACCTGCGGGTCGTCCAGCGAGTAACCCAGGCAGCGCAGGGCGACGATGGCGTTGAGCATGGCTGGATAGATGGCGCCGAGACCATCGGACATTTCGAAGCGCTCGAGCAGCCACTTCTCGGCTTTCTTGAGAGCAATCGTGCGCAGCGGACGGATGTGAATGCGCTCGGCCCAATGCGTGATGCGGTCGCACAGCAGGAAGAAATTGCGCCAACTGATCCAGTGTTCGCGGTCCCACTTCAGGTGCAGGTTCGCGTTCTCGCGGCCGCCGACGAAAAGCTCATCGATTCCCTGCTCGTGCGGAATCTTCTTGAAGGGCTTTTTGGCGTACGCGATCGACAGCGGCACGAGGATGGCGCGCGACCACGACGAGATTTCGTAGATGTTGAAATAGAACCACTTGGGGAAGAGCACGATCTCCGGCGGAACAGCCGGGACAGCGTCATATTCGTATTGGCCGAGAGCGCAGAGGTAAATCTTGGTGAAGGTGTTGCACTCGACGACGCCACCGTGGGCGAGAACCCATTCGCGCGCTTTTACAAGGATTGGCTCGTTGGCTGTCCAGCCCATGAGCTTGCAGGCGAAGTAGCACTTGACGGTCAGGCTGATGTTGCCAGGGCCTCCGGGATAGATGCTCCAGCTGCCGTCGTCGTTCTGGAAACGGAGCATTTCGGTGAGGGCGCGCTGCATTTTGGCTTCGTCGCCTGTGCCGAGGAAGCGATGCACAAAGATGTAGTCGGCCTCGAGCATCGAATCAGCTTCGAGCTCGCCGCACCAGAAGCCTTCGGAGTCCTGGATGGAGAAGATGTAGTCGCGGGAACGCTTGATGGCGGCTTCGACGAATTCAAGCGCGGCGTCGATTCTGCCGAACTTGGGGGTGCCGCTTTGTGCTGTTCCTGTAGTTGTGCTCATTCTGTCGCTAAAAACTCTGGGCAATTTTTCGCAGTTATCTTTCCACTGCGAAAATGCAAAATCATTCTTCCTGCCTTAACAACCAAACCTCAGAGGCTAAAGCCCCGTACCTAACGACCTGATTGGCACGGCTGAAGCCGTGCCCCTTCAAATTCCCAGACTCTTAAACAGATGCAGGTGCTGACGCCGGAGCGGATGCGATTGCCTGGACTATCTCCGGTGGTAGACCGAACCTGACATTTTCCGGCATCACTTCTACTTCTTCGACGCTGGCAAAACCTTTTTGACGCAAATAATTTACGACGTCTTCGACGAGAATTTCCGGGGCCGACGCTCCGGCCGTGATGGCGACGGTCGAGACGCTTTCGAGCCACCTCGGGTCAATGGCATCGGAGTTGTCGATCAGGTAGCCGTTCGTTCCCAGGTTGCGCGAGACTTCAACCAGACGGTTCGAGTTGGAGCTGTTGTTGGAGCCTACTACCAAGACCAGATCAGCATTGTGCGCTACGTTCTTGACCGCGGTCTGGCGGTTTTCGGTAGCGTAGCAGATGTCCTGCGAGTGTGGGCCGACGATGTTGGGGAACTTTTCCCTGAGCGCGTGGATGATATCGCGCGCTTCGTCGAGCGAGAGCGTGGTCTGCGTAAGGTAGGCGACGCGGTTTGGATCGGGAACTTCGAGCGTCTTGACTTCCTCGGCGCTGGAGACGATCTGGGTCACGTCGGGCGCTTCGCCGAAGGTGCCTTCGATCTCATCGTGGTCGCGATGGCCGACGAGGACCAGCGAGTAGCCCTGCCTGGCGAACTTTACGGCTTCGACGTGGACCTTGGTAACGAGCGGGCAGGTGGCGTCGATGACCTTGAGTTTCAGGTCTTTGCTGTGCTGACGGACGGCCGGCGATACCCCATGCGCGCTGTAGATGACGCGCATGCCCTCGGGGACCTGGTCGATCTCGTCGACGAAGATAGCGCCTTTTTCTGCCAGTTCATTGACCACGAAGCGGTTGT
>Ga0335072_10002167_pt1 | contig 30927 bp, 29 predicted proteins | sample Lox_Sample_21_FD_206725 | JGI IMG/M metagenome (GOLD analysis project Ga0335072, IMG submission 206725) | Soil microbial communities from Loxahatchee National Wildlife Refuge, Florida, United States - Lox_Sample_2.1 | ecosystem: Environmental > Terrestrial > Soil > Wetlands | place: USA...
CCACGTAACGTATCACGCCGGCGGCGCGATCCACCCGGGCGATGGCCATTGCCGCCCCGCGGGTCGGGGCAAGCGCCCGGTGCAGCCGATCAGCCAATCGCTCGCAGGGCTCGTTTACATGATCGTGAAACTGCTGCCTGGCGATCTCGGCGGCACGCGCGGCTTCCACCCCGTGGCCAGAGCCGTCCACGACCAGCAACGAGCGGCCCTCGCGAGCGTCGGCTATCGCCCAGCCGTCGCCGCACACGATCTCCCCCGGATAGGGGGCCACCGCGGCACCTGCCTCGACGGATCGCGGCGGGTTTGTCTTCTGCATGATGAAACGCGCCATCACCGCGGTGCCGCGGCCCGGGCGGGAATAGATGTGCAGCTTGTCCGATTGGCGAAGGATGGCGCCCAGGCCGTTGCCGGGACTGCCGGCGGTCGAATATCCGTCGGCCATGCAGCGCTCGACATCGGCCATGCCGGCGCCGCGGTCCAGTGCCAGCACCTCGACGCCGGTCCCATCCTGATCGTCGAACATGTCCGCCAGGATGCTGCCTCCGCCGCCGTGCTTCACCAGGTTGGTGGCCAGCTCCGTCACCACCAATGAAAGTTGCGCCACGGATTGCTCTGCAAGGCCATGACGCTTCGCGAAGCTGGCCGACAGACGACGGGCTTCGGCAACCTGGCTGGCGTCGGCAACCGCGGTAATCACGTCATCGCCAACGCGCGAGGACTATTTCGGTCCCCTGCCCCGGCGCGGACGTGATTTCAAATTCGTTGACCAGCCGCTTGGCACCGCTCAGGCCGAGGCCGAGCCCATTGCCGGAGGTGAACCCGTCCTTCATTGCCAGGGAAATGTCGGCGATACCCGGCCCCTGGTCTTTGAAGGTCAGACGCACGCCGCGACGCTGGCCATTGCGCAGCACCTCGATACGCAACGTGCCGCCGCCGCCGTAATCCACAGTGTTGCGTGCGATCTCGCTCGCGGCGGTGATGATCTTGGTCTGGTCGACCAGGCTGAACCCGGCCGCGACCGCCTTTGCCCGCACCGCCTGCCGTGCCCGCACCACGTCGTCGGAGCTGCGGACCGGCATGGATTCATCCGCCTCGACGTTCATCGTATTGCTCGCCGCGATCGATAATATTCCGGATCATGGCCAGGCCCTTGTCGACGTTCAGCGCGGTACGCACCCCAGTGAGCGTGAGCCCCAGCTCCACCAGGGTGATCGCCACCGCGGGGCGCATGCCGACCACGACGGTGACCGCGTCCAGCACGCGGGACATGGCGGCGATGTTGTTCAGCATGCGGCCGATGAAGGAATCGACGATCTCCAGCGCCGAGATGTCGATCATCACGCCGCGCGCGCGGTCTTGCACGATGCGCTGCGTCAGGTCGTCCTGCAGCGCCATGGCCAGCCGGTCGTGCATGTCCACCTGGATCGACACCAGCAGGCAGTCGCCGATCCTCAGTATCGGGATCTCCGACATGGGCCTACTCGCCCTGGCGCGGTTTCGGGGCGGCGCGGTTCTCGATCGACCGGCCGCTGCGGCGCAGCGCCAGAGCCAGCGCATCCGCCATGGTCGCCTTCGACACGACGTTCAATTCCAACCCCAGATGCACGATCGTCTGTGCGATCTGCGGGCGAATTCCGCTCAGGATGCAGTCGGCGCCCATCAATCGGGCAGCGGAGATCGTCTTGATCAGATGCTGGGCGACCAGCGTATCGACTGTGGGCACTCCGGTGATGTCGATGATGGCGATTTCGGCGCCGGACTCGACGATGCTTTCCAGCAGGCTTTCCATCACGATCTGGGTGCGCGCGCTGTCGAGCGTGCCGATCAGCGGCAATGCGAGAATGCCCTCCCAGAGCTCCACCACCGGCGTGGACAGTTCCAGCAGTTCCTGCTGCTGACGGCCGATCAGCTCCTCACGGGTCTTGGCGAAACATTCGATGGTGTAGAGCCCGAGGGCGTCGAGCAAACGCGTCGCGATCCAGATCTCGTCGGCCAGTCTGTCGGCGCTGTCGACCTCGCGGCGGAGCAATTGGAACAAAGGTTCCTTCAGGGAAAAGACAAACGTTGCGGTCTCGGTCGGCGTAAAACCCTGCGTGACGCGGGCGCGGGAGACCTCTTCCAACAGCTCGCGCATCGGCGCCCAATCCTGGGCATAAATATCCGCGGACTGCTGATATTGCACGCTGCGGCGCAATTGCTCCAGGAAGCGCTTTGCTTGTTCCCGCGTCTCGCCGTCGCGCCGGAGAGCGCCGGACCGCGGACTGCGCGTCATGCAATCGAGCCACCCGTCCAGCAGCGCGGACTGGTGCCTGTCGATCAGGGTGAGGAGAAGGCTTTCGTTCTCAGCCATGCATGTCCTGTTATGAATATGGCGTTCCCCATCCCCGCATAGGACGGATAAGCGGTTGGCAGCAAGTGCCGCGGCAAGCATCAGCCGTGCCATCGCCGGGTTTCTGCGGCCACCTCCCGGACGGTTGATCTTGGCCCGGTCCGCCGCGCCGAGGTATTGGCCACCCGCAGGGTCGGGGCAACCCTCCCGCAGGCGCGCTTATTTCACGGCGCGGCGATTTCGGCGCTCAAGAAATCTTGCGCTCGCGAGGATTTCGACATAGCTAGTAGTGCATGAGCATTGGGCTGAAGGCGCTGGCGATGGGCGCGGCCGCTATTTCCTCAGGCGAGACGCTGCGAAAGCGTCATATATTGCTGGTGGAAGACGATGAGGCCGCCAGCGCCGCCTTTTGCCGGATTTTGCGTGGCGCGGGTTACGAAGTCACCCCTGCCGCGGATTTCCGTTTGGCGCTCGAGACGCTGGAGGCGGACCACCCGCTGGACCTGCTGTTGGTGGATATCGTCATGCCGGGCAGCGTCAACGGCCTCGCGCTGTCGCGCATGGCGCGGATGCGGCGCCCAGAGCTCAAGGTGATCTACCTGACCGGCTTCGACATTTCCGGGGCCGAGCGCGAGGCACTGGGGCCAATTCTGCGCAAACCCGTCGACGAGGCGGAATTGCTCGCCGAAGTCGGGCGAACGCTCACCACGGATTAGCCCAAAGCATTCGGTGTTGCGGTGCCGGAATGGCATCGCCGTGGCGGACGGTTGCCTGCCCCGCCCTGTTCCCCCTAGTGATCCTCCGCAAAGCGCCCGCGCCACGAGGAGGGACCATGGCCGCCACTGCCGAACTCGTTGCCACCGAGAACCCCGCGCTCGCCCTGCAGGCAGCGGTTCTGGCAAGACCCGTGACGCCGGAACGGCGCATGGCAGATGCCATTCGCGCACTCGCGATCGACGCGACGGAGGCGGCGAATTCGGGACACCCCGGCCTGCCCATGGGCATGGCCGACGTCGCTACCGCGCTGTGGACGCGGTTTCACAAGTTTGACGCCGCCGATCCGCACTGGCCGGACCGCGACCGCTTCGTCCTGTCCGCCGGTCACGGCTCAATGCTGCTGTATGCCCTGATCTATCTCACCGGCCATGCCGGCATGACGATCGAGGACATTCGCAATTTCCGTCAATTGCATTCGCCGGCGGCGGGCCATCCAGAGCATGGTGAGCACCCGGCGATCGAAACCACCACCGGCCCGCTGGGCCAGGGGATCGCCACCGCGGTCGGCATGGCGCTGGCCGAGCGCATGATGGCGGCCCGGTTCGGCCGTTCGCTGGTGGACCATCGCACCTGGGTGATCGCCTCCGACGGCGACATGATGGAGGGCATCAACCACGAGGCGGGTGCGCTCGCCGGGCATCTTTGCCTGTCGAAGCTCACCGTCCTTTACGACAACAACCATGTGTCGATCGATGGCGACACCTCGCTGTCAATGTCGGACGACGTTGCCAAGCGTTACGCCGCGTACGGCTGGGCAACAAAGCACGTCGACGGCCATGACCCGCAGCAGGTCGCCGCCGCGTTGTCGTTCGCGGTACGGTCGAAAAAGCCCACCATGATCGTCTGCAATACAATCATTGGCCTGGGCGCGCCGCACAAAGCGGGAACAGCGGCGGTGCATGGTTCGGCGCTGGGCAAGGACGAAGCCGCGAGCGCCAAGGCGGCTCTCGGCTGGCACGAGGCGCCGTTCACCGTGCCGGAGGATCTGCTGGAGCGCTGGCATGCCGCCGGATCTCGCGGCGCCGGGGCGCGGCGGGCCTGGTTGAAGCGGCTGGCGCACAGCTCCATGCGGGCCGACTTCGAACGCGCGGTCGCCGGCCGGCTGCCGGAAAACTGGCACGAAGCGGTCGCGGCGTTGAAGCAGGGAATTCTCGACAGCAAGCCGAAGATCGCCACGCGGCAGGCCAGCCAGCGATGCCTGGAGGCGCTGATCCCGGCCACGCCCGACCTGGTCGGCGGTTCGGCCGACCTGACCGGATCGAATTTGACACTGGTCAAGAATATGGGAAGCGTGGCGCCCGGCAACTTTGGCGGGCGCTACATCCATTTCGGGGTGCGCGAACATGGCATGTGCGCCGCCGCCAACGGCATCGCGTTGCATGGCGGGCTGATCCCCTATACCGGCACGTTCTTCGTGTTCAGCGACTATATGCGGCCGGCGATCCGCATGGGCGCGATCATGCGCCAACGCGTGGTCCATGTGCTGACGCACGATTCGATCGGCCTCGGCGAGGACGGCCCGACCCATCAGCCGATAGAGCATTTGGCAAGCCTGCGCGCCATGCCGAACCTTCACGTGTACCGGCCGTGTGACGCGCTGGAGACCGCCGAATGTTGGGAACTGGCGCTGCGCCGGATCGACGGCCCCAGCCTGCTGGTGCTGACGCGCCAGCCGCTGCCGTTGCTGCGCTCCAGCGCGACGGAAAACTGTTGCGCGCGCGGCGGCTACGTTCTCGCCGAGGCGGACGGTCCGCGCCAGGCGACGGTGATCGCGACCGGGTCCGAGGTGCCCATCGCCATGGCCGGGCGCGAGATGCTGGCCGCCGAGGGCATCCACATCGCCGTGGTGACCCTGCCCTGCTGGGAGTTGTTCTCGGCACAGGATGAGAGCTATCGCGCCCAGGTACTGGGGGGAGCGCCGCGCATCGGCATCGAGGCGGCGTGCGATTTTGGCTGGGACCGCTGGCTGGGTCCGGAGGGCACGTTCATCGGCATGCACGGGTTCGGCGCTTCGGCCAACTATACCGATCTCTACAACTATTTTGGCCTGACGCCCGAGGCGGTCGCGGCGACGGTACGCAAGCGATTGACCCCGCCTGCGTAGTCGCGGGACCCGGTCTGGGGCCCCGGCGGCCGCCCCTGCCGTTGCGTTGCCCCGCGCTGCCCGGCCCCGGCGCGTTGGGAGGGCACAGGTTCGCTTTGGTGTGACCGGATACAATCGGCTCTTTTCCTGCCGGTTGATCCGCGTCAATGATTTGGTAAGGACTAATAGGCAGTAAGCGCTGGCACCCCACAGGAAAGGGCATCCCATGGCCGTCAAGGTCGCCATTAACGGATTTGGGCGCATCGGGCGCCTGGTACTGCGCGCCATCGTCGAGAGCGGGCGGCAGGACGTCGTGCCCATCGCCATCAACGACCTCGGCAGCGTCGAGGCCAACGCCCATTTGTTCGCGTTCGACAGCGTGCATGGCCGCTTCCCCGGCCAGCTCGAAATCTCGGGCGACGCCATCACGATCCGCCACAACGGTAAGGTGTACGGGCCGATCAAGGTGGCGGCCGAACGCGATCCATCCAAGGTGCCCTACTCGGGCGTCGACGTCGCGATGGAGTGCACCGGCATCTTCACTTCGAAGGAGAAGGCGGCACCGCTGATGGCGGCGGGCGCGCGCAAAGTGCTCATCTCGGCGCCGGGCGACCATGTCGACGCGACCGTGGTCTACGGGGTCAACCACAAGATCCTGACCAAGGACATGAAGGTGGTGTCGAACGCCTCCTGCACCACCAACTGCCTGGCACCGATGGCGATGGTGCTGCATGAGAAGTTCGGCATCCTGCGCGGCTACATGGTGACCATCCACGCCTATACCGGCGATCAGAACACGGTCGATACGCTGCACAAGGACCTGCATCGCGCGCGCGCGGCCGCGGTGTCGGCGATCCCCACCTCGACCGGCGCGGCGCGGGCCGTGGGGCTCGTGCTGCCCGAACTGAAGGGCAAGCTGGACGGCACCGCGATCCGCATCCCGACGCCGAACGTTTCCCTTGTTTCGCTGGACGTCAATCTGTCGAAGCAGGCGACGAAGGAAGAAATCAACGCCGCGATGCAGGATGCCTCGAAGGGCGAGCTGAAAGGCATCCTGGACTACAATACCTCGCCGCTGGTCAGCATCGACTTCAACCACAGCCCCGCGTCCTGCACATTCGATGCGACGCAGACCGCGGTGGTGGACGGCGCGCTGACGCGGGTGATGGGCTGGTACGACAACGAGTGGGGTTTCTCCAACCGCATGTCGGACACCGCCGCGCTGTTCGGTTCACTGTAACTGCAAACCTCTCCCGCACCGCGCGGGAGAGGTCGAGACAAGCAGCGTCGTGGGTGAGGGTGGTCGGGCCGCTGACTGTTGGCCTGTGGCGGCCTGATCATCCTGCCCCTCGGTTCGTCGCACCTCGACCTCTCCCGCTCGCGGACGAGGTCAGAAGAGGAGCAATCATGCCCTTTCGCACCATCGATAACCTGGACGTCGCCGGCAAGCGCGTCCTGCTCCGCGCCGACCTCAACGTGCCGGTGCGGAACGGCAAGATCACCGATCTCACCCGTATCGAGCGCCTCTGTCCCACCATCCGCGAGCTTGCCGCCAACGGCGCCAAGGTCATCGTGTGCAGCCACTTCGACCGGCCCAAGGGCAGACGCGTACCGGAGATGTCGCTTGCCCCGGTAGCGGCGGCGCTGGGTGAGGTATTGGGCCAGCGTGTCCGTTTCGCCGAGGACTGCGTCGGCATTCCGGCAGAGCAAGCGGTGGAGCGCATGGCACGCGGCGACGTGCTGGTGCTGGAGAACACCCGCTTCCACGCGGAGGAGGAAAAGAATGACCCCGCCTTCGCGGCCAGCCTGGCAAAATTGGCGGCGATTTATGTGAACGATGCCTTCTCGGCCGCCCACCGTGCCCACGCCAGCACGGAGGGCGTCGCGCACCTGCTGCCCGCCTATGCCGGCCGGCTGATGCAGGCGGAACTGGAAGCGCTGGATGCCGCGCTGGCCAATCCGGTGCGCCCGGTGGCGGCGGTGGTGGGCGGCGCCAAGGTGTCCACCAAGCTCGAATTGCTCGGCAACCTGATTGGCAAGGTCGACGTGCTGGTGATCGGCGGTGCCATGGCCAACACCTTCCTCGCGGCCCGCGGAGTGAACGTCGGCCGATCCCTGCAGGAAGCCGAAATGCACGATACCGCCCGGCGCATTCTGGAGCACGCCGGGACGGGCGGATGCCAGGTGGTGCTGCCGACGGATGTCGTGGTGGCGGCTGAGCTCAAGCAGAACGTCCGTACCAGCACGGTGGGCGTAAACGAGGTGCCGCCGGATACCATGATTCTCGATGTGGGGCCGGCGAGCGTGGCGGAACTGACCGCGCGGCTTGCGACACTGAAGACGCTGGTATGGAACGGCCCGCTGGGCGCGTTTGAGACGCCGCCGTTCGATGCCGGCACGACGGCGCTCGCCCGCGCGGTGGCGGCTGCGACGCAGGCCGGGAAGCTGCGCAGCGTGGCCGGCGGCGGAGATACCGTTTCGGCGCTGCGTCATGCCGGCGTGCTCGATCAATTGAGCTACGTTTCAACCGCGGGCGGTGCGTTCCTCGAGTGGCTGGAAGGCAAGACCCTTCCCGGGGTTGCAGCTCTGAACAAGTGAGTCCGCGCTTAGGGGGCCGCGCCTGCAACCGGCGCGGCTCTTGTTTCGGGGGCGGACATAGACGGACGCGATTGCGCCCGCGCCCCTTGCACCACCGGCCGACCGGCGATCTCGTTTGATCCTGTCTGGTCGACCACAAGCAAAATGTTTCGACGCGACAATATCTTCGCAGGCACCGGCGTCGCGTATTCGGCGGCATCGCGCCAGGTGAAAATAGCGCAATCCTGAGGCTTGGCCGTCACGTTTGCGGCCGTTCCCTTTCCCGGCGCGGCACAGTTCAGGGCAGCTCCGCGGGGCGCCATCCGGTGCCGGATTTTTCGTGCCGGAAGGATTACAATCGTGCACGGCGGATAATGCTTTGCGCCGCCGGTACGGTCCAGCGAAAGAAATGACAATCGATCATTGAAATTCGCTCCGCGCCCGGATCTATCGGAATCTTGTCGCCAGAAAAACCTATGCCGGCGATCAGAAATTTTGCGTTCGTCGCAATTTATTCCAGCCATCATCAAAAGAATTGTCAAAACTAAAAGCGGTACGGATTCCGCCGCTTGCCGTCGCCAAATGCTCGCGCTCCTCCGATTGTAACGATCCGCCGGTCACTTCGCCGCGAGCACAAATTCCCTGCGAATTTCTGTTGTGAAATAAAGTTGACAATGGACTGTCCGATGCTATGTCGTGACCGATGGGGAAACGAGTCAATTCCGGCTCGTTGGCGCCACGAAGCGATCGAACCAATGGCAGCAAATCAGTCGGCCGACCAATTGGTTGGCATACTCCGGGATACGGTTGTGGCATTGGTGCGTCGCGATGGCCCCGATCTTTCGGCCCGCCAGCTTGGAGTGTTCCTGACCTGCTATCTGCGCGACGGCGGCCACACGGTTCGCGGCCTGGCGGCGGAATTGAACGTTTCCAAGCCAGCCATCACGCGCGCGCTCGACCGCCTGGGTGAACTCGATCTCGCCCGCCGCAAGGTCGATCCGCTGGACCGCCGCAGCGTCCTGGTCCAGCGTACCATGAAAGGCGCAGGATTCCTCCGCGATCTGCGCGCGATCATGGGCGAGGCTGCCAGCGGCGGAAACGGCTCGCGCAAGTCTGCAACCTCCTCGTCGCGGGAAACCGGCCGTCGCGCGACTGCCAGCGTTTGATCGTCGTTGCGTCGTCAGCCATCAAATATCCAGCCAAAAGCTGATAGATTGATAGCCGGCGCGCCGAAACTTATATCGTCTGATTATGAATTTCACCACCCCATAGCGTTTTGCCTCGCGGCTTCAAATATATAAGTTGGCGATAAACAGCCAGGGACCGGCTCACATGACAGACGCGGGACGCCTGGATCGCGGCGACGGTGTGGAGCTTGCCTGGACCAAAGTCGGAGGACGCGGCCCGACCGTCGTGTTCCTCCCCGGCTACCGCAGCGACATGACCGGCGACAAGGCCACCGCGCTCGCGGAGTTCTGCGGCGAACTTGGCCACGCCATGCTGCGCTTCGATTATTCCGGCCACGGCAGCAGCGGAGGCCGGTTCGAAGACGGCACGATCGGCGTCTGGACCACCGACGCGTTGGCCGCCATCGACCGCCTGAGCGACGGACCGCTGGTATTGGTTGGTTCGTCGATGGGCGGGTGGATCGCCTTGCTCTGCGCCCTGGCACGACCGGAACGCGTCGCCGCCCTCGTCGGCATCGCCGCCGCCCCCGACTTTACCGAGGCGCTGATGTGGCAGGCCCTCAGTTTCGAGCAACGCGCCTGGGTCATGGAACATGGCATCGTCCATGTCCCCAGCCGTTACGGCGAACCCACCCCAATCACCCGTGCCCTGATCGAGGACGGACGCACCCATCTTCTCCTTGATGAGTCGATATTATTGCGGTGTCGTGTAAGATTGCTCCAGGGTCAGGCAGATCCGGATGTACCATGGGAAATGGCACTGCGTATCGCAGAGCAAGTCGCAGGCACCGACGTGCAGGTGACCCTGGTGAAGGACGGCGACCACCGCCTGTCCCGCCCGCAGGACCTGGCCCTGCTACGGCGCTTGCTCCGCGATCTCCTGGTCGAGAATGGCGCGTAAGCCCTCGCGATAGGTGGGATACCGCCACCGGTAGCCAAGCAACGCCTGCGTCTTGCGGCTGGCGACCTTGCGGTTCTCGGCCCAGAAACTGCGACCCATCGCGCTCATGCCGGCTTCAGCCTCGGCAAACGGCATCGCGGCCGGCGGCGGTACACCCAGAAGATTCGCGGCGTACTCCGTGACCAGTGCACTCTCCGCCGGTTCGTCGTCGCTCAGGTTGAAACTTCGGCGTCCAGACATCGCCTTCTGCTGCGTCGCTGCCAGCACCGCACCGACAATATCGTCGCGATGGATGCGGCCAAATGCGTGCCCCGGCTTGATGATGCGCCGCGCCCGGCCAGCGCGGAGATCGTCAAACGCCGAGCGGCGCGGCCCGTAGATCCCGCCAAGGCGAAAGATGTCCACGGCGCGCGTGGCGGATTGCCGTTCCCAGGCGCCTTCCGCGGCGAGACGGCGGCGCCCGCGTTCCTGGCCGGGCGCGGGCGGCGTGTCCTCGTCGACCCAGCCACCATTGCGGTCGCCATAGACGACCGTGCTGGACAGGTAGCCGACCCACCTCACGCGCGATGCCGCGGCGATGGCATCGGCGTAGCGCGCCAGCACCGGATCGGACACGCCGTCCGGCGGTACGGTGGAGAGAACATGGGTAGCCACCGCGATGGCAGGACCGGCAGCGTCGAATGCCACATCGTCGGGACCCGCCGGCCGGCGTGTGGCGGCGGTCACCGCGAAACCGGCCCCGCGCGCCGCGGCGGCAATGGCCGTCCCGCAATAGCCCAGGCCGAAAATCAATAGCCGCATGCGGCAAAGTTATACCAACGTGCCTGCCCTGTTGGCGAGCCTGGCGAAACCCGGATGCGCGCCGTTCGAGGCGCCGGCCGCGCGCGGGGCGGCATTCGAACGAGCGCAATGGGCGGATGGCAGCAATCCGACAGATCAGCCACCTCTCCGACACGCCAATGAAGCAACAGGAGCCACATCATGGACTTTCGTATCTCCGGCCTGCCCGTCGAACCGTTCCTGCCGTTCTTCGGCATGAGCGATGAGGAATTGCTGACACACGGCGCCCGCCGCGTCATCGCAACGGCGGAAATGGCGCCGTCGCTCCCGCCCTGCCGCGTCAGCCTGCGCGATGCCGAGCCAGGTGAGGCTTCGATCCTGCTGCACTACCCGCATCACATCTCGCCGGCCTCGCCCTATCGCGCCAGCGGCCCGATCTTCGTGCGCGAGGGCGTCCACGAGACGGCAAGCTTCGTCAATCACGTGCCCGCTCAGCAACGCTGCCGCCTGCTATCGGTGCGGGCCTATGATACGGCCGGCATCATGGTCGATGCCGAGGTGGCCGAAGGCACCGAACTGGAAACCATGATCCGCCAAATGTTCCGCCGCGACGACGTCGCCTTCCTGCACGCGCACAACGCACGGCGCGGCTGCTTTTCCTGCCGCATCGACCGCGCCTAGGACCCGCCTCGCAACAGCCCCGTGACAGCGGATTGCCGGCGTCACGGGGCGCCGCGGCGGGCCGGGGCCAGCACCCCACGCGGCCTAACTTCCGCTACAGCGCCGCTGCGATCGCCCGCGTCAACCCGGGGCCCTGCGGTTCATCGCCGGAACCAAACGTAGCGGCGATGCGGCCGTCACGGCCGATCAGCACCTTGTTGAAATTCCAGCTCGGCTCCCAGCCGGTTTCCGCGCGTACCCAGGCATAGAACGGCGCCGCCTGCCCGCCGCGAACGTGCACGATCGCGGTCAACGGGAACCCGACCCCATACTTCGTCGTGCAGAACGTCCTGACCGTGGCGTTGTCCGGTGATTCCTGGTTGAAGTCCCGGCTCGGCACGCCGATCACCTGGACCCCGCGCGCCGCTTCCGCCGCATGCAGCTTCTGCAGGCCTTCGTACTGGTAGGTGTAGCCGCAGAAACTCGCAGTGTTCGCCACGACCAGAACCCGCCCTTTGAACGCCGCTAGATCCAGCTCCCCGCCGTCGATGGACGGGAATTTGAAGTCCCAAGCGCCATTGCCCTGTCCTGCCATGTCCCCTCCTCGCGCAACGCCGTTCCGTGTGCCCGGTCAACTGTATCGCTCCTCCTCCCACGGATCGGCATTGTTATGATAGCCGCGTTGCTCCCAGAACCCCTTGTGGTCGCTGATTGTGAACTGGATGCGCCGCAGCCATTTCGCCGATTTCCAGAAATAGAGGCGCGGCATCAGCATCCGTACCGGGCCGCCGTGCGCACGGCTCAGCGGCTTGCCGTTCCACATGTGAACGAGGAAGACATCCGGCTGGTCGAACTGGTCCAGCCGCACATTCGTCGTATAGCCGTCGAACGAATGGAAAATAACGTGCTTCGCTTCCCGCTTCGGCTGCCCCAGGTCGAGGATGGTTCGCGCCGCCACGCCCTGCCAGTGATTGTCGTAACGCGACCACTGCGTCACGCAATGAATGTCGGAAATGCTCTCGGTCTGGGGCAGCGCCATGAACTCGGCAAGCGACATGCTGATCCGGTGCTCCACCGCGCCATCGATATCCAGGCGGAATTTTTCCGCCGTCACGTTCGGCTCCGCACCCAGATCGAGCACCGGCCAGTCCGTCACCAGACGCTGGCCGGGCGGCAGGCGATCGCGAGCAGGATCAGCGGTCGCGCCGGTCAACAGGCGCCCCTCGCGCGCCCATGCCTGCTTCGTCGCGATCAGCTTTTCCTTGATCCCGCCGGTGATCTCCACATCATCTGCCATACGCAGCCTCTCTATCCGCGTGCCCGCATGAGACGCGCCTTGTCGCGCTGCCAGTCGCGCGCGGCGACCGTCGCCCGCTTGTCCTGCTTCTTCTTGCCCTCGGCGACACCCAGCAAAACCTTGGCGCGCCCCCGATCGTTGAAATGGATCTGCAGCGGCACAATGGTAGCCCCCTGCCGGCTGATGGCGCCCGAGAGCTGGTTGATCTGCTTGTGCTTCAGCAGCAGCTTGCGCGGCGCGCGCGGTTCGAAGCGCGACAGCACGCCGCCCTGGTATTCCGGGATATAGGCATTGAACAACCACATCTCGCCGTCGCGCTCGCCGGCCCAGGCTTCGTTCAGCGTGGCACGGCCATGACGCAGCGACTTCACCTCGGGGCCCTTCAATACCAGGCCGGCCTCAAGCGTTTCCTTGATGGTGTAGTCGTAGCGAGCCTTGCGGTTGGTCGCCGCAATGCCGTGGGAGATCAGGGATTTCTTGGCTTTCGTGTCGGTCATTGTCAGCATTCGAAGACGACGCGGCAGGCGCCTGCGCAATCAGGCCAGATACAGACGGGGCGCGACGATCGCCGGTGCCGACCTTCGCCGGCCTGCCGCTGCGCGTCAGTTCAGCAGGCCCACTTCCGTCATCGCCGCACGCACCTTGGCCCGCGTGCCCTCCATCAGCGGTGCCAGCGGCAGCCGGCAATGCTCTGTCGACTTGCCGAGCAACGACGCGGCAAACTTGACCGGCGCCGGGCTGGTCTCGGTGAACAATGCATCGTGCAGCGGCAACAGACGGTTCTGGATTTCCATCGCCTGCCCCATGCGCCCTTCCAGCCATGCCGTCTGCATCTGGCTGCACAGCCTTGGCGCCACATTGGCGGTGACGCTGATGCAGCCCACGCCGCCGGCGGCATTGAACGCCAGCGCCGTCGCGTCCTCTCCCGAGAGCTGGCAGAAATCGACACCGCAATGCCGCCGCTGATGCAGCGGGCGCGCCAGATCCGCGGTCGCATCCTTCACGCCGACGATGTTCCTGTGCTTCGCCAGCCGCGCCATCGTTTCCACTTTCATATCCACCACGCTGCGCGGCGGAATGTTGTAGATGATGATCGGCAGGTCCACCGCATCGGCGATCGCCGTGAAGTGCAGGTACATGCCTTCCTGCGTCGGCTTGTTATAGTACGGTGTAACAATCAGCGCCGCATCGGCGCCCGCTTCCTTCGCATGCCGCGTCAGTTCGATCGCCTCTTCCGTACTGTTCGAGCCCGCGCCCGCGATCACCGGCACGCCGCGGCCTTTGGCCACGTCGATGCAGATCTCCACAACGCGCTTATGTTCCTGATGAGAGAGCGTCGGGCTTTCACCCGTGGTGCCGACCGGCACGAGGCCATGCGTGCCTTCCTTGATCTGCCAGTCGACCAACTCGGCATAGGCCTTCTCGTCGATCGTCCCGTCCTGGCGCATCGGAGTGATCAACGCGACGAGCGATCCCTTGAACATGGCGTTCTCCCACTGGCTTTCCGGCCGTGAAACCGCCGGACTGACCCCGGCGCGGCGGAGGCTAGGCGCGCAAATGATGCACCGCAAGGCCGGGACGCGCTAAAACCCTGACATCATGCGCTCGCCGATTCGGTCCGTCCTGCTTCTGTCACTGCCTTGGCTGTCAATCGCCGGCGGGGCGTTGGCCCAGCCCGGCCCCGCCACCGGGCGCAACCCGATGCCCGCGATCCGCGCCGACCAGTGGGTGCAGGCGCAGGCCGACGCCGCCGGCTACGCCGACCCCGTGGCGGAGAAGCTGGTGCTGTATTACCGCTTGCTCGATCCGGGGGCAGCAGCGCCCGGGGAAATCGCCTCGTTCATGCGTGACAACCCCGATTGGCCGAACCAGGCCATGATGGAACGCCGGCTGGAGGAGGCAATCGCCGCCGATCCCGACGACGCCGACGTCGCCGCTCACTGCGCTGACCGGCAATTCACCGAGCCGCCCACGTTGCTGCGCTGCGCCAACGCGCTGTCTGACACAGGACACGTCGACCGGGCGGTGGATGACGCGCGCCACGCCTGGATCGACGGCCTGGCCGATCCCTCCCAGGCAGCGGCGCTGCTGAAGCGCTGGAGCGGATCCCTCACGCTGGCCGACGAGTGGGCGAGGTTCCAGCATCTGGCGTGGCAGGACAGCGCCGCCGCCGCAAGGCAGATCGCTCGCCTTGACCCCGCCCACCGCCCGGCAGCCGAGGCCCGGCTCGCGTTCCAGCGCGACGCGCCGAACGCCGAAGCTTTGCTCTCCGCGGCCCGCGTCCATGAACGCGACGATCCCGGCCTGATGCTGGACCACGCACGCTACCTGCGCCGGCAGGGCCGCGTGGCAGATGCAGCGACGCTGTGGCAGCGCGACGGCACCGCGGCACAGAATGCGGCCCGCGCCGCCGCGCCGGATCACCTCAGGGCCTTCTGGGCGGAGCGGAACCTGCTGGCGCGCGCCTTGCTCGAGAACGGCGACGCATCAGGGGCCTATGCCCTGTGCGACAAGGCCGGCCAGATCGCGCCCGAGGCCGCGGCCGATGCCGAATTCCTCGCCGGTTTCATCGCGCTCCGCAAGCTCGCCGACCCGGCGGCGGCGCTGGCGCATTTCCAGAAGCTGGCGGAAATCTCCAAGGCAGCGATCACCCAGGCGCGGTCGTGGTACTGGCAAGGACGCGCCGAGGCCGCCGCCGGCAAGGATCCTCGCCCGGACTATGAAAAAGCCGCGACCTGGCCGACCACCTTCTACGGCCAGCTCGCGGCTTTGGCATCGGGGGAGGATGCCGCGGCACTCGCACAGCGGATCGGCGCGCTGCAGGACCCGCATTGGACGCGTGGCGCCGTGTTTGACTTCGCCGCCCACGAGGTGGTTCGCGCCGCCGCCTTCCTGGTGGCCTGGGGCGACGCACCTCGCGCCCGCGGGTTCTTGCTCGCCATGGATTCGGTTGCACCGGATCCCACGGACCGCTCCCTGACTGCGGCATTGGCATTGCGGCTCGGATTGCCGGACACCGCCGTGTTTGTTGCCAGGCGCATGGGACGCGACGGACTGATGCTGCCTCAATCCGGCTGGCCGGTGCCGTTCGACCCGCCGCCCGACGCGCTCGATCCGGCGATTGCGCTCGGAATCATGCGGCAGGAAAGCAGCTTCGATATCGGCGCCGTCAGTCCGTCCGGCGCGCGAGGGCTGATGCAACTGATGCCGTTTACCGCCGACGCGGTGGCGAAACAGTTGGGCGTGGCGACTTCGCTGGTGTCGCTGACCGCCGATCCGCAGCACAACATGCGGCTCGGCACGGCCTATCTGCAACAGATGCTGGCTCGGTTCGACGGGTCGTTGCCGCTGGCGGTGGCTGCCTACAATGCCGGTCCGCACCGGGTCGACGAATGGCTGGGCCTGAACGGCGACCCGCGCGTGGGGCCGGTCGACATGATCGATTGGATCGAGGAAATCCCCGTCGGCGAGACGCGCAACTACGTCCAGCGGGTGCTGGAGAACATCACCATCTATCGCGCTCGCCGCGGTGAGACGACACCGACCCTGATCGCGCAATGGATGCATTAGCGCCGGACCGCGCATCCGCCGATGCCCGCCCAGGACCCCGTTGAATGAAGCTCGCGCGCTGGATCACGGCAGGCTTCGGCACGGGCTTCGCCCCGGTCGCGGCGGGCACCGTGGCGTCGGCCGCCGCCGCAGCCATCGGCGCCGCGCTGCTGTGGTGCTCGCCCGCGGCGCTGGCCGCGGCGGCCTTGCTCGCCACCGTCGGCGGCTTCTGCGTGGTACGCGCCGCCAGTATCGAGGATGACCCCGGCTGGGTGGTGATCGACGAGTTCGCCGGCCAGTGGATAAGCATGCTGGGCCTCGCCGCGGTCACGCCAATCGGCGTGGCGGCGGCGTTCGCATTGTTCCGCTTCTTCGATGTGACCAAGTTGGGACCGGTCGGCTGGGCGGATCGCCGGCATGACGCATTCGGGGTCATGGCGGACGACGTGATTGCCGGGCTGCTGACGGCCGCGATTCTATGGGCGGTGCGCTGGTGCTGGCCCTGGGTATTTCATTACCAACCAGCAGGCCGATGACGTAACCGGAACGCACCGGCCAGCAGGTGAACAGAGCATTCCGTGCCACGTTTCATGACCGGCGGCGTACCACCAATCAGGTTATGACGATTTCCACCCGCCGGTTCTGTGGTTCGCGGATGCCGGCACCGGTGGGCACCAGCGGATGCGTTTCGCCGAACCCCTTCGTCGTGATGGCGCTGGCGGGAACCCCGTCCTTGACCAGCTCCGCCTTCACCGCCTCGGCGCGGCGGATCGACAGGCCCATATTGTACTGCGGTGTGCCCGAAGTATCGGTATGGCCGTTCACTTCGATCCGCGTGTACTGAACATGGGTCGAATTGTCGGCTGCCTGCTTGATGATCTGGCGCGCCCGGTCGGTCAGTGACGCCTTGTCCCAGTCGAAGAACACCAGGTACGAGCGTGCTGCCTGGATCATCGGTGCCGGCGTGGCGGCGGCAACCATGGGCGGCAGCGGCGGCGGTCCGCCGAACTTGATCTTCATGCCGCCCATCACCTGCACGATGCTCCAGTTCGGCTGGCCATATCCGGGGGTCAGGAGCGAGATGGCGGTTGTGCCGGCGCTCTGGATCGCGCTCGCGTCGTCATTCCAGTCAGTCGTGTGGAAACTCGAATACGCCGCCGACAGCACAAACTCCATATTCGGCGCGAATTGATATGTCCCCGTCACCCTGACACTGTTCATGAGCGAATCGATGTCAGGATAGTTGGTCACGTTCTGATACGACGCCGTGGGCAGCGCCACGAACACGCCATTGAACTCGGTAAACGCCACCGAGCCATAGGAGAGCGTGTAGTCCGCCTTGACCTTCAGCTTTTCGCTGATTTTCCACTCGCCGCTGACGCCGACGGTGTGGGTGATGCTGGTATCCTTGTTCTGATAGAAGCCGGCACTGCCCAGGCAAGGGCCTGTGTTGGAAGTGGCGCAGTTGCCGTTGCCAAGATTGTTATAGAACAGCATTTCGTAGGTGTAGAAGGCGTGCAGGTCTATGTTCTTGGCGGGACGATAGTTGATGTCGGGCCCGAGGGTCAGCGTATAGTCCTGCTTCACTCCGGTGCCGACACCCGTAAGCGGTGCAAGTGTCACGGTGCCGTTCGGAGCGGTATATGCTGTCGCGCCCGCGTAGGTGAAGTTCTCGTTCCTGAACCGCAGGAAGAAATCGGCGCCCATGTTGTCCTGCGGCTGGTAGTCGGCCCGCACGGTCACGCCCTCCGACGTCATCGGCGCCTGATAGTAGGCCCCGGACCATGTCGGGCCGACATTCGGCCCATCCAGGTTCAGCCATGGCGTCAGATAGCTGAGGGTGCCGGAGCGGCTGGAATAGTCGAACGACAATTTGCCATTCAGTTGCGGTCCGAATTCGGACAGGATGGCGATCGATCCGGTGTTGGTGTCGCTGTGCCCGACCTGGGCATTGCTGCGGTCGGTGTAATCCAGGCGATATCCGAGTTGCAGGCGCGTATTGTACTGCGGGAACAGTTTGTAGGTCAGGTCGGCGCCGGCGGCCTGCTTCAGCCAGTCCTGCGGCACGGCGAAGGCGTAGGGCGTGGCAGAACCGGGTGCCGAGTCGAGGCCGAGGCCGCTGCCGAACACCGCGAACTGATTCATGCTGACGCTGCGGCCATCGACACTATAAAACGCGTCGATATCGGTATTTGGAAGCGAATGGTTGTTGGCGCTGAGCCGGATCTGATAGACGGTCGCCGTGATGTCAGGCGAATCCTCGCTGGTGCCCTGCAACATTGGATTGAGGTTCAGGAAGCCCGTGGTGCCTATGAATGCGCCGGCACCAGGGTCGCCGGTGTTCGGCGCAAACGTATCGTCCTGCTTCTCCACGCCGACGCGTGCATTCAGGTTCACGCGCGTGTCCGGCAGCGCGTTCGTCGCCAGCATGACGGTGACATACTGTGCGCTGTTGCTTGGCGGCGTGGAATAGGCGGCTGCCTGCTGGAACGGCCTGGCGGTTCCGGCCGTCGGGTATGGCAGGGTGACAAACAGGTTGTTGTCGGAGAAGTGCGAGAACGTATATTGCACCACCGCCTGGTACAGCCGGCTGTTGTAGGCGGCCGAGATATCGTAGCGGTCGGTATCATAGTTGATCGGCAACGCGAACGGCGATCCGCCGAGAGAGCCCTCGACGAAATACGACTCTTCCAGGGTGCCTTCCTTATGCTCGTGCTGGAAGGCGCCGCTGATCGTCCAATCGTTCCATATGTATTTGAAGTTGCCGCCCACGATATCGCGCCGCGTCCCGGTCTGCACCGGCAGCACCGCCCCGGTCGCGGCCAAGCCGGCATTGGTATAGGTCGTATGCGCGCCTGCCGTTGCCGTGGTCTGCGACAAGGCGCCGCCGAACGGGAAAAGCCCGGGATTCAGAAACGCGGTGCCGCCATTGGTCGTGTAGATCGAGTCGATGACGTTCCCGGTGTAGGTGATCGCGTTGTAGTAGCCGGTGACGCCCCAGAGCCCCTGGTCGCCAACCTTGAAGCCGACTGAGCCCTCGTTGACCAGGTTGTTGCTGATGCTGGAGTTGAAGGTGTTGCTGGTCAGGCCACCGCCCAGACGGTCTCCGGTCTGGAAGTTGAGGTTGTCGCCCCAGAAGTCGTAATAGCGCGTGCCTCCGGAGTACCAAGGCGACCCGCCCCTGAGATCGAAATTCCCCAGCACGTCGAGGCCATTGGTGTTGAAGCCGTTGTAGCGCCCGAACTCATCGGGATTGCGGCCTGCTTCGCCCAGCAGGCCGAAGCCCACTTCGCCGCTGAACGGCGTGCCGCCGATGGAGATATCGGGGGCCTGGCTGGCGGCAGGTGCCGCGGTCTGGGCGAGAGCGGCCAATGGCGCGAGGCACGAGGTTGCCAGTGCGATGGCCCGAAGCGCATTGCGAATGATCATGTCGAGCTCCCTTGCTCGTGCCGTCGCATCACCGGATGAAGAAGGCGCCCGCCGGACTGTTCGAGCCGTGCACCTGCGAATGGCAGTTCACGCACGTCCTCTGGTTGGCGAGAGCGGAGTTGAAGAACACGCTGCCGCCCGGACCCATCGGGATGGAGTGCGCACCGCCGAACGCGCCGCCGCTGTTATTGCTCACCGCGCTGTGGCAGGAGGCGCAGAGGAAATTCATTTGCTCGAGCATCAGCCGCGGCTGGTTCGAGCCGTGCGGGTTGTGGCAGTTCAGGCAGTTGTCACGAACCGGCTGATGCTCCCACAGCATCGGGCCGCGCTTGTCGGCGTGACAGTTGTAACAGGTCTCGTTGACCGTGAATTCCTTGAGGTCCTTGGTATCGCCGGGACCACCCATCGGATTGTGGCAGTCGCTGCACGTCACCAGGCCTTCGCGGATCGGATGATGCGAGTACTTGAAAGTGTCGGCGCGGATATCCTGGTGGCAGGTGAAGCAAACCTGAGGCTGCGTCGCCTTGGCCATCACCGGGTCTCTGGCGCTGTGCGAGGTATGACAATCGGTGCAGGCCACGCCGGCGCGCTGCATGCCGCTGCCTTCCCAGTTCATCACCATGGGATCGCCCTGGTGACAGCCCTGGCAGACCTCGTTCCGATCCTTGGTGGACGACTTGTGCGGACCGGCAAACACGATGTCCGGGTAGGGCGACTTCATCGCGAGGTGGTTGGCGCTTGGACCGTGGCAGCTTGTGCAGCCGCCTTGCGCGAATGGCGTGCGCCGATCGCCCACCACCCCCATCGGACTTAGCAGGATGGCGGTAACCTTCGGGTCGCTGCCGTGACATGTCAGGCAGGGACGCGAGCCGGCATCGACCGCCGGCAGCGTCACGGCCGCCTGCTGGGTCTGCGCCGAGGCGGCGACGGCACCCAGCGTCAGCGCCATACAGAGCAATGTCAGCGCCAGTTTCTGCATCATGTCGGGATTCCTCGTGCTTGCCCTGCGGGGCTCACGGTCCTGGTGGCTGCAAGTCCGGCGGAACGGCGCCCTGTGCGGAGCGAGTGCCGCGGCAAGCCGTCGTGGCGATGGCGCGCCGCCAGATCGGCGCGAACGGCGGTAGCGATGCGGAGAGCGGCATCCGCGCGGCGAGCGGCGGCGGGCGCCTGACGTATGGGCGTGATGCCGGCTCTGCCGGATCGGACGATCCGGGCCGGCGCCCTGTCAGCGCGATTCAGTTGCCAAGCCGCGGCTTCTCTGTCGCCACGGTGGGCAACGCCACGGATGGACCGCAAAGCTGGTCCGCAGATGACGGCCGGCGGCATCAACATATGTGTCACGGCGAGCTTCAAGCTTTGGCGCAGCCGGAAGGACCGCACCGCCCAGACAAAGCCTCCGCCGGTTCTTCAGCGGAACGGTCCCATCCTCTGCCGCAACATGGCTGCGGGGTAGCACCAGCATTACCGAATTGTTATGATACCAGTGGAACGGCAGGCCCGGGTGGGACCCTGATTCCGCGGCGGTTCAACGATGTCGCGGGCCCGCAGCGCCGCTGGAAGCCGCCACAGGCAGGCCGGCGGGCAGGCGGGTGTGGCGTGCCGGACACGTGCGCCGGGTGCCCGGCCTCCGCCTCCTCAACCGCCGAAGGGTCACCCGGCGCACTCTGTCCGGCCGGCCAGGCGGCGGAATGACACATGATTGTTTTGCGGCACAACCCGTCGGGCGGAAAGCAAGTTGCGCCTGCCCCCGCCATCGCAAAACAAACCGGACGGCCGAGGCCGCTGTTCTGAAACAACTTGAAGCATTGTCGGATATGGCCGCAAACAGCACTGATTTTCTGCCGCACTGCACAATGACGCTCTCAATCCGGCATTCTTGTCCCCGCCTCACGCCGCCGCTACGTGTGCTCCAAACACACGAGGGCCAACCCCCCATAAGAGAGAGGAGTACGCAATGGCGCGGGCGGCACAGCAACAGACCAGGCGCGGCAAGCAGGACGCGCAACCGGACGACCGCGCCCACTTGCTCGAGGCCTTCCGTACCATGCTGCTGATCCGCCGCTTCGAGGAACGCGCCGGCCAGCTTTACGGCATGGGGCTGATCGGCGGCTTCTGCCACCTCTATATCGGCCAGGAGGCCGTGGTCGTCGGTATGCAAATGGCGATCGACCAGGGCGACAGCGTCATCACCTCCTACCGCGACCACGGCCACATGCTGGCTACCGGCATGGACCCCAAGGGCGTGATGTCGGAATTGACCGGCAGGCGCGACGGCTACTCGCACGGCAAGGGTGGCTCGATGCACATGTTCAGTAAGGAGAAGAACTTCTTCGGCGGGCACGGTATCGTCGGAGCGCAGGTGAGCCTGGGCACCGGGCTCGCCTTCAGCCACTGGTATCGCGGCAACGACCGCGTCAGCGTGACCTATTTCGGCGAGGGCGCGTCGAACCAGGGCCAGGTATTCGAAAGCTTCAACCTCGCCGCGCTGATGAAATTGCCGGTGATCTACGTGATCGAGAACAACCGCTACGGCATGGGCACCTCGGTCGATCGCGCCTCGGCATCGAAAGATCTGTCAAAGAACGGCGCGCCCTGGGGCATTCCCGGCAAACAGGTGGACGGCATGGACGTGCTCTCTGTGCGCGACGCCGGGCGGGAGGCGGTGGCACATTGCCGGGCAGGCAACGGTCCCTATTTGCTGGAGATGAAAACCTACCGCTACCGCGGCCACTCGATGTCGGACCCGGCCCGCTACCGGACGCGCGAGGAAGTCCAGGAGATGCGAGAGCATCATGACTGCATCGAAAGCGCGCGCCAGAAGCTGGAGGCGATGGGCATGGCCGCCGACGAGCTGAAAAAGATCGAGGATGAGGTGCGCCGGATCATCCAGGAAGCCGCCGCTTTCGCACAGGAAAGTCCCGAACCGGATCCGTCAGAACTCTATACCGACGTCCTGCTGGAGGGCTGAGCGATGAGCACGCAGATCCTGATGCCGGCGCTCTCGCCCACCATGACCGAGGGCAAGCTGGCGAAGTGGCTGAAGAATGTCGGCGACGAGGTCCATGCCGGCGACGTCATCGCCGAAATCGAGACCGACAAGGCGACGATGGAAGTCGAGGCGGTGGACGAAGGCAAGCTGACGCAGATCCTGGTGGACGAGGGTACCGAAGGCATCGCGGTGAACACGCCCATCGCGGTGCTGGGCGGCAATGGCGCGGACACCTCCGCCGCCACCAAGGCGCCGCAACAGCAGCCGAAGGAAGCGCCGGCGCCGAAGCGCGAGGAAGCGCCGATGCCGAAAGTCGCGGCCGAGGCGGAAGACATGCGCGCGATCGCCAAGCAGGCGGCGGAAGGCCAGCGCAAGGAGTCGGTGGAAACCGCAGCGTCCGCGCCGGAGAAGGATTGGGGTCCGACCAGGCCGATCACCGTGCGCGAAGCCCTGCGAGACGCCATGGCACTCGAATTGCGCCGCGACGAGCGCGTATTCCTGATCGGCGAGGAAGTCGCGCAATACCAGGGCGCCTACAAGATCAGCCAGGGATTGCTCGATGAATTCGGACCCAAGCGTATCATCGACACGCCGATCACAGAGCATGGCTTCACCGGCATGGCGGTCGGCGCGGCACTGAACGGGTTGAAGCCGATCGTCGAATTCATGACGTTCAATTTCGCCATGCAGGCGATGGACCAGATCATCAACTCGGCCGCCAAGACCCTGTACATGTCGGGCGGACAGATGGGCTGCCCCATCGTGTTTCGTGGCCCCAACGGCGCGGCGGCACGCGTCGCGGCACAGCATTCGCAATGCTATGCGAGCTGGTATGCACACGTGCCCGGTCTGAAGGTGGTGGCGCCTTGGTCGTCCGCCGATGCCAAGGGGCTGTTGCGATCCGCGATCCGCGATCCGAATCCCGTCATCATGCTGGAGAATGAGATTCTGTACGGGCACACCTTCGATTGCCCGGTGGACGACGAGTTCATTGTGCCGCTGGGCAGCGCCAAGGTGGAGCGCCCCGGTGACCGCGTGACGATCGTCGCGTTCTCCATCATGGTCGGCGTCGCGTTGGCCGCGGCGGAGGAACTGGCGAAGCAGGGGATCGAAGCGGAGGTGATCAACCTGCGCTCGCTGCGTCCGCTGGACACCGAGACGATCGTGCGCAGCGTGAAAAAGACCAACCGCATCGTGTCGCTGGAAGAAGGCTGGCCGTTCGCCGGCATCGGCGCCGAAATCGCGATGCAGGTGATAGAGCAAGCGTTCGACTGGCTGGATGCGCCGCCGGTGCGCGTGCATGGCGTGGACGTGCCGCTGCCCTACGCGGCGAATTTGGAGAAGCTCGCGCTGCCGCAGCCGGACTGGGTGGTGGATGCGGTGAAGAAGATCGTCTGAGGGGGCGGGCAAACCATGGCGACCAATATCCTGATGCCGGCGCTCTCGCCGACGATGACCGAGGGCACGCTGGCGCGCTGGCTGAAGAAGGAAGGCGAGGAAATTCGCGCCGGCGACGTGATCGCGGAGATCGAGACCGACAAGGCGACGATGGAAGTCGAGGCGGTTGACGAGGGCGTGCTGGGCAAGATTCTGGTTGGCGACGGCACCGAGGGCGTGAAGGTCAACCAGCCGATTGCGGTGCTGGTGGAGCAAGGTGAGTCGGTGCCGACTGATGCTGGCGCGATTCAGCCCGCGGCTAAGCAGGAAGCGCCAGAGCAAGTCGCGCCCAACCGTCCTGGCACGCCGTCCGGCCCAAGCGCACCGCAATCGCAGGCGGCGCCGGCGGCAGCGCCGCCGCAACCCGCGGCTCAGGCGCAGCCGGCACCGGCACAGTCGCAGCCGGCACCGGCAGCAAAATCCGGCAACGGACACGATACCGGCGAACGAATTTTTGTCTCGCCGCTGGCGCGGCGCATGGCTCTGCAGGCGGGCATCGATCTCAGCGCGCTGAAAGGCAGCGGTCCGAATGGGCGGATCGTGAAGGCGGACATCGAGGCAGCACAGACGCACGGCGCGAGTGTCGCAGCCACGGCGCCGCAGCCGGCGGCCCAGGCTCCTGCCCCGGGTACCGCCGCGCCGATCGCCCGCGCCACCGCGCCGGCCATCACGGCGCCGCACAAGCTGGTGCCGCACAGCTCGATACGGAAGGTGATCGCCCGCCGGCTGACCGAGGCAAAGCAGACCATCCCGCATTTCTACGTCTCGATGGATATCGAGATCGACGCGATGGTCGAGCTGATGGGCAGGCTCAACGCCAAATCGCCGGCCGAGCGCGATGCTCCGGGCTGGTACTTCATCACCATCAACGACCTGGTGATCAAGGCCGCCGCCGCCACGCTGCGCCGCGTGCCCAAGGTCAACGCGGCATGGACCGACGATGGCATCGCGGAATTCGAGGACGTCGACATCAGCGTTGCCGTGGCCATTCCCGACGGGCTCATCACGCCGATCATCCGCAAGGCCGACCAGAAAGGCCTGCTGACCATAAGCCGCGAAATGAAGGACCTGGCCGCCCGTGCCCGGGCAGGCAAGCTGAAGCCGGAGGAATTCCAGGGCGGTGGATTTTCGATCTCCAATATGGGGATGTTCGGCGTGTCGCAGTTCGCCGCGATCATCAATCCGCCGCAGGCGGCGATCCTCGCGGTCGCGGCAGGACAGAAGCGGCCGGTGGTGAAGAACGACGCGCTGGCGATCGCCACGGTCATGACCTGCACGCTGGCGGTGGATCACCGCGTGGTGGATGGTGCGCTCGGTGCGCACTGGTTACGCGAGTTCAAGCGCATCGTCGAAGACCCGCTGAGTCTCATGCTGTGACCGGGACTTCCTTGCCCGCATCGCGGGAGGGGGCAGAGTGAGGGTGCCGCGACATCCGGGCCCCCTCACCATACTCTTTCCTACTGCGCGGCAGGGAGTGTGAGAGAGGCAATGTCCGCGCCAGGCTTTACCCTCAGCGACGCGACACCGGCAGACGTGCCCGACGTGCTGCGGTTGGTGCGCGGCCTCGCGGACTATGAGCGACTGCTGCACGAAGTCGTCATGACCGAAGCCGATCTGCACGTCGCCTTGTTTGGACCGCAGCCGCGCGCCCATGCGCTGCTGGCGCACGACGGTCCCCGTGCCGCCGGTCTCGCGCTGTGGTACTACACGTTCAGCACCTTCCGCGGCCGGCCGGACATCTTCCTCGAGGATTTGTTCGTCGAGCCCGATCTGCGCGGCCGCGGCATTGGCCTCGCCTTGTTGCGGCGCCTGGCACAGCGCGCCATCGCCGAACGCTGCCGCCGCATCGAATGGCGTGTGCTGAACTGGAACGCACCCTCGATCGCGTTTTACGAAAGCATCGGCGCAACGGCGATGCAGGATTGGCACGTGCGGCAGCTCGGCGGTGAGGCGCTCGCCCGGCTCGCTCAAGGAGCAAAAAATGGCTGATGCAGGCTTTGATATTGTGATCCTGGGGAGCGGGCCGGGCGGCTATGTCGCGGCGATCCGGGCCGCACAGCTCGGCATGAAAGCGGCCATCGTCGAGCGCGAGCATCTTGGCGGCATCTGCCTGAACTGGGGCTGCATTCCCACCAAGGCATTGCTCCGCACCTCGGAGATCAGCCACCTGCTTCACACGCTGCCCGAGTACGGTTTCGCCCCGGTTGAAGCGAAATTCGACATCGACAAGGTGGTGAAGCGCTCGCGCGCGGTGGCGAAGCAACTCTCCCAGGGAGTTGCGCATCTGATGCGCAAGAACAAGATCACCGTCGTCGACGGCAGCGGCAGGCTTGCGGGAAAGCAGACGCTGGTGGTGGAGAAGGACGGCAAGCAGGTCGCCACACTGAAGGCGCCGCATATCGTGCTGGCCACCGGCGCGCGCGCCCGCGAACTGCCCGGCATCGAGCGCGATGGCAAGCTGATCTGGACCTACAAGGACGCAATGGTCCCGACATCGTTTCCGAAATCGCTGCTGGTGATCGGCTCCGGCGCGATCGGCATCGAGTTCGCAAGCTTCTATCGCAACATGGGGGCGGAGGTAACGGTGGTGGAAGTGCTGCCCCGCATCCTGCCGGTGGAGGACGAGGAAATTTCGACCTTCGCCCACAAGGCATTCGAGAAGCAGGGCATGAAGATCATGGCGGGGGCCGCGGTGAAGGCGGCACGCAAAGGCACCAACAGCGTCACCGTCACGGTGGAGGCCGGCGGCAAGGCGCAGGAAATCACCGTCGATCGCGTTATTTCCGCGGTCGGCATCGTCGGCAACGTGGAAAACATCGGGATTGAAGGCACCGGTGTGAAGGTCGACCGCACCCACGTCACCATCGATGAATACTGCCGCACCGGCGAGCAAGGCGTGTATGCGATCGGCGACCTGGTCGGCCCGCCCTGGCTCGCCCACAAGGCGATGCATGAAGGCGTGATCTGCGTCGAGAAGATTGCCGGCCTGAATGACGTCCACCCGATGAACGTGCGCAACATCCCCGGCTGCACCTATTGCCGCCCGCAGGTCGCCTCGGTGGGCCTGACGGAGGCGAGGGCGAAGGAGCTTGGCTATGAGGTCAGGGTCGGCCGCTTCCCGTTCATCGGCAACGGCAAGGCGATCGCGATGGGCGAGCCGGAGGGCCTGACGAAGACCGTGTTCGATGCGAAGACCGGCGAATTGCTTGGTGCGCACATGGTGGGCGCCGAAGTCACCGAAATGATCCAGGGCTACACCATCGCCCGGACGCTGGAGAGCACTGAGGCAGAACTGATAGGCACGGTGTTTCCGCACCCGACCGTCAGCGAGACGATGCACGAGGCAGTCCTGGCCGCCTATGGGCGAACGCTGCATTTCTGACAGCACCGTCGCCTGACGCCTGGCTCGGCATGGCAGCTTTCCGCGACATGACGCGCAGCCGCGGTGTCAGTGCCGCGCCACCTCGGCCGGTGTGTCCACGCGCAACAGGCGTGACAGCAAAACCACCAACGCCACCTGGCTGTTCGTGTCGGTCTTCGCCATCACGTCCGCAAGATGCCGCCGCACGGTGAACAAGCTGATCCCCTGCGCCATGGCGATCTCGCGCAAGCCCTGGCCGCGAACCAGCATGGCGGCGACAGATGCCTGCGCTGTGGTCAATCCAAACAGGGACCGCAGCGTTTCGGCGCTTGGCCCCTCGTCGGCGTCGAGATCGACGATCGTCAGCACAACGCGCGCGGGCGACGGGAACAATCCGGCGCGGTCGGGGCGGCAGGGAGCGATCTCCACGGCGTACGGACGGCGACCCGACGCCCGCGGCACCGCGATGCTGCTGCCGGCGGCCGCACGCATCTGGGCGGCCAGGCGTATCTGACCGGCAAGACGGCCATTGGTCTCGGGCTCGATCGCGCCGAGTACGCCATGGGCGACGCGGAACCCATCCTGCGCCTGCAGGACGCGCTCGGCAGCGGCATTGGCATAGAGAAGCTGACCGGCGTCGTCGAGCACGAGTACGGCGGCGCGCCACGCGGCGAGGCCGGCATCGAACCCGGCCCACTGACCGCGCCAGGTCGGCATTTGCTCGGCGAGGCGGACGGCACGACGCAAATGCGGCATGAACGGCGCAAGCACATGGGCATGCTCTGGCAGAAACTCACCGTGCGCCGGCGGCCGGGTCAGGTTGATGATCGCCGCCTCGGGGCCCTGCCGCCAGACCATCAGCCCCAGAACGCCATGAATGTCGCGGCGCAGCAAAAAATCATTATAGTACGCCGAACGCATTAAAGTTGGCTTCTGTATCACCTGCCAATCAATGAGAAACGACCCGGCGGCAAGCGGGGCGATGGCGTCGGCCAGGGGATTTGAGCGCGCGAAGCGGCCGAAATAGTCGGTGAATTGCGTCTCGTCGATGCGCCCGAACACGCCGCGCCCCTGACCGGTGCTGAGGTTCTTGCGGATCAACGCCGTGGCTCCGCCGCCTACCGCGTCGGCCATTCGGTTCATCACCGGCACCCAAAGATGCTCGTCAAATGCAGCATCGTAGATGAGCCCGGTCAGCGCTGTCGCTTCCTCTGCCGTGATCACATCGGTGCCCTCGGCGCCAAGCCACGTTGAGGAATTTTGTATAATATAAAAGCCGTTTTGACATCAATCGATAAATTCGGGACGATTTTGGGTTACGGAGCGGCTGCATCGTCCCAGCCAGACGCGCCGCGCCTCATGCCATGAGACTACCGGCTGGACCGCCGCTCGCCCGGGAGGCGACAGGCATGGCGCGCGTGGAGAAATCCTTCGCTAGGCCGCAATCTTCAGCGCCGGCGAAACCGTAAAGCCCGCTTCCGTCTTCGAGTGGATCTCCTCCACCGTCACGTCGGGCGCGATATCGACCAGCGTCAGGCCCTGGTTGCCGATTTCAAATACACCGAGTTCGGTGATCACGAGGTTCACCACCCCTGCCCCGGTCAGCGGCAGCGTGCAGCGATGCAGCAGTTTTGGTTTTCCGCCCGCGGTATGCTCCATCAGCACCACCACGCGTTTCACCCCGGCCACCAGATCCATCGCGCCGCCCATCCCCTTCACCATCTTGCCGGGGATCATCCAGTTGGCGAGGTCGCCGTTCTCCGCCACCTGCAATGCGCCGAGGATGGAAATATCGATGTGGCCACCGCGCACCATGGCGAAGCTGGCGGAGGAATCGAAGAAGCTCGTGGTCGGCAGCTCCGTCACGGTCTGCTTGCCGGCGTTGATCAGGTCCGCATCTTCCTCGCCTTCGAATGGAAACGGGCCCATGCCGAGCATGCCGTTTTCCGAATGAAGCTGGATCGACATGCCATCCGGGATGTGGTTCGCCACCAGCGTCGGAATGCCGATGCCGAGGTTGACGTAGAACCCGTCCTGCAGTTCGCGCGCTGCCCGGGCTGCCATCTGATCGCGTGTCCAGGCCATCGCCCGTCCTCCTTCTCAGTACCGCCTGCGTACGGTGCGTTGCTCGATCCGCTTTTCGACCGATTCGAGCAATACCATGCGGTTGACGAAAATGCCGGGGGTGACGATGTGATCGGGATCGATCTGGCCGTTAGGCACCAGGTCCTCGATTTCCGCCACCACCATTTCCGCCGCCGTCGCCATGATAGGGTTAAAGTTCCGCGCCGTCTTGCGGTAGATCAGATTGCCTTCGTGGTCCGACTTCCAGGCGTGGATCACGGCGAGGTCGGCGCGCAGGCCGCGCTCCATGACATAGGTGCGGCCGTCGAAATCCTTGGTCTCCTTGCCCTCGGCGATCTGCGTGCCGGCGCCGGTCGCGGTGTAGAACGCCGGAATGCCGGCGCCTCCGGCGCGGATGCGCTCGGCCAGGGTACCTTGCGGGTTGAATTCGATTTCCAGTTCGCCGGCGAGATATTGGCGGGCGAAGGTGGCGTTCTCACCCACGTAGGAGCTGATCATCTTGCGGACCTGGCGGGTTTGCAGGAGCAAGCCGAGGCCGGCGTCGTCGATGCCGGCGTTGTTGGAGACGATGGTCAGGTCCTTGGCGCCGCTGGCGCGGATGGCCTCGATCAGGACGCTGGGGATGCCGCACAGGCCGAAGCCGCCGGACATGATCATCATGCCGTCGCGGAGCTGGCCGGCGAGGGCCACCTTCGCATCGGAATAGAGCTTGTTGACCGCCATGCGGACCCCCGGAGCGTGACGGGGGGAAACTGACGCGGGCGGAGGCGGGAGGCAAGCGGGGGTGTGGGGGTGAGGCGGCGCGTCAGTCGGCGAGGCCCAGCACCAAGGCGAGCAGGCGGTTGATCGTCTGCATCGTGGATGTGTCGGCCTGGCCGATCACGCCGCCGATCTTCTCGCGGGGCGCGGTGGTGATCCGGTCCAGCATCGCCCACGACGTCTCGCGCAGTCCGGCTGCCTCGCCCGCGGCGATCTCCACCCGCAGCAGGGGGGCGTCCCGCTTCTCGCTCGTCAGCAGCAGCACGGCGACATGCGAGCTATCCACCAACAGGTCGGCCTGGATCACCAGTGCCGGGCGCGGCTTGCCGTGACTGCCTTGCAGAGCGACCGTCACCAGGTCGCCGCGCTTCATTCGCTGCGGGTTTCCGCGGCGTCGAGGTCAGCCAGCGTCTCCTCGTTCAGTTGGTCAAGCCAGGTATCGAGTTCACGGTCCGGATGCTCGGCGAGCACGCGGCATTGACGCGCCAACTCCTCGGCGAAGCCAGGGGCGCGCGTGTCCGGCACCCAGAACTGCACCAGCCGCATCCCGCGCTCCCGCATCCGCTTGCGGCTCTGCTGCACGCGCCGCGCTGTGTTGGTCTTGCTCATGCTGTTACATGTAACACGATCCGCGAAGGTTGCAAGGACGGGAGGCAAAGCGGTGACGTGGTGGAGAGGCGGGTTTCTGGACGTCCGGCGGGCGCCTACATGATTTCACGTTCTTGAT
>Ga0335072_10002168_pt1 | contig 30924 bp, 25 predicted proteins | sample Lox_Sample_21_FD_206725 | JGI IMG/M metagenome (GOLD analysis project Ga0335072, IMG submission 206725) | Soil microbial communities from Loxahatchee National Wildlife Refuge, Florida, United States - Lox_Sample_2.1 | ecosystem: Environmental > Terrestrial > Soil > Wetlands | place: USA...
CTCGAGCAGCTCGATAGCACGCGCATGTGCCTCGGCTCGGGGGAGGAGCCGCCGGCGGAGGGCCCCCTCGACGATCTGGGCACCGACAGACTTGAGCGGGTCGAAGGCGGTGAAGGGGTTTTGCAGCACGACGCCAACAGAGCGGCCGAGCCACCGGCCCAACTGGTCCTCGGTGGTGCCGACCTCCCGGCCGAGCCGCACCTCCCCCCTGAAATGGAAGTTTGCCGGCAAAAGCCCCATAAGCGCCCGAAGCGTCATCGTCTTACCCGAGCCCGTCTCACCAACTATGCCGAGCGCCTTGCCGGGCTCCAAAGATAGCGAGATCGGCCCTATCGCCGGCGGGCCCGTAGCGCTGCCACGGACCACAGTGAGCCCCGAAACCTGCAGACCCGTCATCAGTTGCCGCTGGAAATGTCGTTGCTGAAAAAGTCGCGTAAACCGTCGCCAGTCAAGTTGAACGCTACGACCAGCAGTGCCAGCGCGATCCCAGGGAACGTCGCCACCCACCACGCCTGTGCCAAGACTTCCTTGCCCTCCGACATAAGAAAGCCCAAGCTTACATAGGGGGGTTGCAACCCAAGCCCGAGGAAGCTCAGCCCGGCCTCCCACAGCAAGGCAACGCCCGCTTGCAACGACGCGAGGACGATCACCTCGGTCCGGACACCGGGAAGGATGTGCAGGAAAATAATGGCCGGGTTGCGCCGGCCGGCCAGGCGCGCCGCCATGACGTACCCGCGCTCACGTTGGGTCAGGGCACGAGCACGGGTGAGGCGGGCGTAGGGGACCCAGCCCACAACGCTCACCAGGATGATGAGGCTCGGCAGGCTGTTGACCACGACCGCCGAGGCCGCGATGAAAAGCGGCAGGGGCGGGATCGAAAGCTGTATGTCGGCCAACCGCATGAGGACGGCGTCAACCCACCCGCGCGTGTAGCCGGCGATCACTCCCACTGTGCAACCAAAGAGGCTCGACAGGCAGACGACGCCGAGCGCAACCTCCAACGAGGTGCGGATGCCCTGGGCAACCCACGCCAGGACGTCGCGCCCCAAGGGGTCGGTACCGAGGAGGTGGCGGCCATGGCCAGGCGGTGACAAGATAGAGGCGAAGTCCTGTTTGGAGGCGCTGCCGGCCCAGATCGTGCCGAAAAGGCTCAACAAGAGCATGAAGGCAAGTAGGCCGGCGCCCGCCTTGAGCGACCCGCTCATTCTCCATTGACGGGCAAGCGAACGCTGCTGCGCTCTTTGGCGGAGCGAGGTCAGCGCGACGAAGCTCGGGACGGTCATCAGCCCGCTCCAGCCGTAGGGCGCCCGATCCGTGGGTCGAGCCACACGACCACCAGGTCCGCCAGCAGGTTGAGCACAGTGAAAGTGGCTGCTATCACAACGACAATGGCCTGGACGACGGTGAGGTCACGGGCCAGGACGGCGCTGATCAACAAACTACCTATGCCCGGCCAGGCGAAGATGGTCTCGACGATCACGGTCCCGCCGATCAGCCACCCCGCCTGCAAGGCGACGAAGGACACAAAAGTTGCCATCGCATTGCGGAAACCGTGGCCGAGGACGATCTCCCTTCGCGTCAGGCCACGTGCTCGAAGAGCGAAGGCTGTCTCCGAGTTCGTGAAGTCGAGCAAGTTTGCCCGCAGGAGGCGGGTAAACGACGCCAGCATCGGGGTGGCCAGCGCCGCGCACGGCATTATCAGGGTAAGGGGCCCGTTGAAGCCGAGGCTGGGGAGGAGGTGGAGGTGGACGGCGAGCACGAGGACGAGGAGGAGGGCGATCCAGAAGTCCGGTATGCCCTGTAGCACAAGGACGAGCGGGCGCCAAAAACGGTCCGCCCATCCCCTCTGGCTGAGCGCGCTCGACACCGCGATGGCGATGGACAGTGCCAGGGCGGCGGTCAAACTGATCGCGATGAGGGCCAAGGTGTTTGGGAGCGCCGTCATCACGCTGTTTATCGCGGGCGTGTCGTAGCGGAACGAGACGCCGAAGTCCCCGTGAAGCACGCCGGCGATGTAGGAGCCGTACTGAGCGAGAAGGGGACGGTTGTAGCCCAGTTGCACCGAAAGAGCATGGACTTGTGAGGCCGGCAACGAGCCACCTGCCAGCACGGTGGCCGGGTTGCCGGTGGCATGAACCAGCACGAAGCTCACGGTCACCGCCCCGAAGAGGACGAGCAGCCCCGCCCCGAGCCGGCCCGCGATGTGCAGCGCAACTCCGTTGCGCCGCGAGGTGCGCGGGACCGGCTCGGCAAAGCTCTCAGCCACGGTCACTTGGGTGACCCCTGAAGCGGGTGTTCCGCTGGTTGCCGTCCGGCTCAGCTGAAGGACGTGTTGGTGAACACGGGCTGGTACGCGTCCTTCGGGTAGACATAGCCGTGCACGGTAGAGCTGAAAGCGTCCGTGTTGTTGGCGTAGTAAAGCGGAAGGTGCGGGATCTGTTGCATGAACAGTTCCTGCGCCTTTGCGAGCAGGCTGAGCCTTTCGGGGCCGTCCGGAGTCGTGTTGCACTTGTGGACGAGCGCCGTGAGCGCGGCGCCCTTGTACTCGGGATGGGACAGCACGAGCCCGGTGTCGAAGTGGAACGGCCCGCCGTTGACCCAGCCATAGGTGAGGATAAACAGGTCATGCTTGGGTTTTTTGGCCCCGAGGTCGGCCACCAGGACGCCCGGGTCCTCGACGTCGAAGATCACGTTGACGCCCGCCTGCGCCAGCTGGGCGGTCATTGCCTCGCCCACCAACTGGTAGTCCGGCGAGCCGGTGCCCATCTTGAGCGTCAGGCCCTTCGAGTACCCTGCCGCCTTCAACAGAGCGCGGGACTTGTCGGGGTCGTAGGAGTACGACGTTGCCGGCGTCACGTGCCCGTAGCAGCCGATCGGGATGGGCGACGGGGCAACGGTGCCTTGGCCGAGCAGCACGTCCTTGACGATGGTGTCGCGGTCGACGCCGTAGGCAATGGCTTGGCGGACAAGGAGGTTGCTCGTTATCGGCTGGTCGCAGCGGAAAGTGAGGTGCAGCTCGAGCCAGCTCGGGCCGCCCGACAGCCCAACCTTGGAATCCGCCGCCAGCGTGGGCAGGTCGTGCGGGTCAACTCGCATGATCAGGTTGAGCGACCCCGACTGGAGCCCGTTTACCCGGGCGGTCTCGTCCGTCACGGTAATGAGGTCGACCCCGTCGAGGTAGGGCGCAGGCTTACCCCAGAAATTGGAGTTGGCCGTGAGCGTTATTTTTTCCCCATGGACCCACTCGCCCCATTGATAGGCGCCGGTACCGACGGCTTTTTTGGCAGCCGCCTTCGCCTGGATCAGCGAAGGAGGCATCGCCTTGATGAAGGTGAGGTTCCTGCCAAAATCGGGGTTGGGCGCCGAGAACGAGACCTTGAGCACCAAGGGGTCCGAGTCGTCCACGGTGGTCAGCCCACCGAGCAGGAACCCCCATGACCCTGGCAGGTAATGGGTAAAGGTAGCCTTCATTGCGGCCGAGTTGAACGGTGTCCCGTCCTGGAATGTCACATCCGGGCGGAGGTTGAAGGTCCATTCGGTGGCGGTCGAGTTGGAGCTCCACGATGTTGCGAGCCCGGGGACCAACTGGCTCTCGGCTGTGTTCCATTGGAGCAGCCCGTCGTACACGTTGCGCACGACGGCAAACTCCTCCACCTCCAGGGCGTAAGCGGGGTCGATGAAGTTGGGCTCGGCAAGGTTGGCCACCTGGAGGGTGCCAGAGCGCATCGGCGCCGTCGCCTGCACCGGCCTGGCAGCCGGCGCGAACAACGAACCTAGGCTGGCAGCTCTGAAACCGCGCAAGGCGGGGACAGCAAGGGCGCCGGCCACGGCACCCTGTAGCATTGTGCGGCGGGAGATCAGAGCCGGGCCTTGGGCCTGGCGCTTTTCAACGTTGTAATTGGTTGGGTTCGGCTCGTCCATCTTGATGGTCCTCCTGGCTTGGCAGTTGGCTATGGGGCAAAGATCGTCGTCAGCTGATTTCTCGCAGTGCCCGGTCTGCGGCAAGAAGCGTCGCTTCGACGTCCTCGTCAGTGTGAGCAAAGGACACGAACCACGTGCCGCGGCTTGTGACCCGGACACCATTGCCGTCAAGAGCGTCGATGAACGCACGCTGTTTGGCGATGTTCGACGCCTGGTAACTCCGAAGGTCAGTTATAGGCCCTGGTGCGTCGAACGTCGTGTTGAACACCGGCCCAACCGCCTGGGTGTTCAGGCTCCCTCCTGAGTCCTTGGACAGGCGCTCGAGACCCTCGACGAGCGCGCCAGACAACGACCTGAGGCGGCTGTACTTGCTCCCGTCAGGGTCGGTGAGCTCCTCCAGGGCGGCGAGGCCGGCCGCGATCGCCATCGCGTTGGCGTTGTAGGTGCCGCCGTGCATGACCCCCCCGCTGACAATGAGGTCCATGAAAGACGCCTTCCCGGCGAGGGCTGCCAAAGGGAACCCGGCCCCAAGGGCTTTGCCGAGGACGGTCAGGTCGGGCGTCACTCCGAGAACGGCTTGGGCGCCTCCCTGAGCGAGGCGGAAACCGGTTATCACCTCGTCGAAAATCAACACGATGCCATGTTCGTCGCACAACCGCCGGGCTCCTTCGAGGTAGCCCTCTTCCGGCATGATGACCGACGTATTGCACAGGACCGGTTCCATGATGACGGCGGCCACGTCGCTGCCATGACGCAGGACAAAGCCTTCCAACAACCCGAGGTCGTTCCACGGCAAGACTGCGAGGTCGACGAGGGCGTTAGGGAGCTGGCCGGCACTTTGCGGCAACGCGCCATGAGTGCCGGGCGCCGGGAGCTTCGTCGTGCCGGCGAAAATGCTGTCGAACCACCCGTGGTAATGGCCTTCGAACTTCACGACCAGGTCACGGCCGGTTGCGGCGCGGGCCAGACGGAGGGCGAGCTGGACCATTTCCGAGCCGGTGCAACCAACACGGACACGCTCCGCCGAGGGCACGAAGGAATGGATTTTACGGGCCAATCCCAGCTCAGCGGGCTGTTGCCCGGCAGGGCATTGGAGAGACCTTTGGGCCTCGCTGACGAGGTCCAAGAGCCTCGGCGGCGAGTGGCCGAGCACAGCCGTCCCCATCCCGAGGATGTAGTCGATGAACTCGTTGCCGTCGACGTCGGTCAGGCGGGACCCCGAGCCGTGGTCCCAGTAACGGCGCGGCGGAGACTCCGGCAACCGGAAATTGCTATTGGTCCCGCCCGGTATGAGCTTAATGGCCTCCAGCTCGAGCGACTGCGAGCCGCCTCTCCCGAAATGCTTTTGACCGTCAGCCAACATCAACTGCCCTCACCTTGTTGCCGTGTTGCCGTGCAATCGAGCTCGTTCACCGCGCGACTTTGGACGCTTCCGGGCGGGACCGTAGCTATCCTCCGGGGAGGCTCCCCGATGCGGACCCATTGTTGCGCGATGCGAGCGGTGTGTCAAGGCATCCGCCGTAAACCGCCTACGATCGTCTCCAGGCTTGACAGGTCGTTCCGCATTGCACCATACTGCGTCCGAACTGGACATCGAAGCGGGGACATTCGTGCGGAGGCCGGCTGGTGAAACGTGAGTAAATTGCGCTTCGCGCTCTTGGGGCTGGCCCATGAGTCCAACACGTTTGCCCCCGGGACGACCGGCTGGGCGCAGTTCGACAGCGTCGGCATCTTGAGGGGCCCCCAGATCCGGGAGGTCCACGGCGGTGGCCAGTCGACGGTTTCAGGCTTTCTGGCGGCCTGTGACGAGCTGGGCGTCGATTGTGCCCCGCTGATCTTCACTTTCCCGATCCCCAGCGGGGTGATCGAGGACGCGGCATTCGAGGGTTTCCTTTCCGAGATGCTCCGGCTGCTCGAAACAGGTGGGCCCTGGGACGGCGTCCTTTTAGCGCAGCACGGTGCCGCCGTCGCCGAGTCGGAGCCCGACCTCGACGGCGCCGTCATCGAGGCCGTTCGCAGGGCTGTGGGGCCGCAGGTCCCCATCGCCGTCGCGCTCGACCTGCATGCAAACGTCTCGCAGCGGATGGTCGACCACTCGACGGTTACGGTGATCTACAGCACCAACCCCCACATCGACGCACGCGAACGCGCATTTGAGGCGGCAAGCATCGCCATTAGGGCGGCGCGAGGCGAATGCCGGCCTGTACAGGCCCTCCAACGCGTCCCGGTCGTACCCGAGATCGGGAGGCAAAACACAAACGAAAGCCCGATGCGGGAGCTTTACCTGGGCGTGGGCTCGGCGGCGAGCACGATCTTGTCCGCGTCGATGGCCATGGGTTACCCATATGCGGACGTCCCCGACCTCGGCATGGCGTGCATCGCCATCACCGATGGCGACGTCGAGCAGGCGCGGAGCACGGCGGCTCAACTCGCTCGCGCTGCCTGGGAGCAGCGAGGGTCGATGACCGGTGGGGTTGTCTCGATCGCCGAGGCTGTTTCGAGCGTGACCTCGTCCGAACAGGGCCCGGTCCTCCTGCTCGACACCGGCGACAATATCGGAGGAGGCACTGCGGGTGACTCGACGGTGCTACTGCACGAACTGCGCCGCGCCGGTGTGCGGGGCGTACTTGCCATCGTCAACGACCCGGCCGCCGCCTCCAAGTGCCATGCAGTCGGCGAGGGAGCGCAGATCGACCTGAGTGCCGGGGCCTCGCCGGCCTCAAGCGGCGGGGCGTTCTCTCTCACCGGGACGGTTGCGCGCTTGCACGACGGCAAGTTCGCAACCTCGGGCCCGGTCCACGGTGGCACACCCCGCTTCGACATGGGCAGGGCCGCCGTCGTGCAGTCGGAGGACGGATTTACGGTCCTGTTGACCTCGAACGCGGTCCTGCCCACCACGCTTGCCCAACTGCATGCGGTAGGCATTGACCCCCGGTCGTCCCACGTCATCATCGCGAAAGGTGTCCAGTCGCCAATGCCGGCCTATGGCCCCATCGCTTCGAGAGTCGTCCGCGTCGACACTCCGGGCGCAGCTGCACCGACGCTGTCGGGCTTGAGCTACAAACGCCGCCCCCGGCCCCTCTACCCCTTTGAGACAGCCGGAACGTTCGAGGGCGCGGAGAACATCTGAGGCGTCTGCGCCCGGCCATGGCCCCCGGGCCATCGCGCCGACGCGCCGCTTGTCAGGCGCCGGTCAGTTCTAAACCGAGCAGTGCGCAGGTGTCTCGGTTGACGATCTCATCGACGACAGCGTCGGCAACGGCCGGAAGAGGCGCTCCGGAGCCGGCTGCAACCGTGCGCAAACCTTGCTGAGCGTCACCGGGGGCCCAGAGCGGGAAGTCCGAGCCAAAGAGCAGTTTGGGCACGACACCCCACTCGACGGCGTTCATCAGCGCGAGGTAACCGTCGAAGGGGCGTGCCCACAACCCCGATACGTCGGCATAGACGTTGCTGTTTGAACGCAGGACCTGGACGGTGTCGCGTTGCCACGGGTGGCCCATGTGGGCGATGATCTGGCGAAGGCCACGGTGGCGGCGGGCAACGTCGTCGAGTTGGAGCGGCTGGGAGTACTTGAGCGTGCTTTCGGGGCTCGGGCTGCCGCCCATATGCCACAGCACGACGAGCCCGCGCTTTTCCAGCAAGTCGAAAAAGGGGCGAAAGTCCTCGTCTGCTGGAGAAAACCCCGCCAGGACGGGGTAGAGCTTGACGCCGCGCAGGCCGAGCTCCATGCCCTCGTCGACCTGGTCGAACACATCGGCATCGAGTGGGTCGAGCGACATGAAACCCACTGTCGGCGTTGAGGTTTCGCGGCAGAACTGGGCGACGAACTCGTGCGGGGTCCGCACGCCGACAGCAGCAGCCGTAAGGCCGAACACGACGGCAACATCGACATTTCCGGCGGACATGGCGGCGTCGAACTCGGCGGGGGTGTGATCGGGGTAGTCGTAGCCGTAAATAGGTTTCCAGTGCTCATCGAACTCCCGTCCCCAGTGTTGCGGCCTGAGGCAGTGAGTGTGGACGTCGACGATCATCAGCGGGACTTCTCGATCGTCCCGTCTACCAACATCTCGCTCAGCACTTCCTCGGCGGCTTCGAGCGTGAGGTCGATGTCCGCCTCGGTGTGGCTCGCCGACACATGGTTGCGCTTGAGGGCGAGAGGCAGCATCAGAAAACCGCGGTCCGTCATCCGGCGGTGGAACGTGAGGTAAGCGTTGTCGTCGTTGCGCATGAGGTCGCGATAACCGCGAACGGGCCCCGCCAGGAAATAGAGCACGAACACCGACCCGAAGCCCTCGACTTCGGCGACGATGCCGAGCCGGGCGACGATGTCGCGCAGGCCCTCACGAGCCCGTTCCCCGAGCGCGAAAAGCCTCGCGTGGACACCGTCTTCCTGAAGCCGTTCGACCGTCGCGAGCGAGGCGGCGAGCGACGCCGGGTGCCCGGCGAACGTCCCAGCAAGGAGCACGCCGCCGCCCGCGGAGTTGAACCCCGCCATGAGGTCCCGCCGCCCTGCCAGGCCCGCTACCGGGTAGCCGTTGCCGAGCGCCTTACCGAAGGTGGTGAGGTCGGGCAACACCCCGCAAATCTGTTGGTAACCGCCAAGCCCATGGCGGAAACCCGTGATCACCTCGTCGAAGATGAGCAGCGCCCCGTCGCGCTCGGTCACCTGGCGCAGAGCCGGCAGGAACTCTGGAGTGGGCCGCAATGTCCCCACATTGTGAGGGATCGGCTCGACGATGACTGCGGCAACCTCGCCGGGGTGCTCGGCGAGGACGGCCTCGACCGAGGCTATGTCGTTGAACTCGGCGATTGAGGTGGCCTCGAGCACCTCGGGAAGGATGCCCGTCGACATCGGGTCGAGCCCGTAAGCGAGCTGGGGCGGGGAAATGACGTTACGGGCCACCGAATCGTGCCATCCGTGAAAGCCACCTTGCACCTTGACGATCCGGCGGCGGCCCGTCAGCCCGCGGGCGAGCCGTATGGCGTGGTGGGTCGCCTCGCTGCCGCTCGTGCAAGCAACGACCGTGTCGGCAGAGGGAACGTGCGTAACGATCATCTCGGCGAAGCGGACCTCCGCCTCGGTCACGCCGATCCCTACGAGGTCTACCTCGTCGAGGGACTTCACGACAGCGGCATTGACACCGGGGTCGTTGTGGCCAAGGAGCACCGCGCCGAACGCTGCGTGGTAATCGACGTAGCGGCGGCCGTCGGCGTCCCACACGTACTGGCCGGTCGCCCGGACGAACCCGTAGGGATTGCCGATCTCGCGGGTAGCCGAGTTGACCCCGCCCGGGATGACGCCACGAGCGCGCTTCGCGAGCTGTTGGCCCCGAGGGCTGGGGATGGAGGCTGCTCCTGGCATTGTCTACTCCTCGAGTAGCTCGACGACCCGTTCGAACATGGAACGGTCTTTCATGTTGAAGCGTAGCAGTACGAAGGTGCTGACCGGCCCGTCGGGACGCCGATCGCGGGGACGGTGGCAGGCATATTGACCCCTAGTCAACCGCGCAGGAGCAGGCGGCCCGGACGGGCACCGGTCTGGCGCCCGGACTCGAGCACCGGTACCCCCGAAGTCAGGACGTGGCGCACCCCGCTGGAAGGCTGGAGCGGCTGGTCGTAGGTCGCCCGGGCGTCAAGGACGTCCGGCTCGATGACGGCAATGTCGGCGCGGGCCCCTGGCCGCAGGACGCCGCGGCCGTCGAGGCCGGCCTTGGCCGCAGGCATGCTCGTCGCCTTGGCGATCGCCTGCTCCCATGTCGTACCGCCGTCTACGAGCATGCGCAGCGCACGGGGGAAAGCCCCGAAAGCTCGTGGGTGGATGGCGGCCGGGTAGTCGAGCGAGACGCTGAAACCGTCCGAACCGATCATCACTTTCGGATGGGCAAGGATCGTCGCCTGTTCCTCCATCCGCGAGCCTACGACGACCACGTCGACGTAGCCGCCCGAGCGCCAAAGCAGCTCCACCGCCTCCTCCGACCAGTGCAACCCGGAAGCGGCCGCGCAGGTGGCAAGCGTGCGGCCTACGCTCGCCCGGTCGGCTCCAGCGCGCACCCGTACCACGGTGATGTCGGAGGGCTCGAACCCGCCGGCCGCGAACGCCTCGGCGTACCGCCCGCGCTCTGCCTGACGGGCAGCGAGAAAGGCAGCGACGCCCTCCCTGCGCAGTGCAGGGGTGAGGAGCTGAAAGAGCGTGGTCTGGCCGGCCGTGTACGGGTAAGCATCGCCGTGCACGTCAGGCCCGGCCGCCTCGAGCAGCTCGAGGCACCGGTCCACCACAAAAGCGCCCTCACCGCGCACGACCCGGAGGTGTGACAGCTCGAGGTGGGCGCCGGTCGCCCCGGCAAGCGAGCAAACCTCCCGGACCGAGGTCGTGAGCCCGCTCCCCTCGTAATCCCGCATGTGAGCACTCAGCAATGCGCCGCTCGAACCGGTCACCGACGCCACTGCGAGCAGCTCGTCCCGGCCGGCGCTTTCTCCCGGCGGGTACATCAACCCGAGGCTCGTCCCCCACGCGCCTGCTCGGAGCGCCTCGGCGACAAGGGAAGCCACCTCCTTCGGGCCGGCCTTCCCGCCGCCGCGGGCGATGGCTGTCTGGCGAGCGCTCCCGTGGCCGACGAGCGGCGCAATATTGACGGCCGCGCGCCTCGCGGCGAGCTCGGCCAGGTACTCGCCAAAGGACGAGAACGGGAGCGGGGCTTCGGGATCCTGGTCGATCACCGAGATCGTCGCCCGGAAATGGGGGTCGGCTCCGTCGTTAGGCGCGGGGCTCATACCGCAGTTGCCGCAAACCTCGGTCGTAATTCCCTGGGTAACTCTGCTGTCGCAACCGGGCGTCGAAATCCACGTGAGGTCGGAGTGGGTGTGGATGTCGATGAAACCGGGCACCACGAGAGCACCACTGCAGTCGAGGGCCCGGGCGGAGAGGTCGGGGGGCCGTCCATCAGCCTCGCTCGGGGCGGCCTGGTCACCCGTGCCACGGTCAATGACCGCCTCAACCCGGCCTCCTTCGATGAGGACATCGGCAAGGCGTGGCGGCGTAGCGCCCGTGCCGTCCACGAACATCCCGGAGCTCAGCAAGAGACGTTCCTTGCTCATGGCCACATGACAAGTTATTCCACATCGGTAGAAACGAAGTGCCAGGGCCCGGTACGCTCGGCGGCGGCCGACGGCACGAGGTGCGTGCCCGGGTGTACGGGGAGGACATGGAGCCGCTAAGGGTTGTCGTCGTCGGTGCAGGGCGAATGGGCTGCGAGCACGCAGAGGCGCTACGCCTGTGTGGCGACAGGGTGGTCGGTGTGGTCGACACCGACCCGGCCCGGGCGCGCGCCGTGAGCCGGAGGTTCGAGGCCCGGCCGGGGGTGCTGGCTCCCGTTGGGCCCCGACCACGCGCCCGACCACGCGATCGCGAAGCCCTCGCAGCCGTCCTCGAGCCCTACCGGTCCGAGGGGGCGTCAGCGGTGGTCGTCGCGTCGCCGACGGACTCCCACATGAGCGACACGCTGACGGCGGTGGACCTCGGGTTCCACGTCCTGGTCGAAAAACCTCCGTGGCTACCTGGTGAAGACCCCGGACAACTGCTGGCAAGGGTCGCCTCGGCCGGCTCGTCCCAAGTGGCAATCGGCATGTCGACCCGTTTCAACCCGGGGATCCGGGCGCTTTATGACGTCGTAGCCCGCGGCCTCCTCGGCAGCATCCTGGCGGCCTCGGACCGCGTCGCCTTTACGCTCGTGCAGGGCGATCTAGCGGAGTGGTACCTCGACCCTGCAATAAGTGGCGGTGGCGTAGTGGTAACGAACGGGGTGCACTCCCTCGACCGGATGGCTTGGCTCCTCGGCACGAGGCTCGATCTCGTTTCGTCCAGGCGCTCGGGCGAGTACCTGAAAAGTTGCGACGACGTCGCCGTGCTCGAGCTCACGGCCGGGAAAACTTCAGTGCAGGTCGTACAAATTTGGTCGCCAGGGCCGGTGCCGCCGAGCGAACTGGTTGTCGTCGGCACTGCAGGCTCGTTTTGGGCCGACGCCGCCGGCAACTGGAGGCTGTCGTCGCTCGGGGAAAACGGCGAAGGCCAACGCCCTGCCGGGTACCAGGAGCTCGTCGCCCAATGGGCGGCGTTCCGCTCGCTCGTGCTCGACGGGCGACGCGACCCGGCGCTGGCGGCCCCGGCGGACCTTGTCGCAACGATGGACCTGCTACGCGAGGCGATGAGACCGTGAGCGCCCACGGTTACGGGGCCCCGGCGGCGGCCGGCGGCGCGCGCGAGCTGACGATGTTCTGTTACCCCTGGGACCTTTTCCCGGACGGGACCGAGACGACCATCGCATCGGTGCGAGACCTCGGCTGCGACCGTCTCGCGGTCGCGGTCGCATATCACTCGGGCCATCTCCTTTCGCCGCGGCGCGAGCGCGAGGTGGACATCGAGCTGGAGGCCAACGTCGCCCATCTCCGCCTCGAGGCGGGTTTCTCGGACCTCGCGCTGGCGCCCGGGCGGCTGGCGCGCGAACAGCCCGGGCTGGCCGGAGCCATCGGGGCGGCGGCTTCGGCGAACGGCCTCAAGCTCACGGCCTGGGTGGTCGCATGCCACAATTCCGACCTGGCGCATGCGCGGCCTGACGCTGCCCTGGAAACGTGTTTTGGCGACCGCTCGGGACACGGTATTTGCCCATCGAACCCGGCTGTGCGCGCCTACATCACCGAGCTGTGCACCGCCGTGCTGGACCTCGGGGTATTCGACGAGCTCTTCGTCGAGAGCGTTGCCTACCTCGTCGCCGGTCATGGTCACCCCCACGAGCTGTGGGCGGTGAGGGCCGACCCTTTCACCCGCTTCCTGCGTTCGGTCTGCTTCTGCCCGTCATGCATGGCCCTCGGCAACAAGACCGGGATCGACGGGGCGTCGCTGCGCCGCACAGTTGCAGGGGTATTGCGCCGGAGCTGGGACTCACCGCTCGTCGCGCTCCGCGGCCCCGACCCGGGCGACGAACTTGCCGGCTTGCTCGTCTCGTGCCCCGAGCTCGCAGCCTGGGTGGCGATGCGCTGCGACCTCGTCAGTTCAGTGGTCGGTGACCTGGCCGAGATTGCCCACGGCGCAGGGGCAACCCTGGCCGCAGGCCTTGGGGTGTTTGCCCGGCCGGCGCCCCTCAGCTGGATGGAAGGCATCGACCACGCCCGGCTGGCACGCCACGCCGACCGGCTGGTGGCCATGCCTTATTACGAGAGCGTGGCGGCAGTCGCCCGGGACCTCGACTACTATCTGGCGACGATCAACCCGAGCCAGCTCTTCGTCGCGCAGACACTCTGGCCGGCGCACCACGCTGGGCCGGAGGTGCTGCTGGCCAAGGTTTCGGCGGCGCGCGACGCCGGTGTGGGAGCGATCGGCCTCTACAACCTGGGGACCGCCCCTCGGCCGGTACTCGAGTGGACGCGGCTTGTTGCAGCCGCGTTCAAGGGATGACGATGAGTGACGGCGGCGCTGACCGGCGTTTGGAGCTGGCAGCCGGTTCACCCGACGCCGAGAGCGACGCCCCCTCGACGATCTCGCCATGCAGGCAGTCCGGGCAGCATCTTTTTGTGTCCGGGCAGGTAGCGCGCCGCGACGGCAAGCTCGTTGCGGAAGGCCGTGTCGGCGACGAGGTCGACCTGGAGACTGCGCGGCGTTGCGCCCGCCAGTGCGCGCTCAACCTGCTCGAGGCAACCCGTCAACATCTTGGCTCGCTCGGAACGGTGCGCTCGGTCCTGTCCCTCACCGTGTACGTAGCGAGCGCCCCCGGTTTCACACAACAGCACCTGGTAGCCGACGCTGCCAGCTCCTTGCTCGCCGAGGTCGTCGGCGCCGAGCCACCCGTGCGCGCCGCGCTCGGCATGGCGGCGCTCCCGATCAACAGCCCGGTAGAGGCGCAGGCGATATTTGAGCTAGCTGGGCCCCCCGGGGCATGAACGCCCAACGGTCGGCGCCAAACAGCGAGGCTGCCGCCATGGTTGGCGAGGCAGCCCGGCCGGCTGGGCTTGCCGATGGGGCCAGGACGGCGTCATACCACGTGGCGGCTCTCGAGCGTGGCCTCGGTGTCTTGCGGGCGCTCGCCCATGTCGGTACGCCGCTCGGGCTCGGGCCTCTCCAACAGTGGACCGGCCTGCCCAAGAGCACCCTCACCCGGTTGATAAACGTGCTGGTTGACCACGGTTACGTGATACGCGTCAACGAGAGCCCCAATTTCTGGCTCGGCCCCGCCATCCTGCCTCTCGCCGACGCCTATACACGGGCGCTGGATGTGTCGAGCTGCGTGAGGGGCGTGCTCGAAGCGTTGGCGGCATCCACCGGGCAGACGTCCAACCTCGCCATCCTCGACGAAGGCGAGGTCCTCCACCTGAGCGTGGTCGAACCCGACCGGCCGATCCGCTTCCGCTCGTCGACCGGGTCGCGCGACTCCGCTTACTGCACCGGTCTCGGGAAGCTCCTGCTCGCCTTCGTCGACGAGCAGGCGCTCGAGCGCCACCTGCCCGCCGAGCCCTACCCGGCGCGCACGGCACGCACGATCACGAGCAGGGCCGCTCTCGAAACCGAGTTACGCAGGATAAGGCGGCTCGGCTACGCCTTCGACAACGAGGAGGGCGACGTCGGCGTCTGCTGCCTCGCTGTGCCGATGCGCCAGGACGGCGACGTTGTCGCCGCAATTAGTGTCACAGGCCCAGCCGGTGAACTTGGCCTCGCCAGCCACGACGTCCTCCTCGGGCGGCTCAACGAGGCGGGGGCGGCACTGGCTGCCGACGCAGCGGCGCAGCGCGCCCTGCTAGTCGCGCGCCGGGCCTTGCCAGCTCCTTCGCCTGCCTTCCTCAATCAAGCCCTTAATTAGGCCTCAATTAGGCCTCAATTAGGCGCCTACTGCCCGGGAGCCCCGGCACGGGGGGCTTCGTACGGCGCGAGCTGCACGGAACCGCCCGAGGCACACGCCTGCTGGACGGCGAGGGTCACCTCCATCATCCGTAGCACCTCTTGCTGGGGGACCGGCGGGGTACCGGTGCGCACCATGTCAAGGAAACCTTGCAGCAAGCCGAGAGCCGGCAGAGCCGTGTCGTAGAGGTGGTACGTCCGGGTGTGCCGTTGGCCGTAGCAGACGACGCAATAACTCGGCCGCGCTTGGCGGTGCAGCGTTTCTAGGACAGCGCTCTGGCCCGAGCCGTAACTGAGCAGCGCCACCGCCCGGCCGCCGGCGTCGTGGCCGCGGACATCGCGCACGTCCGCCCCGAGGAGCACGTTGCACATCTCGACGGCGTGGATGGCGTACTGGTCTGGCCGGTTGGGCACCTTTACATAAATCGCCTCGACCTTTTCGTTGAAGCCCTCGTCGAACTCGCGCCGCGCGATGAGCAGTTCCTTTGACCATCGCAGCCCCGACCCGGAAAACAGCGGCGCCCCGCTGTCCCGGGCGCGCTCGTACAAGGCCAGGCAGGAGTTGACATCTGTCGCCATCGGCTTGTCGACGAAAGTGGGCAGGCCGGCATCGAGCGCCGCTGCGGCCTGGCGCTCGTGCTCCACGGGATCGCCGTCGAGGACGAGGACGGCGTCCACTCCGCTGCACGCCGCTTCCAGCGACCCTGCGACCTCGTCGATCTTGCACGCCCGTGCCACCATGCGAGCGGCGCCCTCGTCCGGGCTCCAGATCTTGGTCACGCGCGCGCCGGGGGCAACCACCGGGGAACCGCTCGCCAGTGCCTGTTCGGCGCGCTGGTATTGGTAAAAGTGGTAGTAGGGGTCGAAATAACCCCCCGCCTGTTCGGGGGTGGGCGCCTCGGGCGACCAACCGTTCAGGAACCCTCCAAAGACGACGGCATGCCCGTTGCGCGTACCGACAATCGCGACCTTTACCTCACCATCGTTCACAACGGTTCCTCCTTGTTTGCCGGCACAGCGCCCGCTGGTCCGGTTGACGGGGACAGCCGGCTTTCGCCGCTGGCTATTTCACGCCACCTGTGGCAGGCGACCGATACGGAGGGCTCCTCGGCGACGGGCAACATCGGCTGTGGGAGCGAGCACGCCTCGACCCTCCACGGGCAGCGGGCGGCGAAGCTGCAGCCCGGCACGTCGCTGCCCACAGGCCGCGATCCCTGGACTCCCCCGATCGTCGGCAGCCGGCGCGGGATCTCGCCCTCGATGCTCGGCTGGCAGCGCAGGAGCAACTGGGTGTACGGGTGGCGCGGGTGGTTGAGCACGGCAGCTGTCGGGCCGCCTTCGACGACCCGTCCTCCGTACATGACGTAGACGGTGTCGCAAGACCGCGAGATGACGGCCATGTCGTGCGTTATGAGCAACAGCGACATTCGCAGTGCCTCGGAAAGCTCGACAAAAGTGGAAAGCACGCCTGCCTGGACGGTCACGTCGAGCGCCGACGTCGGCTCGTCCGCGATCAGGAGGCGGGGACGGCAGGCGATGGCCATGGCCACGAGCGAACGTTGCAGCATCCCGCCCGACAGCTGGTGCGGGTAACTGGCGGCAACCCGCTCGGGGTCGGGGAGGTGCACCCTGGCGAGCGACTCGAGAGTTTCCCGGCGCGCCTCGGGACGGCGGACGTCGCGATGAGTCCGGATAACTTGCTCGATCTGGTGGCCGATCCGCATCACGGGGTTGAGAGCGCTCGCGGGGTCCTGGAAAACCATCGAGATCTGCGCTCCCCGCAGGGCACGCACTGCTGGTAGCGGCAGCCGTAGCAGGTCCCTGCCCTCGAATACGACCCGCGAACTGCGCCCGTACTCGACCAGGCGTGGGTCGTGCAGCCTCAGCACCGAAAGTGCGCTGACTGACTTACCCGAGCCTGACTCCCCAACCATGCCGACCCGTGCCGCGACCGGCACCGAAAACGAGGCGTCGACGACCGCCTGGTTGACTGTGCTGCCGCTCTGCAGCTGTACGCTGAGCCCTTCGACCTCGAGCAGAGCCGGTTTGCTTTCAGGCAGGGGCATCGCCGCTCCCACCTGCCAGGCCGGTCGCACCAGCAACGCCGGTGCTCGGGGGGAGCCCGAGCCGGCCCGGCTGCGGCTTGGTACCGAGGGCGATCTGTTCCCAATAGTGGCATGCGACGACGTGGCCACCCGTCGCCGGGCGCGGGAGCGGGATTTCAGCCCAGCAGCGCTCGTCCGAATGGGGGCAGCGAGGGGCGTACGAGCAACCCGAGGACCGTGCCGCCGCGCTAAAAGACCGGGCGCCGCGTGCGCCGCCTGGGCCGTGCCCGTTGCCGCGCGTGGTCACGACAGAGTTGATGAGCTCGTGGGTGTAGGGATGGAACGGAGCAGCGAACAACCCCGCCGACGGGGCCATTTCCACCACCCGCCCCTGGTAGAGGACCGCGACACGGTGGCTGAGCTGGCGTACTACGGCGAGGTTGTGCGAGATGAACAGCAAGCTCGTCCCCTCGCGCTCCTGAAGGTCCTTCAAAAGATTGATGATCTGGGCCTGCACCGAAACATCGAGAGCCGAAGTCGGCTCGTCGCAGATCACGAGCCGGGCGCCGACGGCGAGGCAGCGGGCGATAGCCAGCCGCTGGCATTGGCCTCCGCTCAGCTGGCGAGCGCGCCGGTCGGCGAGGGCGGGATCGAAGCCAACGAGGCGCATGAGCTGCTCGACCCGGGCCGCTATCAGCGCCGGCTCGATGAGGCGGTGTGCTTCGATCGGCTCGGCGATCACCTCGCGTGCTGTCTGGCGGGGGTCGATGCTCCCCTGGGGCGACTGGAATATCAGTTGCACAGAGCGGCGCGCCGACCTCAGGACCTCTCCGCGCATCTCGAAAAAGCTGTCCCCGCCGAGCGTGAACGAACCGGCGGCGGGGACCATCCGTACCAGAGCCCTTGCGATCGAGGACTTGCCCGAGCCGGACTCACCGACAAGGGCGAGGCACTCCCTTTCGCCAATTTCGAAACTGACGCCGTCGACTGCGCGCACCACCGAGCGCCCCGATCCTCCTGCTGCTGCGTACGTGACTTTTAGATCCTCCACCGACACCAGCGGGGCCCGGTTGCCGTTGGAGGGGGCGTCCGGCGCCCCCGTGTGGTCAACCTGCCCGCCGGGAGGCTCGACCCCGAGGGGCGCCGCAGCGCCGGCGCGCGACCGGAGGGAGCGGGCTGCCGCAGGCCGTCGCACCCTGGCGCGCCCCGAGTCGAGCGACTCGCCGATGACGTCGCCCGCAAAGATCAACAGAGCCGCCGCCGCCGTAACCATCAGGCCGGCGGAAGCGGCATAGAAGGGCTGCTGATGGTAGTAGTTCTTCGAGTCGAGCAGGATCGTGCCCCAGGTGATCGCTGGAGGTTGCACGCCGAGCCCGAGGTAGCTCAGCCCGGCCTCGGCGAGGATCGCCGTCGCCATCAGTTGCGGGATGAGGACGAGCACCGGCCCGATCACGTTGGGCAAGACGTGGCGCACCAGGACGCGCCTTGGGCGCAGGCCCGTCACGACCGACGCCGTGATGTACTCGCGTTGGCGCACCGCCCGAGCCTGGGCACGCGTGACCAGGAACACCTGCGGCAAAAAGAGGAACCCGAGGATGGCGACGAGGCTCGTCAACGAGGCACCGAAACTCGCCACGACCAGGATGGCGAAAAGGATGACCGGGAACGCCAAAGTGCTCACGGCGACGCTCCGCAAGACCTGGTCGACCGCTCTGCCCCGGTAGCCGGCAAGCAGCCCTGCGGGAAGGCCGAGCGCGCCAGCTATGAAGACGCTGCCGACGGCGATGAAAAGGTCAAGCCGGGTGCCGTAAATGAGGCGGGCGAGGACGTCGCTGCCCTGCTCGTTGGTCCCGAGCAAGTGGTGCCAGCTCGGTCCTTTGAGCAGGGCCGTGACGTTGATCGCGTTGGGGTCCTGGGAGGAGAGAAGTTGGGGCCGCAGTGCGGCTACAGCCGCCAGGCACGCCAGCGCGATGAGCAGTACCCGGACCGGTCCAAGGCTCCGGGCTTTGCCGCCAACCCGACGAACGAAGTCGACGGCAACGCCGAAGGCGCCCGTGCGCACCACAGGGCCCGGCTCCTGCCCGTTTGCCCGGCCCGGCGGGGCGGCGGTCGTCATACGATACGGGGGTCGAGCCGTCGGTACGTGAGGTCGGCCATCCCCTGCACGACGATGATCCCGAGAGTGAGCAGCAGGACTATCCCCTGCACGACGGCGTAGTCCTCGTCGATGACAGAGTTGTAAAGCAGCTCGCCGAGGCCGCCGAGGCCGAAGACTTGCTCGACGATCACAGCGCCGCCGACGAGTGGCCCGAGCGATGCGCCTACGACGCTCACCATCGGGATGAGGGCGTTGCGCGTGGCGTTGACGAACAGCACACGTGGCTCGCCGACGCCCATCGCGCGCGCCGTGCGTACGAAGTCGGCTCCGAGAGCCACGCTCACCTCGGTGTAGACGTAGCGGGTGAGCACACCTACGAGGTAGAGGGAAAGCGCCGCCACGGGCATCGCCATGTGCGAGACGAAGCCGGACGGGCTCGTCCCCGGCGGGACGTAGCCCGTTGCGGGCAGGAGGTGCCAGTCGACGGCGAAAAGCAGCAGCAGGATCAACCCGAGCCAGAACGCCGGTGTTGCCAACGCAAGCGCCGCCACGAGCCGCACGGCACGGTCGATCCAACTTGACCTAAAGCGCGCCGCCAGGACCCCGAGGCCGATCGACACCGGGACGGCGACGAGGACAGACAGGGCTATCAACCACAACGTCGGCGGGGCGGCGAGAGAGATGAGCGAAAAAACGGGGCGCCCGCTCAGGTCGGACTTGCCAAGGTTGCCCTCGAGCAAGGGTTTCAGCCAGAGCCAGTACTGCACCAGGACCGGCCGGCCGAGCCCCATCTGGCGCTCGAGCGCTTTGAGGTGCTGCGCGACGCCCGGGACGCGCGCCTGAGGCCCGAGGAGCAACAACGCCGGGTTCCCGGGCGTAAGGCGGAGCGCTCCGAAGACAAGCACCGAAACCCACCACGCAATGAGCACGGTCCTGGCCACCGAGGCAAAAGCCTTGCGCGGCCAGGACCGTCCGCCGGGCCCGGGACGGTCCAGCGACCTTGCTCCTTCGATCAGCCGGCGCTCGCCGTGGCGAGGGTTGGCCAGCCGAGCGGGTTCAGCGCCCAGCCGGTCACGCCCTTGCGCACGACGCTGTACAGCGGCTCAGTCTGGATCGGCATCACTGGTAGTTGGTTGACCACAGTGTTGTCCATCTTGACGTAAATCGCCTTGCGCTGCGCCTCGTTGGCGGTGGCGAGCGCCTGCGCCTGCTCGGCTAGCAACTGCGGGTTGTGGTAATCGCTCTTCAGGTGCGGGAGCATGATGATGCTGTAGAAGGAGTCAGGGTCGCCCTTCACGTCGAAGACGTTCCAGGTGATCTGGTAGTTCTCCTTCACGTACTGGTCGAGCCAGATGGACAGAGCCTCGGTGTCGACGTTCAGCTTGACGCCGATCTCGCCAAGGTCCTGCTGCCAGATCTCGGCCGTTTCGGTCCCCTCCGGGTAACCGGCCGGGACGATCACCGTGAGAGTGAGGTTGGAGGCGTGCGCCTGCGCCAGGAGTGCTTTGGCCTTCTGGAGGTTGTACGGGTAACCCGTGATATTGGTGTAGGCCCAAGAACTCGGCGGGAGCGGGTTCCAAATGCTCTGGCCATCTCCCGAATAAGCGATCGCGCGGATCGCGGCCTTGTCGAGAGCGTAGGCGAGAGCCTGCTTCACCTTTACGTTGGCTAGCACGCCGACCGAGTGGAGCTCAAAAAGTGCCTCCTGGTTTGAGGTTGTCGCCTCGACAACGCTCGCCTGGCTCGCGTTCACCGAAGCCACGTTGGACGCCGGTATGGTCTCGATCGCGTCGACGCTGCCGGCGTAGAGGTCGGTGAGCGCCACTGTCGGGTCCGGTATCGGCTTGAAAATGAGCGTCTGAGTGGCAGGTTTGGGGCCCCAGTAGCCGGGCCAAGCCTTGAGGACGATCTGTTCGTTTGGCGTCCAGCTGACGAACTCGTACGGCCCTGAGCCGACGGGGTGGCTGCTCTGAGTTGCGTAAGTGCCGGGAGCCTCGATCGAGATGTCGGCGAGCGCACTGAGGAACGCCGCGTACGGTGCGCTGAGAGTCACCTGCAAAGTGTTGGTATTTACGACGTCCCATGTCTTCACCCGCTGTAGGTCGGGTGCGAGGACCGAAGGGGACTGCTCGGTGTGCTGGAGCGACTCGGAGACAGCCGCAGCGGTCACAGGGTCGCCGTTTTGGAAGGTGGCGCCCGAGCGGATCTTGAACGAGAACACCGTGGCGTTGGCGTTTTCGGTCCAGCTCTGCGCGAGGTCGGGCTCGACGTTGAGCGTCGGCCCGAACTTCACGAGGTAACTGAATATGAGCGGCTTGAACGTCGCGTCGAAGAGGTTCAACTGCTCGGTCGAGGGGTCGAAATTGTTGACGTCACCTGGGATGGCCACGACGAGAGTGCTCCCGGTCGAAAGTGCATGGGTTGCCTCGGCACCGCTCGTGCCGGCAAGGGCGGCGATGCCTGAGAACCCTATGGCACCGGCAAGCGTTGCGCGCGCGAGCCGCGACCTGCGTGTGCTCTTACCAGTTATGCCTATCAACATGTTCCTCCTTCCGCCCGCCAAGCTGCGGGCGACGTGTGGGTACTTTTCAACTCGGCCGGGCGCACCTGGCAAGGCGACAAGGTCGGCCGCGCCCTGATGCGGGTGCCGCCCGGGTTCGCTCTGACGTGGAACGGCGTTCCGGGTGATGCTAGGACCAGGTCCCCTGCCAAATCAAGCCGAGCCCTTGCCGAAGCGAACGTGTGTTCGTAAGATGTCCGGGTGGGTGAAGGGGCCCGTTACGCCGAGCTGCACTGCCATTCCAATTTCAGCTTCCTGGACGGTGCCTCCCACCCCGAAGAGCTGGTAGAGGAAGCGGCGCGCCTCGGCCTCGAGGCTCTGGCCCTCACCGACCACGATGGCGTGTACGGGGTCGTCCGCTTCGCGGAGGCGGCTGCATCGGCCGGGCTGCCAACCATCTTCGGCGCAGAGGTCACCCTTGGGCTCACCCGCGCCCAGTCCGGTGTCGCAGACCCCGAGGGCGACCATTTGGTCGTGCTCGCCCGGAGCCCGACCGGCTATGCGCTGTTATGCAAGGCACTGTCAACCGCTCACCTCCTGGGCGGCCAAAAGGGCCGCCCGATGATCGACCTGCCGCTCCTCGCCGCACTTGGCGCCGGTGCCGACGTCGACCTCTCACAGGTCTCGATGCCCGGTCCGCTGTGCCCCGCCCCGACGGAGAGGTCCGGCGGCTACGACATCCCCGCCGGCGGGCACGGCGGCCCGGGGCACTGGCTCGTGCTGACCGGCTGCCGGAAGGGGTCGGTCCCTGCGGCACTGGTTCGCTCCGGCCCCGCAGCAGCCCGGAGGGAACTCGCCCGCCTGCAAAACAGTTTTGGCCGGGAAAACGTTGCCGTCGAGATCTGGGACCACGGCGAGCCGCTGGCCTCAGCCCGCAACGACGCCCTGGCCGAGATCGCCTGCCGGGCCGGGGCCGACGTCGTGGCGACCAACAACGTCCACTACCACAGGCCTGGCCGGAGCAGGCTGGCGACTGCTGTCGCCGCCGTGCGCGGCCGGCGCAGCCTCGACGACATCGACGGTTGGCTGCCGGCGGCGGCCTCTGCCCACCTGCGCAGCGGCGCCGAGCAAGCCCGCCGGTTCGCCCGGTACCCGGGAGCGGTGGCCCGCTCCGCCGAGCTCGGCCTCGATTGCGCTTTCGACTTGAAGCTGGTCGCCCCACGGTTGCCGCCGTTCCCGACGCCACCCGGCCACACCGAGATGACCTGGCTCCGCCAGTTGACCGAAGAGGGCGCCAGGCGTCACTACGGCCGGCGGGAAACCCCCAACAATCCCAAGGCTTATCCCCAGATCGACTACGAGCTGGACATGATCGAGCAGCTGGGTTTCCCGGGCTATTTCCTGATTGTTTGGGACATAGTCCGTTTCTGCAACGAGGCAGGCATTTTCTGTCAGGGCCGCGGGTCGGCAGCCAATTCGGCCGTCTGCTACGCGCTCGGGGTGACGAAGGCAGACGCCGTCGGGCTCGGGCTGTTGTTCGAGCGGTTCCTTTCACCCGAACGCGACGGGCCGCCCGACATCGACGTGGACATCGAAAGCGAGCGAAGAGAAGAGGCGATCCAGTACGTCTACGCCCGCTACGGCCGGGCGTGCGCGGCGCAGGTCGCAAACGTCATTACCTACCGTCCTCGTTCGGCCGTGCGGGACATGGGCAAGGCCTTGGGAGCTTCACAGGGCCAGGTTGACGCCTGGTCAAAGTCGATCGATGCCTGGGGGCCATTGCCTTCACGGGCTGGCGGCGGCAATAGCAGCAGTGGCAACGGCAACAGTGGTGGCGGCGGCAACGGTGCCCGTGACGGCATACCGGAGCAGGTGCTCGAGCTCGCCTGGCAGGTACAGGATTTTCCTCGCCACCTCGGTATCCATTCGGGCGGCATGGTCATCTGTGACCGCCCCGTGTCGGAGGTGTGCCCGGTGGAATGGGCCCGCATGGCCGACCGCAGCGTCCTGCAATGGGACAAGGAGGACTGTGCCCGGGCGGGGCTCGTCAAATTTGACATGCTCGGCCTCGGGATGCTCTCGGCCCTGCATGCCACCATCGGCCACATCAAGGCTTTTTACGGGGACGAGATCGACCTCGCCGGCCTGCCTCAGGACCCCGGCGTCTACGAAATGCTCAGCAATGCAGACTCGGTGGGGGTTTTCCAGGTGGAGAGCAGGGCGCAGATGGCTACGCTCCCCCGTTTACGGCCGCGAACTTTTTATGACCTCGTCATCGAGGTGGCCCTGATACGGCCCGGCCCGATCCAGGGCCGGTCGGTCCACCCTTACCTGCGCCGGCGCAATGGCACGGAAAGGATCACCTATCTGCACCCATTGCTGGAACGCAGTCTCAAAAAAACCCTTGGCGTGCCGCTGTTCCAGGAGCAGCTCATGCAGATGGCAATCGACGTTGCGGGGTTTAGCGGGGCCGAAGCTGACCAGTTGCGCCAGGCAATGGGATCCAAGCGGAGCGCCCAGCGCATGGAAAGGCTCAGGGCCCGTTTTTACGCCGGCATGGCAGAAAACGGGGCCACTGGCCCGGTGGCCGACCAGATCTGGGCACAAATGGCTGCGTTTGCCAATTTTGGTTTCCCGGAGAGCCATTCGGTCAGCTTTGCCTACCTCGTCTACTCTTCGGCTTGGCTCAAGCTCCACTACCCAGCTGCTTTTTTGGCCGGTCTGCTGGACAGCCAACCTATGGGTTTTTGGTCCCCGCAAAGCCTTGTCCTCGACGCCCGCCGCCACGGTGTCGAAGTACGCCGGCCCGACGTCAACGCAAGCAGCTCTACTTCATTGCTCGAGCCGGCCTGCGAAGTCTCCCAAGGGCCGGCTGTGCGCTTGGGCACTTCTTACGTCCGCACGATCGGCGACGACCTGGCGGAGCGCATCGCGGCCGGGCGACCTTACAAGGGCCCCGAAGACCTCGTCCGCCGGGCAGCCCTGAGCGTGCCCCAGGCCGAAGCTCTTGCGACAGCAGGGGCTTTCGAATGCTTCGGGCTGAGCCGCCGCCAGGCGCTGTGGGGTGCGGGCGCCATAGCTCAGGCAGCGCCTGGCCGCGCAAAGACGCTCGACGGCATTGTGACCGGCACCGCAGCGCCACCGCTCCCGGGAATGAGTGCCATCGACCTCAACAAAGCGGACTTGTGGGCCACGGGGATTTCGCCCGACAGCTACCCCACCGAACTGTTCCGCAGTGACCTCGACGCGCTGGGTGTGGCGACGGCGCGGTCGTTGGGCGCGGCTCCCAACGGGGCACGGGTCACCGTCGGGGGCATCGTGACGCACAGGCAGCGGCCTGCAACCGCAAATGGGGTGGTCTTTGTCAACCTGGAGGACGAGACAGGCCTCGTCAATATCATCTGCCCGATCGAAGTGTGGCAGCGCTACGGCAAGGTGGCACGTTCCTCACCGGCGTTGCTGGTACGGGGCAAGCTCGAAAAGGCCGACGGGGTCATCAACGTGCTGGCGGCCAGTTTCGAAGCTCTCCCCACCTTTGCCGGCGCGGCTGCCTTGCGCTCCCGGGACTTTCATTGATGCCTTGCTAGGGTCAAAAAGGTGCGAAGTGGCACCCGGCCGGGGTGGCACCGTCGAGGCGCACTGAGCGGGAGGGACCGGACCATGGCCGAGCTGCACCGTGAAGGGGACGAACTCGTACTGTCCCTCAGCGCCGCCGAGCAAGCCGAGGCTCTTCACGGCAGCATCCGGGTGCCCATGTCATCGGTGCGCGGGGTCGAGGTGGTCGACGATGTGCTCCATGCCGTCCATGGCATGAAGACGGTGGGTGCCGCTTGGCCAGGCCGCTTTTTCATCGGGACGTTCCGCCAGGAGACGAAGACCTTCGCCGCCGTGCACCATGCGACGCCCCGGGGCGTGAAAGTTACCCTGCAAGACGCCAACTTCGACGAGCTGATCGTTGGCACCCCGAGCCCCGAGGCGGTCGTCGCCGAGCTGGTCGGCAGCGGCCCGGGCGATCGGCCCGGGGCGGCAAAGTTCTGGCCTGGCACCTGATCGGCACACATGGGCGGGTACGGCCGCAGCGACCGGTGCCCGGCCGGATCAGGAAAAATGGCGTAGCCATACGTCCCTGTCCACCCGGGCGAGCACCGGGTTGTGCCGCCTGACATCGTCCAATTGGGCACAACGCTCGGGCGAGTAGTGGTGCCCGGGCCACAACGTGAGCCTGCCAGGCAGGCTCGCAAGGCGCTGGAGGGTCGTGTACATGTCGTCCGGGCTCGCCCCTGGTAGGTCCACGCGGCCGCACCCATTGAGGAACAGGGTGTCGCCGGACACGAGGTTGTCGCCGGCGATGAGGCACTGGCTGCCCGGTGTGTGGCCGGGAGTATGAAGGAGCCGGACGGTCACCGCACCGACGTCTACCGTGCCTTCGTCGCCGTGAGGGCGGAGGCTCGCGAGCGGGGCGCCGGTCATCTCGGAGATCCAGGGGATCTCCTCCTTTTGGGCATGGACGGGCACGTCGGCCAGCTCGAGGAGGTCGACCAGGCCCTCGATGTGCTCGCCGAATATCTCCCCGCCCACATGGTCGGCGTGGTAGTGGGTCGCAATCGCGCCCACGAGCCTCAGCTCCCCGGCCTCGGCCCACCGCAAGAGGCCCTCGACGTCGTAGGCCGGGTCCACCAGCACGATCTCCCGGGTCGCCGCGTCCCCGATGGCATAGACGTGGTTGCGCATCGTGGTCGCGAAGTGGTCGTCCAGCGCAAAGTCGACCCCAGCCAGCAGCTGGCGGAACAACAAGCCCTCCGGCACCGAAGACATGGTAGGGGTACCGTAAAGCTGCTCCGACCTCGCTGCGCAATATCTTGGTGGGATGAACGACGAGTTATGCCTCCTCTGCGTGCACGCGCACCCCGACGACGAATCCTCCAAGGGCGCCGCTTCGGTGGCCATGTACCACGCCGAAGGAGTTCGCTGCGTGCTCGTCTGCTGCACCGGCGGGGAGGAAGGCGAGATCCTCAACCCTGCGATGGACCGGCCGGAGATCCTCGAGCAGCTGCCCGAGATCCGCGCTCAGGAGCTCGCACGGGCTGCCGAGGTGATCGGGTACGACGAAGTCGTAATGCTCGGTTACCGCGACTCGGGCATGCCGGGTTCGGCGGCGAACGCTCGGCCGGAGGCATTTGCCCAGGCACCCGTCGAGGAGGCGACCGAGCGGGTCGTTGCGGTCATCCGCCGGACCAAGCCGCAGGTCATGGCCATTTACCCGGGCCACCAATCGATGTACCCCCACCCCGACCACATCAGGGCCCACGAGGTCGGGCTGGCGGCTTTCCTGGCCGCAGGTGACCCCGACGCTTTCCCGGGCGCCGGGCCACCCTGGCAGCCCTTGAAGCTGTACTACATGCTGTGGTCGAAGAAGCGCATGCTCGCGTTGGCCGACAAGTTCCGCCAGCTAGGCATGGAACCGCCCTGGGGCGAGGAAAGGCTCGAGATGATCTCGAGCGCCCCCCAAGAAGAGTTGACCACCGAGCTGGACGTCTCCGCCTACGCAAGCGTCCGGGACGAGGCGCTCCGGTCCCACGCGACGCAAGTGGACCCCAATTCGGCTTTCTGGTTCGGCCTCCCGCCTGAAGTTATTGCCGAGCTCGGCCATTACGACGAGTACCACCTGGCCCACGACCACACCGGTTCGAAGCCGCCCGAGGACGACCTTTTCGCAGGCGTCCGGGAGCGGGCACGGCTATGAAGGGGCTCGTAACCCTGATCGTCGGTGAGACCGGCAGGGCGAGCGGCTCCCGGGCCGTCGGGCGGCGGGCTCCGTCCAGGGGCGCCGCGACCGGGGTGGGCGCCGCCCCGGTCCCCGATGCCGGACAAGCTGCCCCCGCCCTCGCCGCCGGGGGCCAATGGAGCTGCCAGTGGGGCGCCGAAGGACCTGGGCCAGTTGGGCACGGCACGGAGCCGGGAGAGGGGGAGCCGGATCTCTCGCTTGCTCTCAGCCCCCAGGACGCTCGCCTCGTCGCCAGCGGCAAGCTCGCTCCGAGCGTCGCCTTCATGCAGGGCCGCCTCAAAACCTCGGGCGAAAACGCGTTGTTGCTGTCGGTACTGGCCTGGACGGCCACGCCCGCGTTCGCAGAGGCACGGGAGAAGCTGGACCTGAGCTGACCAGCGGCGCTCAGCACGAGCGAAGCCCGGCACTGCGTCGCCGGGCCCCTGCCGGCTGGCTCAGTAGCGGCCGGCGCTGACGGCCCTGAGCTCTTCTACGTCCTGGGTGTAGCGAGCGGTGAAGACGTCTTCCAAGCCTGTTTCAACGCGGTCGGGCCCGCCGAAGAAGGCCACGTTGATCTCGCGCTCCGCCATCAACCGCCTGGTGCGGAACAGGACCGCGAGGTACGCGCACGTGAGCGGGAGCAATGCAAGCACCACCCACCAAGCGACTGTCGACCCGGTCAAGAGCGCCAGCGCCAGCGGGACCGCCAGAGCGACAAAGAGCACGGACAGGACGCGGCGCCTGCGGGCGGCGGCACGCGCCCTCGAGCGGCTGTGCCCAGCGATAACCCTCCCCTGCCCTATTGCCCCCGTGCGGGCAACACTACGCGACGAAGAGTACAGAACTGCAAATCCAGAAGCCCCCTGATGGACAGGACGCGACGACAACCTGTACTTACGCACGGCACTACTCCCGTTATTACAGGTGGCACAGGGCAAAACCTTCAGCGCAGGTAAAGCACCCAGCCCCGGCCTTTATTGGTCCAGCGAATTTGAACTGCACGGAAACTAGCGCCCAATTTTTGAGCCGTCAAGTGGAGGGGAAATATTCGGCCCACCAAAAGCGCGCGAAATAAATGGCTGGGCCCGAAAGTCGTTCTCGGACTGTGGTCGCTCGTGCGCTATCAGCGTTGGGTTGGCAGGCGACTCGGGGTGAGCGCTTCGTAAACTCCATGGCGATGGCCGTCGTGGAAGAGGACCGCCGGGGCGGCGGCAGCCCTCCCGCCGCCAGAGCCCACGAAGCCAGCCCCGGCCGGGCGGCTTCGCGAGGCCTCGCCGTCAGGCGGCCCCCGGTCCTGGTGGAACTGGCGGTTATCGCGTTCCTGGGGTGGATCTACGACTGGCTCCAGGACCTTGCACCGCTCCGCCGGGCGGAAGCGTTCGCCAACGCGCGGGCCGTCCTTTCTTTCGAGGAGCGGCTGGGCCTCTCGCCCGAGCGGCCGCTCGACCATTGGCTCGACCACCACTACCTTCTCGCGTACATCTCCTCCGACTTTTACGACAACGCGATCTTCGGGGTGACCTTTGGCCTCGCTGCTTGGACCTGGTGGCGGCGGCCCGATCTCTACCGGGCGCTCAGGAACGACCTGGTGCTCGCAAACCTCCTCGGCTTCATGGTTTTTTGGATCTACCCCGTCGCCCCGCCGCGGATGTTGCCCGGGTTCATCGACGTCGTCGAAAAAGTTGGTGGGCTCGGGTCATGGCACGGCGTGCTCATTTCGCACGCCGACCAGCTGGCGGCAATGCCCTCCATGCACCTCGCATGGGCGGTGTGGTGCTCGTTGGTCCTCTGGCGCCTCGCCAAGACGAGCCGTCTACGGGCCGTGGCCGGTGTGCTGGCGGTCGCCTACCCTGTCTCGACCGCCTGGGTGGTCATGGCGACTGCAAACCACTACCTGGCGGACGTGCTGTCAGGCGCCGCCTGCACGGTCGTTTGTGTGCTTGTCGTGGAAGTCGTGGTACCTCGGGCCGTCTCAGCAACCCGCTCGCGCGGGGCTCGTAGGGCCGCGGTGGCTGCCGGCCGGTAGCGCCGCCCTCCGCCACACCCCGCACGGGGACAGGGGGGCCAAAGGCAAGTTGGCGTCAGCTCGCCTCGCGGCGGCAAACGTTGTGGCACTCCCCGAGGCCCGCGATGCCGGTGACGACAACGTTGCCGTCCTGGAGGTAGCGCTTGGGGTTGAGGAAGTGGCCCGAGCCGCCGGGTGTACCCGTTGCGATGACGTCCCCGGGCCCGAGCGACATTGCTTCTGAGATATAGGAAACAAGAGCGGCGACGCCGAAAAGCAAGTCCGAGGTATTGCCCTCCTGGGCCCGCTTGCCGTCGATGTCGCAGTAGAGATCCATGCCTTTTTCGTCGACAGAGGGGTCATCTCGCGTCACGAGCCATGGGCCCAGCGGTGTTGCCCTGTCGAAGGTTTTGCCTTGCAGGAACTGGGTCGTCCTGGCCTGCCAATCTCGCATGCTGACGTCGTTGAGCACTGCATAACCGGCGACCCGGTTGAGGGCGTCGGTTTGCGACACCCGCCGTGCCGGCCAGCCGATCACGACCGCGAGCTCGACCTCCCAGTCGACCGCGTCGGAAACGGCCGGCAAAAGGATCTCGTCGCGTGCGCCAATGAGGGCAGAGGGAAATTTCGCGAACAGAGTCGGGTAGGGCAACGCCTCGATCCCCTGCTCTGTGAGGTGCGCACGGTAGTTGAGGCCGACGCAGACGATCTTGCTTGGCCGCGGCACGAGCGGCGCATAGTCGACTTCGGCCAGGCTGTGGCGCTTCCCGGCTGCCCCGGCAGCTATTTGCGGCCAATCTTCCTGGGCCAGCAACGCCCCTACGTCGGCGGCGCTCACCTCGACCGCCTCGCCGTCGCCTTCTTCTACCCGAGCAGCTGTTGTCCGTGTGCCTAGACGCAAAGTGGCCAATTTCACGCCGCCCAACCTACATTGCCGGGCTGGAGGCGGGCCAAGCCGGCGCCGGCGGTCAGTCGTAAGTAGCTTCGACCCACCAGCGGTACTTTTCCCGGGCCAGCAGGTAGCACCGGCCGTCGGCCGTCAAGACCTGAAGGCGTGCCCGGCGGCGGCCTCCGGCGTCCCACCAGCGTTCTTCGAGAGGCCACGGGCCCGCCCAGGCCTCCACCTCCGACCGCCGCCGGTTGCCCGCCACCACCCAGACAGGGCTGCTGCTCACAAGGCCCCTGCCGCCGACCTCGACCGGTTTACCGTCGCCGTCGAGGACCTGCGCCGGCTGGGGCCGCCGATGAACGACGGCGGGCGCTACCCCGGGCAATTTGCCCGGCCATGGAGGGAGCCCTTCGGGGAGCGCCACGGTAGGACGCGGTTCGCCCCAGGGGACGAACACCACCTGGTCTGCGTAACCCCGGCCACCGCCCAGAAAGGCTGTGAGGACAGAGCTCGGCCCAAGGAGCCCTTGAACCCGCGCCATGGCCCGGGCAGCTCGAGCAGCAGCACCGGCGTCACCGCCCCAGAAACCGAGCTGCCTGCCGGTGTCGGGGACCACCTCTTCGGGGACGAGGGCGAGCCGGATGAGCCGGCCACCCTGCACCGCCTCGACGCCCGGGCTCTCCGGGCTGCCGCCAACGCCCGGGTCGGGCTGGGCCCAGCCCTCGAGCTGCCAACGCACGCGTTCGGCGATAGCAGCGGCACTCAAAGCACCCTCGTGGCGCCAGCTCCGCCGGAACGTAGCCCCGTGCTCCGTCTCGAC
>Ga0335072_10002169_pt1 | contig 30915 bp, 30 predicted proteins | sample Lox_Sample_21_FD_206725 | JGI IMG/M metagenome (GOLD analysis project Ga0335072, IMG submission 206725) | Soil microbial communities from Loxahatchee National Wildlife Refuge, Florida, United States - Lox_Sample_2.1 | ecosystem: Environmental > Terrestrial > Soil > Wetlands | place: USA...
CCGCCGAAGGCGAAGTTATTGCTCATCACGTACTCCACGTCGAGCGCGCGTCCTTCGCCGACGATGTAGTCGAGATCGCCGCAGCGCGGATCGAGGTGCTCGAGATTGAGCGTCGGGGCGAACCAGCCGGCGTTCATCATCCGCACGCTGAACCACGCCTCGATTGTGCCGCAGGCACCGAGTGTGTGCCCGAGATAGCTCTTCTGGCTGCTGATCGGGACGCGTGCGCCGAGCGCGGCGGCCGTCGCGCGCGACTCCGCGATGTCGCCGTGCTCGGTTCCAGTGCCGTGGCCGTTCACGTACCCCACGGCCGCGCCCGAGAGGTCCGCATCCTCGAGCGCGAGCTGCTGGACCAGGCTCATCGTGCTCTCCTGCGGACGCGTGACGTGGCTCCCGTCACCGTTGGTCGCGAAGCCGACGAGCTCGGCGTGGATGCGTGCCCCGCGCGCGCGCGCGTGCTCGAGCTCCTCGAGAACGAGAACCGCGGCGCCTTCGCCCACCACGAGCCCATCGCGGTCCCGGTCGTACGGGCGCGGCGTCTCGCGCGGCTCCCGGTTGCGGCGGCTGGTCGCATAGAGAATATCGAACGACATCGCCTGGGTGGGACAGAGCTCCTCCGCGCCCCCGGCGAGCATCACCGTCTGTGAACCGTGCTTGATCGACTCGTAGGCGTAGCCGATCGCCTGGCTTCCCGAGGTACAGGCGCTCGAGGTGGGAATGATGCGGCCCTTGAGGCCGAAGAAGATGCTGATATTCGCGGCAGCCGTGTGCGGCATCATGCGCACGTACGAGTTCGCGTTGAGACCGGGCGAGCTCCCCTCGAGCAGCATCAGCGCGAAATCGCGGATGTCGGGAATGCTGCCGATCGAGGAGCCACAGGCGACCCCGGCAGCGCCGCTTTTCAACAGCGGCGACTCGACGAGCTCCGCATCGCGCAGCGCGAGCTCGGCGCTCGCCACCGCGAGCTGCGCAACGCGGCCCATGCCGCGCAGCTGCCGGCGTGTCCAGTGCGGGGGCGGCTGAAACCCATCGAGCGGCGCGGCGAGCTTCGTGTTGAGATCCGGATAGCGCTCCCACTCGGCCATGTAGCGCACGGCGTTGCCGCCCTGGCGCAGTCGCGCCTCGATCTCGGTCCACTCGCTGCCGAGGGCGGTGAGTCCGCCCATGCCGGTGATCGCGACGCGGTGCATCAGACGAGCCCGCCGTTCACCGCAATGACCTGCCGCGTGACGTAGGAGGCGTCGGGGGAAAGCAGAAAGCTCACGACCGCGGCAACCTCCTCCGCCGTGCCGGGCCGCTGCATCGGTATCAGCTGCACGATCTCCGCGGCGGGCGCATCGTGGGCCATCTCGGTCTCGATGAGTCCCGGCGCGACGCAGTTGACGGTGATTTGCCGCTTTGCGAGCTCCGCCGCGAGCGCCTTGGTGGCCCCGATCAGTCCGGCCTTGGCGGCGCTGTAGTTCACTTGGCCGCGGTTGCCGATCATCCCGGAGACCGAGGACAGCGTGACGATCCGCCCGGGAGCGCGGCGCCTGACCATCGGCATCACGAGCGGCTGCACCACGTTGTAGAAGGCATCGAGATTCCCACGGATGACTGCATCCCAGGACTCCCCGCTCATCGCGGGAAATGCCGCATCCCGCGCGAGGCCCGCGTTGCACACGATTCCGTAATAGGCACCGTGGCGCTCGAGATCCGACTCGAGCGTCGCCGCGCACAATGCCCGGTCGGTCACGTCGAACTGCAGCACGCGCGCGGCGCGCCCGAGCCCGCGCACCTCCGCAGCGACCTGGTCGCAGAGCGCGCGACGCTCGCGGCAGTGCAGAACGAGATCGTAACCCTCGCGCGCGAGCCGCAGCGCGATCGCGCGGCCGATTCCGCGGCTCGAGCCGGTCACGAGCACCACCCGAGCGGTCACGACTGCCGCGCCTGCGCGGCCTGCATGGCGCAGTAGCGCGCCAGAACGTCGAGCCTGCGCCGCGGCTCGGCCACGAATGGATTGCGGTCGTCCCACGCGAAGCCGGCGAGCACCGAGCAGATCATGCGGCGAATGTCCGGGCTCTGCGCGCGACCGAAGAAGATCTCCTGCAGCTGCCCGCCGTACCACGCATCGACGAATGCCCTGAAGCAGTCGATGCCGACCCGGAGCGGGCGCTCGAACTCGCGATCCCAGTCGACGCTGCCCCCGAGGAGCTCCCGGTCGACGGCGGATGCCGCCATGCTCGCCGAGCGCATTGCGATCGTCACGCCGGAGGAGAACACCGGATCGAGAAATTCCGCCGCGTTGCCGAGCAGCGCAAACCGCGGGCCGTGCATCGCGGTCACGTTGGCGGAATAGCCCGCGGTCTCCCGAACCGGCGTGTCCCACTCGGCCTCGGCCGTGAGCCGACGGAGCCACGGCTCCTCGGCAACGAGACCCCGCAGTCGCTCTGCCGCCGCGCCGGCCGCGCCGGCCAAGACCGCGCGCGCGCCGACCACGCCGATCGAGCAGCGGCCATTCGCGAACGGGATGACCCAGTACCAGATGTCGCAGCGTTGCGGATGAACGGCGATCAGAATCTTGCTGCGGTCGAAGGCGCATTCCGGCAGGCGATCGGCGAGATGGGTGTAGAGCGCGTGCCGGACGGGGAAGTCCGACGGGCGCTCGAGATGGAGAAGCCGCGGCAGAGTGCGCCCGAAGCCGCTGGCATCGAGGAGGAAGTCCGCGCGGATGTCGCGGTGAGCGCCGTCCGCCGCGCACGCCGCGACCCCGGCACCGCCGCGGCCGCACTCGGCGGCCACGATCTCGGTCTCGTAGCGGATCTCGACGCCCTGGCGGACTGCCTCGTCGGCAAGCAGCTGGTCGAACCGGGCGCGCTCGACCTGGAAGGTCGATGCGCGGCCCGGAGTGAGCGCTTCGGCGAAGTCGAACTCCCCGTATTGCTCTCCGCGCGCGAACGCGGCGCCGTTCTTGTATTGGAAGCCGGCCGCATCCACGGCATCGAGCATGCCTGCCTCGGCCAAGAAGTCGAGGCAATGCACGAGCAGACTCTCTCCGATCGAGAAGCGCGGGAAACGCTGCCGCTCGAGCACCAGCACGTCGCGCCCGCGACGCCTGAGGAGCGCCGCGGCGATCGCGCCCGCGGGTCCAGCGCCGATCACCACGATCTCGCGTCGCTCACTCGACATCGGTGCGCCAGAAGGGGTAGAAGTTGAACCACTGCAGCGGCTCGAGCCGTACGTAGTGCGCGAGCCGGTCGGCGAAGCGCTGCGCCTCGCGGGCGAGCACGGAGCCGCGGTCGGAGCGCTCCCAGACGATGCGCTCGGCGAAGCGCTCGAAGAAGACGTGGATGCGGCCCGCGCGGCGCAGACAGAACATCAGATGCACCGGACAGCCGAGGAGCGCCGCGAGCACGTACGGTCCGACGGGCAGTGGCGCGGCGCCGCCCAGGAAGCGCACGTCGACCGTGCGTCCGCCGTGCACCGGCACTCGATCTCCGGCGATCACCACCCACTCGCCCCGCTCGACCCGCTCCTTGAGCATGAGCGCGGTGGCCGCTCCGAACTCCGTCACCTGCAGGAGCTCGACCTGCGAGGCCCCCGCCATCGCGAGCACACGTGTGAAGTAGCGCGCATGGCGCGTGTGGACGAGCACGTTGAGGCGCACCCGCCGGTGCAGGTGCGCAAGCGCGCGGCACACCTCCATGTTCCCGAGATGGGAGCCGATCACGAGCACCCCCCGCTCGGAGGTGGTGCCCGCGCGCAGCGACCCCCCGTCCTCGAACACCACTTCGTTGAGGTCGAGCCGGCCCGACCACGCGTCGAGCTTGTCGAGGATCGCGTGAGCGAAGGCGACGAAATGGCGGTAAGAGCACACCCAGTCGGGGCGCAACCCGCAGGCTGGGACCTCCCGGACGATGCGGCGCAGGTAGTCGCGCGAGACCTCGCGCGCCCCGCGCCCGAACAGGAAAAAGTAGAGCGTCGCGGCATGCACGATCGGAGCGGTGAGCGGGCGCGACAGCACTTTGAGCCCGAGTACCATGAGCCGCATCATGAGGAGCGTGCCGCGCTCGCGGGTGCTAGCCCAGCTCGACTGGATGACGGTGCCGCCGCTGCTCATGTCCATTTCCGCCTGAGGAGCGCTGGAAGCCGTCGGACCAGGCCCGCGCCCAGTCGCAGCTGCAGCGCGACCATTCTCGCGTTGTCGCGCAACAGACGGAAGTGCGATACGCCGTCGAGCGGGTAGGTGACGCGGGTATCGAGCCATTCAAGCGGCACGCCGCGCCGGTAAAGCCGGACTATGATCTCGACGTCGAACTCCATCCGCGCGCCGACGTGCTCGCTCGCGAGCAGCTGCATCACCGCGCCGAGCGGGTAGACGCGAAAGCCGCAGAGCGAATCCGGGATCGCGAACGAAAGCGTCTGCAGCCACACGAGCCCGTGAGTGAGATAGCGGCCGTAGCGGCGTACCGCCGGCATGGAGGCATCGAACAGGGGGCGGCCGCAGACGAGCGCGGCCGGCGCCGCTCGGGCGGCGGCGACGAAGCGCGGGATGTCGGTGAGACAATGCTGCCCGTCGGCGTCGATCTGCAGCGCATGGGTGAAACCGCGCTCGGCGGCCTTGGTGAACCCCACGATGACCGCGCCGCCCTTGCCGCCGTTCCGCGCAAGGCGCAGCAGCTCGGTCCCGGGCACCGCCCTCGCGAGCCGCTCGAGCTCGGCGGCGCACCGTGGCGAGGAGCCGTCGTCGACCAGGAAGCAGGGCAGCTCCGCGGCACGGACCCCCGCGAGAACGCGGCCGACGGCGCGCTCGTGGTTGTACACCGGAATGATGGCGCAGGGCGCGAAGGCGGCGGCGTTGGGCGGCCGCAGCTCCCCCGCGTCAGCTGCGGACGAGGCGCTCGACCGCATGCGCCAGGTCGGAGACAGTGCGCACGGATCTGAATTCCTCGGCGCCGATCTTGCGTCCGGTCGCGCGCCGGATCCGATCCACGAGATCCACGGCGTCGATGCTGTCGATCTCGAGATCATCGGCCAGCCGCGCGTCCGGGGTGATGCGCGCCGGGTCGAGCTGGAACAGCTCCACGAGCGCGACCTCGATCATCTGGTAGATCCGCTCGGCCTCCAGGCTCGGATCCGCGCCGCTCATGCCCGCTCACCGAGCACAGGGGTTGCCACAGGCTTCGTGCCGGATTGCCCATTTACCATACTCAGTCGCACTCGCGGGCCGCAGTGAATTCCGTCGCATAGCTCCGCAGCAGCAGATCATTGAGCTCGCGGGCGGCGATCGGCGCGGGGGCGCCGTCGCGGAGCGGCTCCGGGTCGATGTCCGTGCCCACCCGAATGCTCAGGTGAACGCGCCGCTCCGGGATGCGGTACCAGGGGCTGCCCTTGGACAGCGTCGGCGGAATGCACCTTATGAACACGGGCGTGACCACCGCCGCGGCTCGCATCGCAATTGCAGCTGCCCCTCGATGAAACCGCATCGGCTGCCCGGGCTCGGTACGCGTGCCCTCGGGAAATATTATTACACTTTGCCCGGCGAGAAGCGCAGCGGCGGCCTCGGTGACCATCGCGTCCGTCGGGGCGTTGCTCACGTAGCCCGCCGCCCGCACCGCCCAGCCCGTGAACGGGCTCGCGCGCAACGCGTGCTTGACGATGCAGCACGAGGTCGGAGTGTGTCCGAGCAGAAAGATCCCGTCGATGAGCGTCGGATGATTCGCGACGATGAGCTGACCGGGTCGTCCCAGCCGCTCGGTGCCCGCAATCTCGTAGGAGAGCACCCCGAGCGCGCGCATGAGATGGGCGAAGCTGCGCAAGCCCCACCCGATCGCCGCGCGCACGCGCAGCCGCCGAGTCTCGGTGGCGGCGGGGAGAAGCTGCGCGATCGGAACGACGAGGAGCGACATCCCGATGGAGCTCAACCCGAACAGCGCGAAGCACAGCGCCGTTGCGAGCAGGCGGCGGAGGTACCGTTTGCGGCCAGCGCGCGTCGGGCCTGAGAGTTTCCTCACAAACGGAGTATTGCATCAGCGCACGATGTGCCGTAACGTTCGCGCCGTCGCGACGGACCCCCGAGGGCGCGTCGCAGTTGCGGACCGAACGAGGTGTGGCGAACTCCGACGATGAAGAAGCGCAAAGCGTCGACTGACAGCGACCCTGGGCCCCGTCTTCAACGTGTCTCTCAGTATCTCGAGAGAAACTTCCCCGACTTCTTCGCGGAAGCCCGTTTCCAGGTCGGGGATGACGACTACTTCCTTTATGCCCGTTTCGGGCAGTACCTCGCCCGGTGCATCGAGCAGAAGCGGGCGCCCATAGCCAAGATCAACCGCGGCTTCACGGTGCTCAACAAGATGGCGCGTGTATCGGCCAAGTATCCACGCATCCGCCAGATGCTCGTCTCCGGTCCGCTCGAGTACATCGTCGATGCGCCGAGGGCGCGCGAGCTCGCCCTGAAGCGCCTCTCACCGGTCGCCCAGGGCTATCTCGAGAGCCTGGTCGAGTGAGGCCGCTCGCGCGCGCCGGACGACAGGCGAGTGGCGGATCAGGCGCGCGCAGTTCGTGATTTCTGGTTCGGCCGCGTGCCGCTCGCGCCGGCCCGTTTCGAGGAGCGCATGCGGTTCTGGTTCGGCGGCGGCACGACGCCCGAGAGCCGGCGCGAGTGCGACTCGGCGCTCCGCGAGCGCTTCGAGCCCCTCGTCCGCGGGGCCGCGGCCGGCCGGCTCGACGCCTGGGCCGACAGCCCGCGGCGGCGCTTAAGTCTCATCCTCCTTCTCGACCAGCTGCCGCGCAACCTCTACCGCGGCACGCCGCAGGCGTTCGCGACGGACCAGCGCGCGCTCGCCCTCGCCCTCTCGGGTATCCAATCGGGGGCGGACGCCGCGCTCGATCTGGCCGAGCGGATCTTCTTCTACATGCCCCTTCAGCACGCCGAGTCGCGCGAGGCGCAGGAGGAGTCCGTCGCCGCATACCGACGACTGCTCGCCGAGACTCCCGAGCCGCTGCAGCCGACCCTCGCCAGGGTGTTGCACCACGCGGAAAGCTACCGCTCGATCATCGAGCGCTTCGGCCGTTTCCCGCATCGCAACCGGATCCTCGCCCGAGCCACGACCGCCGAGGAGGAGCGCTATCTGGAGGAACGCGGCGGGAGGAGCCGCCCGGGGTGAAGATGCCGCTCGAGCGCGCGCAGGCGCCGCTCGAGACGCCGCTGGGTCTCGATGAGTTCGAGGGCGAGCGCAGCGCCGTTTGCATTGAGCCCGAGATCCCTCATCAGGCGCGCCATCGTCCGCAGCCGCGGTAGCGCCGTAGCCGGCAACTGCCACTCGGCAGGCGCATAGCCGCGCGGAGAGACGACTCCAAGATCGGCGAACTCCACCAGAGCCTCGAGATTGAGGTCGCAGAGCCTCAAGAGCGTCTCGACGCTCAACCAGTCGCTCTCGCCGATGAGGTGAGCTTCGGTGAGCTCGATCGGATCGGTCATGGCTTCACCTCCCCTCGAGATCCGCTCGGGGATCGAAGGGGACCTCGCGCTGCATCTGCTCGTAGAGTGCGCGCGCCTGCGGGGAGCTCGCAGCGGGCAGGACCACCTTCAGCACGACGTACTGATCACCCGGCGGCTCGCCGGGGAGTCCGCGGCCGCGAAGCCGCAGCTTGCTCTCGGATTGCGACCCAGCGGGAATTCGCAGCTCCACCGCGCCCCCGAGCGTCGGAGTTTTCACCGTGGCACCGAGCGCCGCCTCCCACGGAGCGATGGGAAGCGACAGCGTCACGTCCCTCCCCTCGAGTGAGTAGAGCGAGTGTGGACGGATGTGAATCTCGAGGTACAGGTCACCGGGGCGTCCGCCTCCCGCCGCCGGCTCGCCCTGGCCGGCGAGTCGGACGAGCTGGCCCTCGGTCACGCCGGCGGGGATCGAGACCCGCACCGTGTGGGTGGCCGTCTCCACGCGGCCGTCGGCAGTCGCATGCGGCCGCTTGAGCTCGAGCATGCGCGTTCCGCCGCGGAAAGCCTCGTCGAGATCGACATCGAGCCGCGCATGATGGTCGCGACCACCGCGCTGGCGCGCACCTTCCGCGAACGGGCTGCCTGCGCCGCCGCCAAAGAGTGCCGAGAAGAAGTCGCTGAACCCGCGCCCTTCGCCGTCGAAATCGAACTGATAACGCGATCCGCCGCCCGCGCCCATGCCGGAGCCAGGCGGCGCGCCCGAGAACTCGAAGCCGCCGCCCCAGTCCGGCGGCGGGCGGAACTGCTCGCCTTGCTTCCATTGCGCGCCGAGCTGGTCGTACGCCGCGCGCTTCTCCGTGTCCTTGAGGACCTCGTAGGCTTCCTGGACTTCCTTGAATCTCTCCTCGGCGTTCGGCTCCTTGCTCACGTCGGGATGGTATTTGCGCGCGAGCTTGCGGTAGGCCTTCTTGATCTCGTCCGCCGTCGCGGTGCGCGCGACGCCGAGGGCCTGGTAGTAGTCGCGATATTCCATAAGAGCTCACGGCTCGGCAGACAGCGACTTCGCATGATGGGGTCGCATGCCCGGCCCTTCAATGTCCTGATGCGGTCAGGAGCGGTGCGAGGCGGCCGGGAAGGACTGCCGCGCCTTGCGCCTCGAACCCGCTCCTGACCGCATCAGGACATTGAACAGCGGCGCGCGCGACCCCATGTGCAGAGGAAGTTCGTCGTATCGAGGAGCGAGCCATGAATGCCGCGAGCGCCGATGCCATGCGGGATGCTGCCCTGGCTGCTTGTCCGTCCTGCCACGGCCTGGTCCGCATTCCAAGGGAGCGGTTGACCGAGCATCCCCGGTGTCCGCGGTGCAAGCGCGAGGTGTTGGGCGGGCAGACCTTCGCACTCGATGCGGCGGCATTCGCGCCCCACGTGGAGCGGGGCGGAATTCCGGTGCTGGTGGATTTCTGGGCGTCCTGGTGCGGACCGTGCCGCACGATGGCGCCGGTGCTCGATGCGGCCGCGGCGCGCCTCGCCGGCGTGCTGCAGATCGGCAAGATCGACACCGATGCCGAGCCGGCGCTCGCCGCGCGGTTCGGCATCCGCAGCATTCCGACGCTGATACTCTTTCGCGAAGGGCGCGAGATCGCGCGGCAGTCCGGCGCGATCGACCTCGCGAGCCTCCTGGGGTGGCTCGGCTCGGCCGGCGTCGGGCGCTGAGGAGCCCGGCGTTACGAAACTGTCACGATGCGCCGCGGCGGTGCAGGCGCACAGCAACTATCACCGTTTCGATGCAGCCGGCGGGCCTCCGGCGGCTACAGGGCGGCTGACGGAGCCCTTGCGCGCTTTCGCACAGGGCATGGAACTTGCAGAATCGTCTGCACGGATCCACGCCCTGCCGATCGTCGCCCATGCCCATGCGTCTCTCGCGTCCGCCGCACCTGAGGAATCTGCGCGCCTTCTGCGTTGCCGCGGAGCGGCGGAGCTTCAAAATCGCCGCCGATGAGCTGTTCCTTACGCCCTCGGCTGTCAGTCACCAGATCAAGGAGCTCGAGGACACGCTCGGCGTGCGCCTGTTCGAGCGCAAGACGCGCGCCGTCGAGCTCACCCGCGCCGGGCACACTCTCTTCGACGAGGTCGAGCCGCTGCTCGATGCGATCGACCGCAGCCTCGCGCGCATCGCGCGGCGCAATCGCCGCACGACGCTGCGCCTGCTGCTTCCGCCGTTCTTCGCGACGGAGCTGTTCATCCCGCGCATCGCCGCGTTCTGCGAGGCGTATCCGGACATCGATATCCAGGTAGACACGCACGACCCGCGACCCTCCACACACCCGCCGAGCGCCGATCTGTCGGTGCTGCTCGCCGACTCACCGCCGCAGGGTCTGAAGGTCGCAAAGCTGTTCTCGCTTTCGCTGGTCGCCGCGTGCGCCAAGGAGCACGCGCCGGCGGTCGCGCGTCTGGGCTCGAGCGTGTTCCGCGAGATGGCGCTCATCGTGCACAAGTCGCGCCCATTCGCATGGAGCAGCTGGGCGGAGGAAGTCGGCCTCGCCGAGCCGGAGCCGAAGAACGTGATCGAGCTCGACACCATGTTCGCCGTGGTACGCGCGGCCGAGCGCGGTGTCGGGATCGCCCTCGTGCCCGAGACGCTCTGCGGCGCATGGTTCAACTCCGGGTTGCTGGTGCGGATATTCCCCGTCGAGCTCGCAACATCCGACACCTACTACCTCGTGAGCCGCTCCAAGGACTCCGATCGGCCCGAGGTCGCCGCCATGACCGGCTGGGTGCTCACTCACTGCATACATCTGCCGGCCACCGCCGAGAGCACCCGCGCGACTGCCACCACTCCGGTACTGCTCGCCCGCGATCTTCAAACAGACGCGTCGCAGCCCGCCGATCCGGCGCTCTCTCCACCGCCGCGCAACGCCGCCTCCCGCTGATTCAAACACGACGTCGGGGCCTCCCCGGCGGGCTCGGCGCTGCGTTTCGGCCCGAGGTGCTGCGTCATCGCGCCGATCCGCGCCCCGAAAGGGGCGCAATATTTTTTCAACCGACGGATGCGCCCCTTTCGGGGCGCAGTTCGATGCGATGACGCAGCACCTCGGGCCGAAACGCAGCGCCGAGCCCGCCGCGAAAGCTCCGACGTCGTGTTTGAATCGACGTGACGCAAGTCTCACGGCAAGTGATGAGCGCACGTGAACCGATCCAGCAAAACGTTTCGTTTGTCGCCTCGGCCCACAGTTTCTATCGTGGAGCCGCGCTCGCAGATACGTGCGCTTCACAGGAACGTCAAGGAGACAGTCGGTCATGGGAACGAGATTGGAATCGAGGGAACGCAAGCTGATTGAGCGCACGTCGCGGAGAGCGATGGGTGCGGCAGTACTGGCATCGCTTCTGGTCGTCGGTGCGGCGCAGGCGGCGGCGCCGCACAGCAAGGCGGTGCTGTCGGCGTACGCGGACAGTGCCGCGGGCGAGAGTCTGCTCGCCGGACACTACACAGAGGTGATCGAGCGGCTTGGCTCGCACGGCAACGAATTCGCATCCGATCAAGTCGGGGCGAGCACGAATCTCTGCGTCGCACTCATCATGACGCGGCAACTGCAGGCGGCTCACTCCGCCTGCGACGAGGCGATCGAGGACGCGAAGCTCGATGTGACCGAGGAAACGATCGCCGCGCGAACGACGCACGACGAAGAGGTCGCCCTCGCCTACTCCAATCGCGCGGTGCTCGAATGGCTCTCCGACCACAGGACCGCTGCGGCCGACGACCTGTCGCGCGCACGGGCGTTCGCGCCCGCCTCGGAGTTCGTGACCCAGAACCTCACGGCGCTGCGTGCGAGCGGCACGCCTGCGCCCGCGGTTGCGGCGGCTCACGGATGAGCCCGCGGGCGGCGGCACACCGCGCGGGCGGTGTGCCGCCGGCTCGGCGCAGCGAAGCTCGGTCGCACGAGCGGCATCTCGGTGAGCTCGCCGTAGCGCGCGAGCGGCGCGCGCAGTATCTCGGCATCGCCAATCACCACGAGCACGCAGCGCTCCGGCGGCGGAAACGCCTCGTCGATCACCGCTCGCGCATCGGCCACGGTCACTGCGCGCAGCGCCGCTTCGTACTGGTCAATATGATCGGCCGTGAGGCCGTAGGCCTCGAGCTCGGCGAGCGCGGCCGCCCAATCCGCGGCAGTCTCGAATGCAAGCGGATACTGGCCGAGCACGTAAGTACGAGCAGAGTCGAGCATCTGAGCTGACACGCCGTCGCGCTTGAGGCGCGCGAGCGCGCCGAGCGCGAGGTCGAGCGCCTGGCAGGTATGCTTCGCCTGAGTGAAGGAGCGGATCGCGAACTCCCCGCGCGCTGCGCCCCGCGTGAAGCTCGATCCCGCGCCATAGGTGAGGCCCGCGCGAATGCGCAGCTCCGTGTTGAGGAGCGAGGTGAAGCGGCCGCCGAAGAGCGTATTCACGAGCTCGAGCGCCGCGCGGCGAGGATAGCGCCGCTCCACGCCAAGGCCGCCGATCCAGAAATAGCTCTGCGCGGCCCCGGGCAGGTCGATCAGGAGCACACGCCGCCGCCGCGGGGCGTGCGCCGCGGCGAGCGGCGCGAGGGGTGTGCGAGCGCGGCGCCAGTCGCCGAAGGCCTGGGCCGCCGCATCGACCAACCGCGGAGCATTCACATCGCCCGCGAAGACGAGCACGAGCCGGTCGCCACCGCAGTGCGCGCGGTAATAGCGCCGTGCATCGTCGATCCCGAGCGCGGCGAGCGATGCTTCGCTCCCGGTGATCGCGCGACCGTAAGGGTGGCGGCGGAACAGGAACGCGCGTCCGTAGGCCCCGAGCAGTTCCGCGGGATCGGAATCCTTGGCCGCCTTGATGAGCTCGATCTGCCGCGTGCGCAGGGCCTCGAGCTCCGGCCGCGGCCAGCGCGGCTCGAGCAGCGCCGTTGCAAGCAGCTCGAGCATGCGCCCCTGGTGAGCCGCGAGGAACTGTCCGCCTGCGAGCAGGTAGTCTGGCGTGGAGTGTGCGGAGAAGGTCCCGCCGGCCCGCGCCACGGCATCGGCGAACGCAAAGGCGCCGCCGGTCCCCGCACCTTTGCCGATGAGCCCCGCAACGAGCGCACTTACACCGGCGCGGTCGGAGGGGTCGCAGCGCGCCCCGCCACGCAGAAGCGCGGAGAACGCGAGCAGCGGCAGGTCGCGTCGCGGAACCACGATCAGCGTCGCACCGTTCGCGAGATTCAGACGCTCGTGCGCGGGAACGCGCACGCCGCGCGCGGCGCGCGGCACGCGACGCGCCACCGCGAACGGCGCGACGGACGAGGTCACCGGGGCGCGCGGATCGGCACGAGCGTGCCCACGGTCCGGCGCCGCGGATCGAGCACGGCGCGCGCAATCGCCTGTACCTCGGCGCAGCTCACCGCCGCGTAGCGCGCGGCTGCGACGGAGAGTCCGCGCCAGTTTCCGCTCATCACGGCGTACTCCCCGAGCAGATGGGCTTTGCCCTCGTTCGCGGCGAGCTGCCGGTAATGCGCGGCGAGTGCGAGACTCTGGGCGCGCTCGAGCTCGCTTCGCGCGATACCGCGCTCGACGATCCGTGCGATTTCTCGGTCGAGCGCGCGGAGGGCCGCCGCCGGATCGCCGCCTTCGGGCAAGGTGAGGTGCAGCCAGAGGAGCCCTGGATCGAAACCCTCGTGCCAGTCCCCGGCGACCTCGACCGCGAGGCGCGCGCGCTCCACCAGCGTGCGATGCAGCCGCGAGGCGTCGCCCTCGACGAGCAGCCTCACGAGCAGCTGCAGCGCGGGCGCACGCGCATCGCCGGCGGCGGGCGCTTTGTAGGCGAGCTGCAGGAGCGGCGTGCGCCCCTTGCGCCTGAGGGTCACGCGCCGCTCCCCGAGCTGCGCCGGCTCGCGGACGCGAACGCGCGGTGGCGGGTCGCGCGGCGCGATCGGCCCCAGGTACCGCCGCGCGAGCGCGAATGCTTCCTCCGGCTCCACGTCTCCGGCGAGCACGAATGTTTGATTGCACGGGGCGTAATAGGTGCGGAAGAAGCCTCGCAGATCCTCCATCCGCCACGCCTTGATGTCAGCTGGCTGCCCGATCGTGGGGAACCGATATGGGTGCACGAGAAACGCGGTCGCCTGTACGCGCTCGGCGAGCAACCCGGCGCCGTTGTCGTCGACGCACAGCTGCCGCTCGGACCAGACGACGCGCCGCTCGCATTCGACGATCTCGGGCACGAAGCTCAGATTGGCGAGGCGGTCGGCCTCGAGCTCGAATGCAAGCTCGAGCGCCCCGCGGGGGAGCGAGTCCTGATAGACAGTGACATCCTCTGAGGTGAAGGCGTTGCTCGCGGCACCCCGGTCCTCCATCAGGCGATCGAACTGGCCCGGGCCGTAGCGGGCGGTGCCGTTGAACATCATGTGCTCGAAGAAGTGCGCGAGACCGGTCGCACCCTCGATCTCGTTGCGGCTGCCGGCGCGCACCCAGATCGACAGCGCGACGTTCGGTATGGCGCGGCTCGGCCACACGATGATCTTCACGCCGTTGCTCAACGTGCGGCAGCGCACCGCCTCGCGACCCGCGCCCACGCCCACGCCCGGGGCGCCGCGTCCGTCGAGCCTTGGCGCAAGCCGGGAGGGGCGGTCCATGCGCTCGAGTGTATCGTGGCCGCGGAGGCAAAAAAAAACGCCGCGAGCGGGGGAATCGCATCGCGGCGTCGTAAGAGCGAACACCGGGGAAGTTGTTCGCAATCCTTGAGAGCCTCCAGCACCCTCCGCGCCGCTCGGGGAGCCGCGCTGCCAGAGGAAAGAGCAAGGGCCGTGCCAGCGCATCGCACCCTGAAAAAACAATGACTTGGGAGTGCTTCGTGATCTCCATCGCGGTGACCAGAAGTGTCAGGTATGGACCCCGACATACGCTTTCTGTCAGGGTGGCGAGTGTGATAATCCCCCGCCGCAGCAGACCCCGAGCGAACCCAGCATGAGCGAACGACCCAGAAGAAGACTGCTCGATTTCATGGGTACCTCACCGACGTTCATCGCCGAGGGGTGCCATGTCACGGGCGACATCGAGACCATGGGTCCACTCATTCTCTGCGGAATGATCCGCGGCGACGGGCACGTGCGCGGCGCGCTCAGCACCTCCGAGAAGTCGGAGTGGGAAGGGCAGCTGCGTGCCGAGCGCGCCGTCGTTGCGGGCAAGATCACGGGCACGTTGACGGTCGAGGACAAGCTCGAGATCGGAGCGACGGCCGTGATCCGCGCAAGCGTAAGCGCGCGGGCCATCGCGATCGCGAAGGGCGCGGTCGTCGACGGAGAGGTTGTCGTCACGAGCGGGGAACCCGTCGTCAGCTTCGAGGAGAAGCGCGGCTCGCCTACTTCGCGAGAAGAGCCTCCCTCTGCGGAGCGGTGAGCGGCGCATCGAGTTCCTGCGCCGCGCGACGTTCCGCCCACGTGACGCCGGACGGGCGATCCAGAAATCCGCAGTGCCCGCCCCAGCGTGTCGCCACGATACGCAGCGCCGGCGAGGGCGCGAGCCGCTCGATATCGCGCGCGGGGATCAACGGATCGTCGAGCGCGGTGATGACGGTGCAGGGCACCTCGAGCGGTGCGAGCCGCGCTCCGACCAGAGCATAGCCGTCGAGATACTCCTCCAAGCTCGTGAAGGGGGTGAAGCGCCGCACGAGCTCCGCGGTCATCTGCCGCACGCTCGCGCTCGCCATGATCTCCCCGAAATCGTATTCCTCGGGCCACAGCACCTGCTTGCGTCGCAACGAGCGTGTCCACTTGCGTACGAAGTACCGCTGATAGGCGTGCAATCCGCGCTCCATCGCGAGCAGGGTCGCCCGTGGATCGAGCACCGGTGAGATCGCCACCGCCCGTGCGATGCGCAGACCCGATTCGCGGGCGGCCGCGACGCGCAGCATGAAGTTGCCGCCCAGAGAGAATCCCGCGAGATGGAGCGGTGCGCCCGGGAACAGGCTCTGCACGCGCCGGGCCGCGCCGATCACCTCGGCGAGCCGGCATGAATGGAACAGGCCGCGGTTGAGGTGCTGAGTGTCACCGTGGTCGCGCAGATTGAGCCTCACCACGTCGAACCCGCGGGCATGCAGCTCCCGCGCCAGGGAGAGCACATAAACCGACTCCGCACTCCCCTCCCAGCCGTGCAGCAGCAGCGCGACCCGAGGGGACGCGCGGAGCGGCCGCGGCGGTGCCGTGTGATGCGCCGCCAGCCGCACCCCCTCGCCGCAGTCGATGAGCAGCGGCCGGCTCGCCGCAAGCAAAGGCTCGAGGCGCGGACCCAGCCAGCGGCGCCGCACCGAGAGGCTCGGAAGAATGGACTGGATGTGCCGATTCCTGAGCCAACGAGGCGGACGGAAGCTCTCGTCCAGTTCGATTCTCACCCTCACCCTTCGCTCGAGGCGCCGCTCAGCGTAATCGAATCTCGATGCGGTTGTTGACCGAGCCGGCGCGATTCCATTCGCCGGCGGTGAGGGAGTCGGAGATCGGCGGATAGGGAACGAGCGTCGCGTGCTCGTCCCCCGCCAGCACCTGAACGTCGATGGCTCCGCGCGAGGCGTGGCGCAGCTCCCCGGCGAGGTCAGCGAAGGCGAGCGGGATGCTCTGGGGCTGGGAGGGCGAGTCGGTCGAGCCGCCCCCGACCAGATCGCACCTCGCGTAGGCGGTCTCATCGGGCGCGAGCGAATAGCCATCGGTCGCGTTGCCGACCAGGCAGAACCGCCCAGGGAAGGTCTTGATCTCGACGACACCCCGGTAGCTCTGCGCCGTGAGGCGGTCGAACAGCGCCCGCAGTGTGTCGAACCGAGCGCCGGCGAGCGGATTCTCGCCGTAGGGCACTTCCTCGATGAGCGGTTTTGCGGCCGCGCCGGCCTCCGCGCTCGCCCCGGCGGGGCTCGCGCCGGAATCGGCGGATCCGCCGTAGGCGGCCGGCTGCGCGATCGCTCCCGGGGCGTTCGCGGCCGCGGGGGAAGCCGTCACGTCGGGGTGCGCTGCAACGGCGAGTGCCGCTTGAAGCTGTGCGACCTCGCGCGCGAGCGCGCTCTCATCGTGAGCCGTGCGGAAGGCCGAGGCGAGACTTGCTGCCGCGACGATCGCGGCAAGTGCGGCTGCGGTCCAGCCCCATGAGCGTCGCGCCGCCCTGTCGGGCGGCGGCGGCGCGGACTGGGCGCTGTGGCGCGAAATCGTCTCCTCGAGCCCCGACCGGAGCTCCCCGCCCAGGCGGTTCACCTCCTCCTCGAGGCTCGCGGTGAGCGAGCGGCGCAGATCCGCGAGCTCCTCGTGCAGCTCGAGCTCCGCGAGGGACACGGCGACGGAAGGCGCCTCGACGCGTCGTGGCGGCGCCTCGCCGTTCGCTGTGACGCTGCGGAACGCACCGGGGGCGCTGCTGCGCCGGTCGGGCAGCAGATGCAGCTGATAGAGCACCTTGGAGACATCAGCGGGCCTGATCTGCTTCGGCAGGACCCCGACGGCGCCGAGCGCGCGCGCCTGGCCGAGATAGAGCTCCCCTTCCTGCGAGGTGTACATCATGATCGGGATGGTCGCGGTGCGCGGATCATCCTTGATCGCCTGGACCGCCTGGAACCCGTCCATGCCGGGCATCAAGTGGTCCATGAAGATCACGTCGGGGCGTCGATGAACGAGGTACTCGATCGCCTGCTCGGCGCTTTCCACGCCATCGACCTCGATCTCGTACTTCTCGAGCATGCGGGCGAGGAAAGCCCGCGCGGACCGCGAGTCGTCCACCACCAGTGCGCGCTTCGCTCCCATGCGCTCCGTACCCGGGTACCGGGCTTGAGCCCGCGAGCATCGAGTCTAACTTAAGGCGGATGCCGGTGATTGAGGCGCTCGTCACGCGTCCGGAGCGCTCGACGCGGGCTGTCGCGGTGCGCCGACAGCGCGTGCCGTCGCGGGGCGCGCGCGGCAGATGTCTGCGTAGAGCTCGGTCAGCCGCTGCGCCATCGCGAGTGAGGACCAGCGCTCGGCGTACGCGCGAGCGCGACGTGCAAGCTCGCTGCGCAGCGTCGCGGTGAGCAGCAGCCGGACGGCGGCGGCCGCGAAGTCCTCGAGATTCTCCTCCACGACGAGCGCGCCGGATCCGGGCTCGAGCACCGAGCGTGTACCGAGCACCGCCGTGGAGATGACCGGAATACCCTGCGCCATGGCCTCGAGGAGCACCAGCCCCTGCGTCTCGGTGCGCGAGGCAAACACGAACGCATCGGCCGCCGCGTAGCAGTCGAGCAGCGTCCTATCGCGATCGAGGTAACCGACGAAGCACACGTCGCTCGCGAGCCCGAGGCGCTGCGCGAGCTCGGTGAGACCCTCGCGCGCGGGCCCCTCGCCCGCGATCACCAGCAGTGCCTGCGGAACGCTCGCACGGATGCGCGCGTAGGCGTGCAGCAGGAAGGCGATGTTCTTCTCGTGCGCGACACGACCGACGTAGAGCAGCAGCGGGCGTTCGGAGGGCAGTCGCGCGAGCGCCCGGAAACGATTGCCGTCACCGCGTGCGAAGCGATGTGCCGGAAGTCCGGTTGGCAGCACGTGGATGGGCGTCGTGACCCCATAGGTGTGGAGAATCTCGCGCAACGGCTCCGAAGGAGCGATCAGCGCATCGACTTGACGGCACTGCGAGCGCGTGAAGGCGCGCGCCAGGGTGCGGCCGAGCAGGCGCGGCAGGAGCGGTGCGTAGTGATGCAAGTACTCCGCGAAGTAGGTGTGGTAGGTCGCGACGCAGGGAAGACCCGCCGCGCGCGCGTGACGCACGCCAGCGTAGTGGGCAATGAACGGCGTCTGCACGTGCACGAGGTCGAACCGCTCGTGCGCGAGCACCCGGAGCGCCCGGGTGAGCGCGCGCCAGCGCATGCGTCGATCCTCGGGGTCACCGGGCACCGAGCTCGCAGGAATGCGCACGATACCGCGCTCTGCACCAACGCCGGGGTAATCCGGGGCGACCAGCGTCGACTCGACTCCGCACGCGGCGAGATCCGCGCGGAACGTCGCGATGGAAGTCGACACTCCATTGACGCGGGGAAAGTAGACGTCGGAGACGTAGAGGACGCGCACTCGCTAGCTGACAGCGACGCCGAGCGCGGCGAGCAGCGCTCCGATTGCCGCTCCCGCGATCACATCGGAGGGGTAGTGGAGCCCCAGCACGACACGCGACGCGGCGATGAGGCACGCGAAGGGCACCAGGATCCAGGCGAGCTCGCCGTAATGCGCGACCGCCTGCCAGGTGAAGGCCACCGCGTGCAGCGTGTGCCCGGAGGGAAAGCTGTAGCGATCGAGCGGCGCGGCGCCGAGGTCGATGGCGGGGTGAGTGATGAACGGCCGCTCGCGCACGAAGGTGCGCTTGAGCCATTTGTAGATCAGCACGCCCAAGCCCCCGATGAGCGTCATGGCGATTGCCGGGCGCAGCGCCGCGGGACCATAGATGAGGGGCAACGCGATGATGAGCACGTACCAGGCGATCCCATCACCCAGCCGGCTCGCGATCCGGAAGACCCAGCGAACCGAGGTGAACGAGGCACCGGCGTTGAAGCGGCGGCAAAGGCCGTACTCCGCGGCATCGATGCGCGCAAGAAAGGCGCTGATTTCGCCCGTCTTCATGGGCGCAGCCTCGCCCCGGATGAAGTCGGCTGTGTTGCGAAAATATGAACGTTTTGTTGCTCAGAGCCTTGGGATCCTTTCCTCGTGAACTGCGTCACATCGGTCGCGCAATCGATACTCCCGTTCAGTCACGTATTCCGCTGCTGCGGTGCATCAGGACAACGGCCACCGTAAAGAGCGTGAGCGTCGCGCCGATCATGATCGCAAAGGCCTGGACCAGGTTCACGTCGGTAACGCCAAAGAATCCGAACCGAAAGGCATTCACCATGTAAAGGATTGGATTCACGTACGAGACGATCTGCGCCCAGTGCGGGAGGATGCTCACGGAATAGAAGACGCCCCCCAGGTAGGTGAGCGGCTGCAGCACGAACGTCGGGAACCAGTTCACCTGATCGAAGTTCTTTGCGATCACCGCATTGATGAAGCCACCGAGCGCGAACACGCTCGAGGTGAGGATCACTGCGGCGACCACGATCGGCGCGTTATCCACCCGCAGATGCGCGAACAGCAGCGCCACCACGGTGACGATCAGGCCCACCAGGAGCCCGCGTACCATCCCGCCGCACACGTAGCCGCAGACGATCAGCCAATCGGGTAGCGGCGAGACGAGCATCTCCTCCATGTGCTTGCCGAATTTCGCGCCAAAGAACGAGGAGACGACGTTCGCGTAGGAGTTCGAGATCACCGCCTGCATGATCAGACCCGGCGCGAGGAACTGCAGGTAGGTGAACCCGCCCATCGGACCGATCCGCCGGCCGATCAGGCCCCCGAAGATCACGAAGTAGAGCGTCGCGCTCACCGCGGAGGGCAGGAGCGTCTGGCCCCAGATACGGATGATGCGGCCGTACTCGCGGATGACGATGGTCTTGAATCCGATCCAGCGAACGGCACCGAGATTCACCGCCGCGGGAGAGACAGGAGCGTCCATGGCCGCCTCCGTCACGTACCGCCGCGGCGGTGTCGCAGCAGCTCCGGCTCCGCCGCAGCTGCGGGCGGCGTCGGGCGGGCATTTGCGACGGTGGGTGGGCGAGGCTCGGCCCGATCGTCACGCTCGCCGTGTCCGCCGCTCGAGCGATGCGCATCGCCCGCGCCCCCGTGCGCCTCGACGAGTCGCATGAAGATCTCCTCGAGTCGGTTCACCTTGTTGCGCATGCTCACCACGGCGATCCCGAGCCTCGAGAGATGCACGAAGATATCGTTGAGGCTCTGCTCCTTCGAGACCTCCAACTCGAGTGTGTGATCGTCGACGAGCGTCGCGGGGTAGTCCTCCAGCCGCGGAGCCTCCGCGAGGGGGTCGCGCAGATTGAGCACGAATACCTCGGTATGAAGGCGCCGCAGGAGACTGCTCATCCGATCGCGCTCGACGATGCGCCCGCCGTCGATGATCGCGATGTTGCGGCAAAGTGTCTCGGCTTCCTCGAGATAGTGCGTGGTGAGGATGATGGTCGTGCCTGCGGCATTGATCTCGCGGAGAAAATCCCACATCGAGCGGCGGATCTCGATATCGACGCCGGCAGTGGGCTCATCGAGGATCAGCAGTCGCGGCTCGTGCATGAGCGCTCGGGCGATCATCAGCCGCCGCTTCATGCCCCCGGAGAGCGCGCGCGCCATCCGGTCGCGCTTGTCCCAGAGCTGCAGCTGCTTGAGGTACTTCTCGGCGCGGCCGCGTGCAATGCGGCGCGGGATGCCGTAGAACCCCGCCTGGTTGACGACGATCGTCTCAGGCGTTTCGAACTGATTGAAGTTGAGCTCTTGCGGCACCACCCCGATGCAGGATTTCGCCGCTTCGAGGTCGTGATCGATGTCGTGGCCGAACACGCTCACCTTGCCCGCCGTCTTGAGCACGAGCGAGGTGACGATCCCGATCAACGTCGTCTTGCCGGCCCCATTCGGACCGAGCAGCGCGAAGAAATCGCCCTCCTCGACGTCGAGATCGAGACCCTTCAAGGCCTCGACGCCATTCCTGTACGTCTTGGTGAGTCCGTGTACCGAAAGCGCCTGCATGGGGAGGACCGTGTGAGCGGCGCGCAAGGGTAACACAGGCGTCCCGGCTGTCCGTCGCCCGCCCGAGCTTACGGCTCAGTTGCCCTTTGGGGTCGTCTTGTGGTCGCGCGCGAAGAGCCGCGGGTCCTTGAGAGCGGTCGGCCGTGGCGGCATGCGCGGATCGCGCGGCGCAGGCGGCGGTGGGAGCGGAGGTGGGGGCCCGAGCTTGCTCGGCACGGGCGCGCGCGGATCGCCCACGCGCGGCGGCGCCACCGCAGGCACGGCTGGCTTCGTCTCGGTCAGTTCCGCCGGAATGAATACCTCGACCGCGAGCGAGAAGGTGCGCTCCTCCGAGGGCTGCAGGGCCCCGACGCCCACCACCTGACGTGCGACCTCCTCGCCCCGGGCATTACGGATCGCGAGCACCACGGAATACTCCCACGGTGCACCGTCCGCGGGCGGGCTCAACTTCCCCTCGACCCGTAGCGGCGTGAGCGCCGGGGTGCGCTGGCCGGCCGCCGCGGGGTCGAACCGCAGGTGATGGTGGCAGCCCGGACAGACGGCTGCGCTCTCGAGGATCGTGGCCTTGCAGTGCGGGCAGGTGCGAGTCTTCCCCGGCGTCGCAAAGCGTCCCGTGTTCATGAAGTAGCAAGATCGACCTTGTTTCCTCCGAAGGCCTTCGGTGCCTTCTCCTCCCATCCGAACTCGACTTGACCGCGCATGCGCGAACCCGCGGCGACGGTGAGCGAGCCGGCCTTCACGTCGCCCGCGACGAGCCCCGTTTCGAGCAGCTCTACGCGCGCTGCGGCGTCGATGTTTCCGTGCAGCTCTCCACCCACGACCACGGTGTTCGCGCGGACCTGACCGGTGAGCCGTGCGCCGGCCTCGATCGTGAGGTTGCCCTGAACGTGGACGTCGCCCTTGAACGAGCCTGCAATGCGGACGTGCCCGGTACCCTCGATCTTGCCCTCGATCGTGAGGTCGGAGGCGATGAAGGATTCCTTCGCCTCGGCACGCTCACGCGGGCGGCGGGCCATGTCCTGACTGAGCGGCGTCACGGCAGCCACGCTCGGCTCTCGCGGCAAGGGATCTTTAGTCGGAGCAGGGGCGGGGGGAGGTAGCGTTCCGGCGGGTTCTTTCCACAGGGCCATGGTGGGTATCCTCTTTAGAAGTGTCGGTTCGAGCTGAACGCAACAGAATGCGCGTTATACCGGGAACCGGGTGATGGGAAATAGGTGTCGCCTTGCACAGACAAGCGTCCGAACGGGTGCGAGCCGTGACGATTCCACAGATCCAGCCTGACTTCAATCGACCTGCGCCGCCTGCCACGACCGCGCTTCCGCCGCGAGTAGCTGCATCCCGCGCAACCGCACGCATTCGAGCCCGCCCGAGTCCTCGGCTTGGGCCCAAGTGAGCAGGTCGCGCCACACGCGCAGCCGCTCCGTCCAGCGCGGGCGCAACAGATCGGGCCGGCTCTCGGCGAGCTGGATCACCGTGCGCAGCGTACACGCGGCGATGAGCTCGACGCACGGTGGGGACATGCCCAGAAACAGGCGCGCCGCGGCACACTCGCCGCGCGCGAGATGCCAGCCGTAGGCGAGCACGAGCCGCGTCACCGCGATCGTCCGCGGCACGGTGAAAAAGGCGCTCGGTTGGAGCGTGCGCTCGCGGTCGTGGATGCGCCGCTCGTGCAGCCGCTCCCAGCGCGCGGTGCGCATGAATCCCGCGTCGACGAGCAGCACCGGGCAGCGCGCCGCGCGTCGGCGCGCAGCTCCATCGAGACCGCACCAGAGTGAGCGCAGCTCGATGAGCACGGCGGGGGATGAGCCCGCGGCGCACTCGGCCTGATCGCACATGAGCTCGAGGCACTGCTCGTTGATCTCAGCCAGTCCATCGAGCGCATCGAGACGCAGCCAAGACTCGCCGGAGGCGAGCGCTCCGCGGACGTGCGCCGCGTCGAAGACTCTCGGTTCCTCGGACATCGCTTTCCTCCCCGTTCGCGCGAGTATTGACGCGGCGCCCGATGCGGGGCCGGCCGAATTTTGCTAATTTTATATCAAAACCGGGATCGCCAATTCTCGGAGAGTTCGGACAGAAATTGCAACACCTCCCTAAAGGGGTATCCCGTGCGCATCTCCGACGACCGCTACAGCCGCGACCGGCTGCGACTCGATCTCGCCCTGCGCTTCATCCAGCACGAGGCACGCACGCAGACGATACGCGCGTGGACGGGACTCACCGACGATCGCATCAGAAAGCTCTACCGCAGCTACTTCGCCCGCTCGGGCGCCGCAGCGATCGCGCGGCCGCGCGGCCGCTCACCGGGCCAGGCATCGTTCTTCACCCGCTCGCCGCGACTCCAGCAGGAAGCGGCCCTTCTTGCGAGTCTGTGCTCGCTTCTCGGGGTGCTGCCGCAGCGCACCCAGCCGCGCGCCGGCGCTCAGCACCCCGGCATCGCGCAGGGCGTCGCGCTCTGCCAGGCATACGAGACCTATCGAGCGCTCGTGCCGACCGCGCGCATCACCTTCGAGCATCTGGTGTATCTCAACGCCGCGCTGCTACGCGGCGATGAGCTCAAGGTCGCGAACTGCGGCGGCTGCGGAGCGCTGCTCGTCGTCGAGCGCATGGCGCTCCGGGAGGCGCGCTGTCTTGCGTGTGCGACCGCAGTGGCCGCGGAGCATACCGCATGATCAGGAGAGCCCTTCGGCCGGAGCGATCCGACGAGCGCGCGCTCGCGCAATCAGTGCCCCATCGCACCACCCGCACCGGGTGTGTTGGTCGTGATATTCGTCGAACCGCTCCGCTGGACCGACTCGATGAAATCCTTGCTGCTCTCTGCTCGCGCCTGCAGCTGAGCGAGCGTGAGACAGGTCTCGACCATCTCAGTGCGCGAGCCCGTGACAGGGTCCTTGTGGCAGTAGACGTCCTCACCGTTGACCACCCTGTGCCGATATCCCGAGGGGACCGTGAACTTGGTGGTCGGGGTCGTGCCCGTCTGGGGCGCGGCCGCGACGACCGCCGGAGCAACCGGCTGAGCGGCGCTCGGCGCATTCGACGCGGCCGGAGCCTGCGATGCGCATCCGAGGAGCGCCTGAGTGCCCGCGAGAATGAGGAACCCGGTGAATGGCTTCATTACACTTTCCCCCTTGTGCGAGATGGTTCGTATGGAAGCAGCATTAGCCTACCGCGGAGCGCGCGAGCCTGCCGGGAATTCCTGGTCGCACGTGCTCCCGGTGCCGGGCCGGGAAGCGCGCCGGCTGATATAGAATGATCGACAGGCGCAGCGACCCGTCGAGCCCATGGACCTCAAGCGCGACCTGCCGAATTTCTTCTCGGGTCGTTACATCGACCGGCGCTCCGAGGAGCGTGAGTCCGCCACCTGGCTCGCGGAGGCCCTCGCGGACTCCGCCACGCGTTATGTCGTCGCGAGCGGCACCTCACAGCTGCTCGCGGCCGATGTCGACGGCGCCGGCGAGCCCCGCGTCGCGTTTCTGACCGGCGATCAGCCGCTCGTGCAACGGGCCAACGAGAGTGAGTTCGTCCTGCTCGGCTGGTATGCAGGCGCGCGCTGTCTGCTCGTCGATCTCGCCACGAGCGCCGAGGCGCCTGCGGGCACACGCTTCGAGGAGCTGCGACCGCTCTCCGGCCGGCTCACGCGCGCGGAGGCTCAGCTGCTCGCCTACGCTCGAGCACTGTCAATCTGGCGCGCGCGACATCGCTACTGCGGGCGCTGCGGCTCGCCGACCAGCCCCGAGCGCGCGGGCCATGTCATCCGCTGCTCGAATCCCGAGTGCGCCCAGGAGGTGTTCCCGCGGATCGATCCGGCCATCATCGTGCTCGTGACCGACGGTGTGCGCGCGCTACTCGGACGGCAGCCGAGCTGGCCTCCGGGCCGCTATTCAACCATCGCCGGCTTCGTCGAGCCGGGCGAGAGTCTCGAGGATGCCGTGGCGCGCGAGGTGCGCGAGGAGACGGGTGTTGCGGTGAGCCACGTCGATTACCACTCCTCGCAACCCTGGCCGTTTCCTTCCTCGCTGATGCTCGGCTTCCATGCGCTCGCCCCCTCCGATGCCGTGATCCGGGTGAGCGGGGAGCTCGACGATGCGCGCTGGTTCACCCGCGAGGAGATCGCCTCGGGCACCCCGCTCCTGCCGCCGCCGCATGCGATCTCGTTCCACCTGATCGCCGCGTGGTTCGATCGCGACTCGCCCAGGTCGCTCGCTGCTCTGCGCGCCTGAAGCCCGCTCGTGTGTTTGCTCGTTCTCGCCTGGCGCACCCACCGGAAGTATCGGCTGGTCGTCGCGGCGAACCGTGACGAGTTTCACGAGCGGCCCGCGGCGCCGCTCGCGCGCTGGACGCTGGGACCGAACATACTGGGCGGCAGGGATCTGCGCGCCGGCGGGACGTGGCTCGCTCTCGATCCCACGCGCCGCTTCGGTGCGGTGACCAATTTTCGCGAGCTCCAGCGCCCGGCGCCGGGGGCGCCCTCGCGCGGGGCGCTGATCCCCGGCTTTCTCGCGCAACCTGCGGCTGCGGATGAATATCTGCGCACGCTCGCGCCGCACGCTTCGCGCTACTCGGGCTTCAATCTCCTGCTCGCCGATGAGCAGAGCCTATGGTACGCGTCGAACCGCGCGGAGCCGTTCGCGCGCGAGCTGCCGCCCGGTCTCTACGGCCTGAGCAACCACCTCCTGGACACTGCCTGGCCCAAGCTCGCGCGCGTGCGGCGCGCGTTTCGAGCGTGGCTCGAAATCGCGGGCGTCGAGAGCAGCGATCAAATGCTCGAGATCCTGGCCGACCGCACGCCGGCGGGCGTCGCCGAAACGCTCCCGGAGACCGGACTCGACGAGGAGTGGGAACGCCGGCTCTCCGCGCCGTTCGTGCTGCACCCGGACTACGGCACGCGCTGCTCCACCGTGCTCCTGCTCGCCACGGACGGAGCGGTGAGCCTGCGCGAGCGGAGATTCGATGCGACGGGCGCCGTGAGCGGGGAGACGGCAGTGACGCTCGCGCCCGGAGCGTGGATGTGAGGGCGCGCGGCGAACGGGCGGAAGCGCTCGCGAGATGACCTCTCCCCTCAGAGCTTGGGGGCTGCGGATGAGCCGCTCCCTCATCGTCGTCGCCTGCCTTGCACCGGTGCCGCGCGCGCTCGCCGATATCCAGATCGACGTACGCGGCGTCAACGATCCGTTGCGCACGAACGTTGAGGCTTTCCTCAGCTTGAGCCGCTACAAGACCCGCGAGGTCGACGACCCGATGATGGCGCGACTCACGAGCCGGATCGACCGCGAAGTGACCGAGGCACTCGAGCCGTTCGGATACTACGATCCGACCGTGAAGAGCTCGGTCAGTCGGCGGCCGAAGGGCGGCTGGCGCGTCCTCATCGAGATCGATCCCGGACGGCCCGTGATGGTAGCAAGCGTGACGGTGGCCGTGACGGGTCCAGGGCGCGACGATCCGCACTTCGTGCGGCTGCTCGACCATCCCACCATTCGTGCGGGAGAGCGGCTCGAGCATTCCGCGTATGAGGAGATGAAGACCGAGCTCCAGCGCGCGGCGGCGACCTACGGTTACCTCGATGCGCGCTTCACCCGCAGCGAGCTGCTTGTCGACCCGCGGCGGCTCCGCGCGAGCGTCATGCTGAAGCTCGCGACCGGCGTGCGCTACCGCTTCGGACCGACGAGCTTCGAGCAACGTGTGATCAGGCCGGCGCTCGCGCGGCGCTACCTGCGCTACCGCGAGGGCGACGCTTACGACGAGTCGCAGCTGCTGCGCACGCAGTTCGCGCTCGAGGACAGTCAGTACTTCTCGACCGTCGTCGTCGAGCCCGGCGAGCCCGACCGCACCCGGCACGTCGTTCCGGTGCTCATCACCGCCCGGCCAAATCGGCTCGACCGCTACTCCTTCAGCGCAGGATACGGAACGGATACCGGACCGCGCGGCACGCTTCAGTGGGACCGAACCCGGCTCGGCCAAGGCGGCGAGCGCTTCGGCGTGCAGCTCGAGGCCTCGAAGTACCTGCAGGTCCTGCAGGCGCTCTATTCCATTCCGATCGGCGATCCGGCGGTCGACCGGCTGGCACTCGGAGCCACTGCCGATTACGGCATCCCCGGGGATCTCATCGACAAGGACTTCGCCGTCGGACCGAGCCTCACGCGCGTCGTCGGCGATTGGCAGTACGTCTTCTCCGTGAGCCCCACGCACTCGATCACCTACGACAGCATCACCACGCGCACCCAGGACCTGATCGTGCCGGCGGTGACGGTCGGCTCGGTGCCAAACGGCTACCTGGGCCAGGCGCTGTTTGCCCAGGGCTTCGTCGCCCAGCTGCGCGCCGGCACCGGAATCACCGGCGGCAGCGACCGCTTCCTGCAGCTGCACGTGCAGGCCCAGCACGCCTTCGATTTCTCCGACGGCTGGCATCTGCTCCTGCGCGGCGAGGCTGGGGCCACGGCGGTCGGGAGCTTGACCGATCTGCCGGGCTCCATGCGCTTCTTCGCCGGTGGCGAAGGGAGCGTGCGCGGCTTCACGTACGATGATCTCTCGCCGGTGGAGGAGAAGCTCGTTGCGGTTTCCGGATCCTCCGAGCTCGCCCCGGAATACCTCAAAGTGGGCGGGCGCGATGTGCTCACGGGCAGCGTCGAGACCGTGCGCGACATCTCCCGCGCCTTCGGCGTCGCACTATTTAGCGATTTCGGCAACGCGTTCGATACGCTCGGTCAATCCGGCAGTCCGTATACTCGCTTCATCGAGTATTCGGCCGGCATCGGCTTTCGCTGGCGTCTGCCCGTCGTGACGCTCGGCGTCGATGTGGCGCAGCCCGTCTCGCGGCCCGGCGGGGGTCCACGGTTCGACATCTATTTCGGTCCCAAGCTTTGATGAGACGCTGGTTCATCGCCTCCTTCTTCGCCGCGCTCGCCGCGCTGCCGCTCGCAGCGCTCTACGCGTTCTACTACGTGCTGTTCACCACCGGCGGGATTCGGCTCGTCGCGCGCGTCCTGCCCGATTACATTCGCGGCGCCCGCGTCACCCTCGTCGGCGTGAGCGGAACGGTCGCGAGCGGCGTGCACATCGCGCGGCTCGAGATCGAGCAGGAGCACGTGCGGCTCAACTTCGAGGACGTCTCCGGGCGTATTGCGCTCGGCTCACTGCTGCTGCAGCGGCTGCACGTACCGCGGGCGGTGATCGGCCGATTGGCGATCGAGGTGATCCCGGTCCATTCCCATCCGCACGCCCGAGCGGCTCCGCGCTGGCATTTCGTGCCACACTGGCTGTCCATCCGCGCCGATGACGTGCGCATCGCCGCGGGCACTCTCATTGTTCCCGACGGCAAGCGCTTCGATGCGACGGATCTCGAGCTGAGCGGCCTCGTCGGCTCGCACACGGTGCGCATCGCGCGCGCCACGATGCGGATGGGCATTGTGCAGCTGTCGGCGCACGGCGTCCTGCGCTCCGGCGACCCCCTCGGGATCAGCGCCGAAGTGCGCACGACCATCCGGCCGCCCCGCGAGCCGGCGTGGATCCTGACGGCCTCCGGCAGCGGAGATCTCGATGCGCTCGCTGCGACCGTCCGCTTCGACGCTCCGCTTCGCGCCCAAGTGGAGGGTCACCTCTTCGATCTCACCGGCCGGTGGTACGGGTTCGGGCGCGCGCGCATCGATGACTTCGATCTGCGCGCCTGGCATATCGGCGCTATCGGACCGGTGAGCGGCTCGCTCGAGTTGCGGGGCAGCGAGCGGGGCTTCGTGGCCACCGGTCCGCTCACGCCCACGGCGCTCGGCCTCGGTGCCTTCGATGTCCTCTACGATGGATCCTACGCGGACGAGACGTTCACGGCGCGGCGCGCGGAGCTCGTGCAGCGCACCTCCGGGGCGCGCTTGAGCGCGCGCGGCACGATCGCCATCGCGCCCCACGGTCCGCGGCTCGAGCTCGCAGGCGACTGGAGGAACGTTCGCTGGCCGCTTACCGCGGTCGCGGCCGCGATACGCAGTCCATCCGGGCGCTACGAGCTCGACGGCGTGTGGCCCTATCGGCTGCACCTCGTGGGCGAGCTCGACGCCGCCCGCGCGCCGCCGCTCGCGATCGACGCGAGCGGCGAGCTCTCCTCGAAGGAGTTCGCCGTGCGCGCGGCGTCGGTGCGCACACTCGGCGGCACCGTGAGTGTCGCCGGCCGGATCGCCTGGTCTCCACGCATTGCATGGTCGGCGAGCGGCACCGCGCTCGACATCGATCCGGTCGCAGTGCGACCGGATCTTCCCGGACAGCTCACCTTCGGCTTTGCTGCGTCCGGCTCGGGGTTCGACCATCGCGCCGACCTCGCACTCGCCGTGAGCAATCTCACGGGCGAGCTCAGAGGCTTTGCCGCGCGTGCGACCGGGAGCATCGAACGACACGAGTCCGTGTGGACGGTCAGGAACGTGAGCGCACAGCTCGGGCGTACCGCGCTCTCGCTCGACGGCACGGTCGACGACCGGCTCGACTTGAGCTTCGACCTCGCGGCCTCGGACCTGGGCCTGATCGATCCGCAGGCAAGCGGTCGCCTGCGCGCGAGCGGGATGGTCCATGGGACGCTCGCCGCGCCGGCGATCGAGGCGGTGGCGAGCGGCACGGCGATCCGCTATCGCAAGCTTTCGCTCGGGAGCTTCGATGCGCGCGTGGCCTTCGATCCGAAGCGTGACCGTCCCGTGCAGGTGAGCGTGCGTGCGCGCGCGCTCGCCTACGGCAAGCGCTCGATCGACCGGCTCACCTTCGAGCTCGCGGGGCCGGCGAGCGGCGAGCGCGCCTCGCTCGCGATCGCGGCGCCGGGCTTCACGCTCGTCTCACGCGCGGCCGGCGCGCTCGTCGACGGCACCTGGCGCGGAAGCCTGCAGAGGCTCGCGGTCGCGAGCGCGGACGCGCAGCTGTCGCTCGAGTCGCCGAGCGCGCTCAGTGTTGCCCACGATGCCGTCCGTGTGGAGCGACTGTGTCTTGCGGGTACGCCCGCGCGACTGTGCGCGGACGGGAGCTGGACGCCGCAGCGCTGGTCGGTCTCCGCCGTCGCGAGCGCGCTGCCGCTCGGACTGCTGACGGCGGGGCGTACGTCGGACGTGGATCTGCGCGGGGTGCTCGGCATCACCGCCACGCTCTTCGGCCGCTCCGGCGAGCCCGTCGAGGGCAGCATTGCGGCGACGCTCGCCGGGGGGGCGCTCGTGCGCCGCACATCCGGCAATCGTCGGATCACGCTGCGGCTCGGCTCCGGAAAGCTCGACGTGCGCGCGGCGCCCACGGCGGTGACCGGCGAGCTCGATCTCGATGCCGGCGCTGCCGGATCGCTCCAAGCGCGCGTCGTCGGCGAGCGCGCGGGGATGAGCTGGCGCAACATGCCACTCAAGGGCTCACTCGTTGCAACGGCTCCCGTTGCCGACTGGGTGCGCCTCTATGCCGGTCAGATCGACCGCGCGGCGGGTCATGCGAACGCCGACGTCGTGGTCGGGGGCACGCTCACCGCACCGCTCCTCTCCGGCCTGTTGCGGCTCGACGGCGGTGAGCTCGATTGGTACCAGTACAACCTCGAGGTCCGTGGCGCGAGCGCCGAGGCGCACCTGCTGCAAAACGGACTCGACTTCTCCGGCGAGGCGCGCGTCGGCGCGGGCACGGCTGCGGTGCGCGGCCGGCTGCAATGGCGGGGCGGTGCGCCCTACGGGCACCTTGCGCTCACCGGAGCGAATCTGCGGGTGGTGGATCTGCCGGAGGCGGAGATCGACGCATCGCCCGCCCTCGACTTCGCGATCGACGGGGCAAGGACCCGCGTGACCGGCACGGTCACGATCCCGCACGCCCACATCGCCCCGACCGACCTCGCGAACGCGGTGCAGGTTTCCGAGGATCAGGTGCTGGTCGGGGAGCACGCGGAAGCGCCCGCCGCGCGCTCGAACGT
>Ga0335072_10002170_pt1 | contig 30915 bp, 26 predicted proteins | sample Lox_Sample_21_FD_206725 | JGI IMG/M metagenome (GOLD analysis project Ga0335072, IMG submission 206725) | Soil microbial communities from Loxahatchee National Wildlife Refuge, Florida, United States - Lox_Sample_2.1 | ecosystem: Environmental > Terrestrial > Soil > Wetlands | place: USA...
AATCCACGCATTGTTAGCTCCTTCGAGTGTGGCAACTCGACGCACAGCGCCCTTCCCAGAGCGATGTAGCGGAGGTTCTGCCAGGATTCGACTCATGATCACTCTTGTCGTTGCTGCCCGTCCAGACACTGCCGGCTGCTAAGAATTGCCGAGTAATCGCGACTGGGATCGCACCGAAGAAGAAGATTGGCACTAGCCCGGCCGGCGTCGTCCAGAGCGCGGCAGTCCGCTGTCCAGGTTCCGCGTCCGGCCATAAGCCGCCGGTGGCGATGCAAACCTGGCCGCCACTTAGCCGCCATTCCCAGCGGGTAGTAGACTGATCAGACGCAGAGTCAAGACAGTTTCCAGAACCTTCTCACATCACGGGATCTGTCATGAAATATCACCTGATCAGTGCGGTGCTAATTCTCGCAGCCGTAGTTCTATTCCTGTCCGGCATGAGTGCTTACGGAACATATGTGGGCGCGCTGTTGATCGTCGCGGCGGCCGTGTACGAATTAAAGTTCTGGAGGCGGCTTTTTCATCGTCCGGAGCACTGACGCGGTGTGCACGCGATTGTACCGACTGCAGACGTCGGCCTTATCTGTTGTTTGCTTCGTCATTCTCGGTGGTTGCACGCGCGACCGGTTCCCAGACCTAAAGCTGCTGGCAAGCGGTTTGGAACAGCCTTGGCCGGGTTCGCGCGAGGCTTCGATGGCCATGACCGTACGCGATTCTGGAGGACACCCGGTCCCTCATTGCCGACTGCAGAATTCCTCCGAGCACGCGATTGCCCTCAACCGATCACAGCTTCCGTGGAAGACGCCTCTTTTCTTCGGCACCCTTGTGACTTCCACGGGCCGCACCTTTGCAATCGGTCCGGGAGTAATGGCGTATATCATGGGTGAACCCCATCCATTTTTTCTTGCGCCTGGTGAAGTCGTGGAAGGTGAATTCGAGCTGAAATACCTCCCAGGGCGTCTCACGGTCGGCCCCCCGATACCTCGGGACGAGGATACGTTGCTCCTTTGGTCATACGGTTTAGGGAGTTACGGAGAGACCCTGCCGCGAGACGCATCAAAGTATGACGCAAGGCAGATGCAGATAGTCAGACTTGTCGGTATCACTTTTCTACCGAAGCAAGCGATGAAGCTACTCCATCAGTAATTACGAGCGCCGAAGGCGTGGAGCTGTGTGCTTCTGGGAACTGTCACGCTGTACCGCTCATTCGCCTGCAGGACCATCAGTCTCCGTCCGGCCAGAAGCGGGCGCTCGCGACCCCGCCACCATCTTCCGCAAAGCTGCCAGTTGTTGCTCGGGTGTATGCTCGGAAAGGGCGGTGCCTACAAAAGTACTCATCGGGGAGGGTCATTCGATGCGTGTCGTCTGCGCCTTACTGTCCATTCTCTTGAGTCCGTTGGCGTGGTCCCAGTCGCTCGTTATCCAGAGGGTGACGGTGATCGATGCCACTGGCAAGCCAGCACAACCAGATATGACCGTCGTGGTCGAGCAAGACCGCATCGCAGCGATCGGTCCATCGACGAAAGTCACGGTGCCCGCTGGCGCGCAGGTCGTTGATGGCAGGGGAAAGTTTCTGATTCCAGGTCTTTGGGACATGCACGTGCATGTCTTCGCCGCCCCTGCCGGTGGCCTCACCTTGACCTACCCGCTTTATCTCGCAAATGGTGTCGTCGGTGTCCGCGAAATGTGGGGTCCAGAGGACGCCAACGCGTGGCGCGCACAGCATTCCAAGTACGACAAGCCCTCACCGACTGGCTACCTCGCCAGTCCGATCATTGATGGTGCGAATCCGGTCTGGCCCGGATCTGTTTCCGTCACCAATGCAGCGCAAGCCCGCGCTGCTGTTGATCGTTACAAGGCGAACGGCGCAGATTTCATCAAGTTGTACGCGGCGCTCTCGCGCGAGTCGTACTTCGCAATCGCCGATGAAGCCCGCAAGCTCCGGATCCCGTTCGTGGGGCACGTCCCAGATGCAATCAGGGTGGAGGAGGCCTCGGACGCAGGTCAGAAGAGCATGGAACACCTGTTCGGTGTGGCGCTAGGTGCCTCGCGAGAAGAGGACTCGCTGTTCGCCCAGCAGGAAATCAGCACCAATTTCAATTGGCACAAGGGGAGCGAGGGCCCCGTTTATCGAAAATACCTGCGCGCGGAGGCAACCTATGATCCGTCCAAGGCAAAGGCCCTGTTCGCGAGATTCGTGAAGAACGGCACCTGGCAGTGTCCCACGCTTACCGTAAATCTATCGTACGCCTTTGTCGATGGACCAAAGTTCAAGCACGAGGAGCGGCTCAAATACATTCCACAACTGATTCAACGTCGCTGGAAGGGGCCCGACACCGACTCTATCAGCAAGGGGATGACGCCCGCAGACTGGGCGGACGCTCACCGGGAGTTTCCGGAGGAGCTCAAGCTCGTCGGTCGCATGTACCGGGCTGGCGTTGGCATTCTGGCTGGAACCGATGCAGGGAACCCGTTCGTGTATTGGGGCTTTAGCCTTCACGATGAGCTCGCGTTGCTGGTCGACGCGGGGCTGCCGCCTATGGCCGCGCTGCAAGCCGCCACGATCAGCGCAGCGCGTTTCATGGGAGTGGCGGACCGTCGCGGAACCGTCGAGGTTGGCAAGGTCGCAGACCTCGTGTTGCTGGATCGTGACCCGCTCGCCGACATCCACAACACTACGTCTATCCGCGCCGTCGTGTTGGGCGGCAAGTTCATGTCGCGTACGTCGCTCGATGTCATGCTCGCCGAAGCTGCGGTGGTCGCGGCGAACTTTGCTCCGAGCCTACCCAGACCGGCGACAAAGTAGCCAGGCGACCGACCGCTTTCTTCGATTTGCTGGCCGCTCCGGGGGAGCGCGTTCGCGTGCTGCATGACAGGATGGATGCTCCGCGCCACCTGTAGTTCCAAACTCGGCTGCCGGCCATCGGCCAACTCCGGGCCCGCGCCGTGGCTCGTACGGTTTACGGTCCGATCCAAAGTTAGCCGCGCAGCGCTTCAAGTATCTCCAACATCGCGGGAATCCTCGCGGTTCTTTTTGCCCGCCATATCGACCTCGATCTGCGATGCGGGCGGCGGGGGCGGCATTCGTCCCGACGTAAAAAAGAGAAGAGCCCAGCCGATTGCTCCAACCCCCGCAGGGCTGCGTTTGGCCAAGCGTAGCGCCCCGCGGCCCACCCGAATCAAGAGCAGAACCAGCGCCGTCACGATCACCACAACTACTGCGAATTCGAATATCTTCGGCACAGACGCAAGTACTCACACAGTCTGCTGTGCGCCTAACAAAGCTGTGCGGCCGCGTGGCCTACTCCCCTAGTCGCTTGAACGGCTTCAGAGAGAACACGAGCGCTTCGGCCAGGTCTCGCCGCGAAATGCGGCCTTCGGCGCGGACATCTGACCATCGATCCGTTGATGCCGCCGCGGTTTCCGCCGTGGGGCGGCTCTATCTGGCGATTTGGTCTGCTTTGGCAACGGCAGCCTGAAGCGCTTGCTCGCCGGCTTTTGCCTGCTGATCGAGGTCGCGGAAGACAGCATACTGGGCCTCGGTCGGCCGCTCATAGGCCACCTCGACGTCCGCCACCAGGTACGCCAGATATGCGTGCAGTTGCACCTCCTGCATCGTGTCGCCCTCGCTCGAGCGGATCTTCATCTGCACAACGCGGTCAATCGCCCCGCTCAGCGCGTCCAAGGCGCTCGCCACCTCTCCCTCCCTCAGACTGTGTCCGGACACAGCCTCCTGCAGCTTCGCGCGTGCGGCCAAAGCCGTGTTCACGTCCTGATTCAGGGCATTCATATCCGCCTCGATCTGCTGAGTGAGCGCGAGACGTGCAGCCAGGTCATCTGCGGTCGGATGCAGTCGTGGATCTAGAGCGACCACGAAAGTCTGGCGCGCCTTCTGTCCGTCGTAATTCAAGATAACCGAATACATGCCCGGCATCACCAGCGGGCCGTGGGTCGAGTAGTCCAGTCCTCCCGCTGCCTTGGGCGCATGGTAGCCCCTCACCTCCACCGCGGGCGTGTAGCGTAGGTCCCACTGGAATCGATTCATCCCCGGCTCAATCCCTGTCAGCTTCGCTTCCGCTTCCCGTGTCTGTTCGATTGCGCTCTCCTCGCTGTGATCCGGTTCGGGTTTCCCAGCCTTCTCATCGGCTTTCTCCTGCTTCTCTTCCTTCGTCTCAAGATGCAGGGGGAAGCTGCGCACCAGCTTCCCTTGCGCATCCTCAAACTCCAGCGTGGCCGGCGTCTTGCCGTTGTACTGATCAGGAACGTGGAAGAACACCGTGGCTCCGAAAGGCGGATTCTCTCCGGAGTTCGGCTGAAGCTCGTCCGGGTCCGACGGAACGCCGTAGGTGTGGGTCAGCCACGCCTTCTCCGGCGCGAATACGTAGCTGCTGTCGGCTGTCACGGCCGGCTTTTGCGTCACCTGTTCTAGCAGAGCGAGGTTAGCGAGTACCCAGAAGGCGCGACCATGCGTAGCCACCACCACATCTCCCTGGCGCGTGTTGATCGCGATATCCCGCACCTCGGCGACCGGTAGGTTCAGCGTCAGTGGCTCCCAGTGCGCACCCCCATCAAGGCTGACGTAGACCGTACCGTACGTCCCTAGGAACAACAGGCTCGAGTCGTTGGGATCCTGCCGAATAACGTATGCAAATTCGTTTCTGGGCAGGCCAGTGGTTATCGCGGTCCAGTGTTTGCCCAGATCCGTGGTCTCGTATACGTACGGTCGGAAATCGTCCCACATATACCGCCACGCGGTCAGGTAAGCGGTCCCCCTCGCACTATGCGAGGGCTCAATCGAGCTGATCTCACACTCCGGCAGCCCCGGCGGAGTCACCAACCGCCAGCTCTTCCCGCCGTCCGTGGTTACATGCACCAGCCCGTCGGCGGATCCTGCCCACAGCAGATTTCCATCCAGTGGTGAAACCACTAGCGACGAAACATCCGGATAAACTTCCGCTCCGGTCTGATCCAGATCGATCGGACCTCCACTCGGGATTTCCGTGATGGGCCGGTTGAGCGTTAAGTCCGGCGAGATGCGGGTCCACGTCTGTCCGTAGTCGTCGCTCTTGAACACATACTGCGCGGCAGTCAGCAGCTCTTTCGGGTTCGCCGGCGAGAACAGAATCGGATGCGTCCACCCAAAACGGTATTTGAGCTCAGCGGAGGAAGCCCCGCTGCGATACAGCGGCCACGGGCTGACGCTTCGCAGCTGCCCCGTGGGCTCGTCCTCTTTCACGAAGATACTGTAGTAGCCGCTGCCGTAGGTGATGTTTGGATTGCCCGGTTGCGGCACGGTGAATGTGCTCTCTCCGTACGCCACGCTCTGCCAATCGCCCACTGGAATTTGCCCCGCTGGAGTAGAGCTCGGTCCCTCGAACGAGCCTTCGTCCTGCTGCGCCCCGTAGATGTGATAGGGAAACTGATCGTCTATATTGACGTGATAGAACTGCCCAGTCGGCTGATTGTGATCCGGGCTCCACGTCTTGCCGCCGTCGGTGGAAACCGTCGCGCCGCCGTCGTTCCCCTCGAGCAGAATCCGGGTGTCGTTCGGATTGATCCAGAGCGTGTGATTGTCGCCGTGCGGCGTGTGCAGCTTGGTGAAGGTCTTGCCCCCGTCTCGGGAAACCCACAGCGCGTCCACCTGGGGCGCATAGACGGTATTGGGATCCTTGGGGTCCGCATAGATCGTCATGTAATAGAAAGCGCGCTGCCGCAGCTTCATCTCGTCGTTCACCCGCTTCCACGTCGCGCCGCCATCGTCGGAGCGAAATACCCCGCCATCCTCCGCCTGAAAAATGGCATACACCGTATCCGGCCGGCTACCCACGAGGGCAACGCCGATCCGCCCCACAACCCCCTTCGGCAGTCCGGGATTGTGGCTGAGATTCGCCCAGTGCTCGCCGCCATCGGTCGTCCTATAAAGTCCGCTCGCCGGTCCGCCACTGATCAGCCCCCAGGGCATGCGCTGCGCCTGCCACATCGCGGCATATAGCACCTGCGGATGGGTTGGATCCATCACCAGATCGATAGCTCCCGTCATGTCGTTCACAAACAGAATCTTCTTCCAACTCTTGCCTCCATCCGTGGACTTGAATACCCCGCGATCGGGGTCGGGCACGAACACGTGTCCCATGGAGGATGCATAGAGCACGCTCGGGTCCTGCGGGCTCACCACGATCTCACTGATCGAGTGCGTCTCGCGCAGGCCCGCGTACTGCCACGTCTTCCCCGCGTCAGTGGATTTATAAATACCATCGCCGGGGATCATGTCGTTGCGGATATCGTCCTCGCCGGTGCCCACGTAGAGTGTCGAAGGCGCAGACGGCGCCACGGCAATCGCCCCGATGCTGGCGCTTGGCCCGGGTAGCTTGTCGTCAGTGATGTTTTCCCACTTGACCCCGTTATCGGAGCTCTTCCACACGCCACCACCGACCGTCCCGGCATAGAACAGGTTGGCGTTCCCGGGAATACCAGTCACGGCGATGACGCGGCCACCGATGTACGGCCCCACCGAACGCCACTTGAGCTGACTCATGAGGGCTTGCGGCGTCAGGGGTGGTGCGTGTTGCGATCCCGCAAGCGCGGGAATCAATCCAGCAATGGTGAAAACAAGGAGCACGCGGACAGTTGCGAAGCCGAAGACACGCCTCATGATTTGATTCTCCTGACTGATCTCCCCCGAAGCTTCGCGGAGAGTCGAATATAACACCCGGCATTGTCGGCTCTACAAATCCTCAGCTCGCCCCTGCACCGGACTGCCCGAGCTGCATGTAATTGATGCCGGCTGAGGGACTTGAACCCCAGACCAACGGTTTACAAATCCATCAGCTCAAGCAAACCCGCTTCGCGAGTCATTGATTCATCTAACACTCACCGCGTGACGCCCGTTGCCACCTGTCACCACTGAGCACTACAGAGCACCACCGATTCCCGCGAAACTCGCACAACACCGCCAAAGTGCGAATTAGGGCGCGCTCATTCGAACGGATTTAGAACGCGCACCTCGAAACGGGAGAAGTCACGTACGTTGCGCGTTACAACCGTCAGGTCGTGCACCAATGCCGTTGCTGCAATCATGGCGTCTTCGTAGACGGTGCTGGACTGGCGGTGCATGAGTTTGGCCCATCGTCGAAAGCATGCTGCGTCCATCGCGAGGACATTGTAAGAATCCGCCACTTGATCGGCCCAAACCTCGAGTTCCTCCGCCTTGGTCGGATCCTGAGTGCGCGTCACCTCGATACCGGCCTGGATCTCTCCGATAGTGACTGCGGAAAGATGCAGATCCGGGTCCTCCACGTCATGAAGCCAAGCGACCACTTTCGGATTTGGGCGCCGCTTGCGCAACTCCGAAACCACGTTGGTGTCTAGCAGATACACCGCGGAACTCAAAGCGACGGAATCGAACGTCGCCGATTACGTCCTCGCGGCGGCACCGTGAGCTCGGCGCGCGCGAAATCCGTCAGCAGGAGAGCCTTCAACGATGGCCGCGCGTGTTTGCAGAGTCGCTTCCATTCGTGGATCGGCACTAGCACCGCGGCTTCTTTGCCGCGGCGCGTGACGATTTGTGGTCCTTCGCGAACACACGTCTCCAGGAGCTCGCTAAAGCGTGCTTTGGCATCCTGCACAGGCCAGCTCTTTACCTTCATGTTGCCGTCATGCTATGACTAGTCTTCTGACTAGTCAATATAACGGCCGTTTGTTCTATTGCTGGCAACTTGCCGGTGCATAATCCGGCAGATTGGGCGGAGGCAACTACCGTGATGGGAACCTTTCGAAGTATGCACGCGCCTCTCGGACCTTAGTCTCGCTGTCACATGCGTAGCCATAGTCGAGCATTACCACACGGCCGCCCTCGAGACGCCCCCAATCCTCCTGTTTTGATTCGCACGATGGCCGCGGGTGGTCATCGTTGTTTTCAATGGATTGCGCCCGATGGCACCCAACTCGCTCACGGCGCGCTTCAGGGCGACGAGTTCGTCCTTCGGCAACGGGCCAGCGATCGCAAGTGGGATCGCACGAGCACGGACACGTACGTAGCCGATGCCATCCCACGCGCCGCCGCGCGCTCGTGCAACAGCAGTCGGTCTTCCGGCCGCAGGCGGACGTAAAGACTTGACCGAGCGCACGGTGCTCGGAGCAACACCGGCGGTTATCGGCAATGGTCTCGGCATTGTGATGTCGCGGACCGTCTTCCGGCGCGGCCTGCAGCTCCTTCAATACCAGCCGCCGGAGCCAGATCGACTCCGTCAAAAAATCCGCTTGAACAAGGCCAGCGACGCGCTGCTTGATCGCCCGTGTAATTCGTGTCGCCAAGAGTTCTGATGCACCCATTGTTCACAATGCTAAACAGGCGGGGCCGCTCGGGGGTGCCCCTGGCGCACTCCACCATTGTGCGACGCCATAGACCCGGCAAGCTCTTGCAGCGGCAAAATTTGTGCACCGCCATCATCCCATTTAGACTAGACAAAACCGGTGCGAGCTACCTCCGGGCGACTTCCTTTACGGCCGCACTTGGTGGGTAGCGCTTCAGGGAACAGCATGCCTAGTTCTTCGCCAGCAAACGGCCGCGGGGGCGACGCCCCAAAGCCAAGATCCCTCAGCGCAAGCGCGGTGCCACGTCTCGATGGCAACGGACATATCTGGCAGCAGATTCGCAGGGCAATCGCGGATCCTATCTTAAGCGGTGAGTGGCCTCCTGGGACGCGCATCCCGACCGAGACTACCTTGACGCGACGGTTTCGTGCTTCGAGGATGACGGTAGGCAAGGCGCTGCAGAGCCTCGTGGGGGATGGGCTCATCCAGCGCCATCGGAAAGTCGGTACCCTCGTGACCGAGCGCGCCCAGGAGCGACCGGTCTTCGAGATCTGGGACATTGCGGATCTCGTGCGCCGAAACGGCGCACGGTACCGCTATCGTCTCTTGGAATGCCGCAAGTTGGGCGATGATCTGCCAAGACGAGAGTTGCTCGGTGTTTCGGCGCGAACCCCAATTCTGTGGATGCGCAGTCTTCACTTAAGCAATGATCAGCCGTTCCAGCTCGAGGAACGCCTCGTGAACATCGATGCGGCGCCCAACATCACCTGCCAGCCGTTGGAGACCGAGAGTCCCGGCAGTTGGCTCCTTGCGTCGGTGCCGTGGAGCGAGGCTCAGCACCAGATCTATGCTCGCGAGGCCCCCGCAGAGATTGCGTGCGACATGCGAGTCAAGGTGGGTACCGCATGCTTAGTGGTCGATAGGCGCACCTGGAATCACAATACGCCGGTGTCGCTCGCGAGGATGTGGCATGCCGGTTCAACGCATCATCTAGTGGGCCACTTCAAACCATCACGCTAAGCGCCTGTGCAGATCCGAGCGAGCCTGGCTAGCTGGCTTGCGGAAAATCGTACTGCACCGAAAGGTAGGACCGGATGCTGCGTTCGTCGGCGAAAACCCGATGACCTTCGATCGTCACGGGCTTCATGTTCTTGTCTTTGACCTTACGACCCTCGGCAAGAACCAGAACGGGCAGCGACTGGTGATGCTCTCCTAAGAGTGATACCAATGCAGCGCGCGGTCGTGGGAACTCAAGATAGTGAACGTCGATGACTTCGCGCAGCTTCGGGAAGAAGCTGAGCATTCCCTCTATCGGGGTCGAATCTGAGCAATAAAGCGGACCCAAGCCCGCATTCTTAAATCCCGGCTTCAGTAGATACAGTTGATCTTTCATCGCATCGTACTCCAATCGATTCTCATGCGCTCAATTGCCGTTTTAGCCGATTAAAAGCCAGCACTACTCCGGTGGTACTGAAGGCAAGGCCGAATACCATGAGGATGACGACCAATACGGTTCGCACTGCGGGCAGATTCAGCAGTGCTGGAAACTTCAATGTGTGTAGCGCGTAATAGACCCATGCGTATGCACGGCGACTGGGGTCCATGACCACGAGCAGTCGGCCGTCCTGTCGGTCCACGTACACACGGAGTGTGTGTGCGGACAGCACGTCCACTCCGAGGGCGTCTGCACCGATCGACTCAGCGCGACGGTAGAGTTCGTCGGTGCCATCTGCAGCGCTCGGTCGCACGATGGAATTGGGCCAAGCCCTGCACAGTGCGTGTAGCAATTGCGCCTCAGCGAGGGGCGCGCTTACGGCATTCGAATGCAGCCCATCAAGCCACTGAATGCGCGTCCCGCCATTTGACCGCCAGGCCACGAGGAATGGCCTGCCGTCGATGGCCCGGAACTCGATCTCAGTCGCACGCGTCATCGATCGCACATCAGTCAAGCTCGCAGCTGAAATGACATCGGACTGTGCCATCCCGTACATGCGCTCCGACTCGGCGGGATCAATCGCGCCGGTGGAAAACAGCCGCCCATGATCCATCGACAGCCAGCCACTGAAAATCCAAACGAGGACAACGATGCCTGCGAAGAGTCCAATGACGTGATGCCACTTCATCCATCCACGAAAAGGCGAAAGTCCGGAGCGCCCTGCCGCGCGGCCGGCGATGAGTCGTACGAATCCGAGCCAGGTACCGACGGCGCTCGTGAGCAGTGCGACTGCAGAGAGCCACCAGACCAGCTCGTTCCAAGCCCACCAGCGTTGCCGAAGTGGCGTAAAGTAAATCCAATGCAGCACCGCCCCGACCCAATTGAGCACGCGTTCCTGGCGTGTCGTTCGCTGCAGGGCTTCACCCGTGCGAGCCGACACGTAGATGTCGGTGCGCGCAGCATCGCTCAGGCGGACCCGATAAAAGGGTCGGAACGGGTCAAACCGCTGGTGAACGATCCACTGATCGTACAAGAAGGGTCCCACGACCCCCATCGCGCGGGCGCGCGCGAAGCGCTCGGCGACGGTCTGTGCGGTGCGCGCAGAAAAGTCTGCAAGGCGTTGTCCCGACGCCGCATCGACCGCGACGGGGGGCAAACCCGTGTCGGAAACGATATAGACCGGTTTGCCAGCCACACTGATCAGACTCACATCGGCTGCGGGCCCGCGTAGGTACGGTTGCACAACGGTGGGCCCGTACTTGAGGGTAGCGAGGTCAATGGGCTCGCTTAGAGCGTGACGTTGCTGCGCCGTGAGCTCCGGAAAGCCCACGAAATGAAGAACCGCGCCCGTGGCGAACCACATGCAGAAGAGCAGGCACAAGGTTACGCCGACCCACCTATGGAGCCAGGTCAACCATCGATTGACCGACGTCCACATCCGCCCCCTCCTCGACGTGCGGCGAACCTAGAACTTGACCAGCAGGCTCACCTCGAAGTACCGCGGTGCTCCCAGCATGACCTCGGGAGGATAATAGATGTCCGCCCATTGCACGTACGCCTTGTCGAATGCGTTATTGACGCGCGCGGTGAGTAAGGTCGAGGGCGTGATGCCATAGCTCGCGTAAAAGTCAAAGAGCGCGTAATCGTTCAAGAGCAGCGTATTCGCTTCATCTCCGTAGCGGCTGCCGATGTAGCGCATGCCGCCTCCCACTTGCAAGGGCAGTCCGCCGATGTTGCGATAACTGGTCCAGACATTTGCCGTCCAGCGAGGAATATTGGCCGGCTGATTTCCTCGATCGTCCAAGCCCGTGTTTGGGTCAATGAAAGTGCCGAACGAGGAGTCCGTGTACGCGGCGTTGGCACTCACAGTCCAGTTGTCCGTAAGCTTGATGTCAGTTGTCAACTCGGCGCCCTTGGACTTCTGACTACCAACGTTTGTGAGCGTGTCTATCGATGTTTCGGTCAGGATGTTGTCTCGCTTGATGTCGTAGATCGCCGCCGTGAAGTCCGCAATGCCATTATCAGTGCGGCCCTTTACACCGGCTTCGATCTGCCAAGAGTGGCTCAAGGCAAAGGCATTGTTGGCATTCACCAGAAAGATGTTGTTCGTACTCGGGGGATCTGCGGCGGTGTTATAGGAAAGGTAAGGGGTGATATTTTTCGTCACGTCGTAGACGATGCCGACTCGCTCGGATACCGTCGTATACGTCTGTTGAAAGCTCGTCGAAGGGACGAACTCTCCGCTAAAGTTGAAATTTTGGCGCGTCAATGCAAGTTGGTCGTAGCGCGCGCCGACCACGAACTTGAGTGCGGAAGTGGCCTCCAGCACGTCTTCGAAGAAAGCCGAGTAGTCGTTCCAGTAAGTGGGGCTCTTCGCGCCTTGAACCGGCGCAGGATAGGCAGAGTTGAAGAGTCCGGGACTTGGCTCGAACGGATCGACACTGTCGTTGGGCGGAAAGCCACGCGTTCGGTTGAAATTGAGATGGCTATAGTCGAACCCTATCACGGCCTTATTTGGCATCGGTCCCAAATGCGCGCTCCAGGCGAGACTGCCTTGATCCCCGAGCATGTTTTGCTGATGCTTGACGAAGAAACGGTCGCGGTCGATCCGCGGTATGCCGAGGTAGCCAGGCTCTGTCAGGCTAAATGTGTACGTCTCGGCGTCGAACCAGCTGCGGTATGCATGGAGGTAATACGCGTAGTTCTGAATGGTGACGCTATCACTGGGCTCCCAGGTCAGTAGCAGGTGCGGCCACTCCTGCGTCGATCCGATGTGAGCGTCGCCCACGTTGTAATTGACGAAGCGCATCGGCGCATCGATGGCCACTGTCGCGGAAGTGAGAACGCCTCTTAGGGGGTCGGTCGCGTAGGAAACCGGCACGAGGGGGGTTCCGAAGTAGTCGGACGGGCTGTCCTGCAGGTAGTCCATCGATAGCTGTAGCTGCAGGCGCGGAGCGATCTTCCAGGTGGCTGATGTGGTGATCTCGTTCGAGTACGAGGGCGTGTTCTCCACGTAACCATCACTTGCGGTGCGGCTCACATCCAAGCGAAAGGCAACTACATCATCGATGTGCGTCGTGCCACCGACCCCCATCACAGTGCTATTGAAGGACCCATAGGAAAGCAGGCCCTCGGCGCTCGGCGTACCGAAGCTTGGTCCCTTATCCACGACGTTTACCACGCCGGCAATGGCGCCTTGGCCGTAGAGAACCGAAGCCGGTCCCTTGAGAATCTCGACGCTGGCGACGTTGAAGCTGTTCTCGGGCCGATTCACCATGTTAGCAGGGCCGATGTAAAGGCCGTTTCGAAGCTGCGTGATCTGATCGCCGGTGAAACCACGCATCGAGAACTGCATCTGATCTCCAGGGGAGCCACCGGAGATCACGCCCGCCTGACTATCGGCGGCCTGCTCGACGGTGTTGAAGCCGCGCCCGAGCATCTCGTCCGAGTCGATAACTTCGAGGGTCGCGGGCAATTCCTGCTCGCTCAAGCCTAGACGGCTGCCTGTGGGAGTGAACTGATCCAGTGCGCGCAGCTTCGCGGCCGTGACTGTGACTTCTTCGAGTTGCTGATCCGCATCGCCATCGGCATGTGCGATGCCGCAATTCGTCGAGATCGCGCCCCCCATGAACAACGCCGCCGTGACCGCCGCCCTCGAAGCGTTTTTCATGATGACTCCCCTTGTTGTTGCCGCTTATATCTTGTCTAGACAAATCTAGAATCGGTCAGCGGTGATGCCGCTGTCAAGAGTATCGACTCCGGTGCACCACGAGAAGGCAATCTTGCCTGCCATGCACCTCAAGAGAGCGCGGCTGAGGGATCCAACTCGGACTCTGAGGCCAAGCGGCGAGGAGCGGGCTCAGCGAATCTCAAGCGGAAAACCGATTCGCTCCGGCCGCGACCGAGGGGATGTGGATGGAGTCTGCCGCTAGCAGTTATGGGCGGGGATCGCTTCCCAGGCACTGCACAATGCGCATACCCATGCTCTCGAGCGAGTGTGTGGGAGATTTTCTCGGGAAACACTTTTGTCTAGCCTAAATCACGATTGGGCGACTTACCTGTGCATCGATTGCTTCGGAGTGGTGCGAGGCGAAGGTGGGGTGATCCGAGGCAGCGGGGGCAGTTTCTGTCGGGCCGCGGCCGGGCGCAGTTGTTCAGGACTTGCGCCTATGTCGGAGCGACCACTTCTGTTTGGCCCCTCTTGCGAGATGGCAGCAGCCTCGCAGAATTCAAGATAAAGGTGAGCTCGGACGCCACGTGAATGAACGCGGCGAGGAGAGGATTGAGAAAGCCGCAAGCGGCCAGGCCAATGCCGAGCGCATCCACACCGATCGTGCCGACGAAGTTAGCCCAGATAATGCGTCTTGTTCGGCGCGCGATGGCGAGCGTTTCGGCAAATTGTAATAGGTCGTTTCCGAGCAAGACCACATCTGCACTCTCGCGCGCCACATCGGTGCCCGAGCCCATCGCCACACCGACCTGAGCTTCAACCAGGGCAGGCGCGTCATTGATCCCATCACCAACCATTGCCACGCGACGCCCGGCGGCGACCAACTCTTTGACACGCACCCGCTTGTCTTCGGGCAGCAAATCGGCCGCCACTTCCGATATGTCGAGCTCCTTGGCCATGACCTGGGCCACCACCTTGGCATCGCCCGTCAAGAGGACTGTCTTGATCCCCATCGCATGAATCGTCTGGATCGCCTGAAGGGTCTCCGGGCGCAGGGTATCGGCGATTACGATGGCGCCGAGCAACTTGCCAGCGCGCGCCACGAAGACCTCGGACGCCTCGGGGTGACCAGCCAGAAGGCTGGCGGGCACCGCTATGTCATGTTCGCGCATCAGCGCTTGATTACCGACCAGCACGCGCTCACCGTCGAGCATGGCATCGATGCCGCGACCGGGGGTGTAGCCGAATTGATCGGGCTCGCCCACGTCCCGGCCGAGCGCTCGCGCATGGGCAACTATCGTCTTGCCCAGCGGGTGCTCGGAGCGCAATTCCGCCGATGCGGCGCTATCGAGTACCCGAGTGGCCTCGGTGCCTTCGGTGGTGATAACGGCGCGCAGCTCCGGCCGCCCGAACGTCAGTGTGCCCGTCTTGTCCAGCACAACCGTGTTCACCTGACCGAGTTGTTCAAGGAACAAGCCGCCTTTGATGATGGCACCCGCGCGTGCCGCTCGGCCGATGGCGCCGAGGATCGCCAGCGGGGTCCCGGCCGCAATGCCGCAGGCGCCCGCGACGATGACGACCGAAATGGTCGAGCGGATATCGCGCGTAATCAGGTACGTGAGCAGCGCCGCAGCGAGGGCGAAATAGACGAGGTACCCGGCCAAGCGGTCTGCCAGACGTTGCACCGGAGCGCGAGAACGTTCCGCTTGCTCCACGGCCTCAATGATCTTTCCGTAGCTCGTATCACGGCCGATGTGCTCAGCACGAATTTCAAGCGCCCCGGACTGGTTGATCGAGCCGGCAAACACAGGCGAGCCTGCGCCCTTCTCAACCGGCATCGATTCGCCGGTAATCCGGGCTTGATCAACGAAAGAGTGCCCGGCGATTACCGCGCCGTCGACCGGGATTCGGCCGCCGGGATTGACCAGAACCGCATCACCGACCGCGAGCGCGTCGGCATCGACTTCGGCGATGGCTCCGGAGCGGCGCACTGACACCGCACGCGGCAAGAAGTCGAGCAGATCCCGAATGGCGCGCCGTCCACGCGATACCGTCATCTCTTCGAGCACTTCGGCGATCAGCACAAACAGCGTAATCACCAAAGCGGTGAAGAACTCAGAAATGGCCGCAGCCGCGACGATAGCGATCGACATGGACAATTCCATCGTCATCCGCTTCGCGAGAACGTTCTCCAAGGCTTCCTTGAAGATCGGCCAACCTCCGATCAATAGTCCGGCGACCCCGAAGAGGCTGACCGAGGGGAAGGGCTCGTAAATGCGCAACCAGACACATGCCGCCGAGATGGCGACGATCGCTATACGCAGGATCTCCGACCATTCGAGCCCATGCTCATGCTGGTCGTGGCCCGCCTCGCCGATCGCGGATGGTACGGTCGTGCGCTGAAGTGCTTGTTCGGCTAAGTCATTCGGACTGACCTGCTGCGGCTGCAAGGTCATAAGATCTCCCGCTGAGGCGTATCGTTCGCCGTTACCTCAGATAGGCGCGAACTACGTCGAGCAGCTCTTCGGCACCTCGGGCGCGGTCGGCGTGGCTCGTAATCGAGGGACTCGCAATGTGCGTGTTCACGTGATCCACGATCACCTCGTTCATGAGCCCATTCATGGCTCCGCGGACGGCCGCGATCTGCTGCAGCACTGCGGAGCAGCCTGCTTCAGCTTCAAGCGCGCGCTCCAGAGCCTCGACTTGGCCGCGAACCCGACGCACTCGCGCAAGTAGCTTCGCCTTCTCGTGGATGGTGTGGCTCAAGTCTCCTCCTCCTGATACTATACCCCTAGTATAGTATACGATCTGCAGGATTTCCTCTGATCGGACCCACCCGATTTCCTCGTTTGGGTACCACCTGATTTCCTGAGTTCGGGACCACCCGATTTCCTCAGTTGGGGAGCCTGCAGTCCTTCATCACGAAGCGGCGCGTCAATGGAGTGAAGACCCGCTCGGCGGGTGAAGCCGGGTGAACCTCAAGGCCCGGCGAGCGCACGGCGAACAAGTGGGAGCAGGCGACGAGTTAATTTGATGCCGGCTGAGGGACTTGAACCCCCGACCAACGGTTTACAAAACCGCTGCTCTACCACTGAGCTAAGCCGGCAACGCCTCGCGGAGCACGTATTCTAGCGTAGGCCCGCTGACGGGCCGCTCCGGAGCTCTCCGGTTCGCTCGTGGGGACACTCCTTGATCTCCAGCCGCTCCCCGCTCTCCTCGAGCGAGAGGAGTCCCTCGGCCGGAAGGGACTGAGTGCTCGAGTCGATATTCACATCGACCCAATGCACCGGCGCGTCCTGGGTGCGCTTTTCGATATCGGCATGTAGACCGAGACCCCTGACCGTTCGGGCGCGGCGCTCCGCCCCGTCCTGCGCTGTGAAGAAGCCAACCGACACCCGCCTGCCCGCATTCGAGTCGGGCATCGCCGTGGCGTCCGAGACCCCGTTCTGCTGGAGCTTGCGGACCACGGTGGTCTCATCGGACTCCGATCTGAGGTCCCCGACGAACACCCAGAAGCCTTGCTCGGGGACTTGCTCGATGCGGTCGTGAATCGTGAAGCCGCGTTCCCGCAGTATGTCGCTGGCTCTGGCTACGCGATCGGGATCGTTGAAAGGTCCCACCGTGACACAGCGCTGCGCCGAGCCCGATGCTGCAGCGATGCGGGTCACCGGCGTGGCGGGAGCAGGCACAGCCTGATTGGCGGCGGAGCTGCTCGAGCTTCCAGCGCCGGCACTCACGGATGCGCCCCCCGATGCGCTCACTGAGGCGCCCCCGGAGTTGCTCGTGCCCGAGCTTGCTTGCGCCCGCCGCGTCACCGAGCTGCGCGCGGCCGCCGAGCTGTTCTGCACCTCGCTCAGCAGCTTCAGCTGCGGCAGATGCTCGATGCTCTCGCTGGGCGGTGGCTCCGGTGCTACATCGACGAGATGAGCCCAGCCGAAGAACGCCAGATTGGCAAACACGAGGGCGAATATGGCGGCGCGCAAGCTCAAGTCTTGGTAGTCCCCCGCCGCATTCTATCAAGCACGGCGCGCAAGTCCGGCAACCGCCGCAACGCCCCGGAGCACAAGGTCGGGCACACACCTGTGGCGGGCCTGGATCAGCGGCTCGAGCTCCTCGGCCCCGCCCCCTGTCAGGAGTACTTGCGGAGCTCTACCGAGCACACGCCGGGCCTCCGCGGCGGCCCGGTCCACGGCGGATGCAACCGCGTATCGTGCACCCTCCTCGATGGCATCGCGCGTGCTTCGCGCAAACAGTCCCCCTCGGCCCCCTCGCCCTTTGTCTCGTGCCGCGCGCGTCGCGCCGCTGTTGCGTGCTCGTCTGTCGATCCCCGCAGTCCCGGCCAGCAGGCTCGACACCATCATCCGCGGACCGGGCAGGATGGCTCCGCCGCGATGCACGCCGCTCGCATCGAGCAGGTCGATCGTCACCGCGGTTCCCGCGTTGACCACGCACGCAGCTCGTGCACCCAGGAGCACGCGCGCGCCAGCGACGCCCGCAAATCGGTCGACCCCCAGGCGCCACGTTTCGACGTACCGCGTCGTGACGCCCGCGGCCCGCCGCGGGGTCGCGATGAATCGCGGCGCAATCCCGCACGCGCGCCGCGCCGCGCTGGCAACCAGATGGTTCACACGCGTTGCGGCGACACTGGCCACGATGATCGCGGAAACCCGCTCGCCGAAGAGCTCCCGCTCGTAATCCGCTCGCGACCAGTCCGCATTGAAGGCGGCCCGCATGCGTCCCGGCCGGCCGGCCCGCCAGATCGCCCACTTGATGCGCGTGTTCCCGATGTCCACGAGCAATGCTGCGGCCCGTGCCTGCGATGACCGTGCCAGCACCTGGCGCGAACGAGAGCCTGGCCTCACGCTCGCGGCCTCACACTCACCTCACCGGAGACGAGCTTCTGCAATCCGTGCGGCGTCTCGACGAGCAGCACCCCGCTCGCATCGATGCCACGAGCGATGCCGCGTGTGGCGGTCTCGCCCCAGTGCACGCTGATGGGCCGCCCCCGCAACGCATCCGCCTCTTTCCACTCCTCGATGAACGGGCGCAGCCCCTCGAGCTGAAATTGCACGAGCCCGTCGAGGATGGCCGCGATCAACGCCGCAGCGATCTCGTTGCGCGGCAGAGGATCGGCGCCGGCCGTCTCCAGGTCCGCGGGCGCTGTCCCCGTGGCCTCGACCTGTTCACGCACATGCTTGCCCAGCGCGACGTTGATTCCGAGCCCGATCACGACGTACGCCGGGCCGGCCGCTTCGGCGCGCATCTCGATGAGGATGCCTCCGAGCTTGCGGTCGGAGATCGTGAGGTCGTTCGGCCATTTCAGGGCGATCGGATCGCGGCATCGGCCCGCCAACGCGCGCCGTGCGCACACCCCCACTGCGAGCCCGAGAGCAGCCAGGTCACGCGGGAGCTGCGGAAAGCTCCACCCGAGTGACAGGCAGATCGCACCTCCGAGCGGTGCGAGCCAGCTGCGGCCGCGCCGGCCGCGTCCCGCGCTTTGATGTTCCGCCAGCAACACATCGGCCGCCCCGGGTGCGACATCCATGCGCTCGAGAAGCGCTGCATTGGTGGACTCGAGTGACCAGACCACCTCGAGATGCCGGACTCGCTCGCGGATGCGGCCGGGCAGGCGGGTGCGGATCTGCTCCGCCTGCAGCGGCTCGCAAGGCAATGGAGCCCGGTAGCCTCGATTGCGCACGGCGTGCACCGCAAGGCCGAGCGCTTTGAGCGAGCCCACGGCCTTCCAGATCGCGCTGCGGCTCACCCCGAGCCGCCGCGCAAGGTCCGCGCCCGAGTGAAATCCGCCGCGCGAGAGCTGCGCATGCACCCGCGCTGCGAGCGGCTGCGTCGTGCCCATGGGTCCTCTCGAGAGGCTGCGCGTCATGGCTCGGGAGCTGCGCGGTGGCCGAAGAGCCACAGGCTGCGCGCTCGTGGCTCGCAGCCCGCGCGCATGCGCGCGATGTTCGATCGATGCGCAAAGACCACCAGCGCCACCGCGAAGATCCCGAACGCAAGGAGGGGGCGGTCGATCGCACCGCGCGCGCAGGCGATACAGGCAGGCAGCAGGAGCGTCGCCGCCATCGACGCGAGGCCCACGAACCCCGTGAGCGCGATCACTGCAGCCCAGGTGAAGAGCACCGGCAGCGCAAGCCGCGGCACAAGTCCAAGCACCGCACCGAAGAAGGTCGCCACCGCCTTCCCGCCCCTGAAGCCGAACCACAGCGGATACGCGTGACCGAGCATGACCGCTGCACCGCAGGCGGCGGGCAGCCAGGCGCGCGCTTCGCTCGATGCGGGGGCAAGAGGCAACGCGAGCGCAGGCACGATGCGTGTGGCGACCCAGCCCTTGCCCACATCGATCGTCGCAACACCGAGCGCAAAGGCTTTGCCGTACGTCCTGAGCGCATTCGTGCTGCCCGGGTTGTGGCTGCCCACGTTGCGTAGATCGTCTCGACCCATCAGACGCCCCAGCACGAGGCTGCCGAGGATCGAGCCGATGAGGTAACTGCCCCCGATCTTGAGAAGCATGTCGATCACGGAGCCAAAAATACCTCAGCGAGCAGGCAGCGCACGCCGCCGCCGCCCACCGTCTGGATCGTCGGGACCGGAATGGCGAGCACCGTGTCCGCGCAGGCCGAAAGGCGTGCGAATGCCTGCGGCCCGAGGGCCTGGCGCGCCGTGGTGGACATCACGAGCAGACTGCTGTCGCCGAGCGCCTCGTCCCAGGTGGCAAGCTCGAGCGTATTTCCAGCGAAGCCTTCCACCGCCTCCGGTGCGATCTCGATGATCTCGCGCCCGGAGGCCTTCAGCCGCTCGAGTACGCGCTCGCGGTCGGTGGGCGCGATCGATTGAGCACCCACGATCGCGGCACGCTCGCCCAGGCACATCAGGACGTTCGTGTGATAGAGCGGCTTGCCGTCGCGACCGGCGGCGCTGAAGAGCACTGGCTCGTATTGCATCTGCCCGCACCAAATCCGGAGCGCCTCCTCATGCGTTCGGGCCGAACGGCAGGCGTACGCGACACGCCGCACGTGATCGAGCACCAGGCTGCCAGTCCCCTCCAGATACTTCCCCTCCGCCTCGAGGTGCGTCAGATCGACTGTCCTGCGCACGCGAAAGCCGAGCTCGTCCGCCACCTGCTCGATGACCTCGCTCCGGCGCTCGCGCCGTCGATTCTCCGCGTGCATCGGATAGAGCACGACCGTGCCATCCGCGTGGAAGCTCACCCAGTTGTTCGGAAAGAGCGCATCGGGCTTGGCAGGCTCGGGCGTGTCCTCGGCCACGCACACCTGCACGCCCTCGCCCCGCAGGCTTGCCACGACGAGGTCGAATTCTGCCCGGGCGAGCTGCGCAACCGCCGCACCCCTCTGCGGCTTGTGCTGCAAAGAGTTGGTCGCGGCGGTTTCCAGGTTGTAATCGAATGCCGCCGGCCGCACCATCAGCACGGCGCCGGCACATTGTGCCTGCTGCACTCGTTATCCTCCCGCGGAGGGTGTCGCTCGCGCGTACCCCCCACAGATCGCACCCTATGAACAACGGCCCGGAGCTGCTCGTGACGACTCCCCGCGGACTGTACTGTCCGCCGGGCGACTTCTACATCGATCCCCTGCAGCCCGTACAGACCGCGGTGGTCACGCACGGACACGGCGATCATCTTCACCCCGGCCATGCACGCTACATTCTCGCACGTCCGGGCGAGGGGATTGCCCGCGCACGGCTGACGGGTCGTCCCGAGATCGTTCCGCTCGACTACGGAGCCTCTGTCGCCCTCGGCGCCGCAAGCATCTCGCTCCACCCGGCAGGACACATCCTCGGCTCTGCACAGATCCGCATCGAGCACCAGGGCACCGTCTGGGTCGTCTCGGGCGACTACAAGAGGCAACCCGATCCGACGTGTGCCTCCTTCGAGCCGCTCACCTGCGATGTGTTCGTGACGGAGAGCACCTTCGGTCTGCCGGTTTATCGCTGGCCACCCACCACCTCGGTCATCGGGCAGATCCTCCTCTGGTGGCGCTCGAACGCCGAGCGCGGGCTCGCCTCGGTGCTCTTCTGTTACTCCCTCGGCAAAGCGCAGCGCCTGCTCGCGGAGCTTGCCCCGCATACCGCGGCTCCTGTGTACGTTCACGGCGCGATGAGCGACCTCATCGCGATCTACCGCACCGCCGGGATTTCGATGGCACCCACCGCACCCGCGACCGAGCACCACAAGGAAGCCTATCGCGGCGCGCTGGTGCTCGCGCCGCCCAATTCGGTGGGAACGTCCTGGGTGCGTCGGGTCGGCCCCTACTCGAGCGGCTTCTGCTCGGGCTGGATGCGTGTGCGCGGGGAGCGCCGCCGTCGAGGCTACCACCGCGGATTCGTCATGTCCGACCATGCAGACTGGCCCGCACTCGTTGCGACCTGCCGCCAGACGCGAGCCTCCCGCGTGCTCACGATGCACGGCCATACGGAGGCCCTCGCGCGATACCTCACCGAGGAGGGCATCGAGGCACGCCCGCTCGCGGGCTCCTCCAGCTCAAGTCCACCTTCCGATGCGAGCCTTCAGTGAGCTGTATGACGAGCTCGATGCGACGACCTCCACGCTGGAGAAGGTCGATGCGATGGCGCGCTACTTCAGGAGTGCCCCGCCCGCGGATGCCGCCTGGGCGGCGTACATCCTGTCCGGCCGGCGTTTGAAGCGCCTCATCGGTCCGGCGCTCCTTTCTCGCTGGCTGGTCGAAGCCTCGACGCTGCCCGGCTGGCTCGTGGAGGAGGCCTTCGCAAGCGTCGGTGATCTTGCCGAGACCGTCGCGCTCTTGATGGAGGAAGACGCGGTGCGCGCGACCGAGGGCCCCGAGCTGCCGCTCGCCACCTGGATCGAGGATCGAGTGCTGCCGCTGCGCGGGCAGCCCGAGGAGCGGCAGCGCGACCAGATCACGGCCTGGTGGCGCACCCTGCCCCCGCGCGAGTGCTTCCTGCTCAATAAGCTCCTGACGGGTGAGCTGCGCGTCGGCGTCTCGGAGCTGCTCGTCACGCGCGCGCTCGCCGAGGTGCTCGATCTGCCCCGCGCCGATCTTGCGCGCCGGCTGATGGGCGAATGGCACCCGAGCGCGAAGTTCTGGGAGTCGCTGGGCTCGGGCGCAGACACTGAAGTCCAGAGCTCCGCGCCGTATCCTTTCTTTCTCGCCTCCCCGCTCGAGGATCCGCCCGAGAGCCTGGGCTCACCCACCGACTGGCTCGCGGAATGGAAATGGGACGGTATTCGCGGACAGCTCATCCGCCGCGCGGGGGAGTGCTTCCTGTGGTCGCGCGGCGAGGAGCTGGTGACACCCCGATTTCCCGAGATTACAGCCGCCGCCCGGACGCTGCCCGACGGCAGCGTGCTCGATGGCGAGATCGTCGCCTGGCGCGACGGCGCCGTACAGCCGTTCGCCGATCTGCAACAGCGCATCGGCCGCAAGAAGCTCGTGCCGGCCATTCTCGAGCGCGTACCGGTGCACTTTCTCGCCTACGATCTGCTGGAGGAGCACGGGCTCGACCTGCGCGCACTGGCGTTGCGCGAGCGGCGCGCGCGTCTGTCACGGCTGCTCGAGAGGGCCGGTGCGACACCCGGTGCAGGCGATCCGCCGATCATCACGATCTCACCCGCCGTGCAGGCGCAAACCTGGGATGAGCTCGCGCATCTTCGCGAGCAATCTCGGCTCAGACGCGTCGAGGGCCTCATGCTCAAGGCGCTCGGCTCGCCCTACGGAACGGGCCGACAGCGAGGCTGGTGGTGGAAGTGGAAAGTCGAGCCCTACTCCTTCGACGGCGTGATGATCTATGCGGAGCCCGGCCACGGCAGACGCTCGAATCTCTACACCGACTACACGTTCGGCGTTTGGCAAGACGATGAGCTGCTGCCCGTGGCCAAGGCCTACTCGGGCCTGAGTGACGAGGAGATCGGCGAGCTCGATCGCTGGATTCGCACGCACACCCAGGAGAAGTTCGGGCCGGTGCGCAAGGTCGAGCCGACGCAGGTCTTCGAGGTGGCCTTCGAAGGCATCGCGGCCTCCGGGCGTCACAAGTCGGGCATTGCGCTCAGGTTTCCGCGCATCCTGCGCCGCAGGATCGACAAGCCCGCGCGTGATGCCGACTCGCTCGCCCTGCTGCACGAGATCCTCCGGGCACACCGCGGCACAGCGCAGTGACCTCGTGTGGCACGCACGCCCTGCGCGCCCTGCGCGCCCTGCGGGCCGCCCGTGCCGCCCGCGCGCTCACGCAAGCTTCACCGCGAGGTCGGGAGTCGTGTCCACGAGCTCTGCGGGCATCGGGCCGTCTTCGGTGAATCTGAGCGGCACTCCGGAGAGCAGCCGCAGGCACTGCGCCGCAGGACTCGGCTTGGCGAACAGATAGCCCTGCGCGAGCCCACAGCCGAGCTGGCGCAGCTTCTCGAGCTGCTGCCATCCCTCGATGCCTTCTGCGACCACTCGGATGTTGAGATGGCGTGCGATCGCGATGATCGCGCCCACGATCGCAAGGTCGCTCATGTCCGTCACCAGGTCGCGCACGAAGCTGCGATCGATCTTGAGGTAATCCACGTGCCACTGCTTGAGATACCCGAGGCTCGAGTAGCCCGTGCCGAAGTCGTCGATGACGATGCTCACGCCCAGATCGCGCAGCTGCGATATCGCATCGCGCCGCGACTCCCCGCCCCGCGATTCGCGCCGCTCGAACATGGTGCTCTCGGTCAGCTCGAGCTGCAGCATCCCCGGGCTCACGTCGTGAGCGCGCGCCAGGTTCACGATCTTGTCGCGCAGGTTCGAGCGCTGCAGCTGCACTGCGGAGATGTTGACCGCAACCGGCACCGGCGTTGCGCCCGCGCGCCGCCAGTAGCTTGCGTCCTGCATCACACGCTGGAGCACGAACTCCCCGACGGGAACGATGAGACCGGTCTCCTCGGCAACGTCGATGAAGCGCCCCGGCAGGATGTACCCCTGCGTGGGGTGTCGCCAGCGCAGCAGCGCCTCGAGTCCCATCACCTTGTTCGATCCGATGTCGATGATCGGCTGATAGTGCACATCCAGCTGCCCGCGCTCGAGCGCCGCTCGCAAGCTCGCCTCCACGGCCACACGCTCGCGGATCTTGCGCGCCATGATGGGACTGAAGAGCTGGAAGTTGTTGCGACCGCGCTCCTTCGCCTGATACATGGCCGTGTCGGAGTGGCGCAGCAGCTCGCCCATGTCCTGGCCGTCGCGCGGAAAGAGGCTTACCCCGATGCTGACGGTTGCAACGAGCGGGCGACCATCCACCACGACCGGAGCGCTCAACGCCTCGTTGATGCGCGCGGCAAGCTCGTGAATCAGGTCCGTGCTGCGCACGCCCTGCAGGATGACGATGAACTCATCGCCCCCCATGCGCACGATGATGTCCTCGGCACGGACCGTCTCTTGCACCCGCTCGGCGACCGTCTTCAGAAGCTTGTCGCCGGTCTCGTGCCCGCGTGAGTCGTTGATGTCCTTGAAGCGATCCAGATCCAGGAACAGCACCGCCAGCATCGTACCCGTGCGCTTCGCCTCCTCGATCGCACCTGGGAGATGATGCGCGAGATACAGTCGATTCGGCAGTCCCGTCAGCTGATCGTGGTGCGCCAGATGGTCGAGGTGCTGCTGCTTCTCGAGCAGCTGCGATTCGATCTTGCGCTTGAGCGTCACGTCGCTCACCGTGAACGACAGAACGGGGCGCCCGTCCAGTTGCATCGGAAAGCCGGTCGCCTCTACCTCGAGCGACGTGCCGTTCCGGCACTGCTGCCGCAGGCGTGTGGGCAAGCGAGGATCGGGATTGCGCAATTTTGCAGCGAGGGCTGCGGCATCGCCGCTCTCATCGATGAAGATCTGCTGAACCGTGAGCTCACGCGCCTCAGCCGGTGAATAGCCGAGCGAGCGAAGGAACGCCGGGTTTGCATGGATGACACGGAGACTCTCCGCGTCGACGATCAGCGCGCCATTCGGAGACTGCTCCAGCGCGGCGCTGAAGTGTCCGTCCTGCGCGAAGGCCCGCCGCGTGCGCTTGAGGACCCATGGCGCCAGCGCGCTGAGCACGCCGACCACGATTGCCGCGAGCAGCCAGATCACGACCACACCCACGCTTTCCTGCGCGACCCGCACCTGCCCACGTAGCGCCCAACCCCCGCCACATCCGCAGCACGCTCAAATTCTGCAGAGTCTTCCCGACGTGGCGCGTCGCGTCATGGGTGTCGCGCACAGTTTCGCTTCAGACATCCCGATTTGATGGAACGCGTTCGCGGAGTGGTGAGCCGGGCTACATCCGAGCCACTGCATTTGTCTTAATCAGCATCGTCCATGCGTGCGGCGCAGGGTGCACCCAGAGCAATCGTGCCGCCTGCTCCGGCTGCGACGATCGCATTCTCACCAAACATAACGCCCCTGAGCTCCCGGCTGAAGCGGAACTGCCGCAGGACCGGCAGAGGGTTCATCGAGCGCTCACCGGTTTGCTGATCGGTCGAGGTGATGACGCAGCGCGTGCAGGGCTTCACGAGGCGCAGCGTGACGGGACCCATGCTGAGGGTCGCAACCCGATCCTCGACGAACGGCTCGAGCCCCGCGACCACCAGATTCGGCCTGAAGCGCGACATCGGCAGCGCTTGCGCCATCCTGGTATTGAGCTCATCGAGCGAGGCAGGATTGCAGATGAGGATCGGGAAGCCATCCACGAACGTGACGGGTGGCGGATTCGGGCCTGCGTAGAGTGCGTTCGCGGTGCGCGTCATCTGCGAGCCCACCCGCACGAGCCGCACGGCATCACCGAGCACCGTGCTCAGCCACTCGCTCGCCTCGTCGCCCTGATCCTGAGCGACACAGAAATCGTTCCACACGCGGGCAGTCGTCGAGGGCCCCTCGTGATCGAGCGATACTCGAAGCGTACCGGCCCCCGCCGCACTCAGAAGCAATGCGTTCCCGGTCAGCTCCGGCTGGATGGTGGCGAGCCTGGGGTGCGTGCGCTGGGTGATGAAGCAATCGGTGGCATCGATCACCATCCATTGACGATCCCATTCAAATCCCGTCGGTGACAATCGCACCGACTGGCGCGCGATGCCGCGGCAGGATTTGACCGGATACACGTGGAGCTCCTGAACGCTGGTCATGGAAGGCGCACCTGCGGCTCTAGCGCTTGTCGGGGTACGGCGTCCCGTCCGCGTGAGTGAAGGCCTTGAGGCCCCGCGGGAGCTTCAGGTCGATCCCCGGATAGATCACCTCTTCGTGTTCCGGGCGTCGCGCTCCGATCTCGAGCACCAGCGCGTCTTGCTTGGAGCGATTCTGCAGCTGGTGACCATCGGGAACACCCGCCTTGAATCCCGCGCAATCCCCGGCGCGCAAGGTCTCCTCGCCCGCATCCGTCACGAGGATCACCTCGCCCTCCACGATGAATACGAACTCGTCCTCCGCGGCATGCCAGTGGCGCTGACTCGACCAGGCTCCGGGCGGAAGGCGCAGCAAGTTCACGCCGAACTGCGTGAGGCCGGCCGCATCGCCCAGACGCTGGCGAACGCGAGCCCGGCACGGCTCATCGTAAGGTGGCGGATAGCGGGTGCCGGTCGTGACCGGCGCGGTGTCCATCGCGATCTTGCGGCCCATACGCTGTCTCCGGATTCGAGGAATTCGCCCGAGTGCGAGCCCGATCGTACCGTGACTTGCAGGCGATCGCATGATTCATTGGGCGACAGTCAACTCGTGCTAGCATCCCTCGAATCCACCACCCCCTTCGAGGAATCGCTCGCGTGAGCTGGCGAGTCTGGGCCGCGTTCATTGCTCTGGGAATCATCTGGGGCGTGCCGTATTTCTTCATCAAGCTGGCGGTCCAGGAGCTCTCCCCGCTGGTGGTGGCCTGGGCACGGATCACCCTCGCGGCTTTGATACTGCTTCCGATTGCCTGGCGGCGCGGAGCCTTGCGGCCGCTTCGTGCGCACAAGGCTGCGGTTTGCACCTTCGCCGTCGTGGAGTTCGCGATACCCTTCGTCGCCATCTCTTTCGGCGAGCGCTGGATCGACTCATCCTTGACAGGCATTCTGATTGCGGCGGTTCCGCTGACGATCGTTCTGATCTCACGGTTCTTCGGTCTGGCCGAGCACCTGGGAGCCGCTCGCTTGCTCGGCCTTGCGCTCGGGCTCGCCGGAGTGGCGGCCTTGCTCGGATTCGGAAGCATCAAGGGCCTGCTCGGCTGGATGGGGGTCGCTTGCATGGTGGTGGCGACGCTCGGCTACGCCATCGGCCCACTCATCATTCAGCGCCACTTCCGCGGCCTCGATTCGATCGGCCCGGTGGCCATGAGCTTGCTCGTCGCGAGCATCGTGCTGCTCGTTCCGGCCGCGCTGGCGATGCCCCGCAGCACCCCCAGCGCTCTCGCCCTGTCCTCGATCGCGATGCTCGGAGTCGTGTGCACCGCCGCGGCGATGCTGCTCATGTTTTATCTGGTCGGTCACGCCGGCGCCTCGCGCGCCTCGATCGTGACCTACATCAATCCCGCGATCGCGACGCTCCTCGGAGTGCTGTTATTGAGCGAGCACTTGGGCGTTGGTGGCTACGCCGGATTCGCGCTGATTCTGCTGGGCTCGTGGCTCGCCACCCGCGGCGCTCCGGCGGCGGTCGGCTAAGCGCAGGTCGAGGCGGCCTGAGCTGCGCGAGCGCGCACTCAGAAGAACGTCCAGCTCGCTCCGACCGACAGCATGTCTGGATCCCCGGCATTCGTGCCGCTGCCGGTTTCCACGCGCTGGTATTCCAGTCGCAGCGCGACGGGGCCGAACTTCCACTGGGTGCCAAGACCCCACGCGAAGTCCCATTCGGTCGAGGAGCCTTGATACGACGGGAACGCGATCGTGGGCTCATCGGGACAGGGTCCGAACCCGCCGCAAGCGATCTGCGGATTGAAGCTCCAGGATTTGTACAGATGTGCCGCACCGGCCTTGGCAAAGACATCCCACCACGGGTTCACCGGTATATATCCCACGGCGAATCCCACGGGCGCATGGGCCGAGGCGTTAGCCGGGAGGTAGTACGCGGGATAGTAGCCGTAATGGTCCGTGTTGCCGAAGTCGAGAAATCCGACCTCTGCACCGAGGTATGGCGAGGGGCGTATGCCGATGAAGGCATCCCAACCCAGGTCCTCTCGTGCCAAACCGTAGTATCCGGTATCCGGCTCGGGATCCTGCCGCATCGTGGCCGTTCCGACACCCGCCCCGACGTAAAGACCGAGCGGACCGAGCGAACTCTCCTGCGCGCGCACGCCGTGCGCCGACAGCAACAACGATCCGGCCGCGAAACATCCCAGTACGCTTGCGGACTTCACTCCTGTTCTCCTTGGCCGAGGACGTCCCGCATAGAACGTACCACACAGGAGGAAGTTGACGGCCCGGTCTGCGCGCGATGCGTGGCGCGACCGCTACTGAACGCGCAGGACGACCTTCCCGTTCAGGTGTCCTGCCGCCAGGCGACGATGCGCGTCGGCCGCCTGAGCGAGCGGATACTCCGCAGCGATCGGCACCTGCAGCTTCGCCGCCTCGACCGCCGCGTTCAGCCGCCCGAGCTCCGCGCGGCCCGGGATGAAGCTGTACAGGATCATGCGGATATTGAATCGCGGGCGTGGCAGAGGCTCCATGCCGTATAGATACGCGACCCGTCCGCGGCCGTCCGACTTGAGCGCATCGATGCAACGCTCGAGCGCATTGCCTCCAGCGAGTCCAAACACGGCATCGACACCGTTGGGCGCGAAGCTTCTCGCCGCCGCGGCAATGTCACCCGTGCGCCCGTTGACCACGGCATCCGCACCCAATCGCTTGAGAAGTGCCATGCCAGCGTCGCTCGAGGCGGTCGCGAGCACTCGCGCGCCGCGCAGCTTGGCCAGCTGCACCGCGAGCGTACCGACAGCGCCCGTGGCGCCATGGATGATGAGCGTCTCGCCTCGCTTCAGCTCGAGGACTTCATCGATCCCCTGGAGCGCCGACAGACCGCTGATCGCAAGAGCACCGGCCTGGTTGAAGGCCATGCCCTTGGGAATGTGTGCAACATATGCCTCTTGAGCGGTCGCGTACTGAGCGTACGAGCCGTTGACGATGCCGTAAACGGCATCACCGATCTTGAACGCGCGCACACCAGGACCCACGGCCGCGATGGTGCCCGCCGCATCCGAGCCCAGGACGATGGGAAAATGCGCACGAGCTCCCGGCTTCTGCCGCATGTCCGCTTCCCACACGCCGATGCCCGCCACATGCACGGCGATCAGTACTTGACCCGGGCCAGGCTTGGGGACACGCAGGTGATGGATCGTGAGCACCTCGGGGCCGCCGCCCCGATCCATGGCCACTGCGAGCATCATATCCGGCACTGCAGCGGCATCTGCGCTGGCAGGTTCGAATGAGGCCGCGATCGTCGCGACGATGCCCAGCACAGCGATACCGGCTGCAGCGACCCTCGCCACCCCAGCAGCGCCTCTCATGGCTTGTCACACTTTTCCGGGATGACGAGCGGCGCGCCATCCGGAACGATCATCACGGCGATCGCCGACGCGGATTCCGTGGCGCTCGCGCTCTCTGCCACCGTGTGGATCGCGCCCATCGGCTCGTAGAAGCTCTCCCCGGTGTGCACCACCTGCACCGGGTGTCCCGCCACGCCCAATCGAACGGTGCCCTTCGTCACGTACACCCAGACCGAGCCCGGATGACGGTGAGCCGTGCACGGGGCGGGCGCGCCTGATGAGGTTGCCACTGCGGCAGGACGAAATCCCAGCGTGACGACGACGAGGTTCTTGCCCGGAACATCCTTCATCGCGTGGGCGAAGATGACTCCTCGGGTGTGTGCGAGTTGCTCCAGGCTCAGGCCCCGACTCATTGCCGGCACGGCTGGCGCCCCGGCCTTTTGATCCGCGTGCAGCGGCGCGGCTGCGCTCGCGCACAGAAGCGCGACGCACGCGATCGGGACGGAGACGATTCGAGCGATGGGGTTGGCATTGGTGTTGTTCATCTTGAAGCTCCTGACCCAGAGCCGCAAACGAAACGCCCCCGGAGCCTTGGAAGACTTCGGGGGCGTTGCGATTTGGAGCCTGGCAGTGACCTACTCTGGCATGGCTTGCGGCCACACTACCATCGGCGCAGAGCGTTTTCACTTCCGAGTTCGGAATGGGATCGGGTGGTTCCCGCTCGCTATAGCCGCCAGGCAAACTGTTCGAGGCCGATGGGCCGGCCCTTGCGGACCGACCCACTGCCTCCAATCCGGATCTCCCACCGCCACGGCTTGTGACCGCAGCAATGGAAGCGTTTTCTGTTTCGACGCTGTCGCGTTCGCGATGGATCGCTCCATCACAGCATCAGTCCTCTTCGGCATAAGCTTCGGAAGCAAACGCCTTGAGGTTATATGGTCAAGCCTCACGGGCAATTAGTACTGGTTAGCTGAAGCCATTACTGGCCGTACACACCCAGCCTATCAACCACGTAGTCTTCGTGGGCCCTTCAGGGGAGTCGAGCTCCCAG